>ENA-ORBV01005814-ORBV01005814.1-microbial-mat-metagenome-genome-assembly--contig:-NODE-5814-length-22316-cov-3.284140_pt1 | contig 22316 bp, 34 predicted proteins | sample MGYA00237777_ERZ505514 | MGnify/ENA primary metagenome ERZ505514 (study PRJEB26160, sample SAMN06269048) | microbial mat metagenome | isolation source: Oligotrophic lake microbial mat | place... | reverse complement strand
GTGTGTGTGTGTGTGTGTGTGTGTGTGTGTGTGTGTGTGCGTGTGTGTGCGTAGCAGTTTGTTCACTCTTCCAAAGTTCAGTCGCTTCGAGCTTAGCATCAGCACTGATCGACGTTCTTATTGTCACTAATGCGGTTTGTAGGACGTCGGGAAGAGCCTCGCTCATCTGAGCGCTCAGGGCCAGGTCACTGGCGAGGCCAAGTACACCGATGACATCCCGACTCCTCAGGGTGGTCTATACGCAGCCCTGGTGCTGAGCTCACAGGTATAGTGATGCAGCTGCAAAGAGCTTGTTATTAAAATTGCTAAGGTGTTACGTGCGTGTGGCTCCTAGCCTAATGCGCACATCGAAGTGGATGCCGAGCCGGCCAAGCACGTGCCTGGATTTGTGGCGTACTTCGGCCACAAAGACGTCCCGGGTCACAACAAAGTATGTATCGGCAATGACCTTGCCGGTTCAAACAGAGCATGTAATCAAACTCATACACCTGTGCATGCAGGTGGGCGAGATTGTGATCGACGAGGAGCTCTTCGCCGAGAATACCGTGACGTGCAGTGGCCAGATCATCGGTCTGGTGGTTGCTGAGAGCGAAGCCCAAGCACTGCGTGCTGCGGATGCCGTTGTGGTCAAGTATACGGTAGGTGCATGTGAAGTCTGTCTCCATGGAATGCTTCGGGCATAGCTCCAATTGATACTCCATAGGTGGCTTATGTCCTTGCTCACCATAGTTCGCCGTGATCTTATAAGCTAATATTGCTGCTCTTCTCGTCTAATCATCTGCAGCCTACCAAAGTGCCTACCATTATGTCGATTGAAGCTGCGATCGAACATAACTCATTTCAGGTGCGGACATCACCCTACATTTCTTTTGCTATGTTCTAACAAGAGGGTTCTATGATGCACTGGGTCTCAGGGAGATACGCACACTCTCGTGCGTGGTAACATCGACGAGGGCATGCGACAGAGCGATCATATCATCGAAGGTAACGTGTGTCTTTGAATGGTATTTTCAATGCTATGTGCGGATGCTCAGCCTTTGTCCTTGCTACTTAAATCAATCAGGTGAAATGCGAGTGGGCGGTCAGGAGCACTTCTATCTGGAGACTAACGCCTGTTTGGTGGTGCCCGGTGAGAACGACGAGTATATGATCTATGCGAGCTCACAGAACCCCAACAAGACACAGGTACGGCGCACCTCTGTGCATTCTCAACTAATCAACAGCAAACCGAAGTCTAATCGAGGTGTTAATGACCAGGAATGGGCGTCTCACGTGCTGAACTTGCCAGCGTCTAAAATCACTTGCCACGTCAAACGCTTGGGCGGTGGTTTCGGCGGGAAAGAAACTCGTTGTTTGATCTACAGCTCCGCAGTGGCAGTTGCTGCGCACCACTTGAAGCGCCCGGTCCGCATTGCGGTGAAGCGTGACCTTGACATGGCCAGTAGTGGTCAACGAGCGGTATGCTATCCTTATCTGTCAAACATACGATCACAGTCACGTCAATCGATTGCATGCTTGAATGCAATCCGTGTTGCACAGGCATTCATTGGTCGATACAAAGTTGGCTTCTCCAAAGATGCCAAGCTCAAGGTAATGAACCCACCGTCTTATAACTCTGCCAGAATGCGCCTTTCGGATGAATCCTGACGTTTTTGTCTGTGTCTACTTCTTCCATTTGCAATCAGTTCCTGGATATTCAACTGTTCAACAACGGTGGCAATTCCTTGGATCTTTCTTTGCCCATCACTGACCGCGCTCTGTTCCATATCGACAACGTCTATCATATCCCGAATGTATGTAGAACTAACTGATGATCAAATTCGCTTTTTCGTGTTTCTGATGTGAGGTGCGCTGTGTGCATGATGCTTCGCCAGCTGCGGGCGGTAGGTCGAGTCTGCAAGACCAACATTGCTTCCAATACGGCATTCCGCGGCTTCGGTGCTCCGCAGTCAATGATGATATCTGAAGCCATCATTGGTAATCACTGGCGTTGTATATGCGACATGCTCGCTGGTTCTCACATGTGTGCTGTCGATGTGTGATGACGCTGCAGATCGTGTCGCACACGTGCTGAACATGCCGTCCGCACATGTTCGAGAGGCGAATATGTATGAAGAAGGCCAGTCCACTCACTTCGTACGTGGTCATGTCTGCAGCGGGAGGTTAAGATGCGCCGTTCCTCGCATGAGATCTAACGACTTCTCGTGAACTAATTGTCCGTATGCAGAAACAAGTGCTGGACAACTGCACGATCCGTCGTGTGTGGTCTGAGATCAAGACTTCATCCAACTATGAGTCGCGATTGCGTGCGGTGCACGAGTTTAATGCCAGCACCAAGTTCCGCAAGCGGGGCATTGCACTGATTCCAACCAAGTTTGGCTGCAGCTTTACGGCTAAGTTCATGAACCAAGGCGGTGCATTAGTGCATGGTAAGCCATGCCTCTCATGCAAGCATGATTTTCCGAATGAGTTGTGGCCTCATTTGCATGGTATGGTACTCGATTCGCATGCAGTGTACACGGACGGGTCTGTGCTTCTAACGCACGGTGGAACCGAGATGGGTCAGGGATTGCACACCAAGATGGCACAGGTTGTTCATGTTTCTTTAGTGAGCCGCACTGTTCTGTTGTACGCTTATCATCGCTTTGACGTGTGGATTCATCGCAGATCTGCGCTCACGAATTCAATATTCCAGTGGAGCAGATTACGATTGGTACAACAGGCACAGACAAGGTGCCCAACACCAGCCCGACCGCGGCCTCCATGAGCAGGTGCGTATTCAATATGATACATGATCGCCGCGCTACGCTGCCTGGGTATGCTCAAGTGGTTGGCGTGCTTCAATGGGGGCTCGCAGTGATATCAACGGCATGGCCGTACAGCAAGCCTGTCAAACCATCAAGGCCCGTCTTAAGCCCTTAATGGATGCTAACCCCACCAAGACCTGGGCTGAAATATGCAAAATGGCCTACTTCGAGCGTATGTGGTCGATCGCATTCCGTCTGTGTGTCTCTGTCTGCGTATCACTCCTCGTTGCTGTACTGTTTCTCGCATTACTCAATCTGATCTGCTATGGGTGCTTCTCTGCATAGGCATCAATCTGTCCGCACAGGGCTTCTGGAAGGTCCCTGAGGTGGGCTGGGACTGGGCCACGTGCTCGGGGCAGCCGTTCGCCTACTTCGTCTTCGGAGCCGCGGTGTCGGAGGTCGAGGTACCGGAGAGGCCCTTGTGCTGCCTCGCTGTCTGTACAGCTTGGCTGGAACCTGAGCTGACTAAGCGTCGAACTCGGTTGCTACTGACAGATTGACGTCCTGACTGGCGACTGGCACGTGCTCCGCTCTGATGTTCTGATGGACCTGGGTGCATCGCTCAACCCGGCCATTGATATCGGCCAAGTCGAGGGCGGCTTCGTGCAGGGTCGGTGGATTGACTGGCCCGGCTACAAGCGTATTCTTGTTACTGACTGCTCTTTGTTGCATGCCGGTGTGGATGATGATCTCAGGCATGGGATGGTGCACGATGGAGGAGCTTGTATGGGGAGATGACGAGCACAAATGGGTGCGACCAGGTACACTGAAGTCATTGTCGCTCTCAATGACGATGCGCACCTGCGCCACAATCTGCGTGCCGGCGTCTCAAGCATGTCCTTACACTCAATGCTTTATCCCCTGCAGGCTTTCTTGCTACACGTGGCCCGGGTGCCTACAAGATCCCCAGCTTCAACGATGTTCCGGTGGACTTCCGAGTGGCCCTGTTGCAAGGTGCTAAGAACCCCAAGGCGATTCACTCATCGAAAGCCGTCGGTGCGCTACGTGACACGCTATGTGTGCGATGGTTGGTTGCTTTAGCTTAATGCGATCCTCTATGGGCACCTTTGTTAGGTGAGCCTCCTTTGTTCCTGGCGTCATCGGTGTTCTTCGCTCTCAAGGCAGCAGTAGAGGCTGCACGAGTAGACAACAATGTCGCTGGGTACGTGCCGCTGTTCAGTCCGGCCACCACTGAGCGCATCCGCATGGCGTGTATGGACAAGCTGGCCAAGTTGTACACCAAGGATCGTCACAATAAGGACAAGGACGGCGGGGACGAGTATCGCCCTCGCGGCAGCTGGTGAGGGGGCTGAGTATGCTGACCTCGTCAACACTTCAGTATGGTGTGGTGTGTGGTGTGGTGTGCTGTAATGTGTTGGGTCAATGACAAATATGATTGACGTGCCATGTCCCGAGGTGGTTAGGCCTGGAGCAGATACAGAGATTGTGATCTGAGGCATCCTCAAGTGTGTGCGATGTCTCCGTTTGGTGCGCTGTTGCTGAGAAGCCTGTTGCTTGATGGCTTATTTCGTTATGGTAAAATAAACGGTAATCTATTCGTTTCATATTGTACTTCCAAGCAGTTATAATCCTACAGGTGAGTGCACACGTGTGCCTTTCAACCACTTTCTGGACCCCCGCAGATTTCCGGTGGAGCGTGGCAGACTGTTCGTTTACCGGCACCCTCATTGCGCTTGCTCTCGATTGACGGGCTGAGTGGAGATCAACTCCTCGGTTTCTGGTACCGCCTCCGGCACGTTGACAGCCGTAGCTGAGCTGGCAGCAGGCTCCTCAATGGCAGCGGGCGCGTCAGCGTTTGAGCTCAGTTGATTGAGCTCGTTTGTCTGTTGCTCATTCAACACAGCGGCCACTCCGGCAGCTCCAGGCAAGTTGAGGTTGGACAGGCTGCCAGAAGTGCGCTTGGCAATGCGGTTCATCTCCTCGATGGAGATGGGCTTCTCCTCTTCACCATCGGAGTCATCATGCTGCTCCGACGTTGGCGGCTCGACGGAAGACGGTGCTTGAATGGTCACCTGATTGTGCTGCACGTGCACAGAGGCATCGATGAGTCAGTGTCCTCAAGTTGCAATAATCATACAGTTCAGGCTGATACGACATACTTGATTAGGATTGTTGAAGGCAGGTTGCTCCAGTTGTTGTTGATGATACAGCTGCAGCAGCTCATTAGTTCGCTGCAGATGATTATTAAACGAGCAGTCTTGTCAGCATTCACTTGACTTGTATCAATCCCCTTCAAGAACCAATCTGCTAGCATACCTGCTCAATCATGCCCAGGTATTGCATCATGTTGGACTCGGTGACGCCCGCGTTGCCCAGCATCTGATGAGGAGAACCATGTAGATGAGTACAAACTGATGCGTCTCATAAGCAAACAAGATGAATTGCCGTACCTCGGATACCGTGCCATCATTCGGTGCGATCTTTTCAAAGATGTTGCCGATGCCAGACTTGAGAGCGTTGACTGTGCTCATTGCCTGAATTAAGTAGTCCAAATAAACAATGCATTCAGCTTTTTGATGTATGCGACTAGTGCCACCGATAATGATAAACATTACCTGTGCATATTTCTCTTCGTACTGCAGAGCCTTGCTCTCTGTGCGGGTGAGCTGCTGTTCCAGGTCATCCAGGATCCGCTTGCGCTGGTTGTCAACCGTGCCGTCTTGCTGTGATAGGCATTCAAAATGCGCACATGTAAGCTCACTTGGTCATAGAGCCGTGATTACAGACGCATGTTTTACCTGGCCCTTGTACTTCTGAATCTCAGCTCGAATTTCACCGATGTTCTCCTCCATCTTTTCGATTTCTGTGCTCAAATCGTTGACCTAATGTTGCAAATGCAGATACAATCAAAGCAAATTAATGTATGATCGTGGGACCCTCCGCGAGGTCCGTATCTGGTACCTGATTGAACAACTGGAAGTTGTGCTCTTCAGCGTTGACGAACGTCTGCACCAGGACGTCGATGTCGCTGATCTTGGTTGCTTGCTGGATCTTGGCGAATGCATCTTCATAGCTCTGCACCTTCTCCATGCTGGCGGTAATAGAAGCCTGGTTGGCAGTATATAATTTACGAGCTCAGCTTACTCCGTTGAACACGTTGACCTCTATCGCGTCACGACCAACGCACCTTATCCTTAGCGATACCGAAGGCTCCCTTGTTGACTCGCTTACGCAGCTTCGCCTCTTCCTCCAGGGCAGGATCGGCCGTAACTACCACAGATGTGGCGCGATCGCGATCTGGTTGACGGGCAAACGCAATTCGTCAATACAAGATCGGTTCGAACTGTACGACGCATGAATGTGCTTCTGATCCTCCAACACACGTGAGGCCATCAATGTTTTACCTTTAGGGCTCTTGGGAGCATCCTTGCCCTTGCGATCGCGCTCAATCAGCTCGCCAAGGTCACGCCACTTGGCCTCAAACTCTTGCTGTTCACGATCCGCTTGCGCCTTCAACGATACCATCTCCGCTTGGGCCGCGTCTCGAGCCTGTTGGCGCGTCATGGATTGAAATATTAACTTGATGCTTCCTGCTTAGAGAAACTCAGTTACGTCTCTTACCTCGTATGCAGAGTTGGAAACCTCAATGATGTCTGCCATCTTGTTCTTCTTCTCGAACAGCTCTCGCTCTAATTTCTTGTAGATGCCATCGAACACCAAGCGCTCTCGTCTCAAGTTGTCAATGGTCTCTCGAAGCTGCTTATTGTGCGCCAAAGCTTCGTTGAACTTCACAAGGGCCTGTGCAGATTCAGCACCCAGATCCCATTCAGGCTCGAAACCGTCGCAGACGTCACACCCGCACAGCTGATGCGAATGCTCAGTGAAAGCGTGAGGTAGGTGCTCGAATGTGATTATTACCTTATCCAAGCGATTCTCCAAGATTCTGATTTGTCGTTGAACTGCTTGATTGGTCTCCTTGGTGGCATTGATGCCGCCCATATCCTTACGCTGCTGCAGGATGGTGTTCTGCATTTTCTTTATCTCCTCGTCCAGCTCTGCAGAAGTGATCACATCGTTTAGCATGAGCATGATACACCATGCTGACAACGATGAAGAAGCATGTTGATCCAATGGCAGCCCAGCATGCATACCGGAGATCTTTCGCTTTTCAGCCGCGATCTTTCCCGCATACTTGTCAGATTCCTCTTGCAGTTTTGCAATCTGAGTGCTGGCTGTAAGGTTGTTCGCGTTCTTAGCCTGGCGAGTCTCCAAAGCAAGGTCCTCCTTCAAACGGTCGTTATCTTTCTTCAGCTTGTCGATCTGGTTGCGCTGAATACGGATGGTGTTCTGGGAATCCTCGTTGTACGTCTTGCGGTTGACCTCCATCATGCGATATCGACGTTGCAGATCATCCAGTTCAGTCTGGACGCCATTATTTTCGACCTTGCCAACCTTTCGCCGCAAAGCCATATCAACGTTGGTGAATCTTGCAAAGAATCAGCAGCAGTGTCTTGGTGTAATCGCTATGCGGTCTGCAAACAGGGTGAGTGGCTGTCGAATTTTGAGAACACAGAAAGTAACGTTCTGACACAAAAGTAACAATTAGAAATCTAAGGCTAGGCCCAGTTTCATTTAGATCGAGTTAGTTGGGGTAGGCTCAGCCGCAGCTACGCAAAACTAGCTAATTGGAAACATTGACATCTGCAACAGATAGCAGTGCATGCATATCGGTATCCTCGACCGGCTCACCACCTCTTGAAGCCATTGAATCAGATATGGTCCGGCTTCTCCTTGTTGGTGTTTAAAACTCTTGCGTTTTCGTGTTTTATGCAACGCATGTATCACGGCGCACTTGCTCACAACTCAGCCCTCCCCTTGATGACGATGACAGGATCAGACCGTGCGGACCGCATTGCAGCCGCTGATGTCGGATCGCGGGCAGGTGTCCCGCATCCTTTGTGCCCTGCTCGTCTTGTGTTGGTTCATGGCCGGGCTATTTCCATCAATGCTTCACTTCTTCGCGCTTGTGCCGCTAAAGTACGTGCTCTGCACACGTATCTCCTTCCACCGGCAGCGCATCCTTGTATCGCAGCTTTTGAATGACTGTTGGACAGTTTATCATAATTCGAGTTGTGGCTGCATGAGTGATTGCGTGTTTGGTTCCGGACAGCACTATGAACGCCCATTACTACATCTGGAACGTTTTCACCGCTGGTCTATTTGAAACGAATACTTGGCTGGTAATCCTTCTTGTGCAGGGCACATATCCTTGACATCATGTGTCATGCAGCTCGCTTTGCGGTGCATCTTTGCGATCTTGCACTATCTCGGTTGCTCTCCCGTCTAACATACGTGCTCCACACTTTGGTTGTGCACACAGATGTTGCTGAACCTCGGCATCGTTGCAGTGATGGGGCCCATTCTTGAGCGCACCTGGGGTGATGCAGTCTTCATCAAGTTCTTGGTGCGTCTGCTGCCGTACCCACTTGTAGCGCATTGCTTCATGCGATACCTGCGCACATATGGCTTGGTTTTGGGCCGACCTGCTCACTTGTTTGTGTGCGTCAGGTGATCGTCAACTTGTGTATCGGCGTTGGCTTGATGTTCTTCATGATCGCGCTTTTCTACGCCACGGGCTCCGAATACTTCATGTAAGCATCGATCACATGGCAAGGACGTTCTTACGTGCGCATTTTCCTGCGCTGCTTGGCTATCAGTTGCATATGATCTTCCGGTTGCTCATGCCCCGCCCGCTGCTGTAGTCTGGCCCAGATCTGTGGATTCAGCGGCATCAGTGCTGCCTTTGCCGTTGTGATGAAGCAGCGGTACGGAGAACGGGTGCTTTGGCACGTACAAACTTTCGACGTTTGCGTCAAGGTACGACATCCTTTTTCCATGTTCCGCAACAAAAAGATTTCGTTTGGGCAAAATCTTCTCCACCGCTACGTGTTAGCATATACCGATGGTGCTGTTCGCTACTTCCATCATCTTCTGGTATTTCGGAGGACCGGGCAAAGATGCCTTCAATATCCTATTTGGCACATACTTCGGCTGGCTGTACCTGAGGTGCGCTTCACACGCTGTTACCTTTAGATGCTAACCATCACGTGCTGATTTGAAATCGCATCATTGTTACTCGAATGCACAGGTTTTTCATGCAAAATCCCGATACCGGAGCTGTTGGAGACATGAGAGAGGAGTTTGCGTTGGTCACCCTGCTTCCTGTGTTTCTAAGGTGCCGTTACTGTTTGGGTTCAGCTGCTGCACCGGTTGATTCATATTGATCTCTTATGCTGTGGCATTCAGGCCGCTGCTGAGCCCCATCGCATCATGCATGTACAGCTGCTACCACTTCCTTGGATGCCTACCGTCAATGTCATCACAAGCGACTCTGCCGACCACTGTTGGCACTAAGTCGAGCAGTGGATCAACAAGCAGTAGCAGCACCAACAGCGGCAGCAGCAGCGGTGGTATTGGAGCTGGGTCATTCCAGACGTCATCTTCACTCACGGGATATTCCGGTCTTACTGTGGCCCCCGCATCGACCGTCAGCTCTCAGGATCGCTATGTGGTGCCGCTGGGTAAGATGTGCCAGGCTGTTTCTGTTTCTGACAAGTTATGCCGCTGAATAGTTGTGATGGCTGTTTGAACGCCTTCATTTCCCAGTGTCCATTTCAGACCCGATTGCAGAACGTAGAAGGTATGATCGATGCATTGTCTTCAACACGGGCCTAAGTTATCTCAATTGAAATCTCGTGTTGACAGGGCTTTGGCTATCAAGGCAATCGATGAGAAGCTGGCATCTCTTGCTCGAGGCTCCTCTACAGCACAACCTGCTTACGCTTCGTCCAGTCAACCTGTCCCGTATATGCCGCTGCCGACCTCTACGGGAAGCGCTGCAGCAGCGAGTGCGATACCTGCGCCCAGTGGTACCCCCTCCGCTGTAGCAGTAAGCGGGACGGCCCCTGCGACATCAACTTGAGCGAGGGCGTGGCGAGCGGGGTCGTTAACTTTGCGGAACAACACAACTGTTTACGGATTATTTATTACGAGTTCGAATTGCGTACCAGCATTGTCAGCCATGATCAGAGACATACCACAAATCACGCGTGACGATCAAACGTTACTTCACCAAAACATGAGACACTGAACCATTACACACTACAAATCCATATCTCGACCCCGCTGATCCGCGTCACTCTGATCATCGGAGTGCTCCAAATCCAACCTAGTGTGACCACGCCCAGGGTCAGCTGCAGTTGCTGCTGCAGCAATGGTAGCGCCGACATCGCTAGCACACTCAGCCTCTAGATCGTGATTGTCCAGATCCAGCGTGAGCTCTGCGTCTTCGTCATGCACATCGAATTGAGGCAATGTTTCGATCTCGAATCGGGTATCAACGGCATCTCCCACATTGCCGTGAGGCGATGTGATGCGCATGGCTCGACCCTGACCGGAGCCTGCTGCTGAACCGGCGGCACGTTTACGTCGTTCGACCAATGGGTCATCAAGAGAAACCTCATCCTGATCGCCATCACGGTCGTGATCGTAATCCAGAAACGACCCCGCTGATCGATTGGCAGGGGATGCAAGCTCCAGTTGCATATTGGGGTCCCCGGATTCGTTCGACCCATCAGCCGCGTTGGGCAACGTCCTGAAGGCATTCGGGAAATATTGCGCTTGCATACTGTGCCACCATCTCGAGGCGGCTGTACGGGTCCGGTACCAGGTTCGAGCAACAGCACTCTCACCGTTGGGGGCATCACTTCTATCCGTAGCATCACTCAACGCTCTATCTCGCTTGCGCGAGGTCGTGTGCCCGTCAGCTGGGTCATCGCCCTGGTCGAGATCATCCTCCGGAGCAGTCAGCGGCACTGCACTAGGGCGTCGAGCCGGCATGCTGAGCGGTTGCTTAAACTCGTCCGAGCTGGCCGCTCGCTCGTGCCACAACGGATTGCCCAGCCCAGCGGGCAAGACGTCGTCGGATCGGCGTTGCACAGCCTCAGCTAACACCACCACGGCCGCGGAGGAGGGCCACACGAAGTGGGTGCCCTTGGGAAACTTCTGCACCCATTCTCGCATGCTAGCCTGGGCATCTTTCACGGCAGCGATGTGCGCGGCATCCTCCACAAGAACGCTGTGCAACTTGTCACTACTGCCATTGTGAGACTGCTGCGGGTTTGCCTGATGCAGCACCGAGTCCGTTTGGGCTCGAGCATTGCCAAGCAGCTGCAGGGAAGCTGGCAGCTGGAGGCTGGGATCCTCGTACATGCGCACCACCAGTCTCGCCAGCGGTGCCACGTGCCTTGAAAATTTGGCGATGCGTAACGCGAGAGGCAGATCATCAATCATAATCACCACGGCATTGACCTCGTCAGGTATTTGCGTGATAATGACAGCGTCATCCACCTGCGAGCTCAGGCTCACCGGCGATGAAAGAGGTCCGGGCGGACCGCCCGACATGTTGCTGGAGCGAGACACAGAACGCGTGACCGCCTGGTGATCACCGTCTGCTGCACTCTCTTGCCCAGCAGCTAGCGTTGCAGCGGGCACTGTGGTGCCAATCGTTGATGGCACAAGCTCTGACGCTGAAGCGGAATGATCCGTTACATCTCCAGCCACCACAGTGGATTCGGCTGTTGTGACTTCCCGGACCGCCACAGCGGCAGTTGAGCCCGCAGCTTTGTCGACCTTGCTCTCTGCGCTCCATGAGTCGCGACTCTGATCGTTCTTGGGCGATTGCTGCGCTAGCGACAATCGACTGAATGCGCTTGGTGGTAGAGGTGCAGCTCGCGCGGATAACAATCTGATTCAAACACGCAAGATCAGCTCTATCTGGAATAACAACTAAAATATGACAGTCTGCAAAAAATCACGTTGCATAACTACGCACTTTTTGGTGGTGACGACCTTCACTGTCCAGCCCTTGCTGTCCAGGGCTCGGGCCACAGCGTTGGATTGAGCGTCGTCGCCAAACACGACCGCGTTGTCGCTCTGTTGATACAGCAAGATGAAATGTAAACTGCACTCGCAGCAATTGGCGCAAGCGTCCGATGAGACGCTGTGCATGCAAGGAACATCCACGTCAAGTCATACATACCCGGACTACCAGCCGATTGTCCTCCCGCATGCGACGAATAGCGTATTTCATCAAGGGAGGACCCATGAATTGATTCATGATGACGATGCACACGATCAAAGTGGCAAAGTCGCCACCCCAACCAGGGAACGCCAAATGAACCTGCAGTGCAGCTTGATCAGCAAACGACGCCAGCTACGTACGACATAAGGGAATACCTTCTTTGCTAATCCAAGACTAACACCGGCCTGCGTAATGTACCCCATCCATGACAGCCGGCAGAAGGTTTCAGATTGCCCAGAGGCTCGACCACCCGCATAGGAACCGATGAAGATGGACAAGGTACGAACAACGACCAGCAGCAGACCTATAGGATGCACATCTTCGTTAGGTATCGACGGCTACACGGCGAGCACACTGCAATTGCATAGCAATATAAGAATTGAGAGTATGTACCAGTCTGCAGTACACCGGCGATGGTGTCCAATGCAAGCGCCGCTCCTGTAAGAGTGAAGAACGCGACGAAGATGGCAGGGGCTACCACGTGCAATATCTGCATTCGAATCGAGTCGTCAGCACTGCAACTGCGCTTCTAACCACCGACGAATACCACTCACATGCATGAACTCCTTGCGCTTCGAAGTGAAATTAGCCAAAACAAAGCCCGCCACCAGTGAGAACACCAGGGGCTCGACGAATGTTTCATACTGCTCCAGCAAGAAGACGACCAGACCAATGCAGACAAACAAGCCAACTTGCAGATAGCCTATTAATTTCTGTAGTATCCAAAGACACAACGTGCTGCGGTATTAGCAGCTTCATTTCAACATACTCAGAAGTAAACATGATCCTACCTTGCGAGCAGCGGTGAAAGGTCTGCAGCGATGCTGCCAGCCCCACACGAGCACTGGTAACAGGAAGCCCAGCACAGCCCCGCCCACCACGGAGATGAGCACTCGCAGAATGGAGAGGGCGAACAGGTACGAGCCCGAATCTGCCAGTACATTGCAGGATAGAATGAGTGAGTGCATGTTGCTGCAGAGACAGAGAATTGAGCCAGAGAATAAGCGGTATAATGCACAGACTATTCGCCATACCGTGATTCTCAAATGTGCTGTAGGCTATCAGCATCTGCAGCGAGAATAAGAAGATGACTGCTACGTCGGATACCACGGTTACTTCCAGACACAGCATGGTGAACGGCCCTGTACCATGCATGCACCGGCAATACGATAAGGACTGATTGTTTCGTATGGCTAACAAACGTGCTCAACCTCCAATGAGTAAACCAACAAAGAATCGGCTGTGAGTACAAGCTCCCCTGGTTACTGACCTGCTGCCTTGAGCTCCTCCACTACAGCCAGCGCGGAGGCCGGGGATCGAGCCACCAGCAATGTGCCGACTAGCATGGCCACTGAGGCGCGCTCACTGACGCTCATATCACGCGTGAAGCCCAGCTGGTGCAGTGTGTAACCAGTGATGATCGACACTCAGCTTAGAGAAGTCACGCAAACAAGGTACCGAAGAAAAACTGAAATACACTTACCGATGGAGCCACAGCTGCCATTGTGATGGTGCCAAACACAAACTCAGTCACAACTAGGCCAGCGGTGATCCACAGCACACTCCGGATGCGCCCTCGGATCTCGCGGTAATGAAGCTTACTGCCTGCTGCCAGCGTGATAAAGGCCAATGCAACCTGCAAGGCAAAGATGAACACGTTGAGCAAGAGCCGGCCTGAGTTGAGATCATGTTGAACAAGGTGCTCCGCGGAAGGCTGAGCCCACGCGAATGTTATATACCTTGTCGACAAAGTCTAATTTTCGGATGTCCGAGTCAGGCACCATGTTGAGCACGTGGGGACCGGCGAGTACGCCAACCAGAATGTAACCAGTGATCAAAGGCATGCCAACCCGGGGCAGGATCTAAATGACGACACATCACAGCACACAACACGCCGCACGGGGAAACAAGCGTCAAGCACGCTGCCCCTAGCGTGTGTACAAGTCCAATACAACGAGGATACCTTGCCCAACGTCCAGGACGCAATTGTGATGATCACAAAGCCCACCACCGATACGAACGACGGCAGCGACACGATGGCAACTGTGAACCACCCGCATATATGTCACGAGTCAGCTTGTCTGGTACAATATATAGAAACAAGGAAACTGTGCATATTAGCCAGCTCACATCAGAAGCCGTACCATGACCACACGTGGCACCAGTCCATCCGGCCGGACACAAGCATTTGCCGGGACCAACGCAGAGTCCCTCGTTCTCGCAAGCGGGATCGCATTTGGCTGCATGTGGAAGATACACATACGCAAGATTCAAGACGGTCAATAAGTTACACTACTCGCGCGATAGGAAGCATTGCTGGCAGCTGGTGAATGACCAGTGCATTCAAGCAGACACGCTGTCCCGTACGTACGTTCATTGCATTCAGCACCCACCCACCCGCGAGCGCATTGACAAGATCGAGGCGCTATGCAGCTGCCTGTTGAGATCAACGAAGATGATCATACCATACACATACAGTGATCAGCAGGCTTCATGATGTACGTGAATGGTCACGCCAGAGAATCGCTCTCTAAGCCACAAGGTTGCATACCATGCAGATAGCACGCAGGCGCGCACTGAGGGACGTCACACTCGTCACCACCCCAGTCGCTGCTTTCACACGCGCATCTGAACGAGATATCCAATTAGGCCTGCAACGGCTCGTTCTGAATAGCAAAGGGTGTACCGTGATCCGATGCCGGACGCGAACTCACATCGACCATGCGCAAGGCATGCAGCAGCACACACGGGATCGGCGCATTCGGCACCTTCCAAACCGGGAAGACAAGCACAGCGGGTAGAATTGTTGTTGGGATCTCCCACGCACTGCTGCGTGGAGTTGTTGCACGGCGGATCGCATTGGGTTTCTGTTACGAACAACAATAAGCCGACCGAATAAGCACCGGCAAATTGGACCGCAAAACTGCCTGCAAAACTTTGAAACCAAAACAACACGAAACCTGACGGATTGGCCGCAAGAGTCTCCACCGGCACCCACAGCACTAGCAACGTCATACATGTCGCGATGGTCCCAAATATGGTTCCACACTTCATCCTAGATGGAGTGCACGTGCGATCGTAGACCGGATTTGGGAAATGCCTTGACTGGTTTGCTTGCAGCGCTTAAAGTTATACCTGCTGCTGCAACGCTCCGAAGATCCCAACAGATACGCGCATGCAGCTTCCAGTATGGTGGTTTTTGCTCGCCGAAAATCAAAACGAGTTGTCAAATTCCGTTTAGTGCCTATCAGTTGATTAGCCCACGCACGCCCGTTCAACTAGTCCGGAATTCAATCCTGACCTGATTTTTTCAGTGAAAACTGTGAAAATTGGGCTCCATTGAATCTTTGTCAACTTGACCAGCCTGCGCATTCGCACACACGACGGGTAACAAGCCCATCGTACACCCGTCAGTGGTACGGATGCAAGTGCGCGATGCTACATTCCGTTCTAAGCACCAGCAGCAGCATATTGCGAATGCTTTCACACGCAGTACGAGGCTGGAGCCTGATAGGTGTGCGAGTGGGCGCGTTGGCAGTAGCGTTTTACTTGGGTCGTGCTGGTGCTGATCAAATGTGGCTGGCTGTGGCGATTGCCATATGGCTGTATTTTGAGAGAACGTCTTTTCATCATGATAGTGTGTGGCAAGCGATGATTGCTAAACAGGTTCGTGTCCTGCGTGGCGAACAAGGGCACAGACATCTCATCTGTCCTGAGTTCGACTTTTCCGCGCAGGAACTTTCCGAACCGTTTCATATCCGGCAGATGCTAAGTTTGCTGCCACCCTGGGTGTTTGATGAGGTTGGTGCGCAATGCTGTATTTCCTGCTCACTACAGATGCATTTGACGACTGTGTTCCCATTCATAGACAACTCCCGGATCTACCGCAGGTCTACCGGGCTGGCTCAGCGACCAGCGTCGCTGCATGGATAAAGGTACGGCACTTTATACTGTAGAACCAATGCGTCGACCAGGCCTCGCATCGACATTTTCAAGCACTATTTTTTATTGAACGAAACCCATTTCATCTGTGGCATTCGCAGCGGAGTGGGTGAATGTGCTGCTGAAGCAAATGTGGCCAAACATCCATCGCGCTGCTAAAAAATCCTTCCAGCGCCTACTAGCGCCGCTACTAAACAGGCTTCAGCCCGATTTCTTTCCATTCTTCTCATTCACTATCGACAGCCTGGGGCACGACCCGCCGGTGATCACAGGTACCAGGCCCTTTCTGACTGCTACAATTATGAACGTTTTGCTTCACACCGAGTATCACATCCCAGTATTACCCACGCAGGTGTATACCGAGACCATGCGCTCCGCCACGCTTGCTTCGATTTGGATGTAGCTTTCGTAGGTATGCCATCGCCGGGGCTCATTTGTAAACGAATGAGTTTACAATGCCATGCGAATTCTTACTCAGCTGTCGTCCTTCTAATGATGGTGCTATTGCAACACATAGGTGACTGCGATATGACTTTCAGAATTTGGGCGCCTGTGGTGAAGATCAGCAAGGTACCGATCGTAACATCAATGATTCAAAGATGTAACCGCACCCGGTTTGCTTCTCGAGGCTTCTAACATGACTTTTGTACATGTAAACTGTTTTGTAGCTGGGCATCCATGGTCGGCTCAGAGTGACATTTGATGAGCTGGTGGATGACTGGCCCTGTGTGTCTGCAATATCTGTTAGCTTTCTCGATATACCGAAATTGACATTCAGTTTGGATGCGCTCGCGGTTAATGTGATGATACTGCCTGGTATGTGAGGTCGAGTCAGCATCGCCCTGCATGATGGTGTTGCTCAAATAGCATCCACTTGCGTTGCGGCAGGCGTTTCCAACTGGCTGACAAGTCTCTGTAATGATCAAGTCGCGAGTAGGTCGTGCGCCTTTTCATGATGACGCGACGCTTCTAACGTGGATTTTGTGATTTGTTCTTCAAGGGAAAATGGTGTGGCCCAACAAGCTGACGGTTCGGCTTCGCAAAGAACATCAAGGCCATGCTGTGTCCCAGTGTCTGTGTGGTGGTGACCACACGATTAGCACGTGATTTAACTGCTTTTGAATGTTGTTTGCCAAAGTATACTTCCTATTTATGAGCGTACGGTTGATTCGTGTGTGTCAGTCGTCGTTTGTTAAAAATCAAAAGCGGTTTAATGCTGACATCAGTGGTGTTCAGTGCTTCTGGGCTCAGTTCAGCACACCATCCAAACAGGTGCTGTTAACCAGCTGCTACAAAGCAGACCTTCGGTCTTCACCGATGAAGAGCTCCTCACAAGAAAAACAATATGTTCGTCAGAAACCAGATCCGGCTTTAGCGGCGTGGTTGCAGTGACTGCGTGATGTCCTGAACCAGGTTGTCGTGTTCTTCATAGTTGAGGGGCACGCGCACCTTGCCTGTAGCGCTGTTGCTTACACTCAAGGAGACCCCTGCTGCTGATGAATGGGGAGATCCTGAGCGAGGGGACGCAGGTGCACTGCCTGCGGGATGATAATGCGAGGACTAGAATGAGCTCGAGTATTCAGTCTTAGATGCAATTGATTCAGTTTAGACAATGAATAATGGGCGCAGATACAGTGTGCAATTAACATTACCACTGGATCGACGAGGGGAGTAATTTGACGCTGGTGAAACCACGCCCAAAGGAATGGCAGACTGGAAAACGGAAATGAATCCCATCAAGGCGTCATTCAGATGCACAGCCATGTGCAAACAAAACTTGAGGCCACTTACCAATCGCTTGGCCAATGGAGGCGTGGCCGGCTCGTTCGACGAGCGATTGCTAACATTCGATCCAACTTTGCTGACGTTGTATCCGCCTGCAATTGGAGGCAAATATGTGCCATACATGGACCAACGTCACCGCTCTGCCGATCCACGGCCGCACAACCATTAGGCGCGTACCTGATATGCCAGACACCGTAGACTGAGGAGTCATGGCGGGTGACGGTAAGGGTCGCACAGTGGCTAGGATGCTAGGGTCTGCCGGATCCTCTTGATCGTTGCCCAGGTGAAGCCGCAGATGCGGTTTACGAGACGGTACTCGCGGTAGAGCGCTTGGAGAGAGTGTGGGCTGAGATACATAGAGATGGTAGACATGACAGCAATGCAGTTTCACAGCATTGAGAACATCACTGCAGATGTAGGCACTCAACACTTGAATCCTCATGTCTAATATGAATTAAAAGCGTACCGTGCTCGCGTTAAGTGACGCCCGACTGGAACGAGCTCCGGTGGGGGTACCAGGTCTGGGGCTAGCTGGCTCAACACGACACCACAAGCCCACTGAGGAATCGTCACTGGCGCCCGTAGGTGCACCGTACTGTTGTGCAGTAGGCGTGGATGGCGCGATGTGCACTGAGGAGAAGGTTGCCGGACGCGTAGGCGAACGACACGGTGACAGTGGCACGTGCATGGCAGGTACCCGCAGCATTTGAACGGGCGCCGGAGACAATCTAGTATTGGCGTGGCTAGATTGGTCATCATACGACGCAGGCAGTGCGATGCGCAGCTCTCCGTTCGTGCCTCCGAAACTGGAGCGGTGGCCACCACCACCACCGCCACGGTGCACACAGGGTGACAGTGGAATGCTATCACCGGGTAGCTGTAGAAAGGAACCTTGAATCCCTCCATTGACAATGGGAGGCGAGTTGAGCTCAGCAGCGCCGGAGACGGAGCGCGGAGTGGAGATATACACAGACAGCGCTCCGCTGGCTGAGCGTGTGTGACCTTTGAAGCCACCAGCCTTGTTGGGGGCACCACACGGTGACAGAGGGACGTTCCAACGGGGAGCTTCCAGTAGCGCGGGCGTGTGACAAGGTGAGTCCACCTTGGTCACGGAGATGTGGTTTGGAATGGCAAGCTGTTGCGATGATTGATAATCTGACTTCTCCGTGTACTGGCCGGGATGATAGGACCCGTCATAATCGATAGGAGCCGGTGACACGCTGATGCTATGCATGGGCAGTGCCAGGCGTTGCTGTCTCTGCTGTTGCAACTCCTTGCGAAGAGGGGTTCGTGCGATGAGATCTGGTTTACCACCTCCGTCTTGTTGGTCATACATGATCTCTTGCTGATCTTCTGCCCGCATGGAGGAGTGATCAAAGCGATACGTAAGCTGGTGTGACTGCGGCGATCCACCTCCACCATTCGGTCGGCCCATGGGTGACAGGGGAATCATGGCTTGAGGCACGCCCAGGCTTCCAGAGGACACAGTGCCGTTGATGGACAGAGCTCGCCTGGTTCGCGGTTGATCTAACGACAGGAGCTGCTGTTGCGGATGCTGCTGAGCGTACGCATACGAGGCATCCTCGGCAATATTGCTGGTGGCCACTTGTCGGAGCGATGCTGAAAACATCGTGCCGGTAAGGGTTAGTATGAGCAGACGAATCCAGCGACAAAAGGTGCATACCATTTTCTTCAGCCAGTATCTGATTGCTGTGCAAGGCACTTTGGAGCTGTTGCTCAAGCGCCCGAATGTGCTGTAGTAGCATGACGGGAGGTGCTGCTGCTGCTTCTTCCGACTGTATATCCCTCACAATCTGTTTCAAAGCTGATTGCAAACACCACTATTGAGCTTGAAGCGAACATGCTATCGAATGTTATTGCTCACCTCACTACTAAAGCTGCATACTAGCATAACACACACAGCGAGCTATGAGTTTCAGTTGAGAAAGGAACCAACGAGCGCCGCAGTATGAATGTTGCAGCGAATTATAGCCGTATCGGAAACTGACCGGCTCTCAACAGAAATTCAGAACACAATGGCTTACAAATGTAACGCAGCGGCGGAATCACTCATCCGATCAAGCACGAAATATAGCGTGGTGTAAATTCACCTGCGATCCACACCCAACAAACGACCGACGTCTCGTGGAAATGAACGACATCCCACGTTTTCCTCTCAGTCAAGTCGTGCACGCCTGCTTGCACCAGTGGCGCAGCGATTTCCAGGCTGATGCAGAGGAGGGTGACGTTCCGGCGATGTTGATGATGGCCCGGCTCGGGCTCAAGCAGTGGGGCTATGAGGAGATTCCTGGATATGGTGACGTGGCCACCGGCAGACAGTAAGCGTCCTTTTGTAGGATTAGACTCTCTCATCTTGGTCCTTTCGTGTATGATGTGCCTCAAATGATCTCTCGTATCGGTCCAGATGGCTGACGGTAGCACGCGCCAAGGGATCAAACGAAGCGTCTGCAGTTTTACAAACAATGGATGACGGGCAAGATTCAACGTTATGAGTCGGTCGCCATTTTCCCACCGCGCAACTGATTACAATTCTTCCGTCTCGTTGATCACCCGCCGTGGAGGATACTCATCAAGCTGCTGCAAGTTGATGCCGCCGCCACACATCTCTGCCCCGCAACCAGCTGTGACCAGAAGTCATGTTGGGTTCGACTTGCAGAGCTGCGGTACACGCCATCCGTTGAAGCAACAGTTGGGCCCAGTCCGTTGCTCTACTGCCGCGATTTCGCACAGTATCCAAGACGACGGCTTCACCATGAACCGTATCAGCCAATAGCTGGCTACAATCAGCACGATTACGCGTTTAGTTTATTTACGGATAAGCGCGTTTTGTTCGAGTCCAGCCACGCTGCCTTCTGCCAGCAGGTCGGCGCTGCGCTACCCTGTCGGTCATGTTATCACACATTAAGACGATCCATCCGAAACAGAGCGATGGCTTCTGCGGTCCGCCTCATTCGTTCATGGAGCTCACGTTCTCTTGCGTATCAGCGCCGCCGCCGGTGGCAGCGGCTGCTTCAGAGAGCTGCTTGAGGCGGTTCTCCAGTTCTGCCCGGAGCTGTTGCTCGGTTTCCAGCTGAGTCTGTGCGATTGCAATACAAGATTGCAGTTTTGCTCACACTTGCATGCACACAACCGCAAAGCTTGCATGCTGAGCAGCACTTACGAACAGCTCCTTGTTGCGTGCTACCAGCTTGCGGATGTTGCCAGTGACCTGCTCCCTTAGCTGCTCCTCTCGTTCCGCATCAGCCCGACAACGCTCTCGTTCTGCGGCTACTGCAGCCATCTGAGCCTCCATAGCAGCTTCTAGGGCTTGCTCATGCTTACGCCTGTCTTGTTCCATCTGTAGGTTCACGCGCATCAACGCACTCAGCAAGCATACAGCTGATACGCTTCAGTGTGAACCATTCATGAGAAAGTGAACAAACTCAACAGGTTGAACACTTTTGGCGGCCACTAACCTGTTGACGCTGAACCTCGTTTTCAAACACCAGGAGCTGACGTTCCTTGGTGCCAGTCGCTTCGGTGATCTTTTTCACCTGGAGCTCAGATTCTAACGCAGCAACCTTAACTTGCAGCAGTTCATGATCAGGGTGTGACGATGCAGATGCTGAGGATGATGATCCGCTGGGTGAGGATGTGACCGGTGCTGCAGGATCTAGGTGATTCAACACGTTCTCCAAAGGTGAGCTAGCACATATGCTGAAGCGCATTGCAAGCAAACGTACCCGTGCCATTGGCACTGTTGCAAAACGCGGCGAACGTGTGCGAATGCGGAGTGAAGAACGGATCGTGTGCCTGGGCGATCACAGTCTTCAGCTCTGCTTTTAGCCGAGCCACCTGCTCCGTCAATGCCGCATTCTCCATGGTCAATGATTGTATCGTGCGATTCGAAACCTGCATGATCAACGGAACTTCTCATCAACAAACTCAAAGACTTTCGACAAGAATGAGCACGCCACGCATACCTGATACAGCAAATTCAACTCCTTGAAGTGGGACTGCCTCTCTTTATGCGATTGCACATAGCCTGTCAGCCGTTGGATATCCGCTCGCAGCTAGAGCATGACGCAAACGCGCAGTACATTTAGTCAACATATCGCGTTCTAACTCTCAAGCTCACGGTCTATCCAAGACCATGATCGGTCACCTGATCCTCCCGTTGCAGAGCGTTGCGCAGCTGCATACATAGCGAGCTGATGTAGTTCTCATCATCAGCCTGCTTCACTGACATGCCCCAGCAGCTGTCATTCAGCGTGGCCAGCTGTTGCTGCAACTGGAAATACTCCATCGGTGACAACTGCAACGCACGGAAATAAGCACGCTATACTCTTCGACGCAGCGATGAGACACAATTGAGGTAGGTTTACCGTGACAGTGTCTTGAGACAGCACAGGGATAGGTACTCGGCTCAGTTCTTCAGGAAACGTTTCGGAGCACAGCATGTCGGTATCCTGATCGGTCTGTCAAGACACAGCGCGGTCAATTTTGGCCACGAGGAACTGCTGGCTCATTCTCTGACCTTGATATCACCCACAGCTGCATTGGCGTCAGTTTCAGTCATAAGAACTTCCTGCTGATTCCCAGGAGTAGAAGAAACGACCATTGCTGAGGCTGCAGCAGCCTCTGCTGCTGTGGTTTTAGACCGAGACGACGTGTTGGAA
>ENA-ORBV01005813-ORBV01005813.1-microbial-mat-metagenome-genome-assembly--contig:-NODE-5813-length-22317-cov-6.902338_pt1 | contig 22317 bp, 28 predicted proteins | sample MGYA00237777_ERZ505514 | MGnify/ENA primary metagenome ERZ505514 (study PRJEB26160, sample SAMN06269048) | microbial mat metagenome | isolation source: Oligotrophic lake microbial mat | place... | reverse complement strand
TTGGTTCGCACCTAAACCATACCAGGCTAGTCCTGGAGGGGATCGCCACATATTTCAACTAAACTCGGGACAAGCCCCCCACAACACTGCTTGCTAGTGCTCTCCAATCAATGGGCACTGGAAACGAACACTCCACCCAAGACTTTTTTATGGACGCTGCGAATTCGGCAGCTGATCTCTATGGAGAAGACAGCTGTATCTTTGCACTGGTGCTAAAAGAGCACTCCAAGTTTCACTCTGACTTAGGAAACACCGAACTGGCCGGAAAGCTCTTGGCCAGGGCAAACTGGATATTTGCTTCACGTGGCGTAAGTTTCTAGTGGTCTAAAATTTAGACCGCAAAAGACATACCTAAGGTGCTAATCAGTTTGTCATCATCAGAGCTTGAATTGTTTGGCGTAGTGAGAAGCTTATCTCCAGAAAAGATTGAATTTGCCCCAGCCAAGAAGCACAGAGCTTGACCTTCAGGGCTAATATTGATGCGCCCTGCAGACAAGCGCACACGCGCCTTTGGCATTGTTATTCTGGCCACCGCAACCATGCGCACCAGGTCGAAAACATCAGAAAATTTTTGATTCTCCATGGGGGTACCGGCAACAGGTACAAGCATGTTGATGGGCACCGATTCTGGATGAGGATTCATATTGCACAGTTGCAAAATTAGACCAATGCGATCATTAACACTTTCGCCCATACCAATGATACCGCCACAGCAAACAGTGATGCCAGCTTCTCGGACATTGTCTATAGTACGCAGCCTATCTTCATAAACACGGGTAGAAATAACATCTCCATAGAACTCAGGAGAAGTGTCTAGATTGTGATTATAAGCCGTTAAACCGGCTTGCTTTAAACGCTTAGCCTGAGACTTTGACAGCATACCAAGGGTGCAACAGGCTTCCATTCCCAACTGTTTAACTGCTGCAACCATGCCGAGAATACGATCAAAGTCTGCACCATCTTCTACTTCCCGCCAGGCAGCGCCCATACAAAATCTGGTGCTACCAGATTCTTTGGCTTCTTTGGCCACGTCTACTACTTGATCAATTTCCAGCAGAGCAGAATTTTCAACATTAGTTTGATAACGCGCAGATTGAGGACAATATGAGCAGTCTTCTGAACAACCGCCTGTCTTCACTGATAGTAAAGTGCACCGCTGTATCTGATATAAATCATGGTGCTGTTTGTGAACGATGCTCGCTCGTTGTACAAGTTCTAATAAAGGCGCGTCGAACATTTGGCGAAGATCCTCGCGACTCCAATCGGCGCGCAATACAACAGGCGTAACATTTGTAGAGTTTAAGACCGTCATTATTTTCCTCCCGAACTTGCAGAAAGCTCTGAAACGACCTGAGCAACTTTTTTGTAGGCATCTTCTAATGCTGTGTCTTCTATGCAATATGGAGGCATGAAGTAAATTACTTTTCCTAGAGGCCTGATCAGAAAACCTTCGCTGACAAAGCGTTCTCTCAATACTCCTGCCACCGAATTGAAATAATCGTCCTGACCGTGAGACTTCAGGTCTACGGCCGCTATGGTTCCACAAATGCGGTGATTAACTAAATCAGGATGATCTGACCAATAACTGTCCATTAAGTACTGATGCAATAGGCCAAGTCTTTGAAATTGACCCGGATTTTCTTCAAGCAGATCTAACGAAGCGCATGCAGCAGCACATGCTAGCGGATTAGCAGTGTAAGAATGGCCATGGGCGAACATCTGACGCGGCTCATGAGACAAGAAAGAATTAAAAATGCTGTCGGTAGTGACTGTAGCTGCCAGTGGCAAGAAACCTCCAGTGATACCTTTAGACAAGCAAATTATGTCAGGTGTAGTGCAGCTTCTAGATGAAGCAAACCAATCACCGGTTCGACCAAAGCCGGTCATAACTTCGTCATAAATTAGAAGAATTCCTGCACTCTTACAAATACGTTCAACGTTTTGCATAAAGTTTATTGAGCACATGCGCATACCAGAAGCACCTTGCACCAGTGGCTCAATAATCAAAGCGGCAAATTGATCAGGAAATGCTTCAATCAACTCGCTCAGCTTGTGCAAACTTTCAGACTCTAACTCGGCCTGATTCTCGCCATGCAAAGTGTTTTGCGGATACGGAACAAACTGCACCGGTACAGCGTTCGCTTGAGAAGATGCAAAAAAGCCACTGGTGGCACCAAGTGCCATGGCACCGAAAGTATCGCCGTGATAGCCACCAGAAAATGCAATAAATTTATTGCGCGAGGGGCTGCCGACATTGAACCAAAATTGCAGGGCCATTTTCAAAGCCACTTCAACAGCAGTCGAGCCGTCATCACTAAAAAAGACATTGTTTAAGCCAGCGGGTAAATGGCTAACCAGCCGGCGAGACAAATTCTCAGCAGGGCTATGAGTAAATCCTGAGAAAATAACATGCTCTAACTGGCCGGCTTGTGCACTAATGGCTTTAACAATATGCGGATGGCAGTGACCGTGTAAATTAGTCCACCAACTTGAAATCAAATCTAATATTTTCGAACCGTCTTCAAGCTCAAGATAAGCACCAGATGCCTTGCTCACATGTCTAGAAACACCAGCTGTTTTCATCTGTGTGTACGGTTGCCAGATTTTTCCAGTCATATTCTCACCCCCAAAGTGCTCAAGTTGATTTCTACAGTTTTTTCTTGATATCCCATATCAAAAGATCGCGTATAGCAGCCGATGAGACTATCTCGATCAAAATTTTCCAGTCGGTCAATTTGAGCTATAACCGGCACTTGTGAATACTTTTCTATCGCTTCTAAATTGAACAGATTTACTTTGCCATTGAGAATAATGCCTAAAATTTTCAGCCCTCGAGCCCTGAGTACCTCAACAGTCATCAGCGTGTGATTGATGGTACCTAACAAATTGCTATGAGCCACCACCACCACCGGCAGTTGCAGGGCTACCATTAAATCAACCAATAGATGTTTATCATTGAGTGGAACCAGGGCACCACCAGCACCTTCTACAACCAGGGCTTGATTAGCATCTATATTTTCAAAGCTCGAAACAATCTCAGAAAGTACAATCTGTCTGCCTTCGATTCGCGCCGCCAGGTGCGGAGATACTGGAGTTTCAAACAAATACTTCTCAGGTATTATTCGTCTTGCATCAAGCTGTAAATGCTTCTTGACCCAGAGGCTATCGGTGGCAGGTCGGGGATATTTCTCCAAACCACTTTGGACTGGCTTCCAATAATTGGCATGTAAGCCGGCAGTAAGTATTGAAGAGACAACAGTCTTTCCCACTCCGGTACTCGTGCCGGTTACAAATAATCTTGAAGGCAAAGTTTTCATCAATTCTTCTCCAGAATGGCAAAAATTGTTTGATATGTCACTGATATAGGTCGGCCTTGGGAAAGATCATCCCAATGCTTCTGCAGACAGGTTAATTGCCTGGTAGTCAGCATCGGACGGTCATCATTTATTTCAAAATTTTTCTTGCTCGCACCAAGGTGTTTAAGCGAAAAGAAAAAATCTTTCGAACTTTCAAAATTTTGAGTAATAAACGATTGGCTAAACTCCCCGGAGAAGCCGGCTGCAGTTGCTCCATCCACCACCGCTTCAAAAGACGGCAGACGATTGGCAGTAAAGGGCACATCGGCCAAATTGCAAGCATGTTGCCATTCGCTAAAGGAATTTGAACCAGGCAAACAAAAAGCTAGCCTGCCTCCTGGAAGCAGGAGTTTATTCAAAGTTTTAAAAAGGAAAGGTAAGTCTCTTATCCACTGCAAAGCAAAGGACGAAACAATCACGTCAAATTGAAAATCTTGTTCAACCATAAACTCAGACAGCCTATTGCAATCTAGCAGATAAGCCGAAACGGAAGCATCACCATGGGCTGCTCGTATTTTCTTCTTTAATCTTTTGAGCATTGCTGATGAGGCATCAAGGCAAACCAATGAGCATTGGGGAAATTCTTCAAGCAACTCACAAGTAAGAAGTCCGGTACCAGCTCCGATTTCCAGCGCTACTGGGTCAGTCATAGTGGGAACATTCTGCTTAAGCAGACGCACCAAAATTTCGGCTGACTTTTTTTGCACAACCGCGTGTTTATCATAACTTTCAGCAAATCGAGAAAATTCAGTTACGGCAAGATTAGCCATGTTCATAATTCCTTTCATAGTTAAGCAATGCTTTGCAAAAATCTAATCACCTGAAGCACACCAGGGTCAGGGTTAAAAACTGGTGCCAAATGATTTGCACCATCAACCTCAAGGATGCCTTCTGTATTGAGAACTCGGCCAAGGGTTCGTGCCTGTTCTATTGAGACAATTGGATCGTTATTGCCTTGAAGCACGCAGATATTTGCCTTGTGCGGCCACCATCCTGGTTGGATATCTACTTGGTGTAATAATTCAAGATCACTAACCAATCGGGCTAAGTTTATCGAGTCTTCTGATATAGCTGGTCTAGCTTCAACAGGCCAATCGCAAGCGGCCCAAAAATCGCGCAAGGCTGTTAGCGGTTCCGCCTTCAATTTAGTTATCATTCGCTCCAAGCGTCTTTTGCTCAAGCGACAACCAACCTGAGCGTCTTGATGAAAATTGGCGAAGGACGACAGGCTGAGTAAGAAATCAGCACTCTCTCGCACAATAGCAGGAATCAGGTGTAGCCCTAAAGAATGGGCAATCACCATGATTTTCTTGTCTAGGGTTGGTAAGGCCTTTAGACAGACATCGTTTGCAATATGAAAATAGCCTCGCTCAGCCACGAAATATTCGAGCTCTCCCTGATTAGAATCTCTCATTTGCAAAGCGAGCCCGTCTAAAGCAGGTTTCCATTTCGAGAAAACACTGCCGTCCATTGCCCATCCGTGCTGCAAAATTACAAGCGCTTTCATGGTCTAAACTGCCTCAACACCTTCGATAATTGATCAATATGTTGCTCTGAATGCGCGCAACTCAAAGACAATCTAACCGCTGAAGTTCCTTTGTCTGTTGTTGGTGGCCTTAAGGCTACGGCAAGAAAACCATTATTTTGCAAGTGAAGACTGAGGGCTAGAGCTCTTTCGGCAGTCTCAAAGACGATGGAGACAATATTACTTTCGCTTCGTTTAAATTTGAAAGGTAAATCTTCTAGCTGCGACTGAAGAGAAAGTGATAACTTGACTAAATGGCTGCGCGCAGAGTCTAACTGTGGCACTAGCTCTAAAGATGCGTCGATTGCACCAAGGGTAGCCGGCGGCAAAGCAGTAGTATAGATTAAGCCTGGGCACCGGTTAATCAAGTATTCCCTGGTCAGTTTGGAGCAAAGTAAGTAAGCACCATAAGCTCCCAAACCTTTGCTAAAACAACCCATGGCCAGCGTGATATCTGATTTACCAGCTGCCAGTCCCATACCGTTGACTCCGGCAACTCCAGTAGCATGTGCATCGTCAATATATAAACTGCAATTATATTGCTTGGAAAGTTGAAGCAATTCGACAATGTCATGACGCGAGCCATCTACACTATAAACAGACTCGGCAAAGATCCACTGATTAAATGATGAGATACCACCCATGGCATCACGGTCTTTCAGTCTGGCTTGAAGGTCTTGATTGTTGATATGAGCGAAACGTTTGAATCGCGCTTTCGATAATTTAACTCCCTCAACCATGCTGCGATGAATTGATTTATCAATCCAGGCAAAATCAGCACTGCTCATAAGTGAGGGAATTACGCTAGCATTGAGCTGATAGCCGCTAGCAAAAATCAGAGCTGATTCAAAACCTGTGAGCTGTGCAAGCTTGCGCTCAAGATGATCATAAGCCTCATTATTTCCTGTTACTAAACGCGATGACTGATTGTTTGCACCGTATTTTTTCACATACACAATAGACCTTTCGATCATTAAAGGATGATTTGCCAAATTGAGATAATCATTACCGGCGAAATTACACAGGCTCTTGCCCTGATAAATTACATAAGGTGCCTCAAGCGGTGTACAAGACTTCAGCGTACGGCGACTATCGGGCGAAAGCTCGATCGATTCGGCGGCGACTAAACTGCTGAAAGTCATGAAGACAACCTTTAAATAGCTTTTTGCATAGTAACTTGACCGATGACAAACAGTTGACACAGGCACCAAAAGTGATACCAATGTTTAACGTCTTTATTTATTTCAAATCGCTAACCCTGACAAATGCCATCCGCTAGCTAGCGACACCACGAGGCAGCGCAGCTCGTCCTAATGCCGGAGCTAACCGCAGGTAGTGCGTTCTTGCGTAGAGCACACGACTTTTGCAGGTAAGTTTAAACAAGCCGGCTTTGAAAACAAGAAACTTGATACGAGAATCTGACTCTAGAGAAAACTCAACGAAGGGCCTGAAGCCAAAGCGATTTGAAAATTGATTTTTCAGGGCATTGGCTACAACAAGAAGCTGCTCCTCACTATATTGGAGCAAAAGATTCTCGACCTTGGAACGATCGCTCTCTAAATCTGTACGCAACGCGTTCTCAGCAGAACGGATAATTCTATTTACCTCTAACTGAACATCCAAATTTGCGTACATGGGTCACCACTTTAAAAGAGCACAGCTAAATAAAGTAATTCAATCCTGCGTGACAAATACATACCAAGCAAAAGGGCTTTCACCAATTGCGCTAACACTTTATTGGAATAAAAGATTTGAATAACTGCAAATATCAGCATTGAGACTAGTCGCCCTGCTTAGATAAGTGCTGAAAAACAAAATTCAAAAACTTTCAAAGTCTCTTAATACATTTAAAAATTCAAGCTTAGCTCGTAGTTCAGAACATTAGTGCGCATTTGATGCGTGACATTGCCGCTCGTATGGAAATGTCACAGAGGAAAATCTACGGTTCGTAATTATTAATCTGGAGTCACGTTATGAACCCCGAAGTTGAATCCGAAAAAATATCCAGCAAAGATGGAGCAGAAGCAAAACCCGGCGGGATTAATTTGCTGTCCCTCAAAGGTGATGATTACTACGACAGAGCAAAAGTGCCTAAGGCAGTGCCAAAGGAGTTTCCGTCTACAGAAACATTCGCTGATATTCTAAATTCAGACGTCCAGTCAGACGGAAAGAGCGAACCCCGAGGTCTAACAAAGTATCTGGCCGGTTTACCAAGCTTCGAAGACATATCCCACTCAGTAAACAGACTTGGCCGCGACATCTATCAAGGCACCAAGTAAAATATTGATAGTACTCTCGTATCATGAATGCGCGTGAGCCCTGAAGACGCCGGCCAACTTTTAGCCAATCACAATCTCAAAGGAAGTTTTACTTCTCAGTGCCTGCATCAGCTACAAACACAAGGTTTTGTCAGAGTGGGAGTGATTGACGACGGCAATTCTTCCCATGCAAAAAACACCATCTCGCGCTTGTTAGCTTCTGTTCCAGACAATCTGGCAGGCAAAGTACAGGTAGTGCTCTATGACGTCAGCAAAGGCAAAGAAAAGGCATTTGATGATGCTCTTCAAGACGCCCGAAAAAAAGAGATTGTTGCTCTAAATGTTAGTGGCGGTTTAGAGTCGCTGAGCCTCAGGCAGTTAGCGCAGAGCGTGGGCGCTGAAGACATTAACTCGGGCAACCGCGATCAGGCCTTTAATCAAGCCTTGAAACATTTTGACTCCTCTACCGGCCGTCAAATGCAAGATGTTAAAGAAGCTTCGCGAATAATTCCGGTGGTCACACCCATTTGGAATGACGGCAACACCACGCCAGCTGCCTTAGCCGGTAATGTAATCGTTACCTCATTAAAAGGTGATACTCGTGCAACCCGCTCAGGCTTACCAGACTACTATCTGGAACCTTTACCCAAAAACCAATTTTCTTCGCAGGGACCTCCCCGTGTTATCGGTGCCATGCTAGGCACGATTGGAACTCGCTAGTGACAAAGAACTAGATATGTAATTGTCACAAAGAGCGTTTTAAAGTAGTTCAGTCGCATCCCCGCGAATTTACCATTTTCAGACACATTCAGGTGTCAAAGCGAGCCACCATGATTGACTATGACATGGCCTTAGAAGCAGGCATCGAAGCAGCAAACATTTTTGCAGAGAAATCGGAAGCCAATATTTTACACGCGGCCCATGCAGCGGAAATATTTCTAAACCAAAGATGCCGAGGAGCGTTTGTGCGCACGACCATTGTCTCTTTTAATAAAAATGTTCATGGATGTGAAGCACGCTTGCTTCAATACACTGCAGACAGTTATCGAATCCTGGTTGATTTTGTAGATTTAACCGCTCCAATTTCAACTGATTGGATATCACCTACGCAGAGAAATGCCCCGTTCTCAAGCATGTTCTCAAATCAAAACACTGAGTCGAGATTGATGGTCTAAGAAACAAAGAGACTTTTTGGAAGAAGCAGAAGAAGAGCAGATGATGCTCTTCTTCTGCTTTGTATTGCTGCGATCAAGAACAAATTCACAAAGGAAAAAACAATGACTGCGACAACAGCTGTAGCAGATAATTTGATCTATGAAGAAGGGACTGGTTATCTTGAAGTGTTCCCATTACTGGTAGAAGAACACTATCTTCTCTGTCTTCTCACCGATGTCTTCGCCTTTTGGCAGCAAATTCAATTTGGCATATTAATCCAAGGAAGCGTGATCGAATTTACGCCACCAAATGCTCCATCACTGATCAAACTTAAAGATGGATATCTCACTATCTCATTTGGTCTATCAAGCCACTTTCATCTCTGTATCGGTAAAAACATCGGGACGAAGCGTTTTCCTACAAGTGAGAGTTTGCAGAAAACTCGTCGCGTGGCTCGCGCAGAGCTTTACCGAATTTTAAATCCGGCGATGGAGCCCACTTCCTGGGGTTTGCGGTTCTTTAACGGCAAAAACGAGCAAATGCTAACTATCTTTTTGCCGAACCCGCTTCTAAGCGATTGCCACAAAATAGCTAAGCAACCAGACTATACAAAACTAGAGCTGTGGCTGCTTCTACGACTGAGGTATCTCAATTTAAGCGAGCCCGACCCTCGCGACTATCTAGCTAAACGATTCATACATTGTTGTTAGGTTGCTAAATCAGACTGAAACACCCAAATACCACAAAGAAAATGAACAACTCATCGAAACGATCAGATTTATTCTTGCCTAAAATCGTCATCGATCTAAAGCAATCAGCAGACACAGGCAAAGACAGAGGCATTGACCATAGTTCGGCGGACAGCAGACAGCATATTGTAGTTTGTGCAGGTTACGGTGAAAAAAATTTTCCTTTCCCTGATACTGAAACTCTCGTGGCTAATGCCTTGACCAGGCTAAGCAAAATCGACAAAGAATCACCAACCGATGACAATGGCGAGTTTGCAAGCGAAGAACTGGAGGTAGCAGAGCAAAAAATCAGTGAAAGTTCAGAACTTGATTTTGACAGCCACAACTTCGGACTGAGCTGCCGGCTACCAGACTATCAAATGCTCCATGGTGATATGAAAGAAAAGCTGCCTGTGGAAAAGCCGAGGGCAATAATTGCATCACTACCAAATCAAGTCATCAAAGTTGACGCTACCCTTTACTCTGCCTCCGGAGGCCTGGCCGAACTTTTGAATGACGGAAAATTCTATGCACTGGTGGCAGAGAGATTTGACGATCAAACTGGTGAAGTTTCATGGGCACGCGATAACATGCCTGCCAAATACCAACCGGCAATTGAAAGCTTAGACAACCAACTGGTAAAACTTCGAGAGGTCTATCTAGCTTCTTTACCAAGAACTCTAGATGGCTTAAGGGCTCATAATCCAGGAGTATCTGAATATGAATTGTTGGAGGCCGCCGTTGAGGCACTCGATGAAGAGCTTACACCAATAATCGATATACTGCGCATCTGGACTGACTCCTTCGGCCAACGCCGAAGCGGGAAGTACAAAGAACTCGATGCTATTGTCTTTAGTGTCGAACAGGCTCACTATCTTTTCGACGGCAGCGATCCAACGTCAAGCTTGACAGCGGCCAATCGCTCATTGCTCAAAACCCGTGTTTTCCGCACCGGCTGTGTCTATGTGGCCAGATTCAGCAAGCTAGGACCAGCTACTTTGCCAGCCGGCCCCATCGGTGCCCACGCTTTTGAAGTGCCACACGACGAACGCAATCTGATTGCATTGATGCTCATACTTTACATGCACGAGTTCCGACACGATATCTTTCATGATGTCGAAGGTCTAGGCGAAGAACTGGTGTCATTATTGTCGGCAAAGATTGCCAAAGCTGCTAAGGCAGGAGATTTTAAACTCTCGCAAAAATCTGTCAAATTCGGCAACCAACAATTACCTTTGCTTGATTTGATCATCAAGTTTTTCATTGATGCAATTGGCGAAGTCGATGCTGACATTTCAGGCGGCGTGCTCTTATGCGGTCCAGCATATTTGTACAACATGATTTCTACCTTCGGTGCTTTCAATTCTCAAGGAAAAGGCGTATTCAACACAGAAAGACTATTGCGTACAGATTCACATTATCAGTTAGAGAACAATGAGGCCGGCGAAGCGTCACTGAGTTTCTTTCCTCATCCGCCCGACTATATTCGCGCTTACATTGTGGCATCGGCGCTAGACGAAATCGGTTTCACCACTGAAGCCGATGAATGTCGACGGTTGGCTGACCAGGGGGTAGGTGTAATACCAGAATTTATCGAGTGGCAACCAGCTCAAGATAAGAGACTACCGATCATAAAAATTGCTGTGGAAGACCTCAAAGCTGTCGCTCCCGTTGTAGCTAAAGCTTTGATTCGCACACCACTCAAATCACTTGGCGGAGTCTGCGCCGCAGACGTGATGAACTGGACCATTGAGCGTGAAGAAAAGGCGCAGCTTTTAGCTCAGCTAATTGCCGCCGACAAATCAGATTTACCACAAGATAAAGGGAGCATTCATGCCACTTATGTTATCTCCGCTGCAACTATAGCTTACTGGGGTCTTTGCAAATCAGGCTACCAACCACGATCTGCTTCAGCGATTGTGCAAAAAAATGCCCTGAAGATGCTCGATCAGGTACGCGCGCAGTTTGAATCATCGAATACGAAATAAGCCAATGAAAGCCCAATAAGCCAATGCTTTGGTAAGTCTGAGCAGTAGAAATCATACTTCTACTGCTCAGATTTATTCAAAGTCAAAAACTTTTTTCAACTCACTAATAGACCGGCCTACTACAAAATTGGATTTTTTTGAGTAAAAAAAAGAGAAAGTAAGAAAGCCACAAATAGGCCTTCTTACTCTCACGAAATGCAACCTTGCGAGCCGAGCACCGGGTAACTATTGAGCGACTCTGTTTTGGGTGTAGTTGGTCAGCCTTGCATGATACGCCTCGCGAGCCAGGCGACTACGTTCGGAAGCAAGAGTAAGAGCCTCGATGGCGTTTTGATAGTCAGTGAACCAGCGGGCCTCCTCTTCTGTGTCTAAGTTGAACTGGTCAATTGTTTCTTGCGTGCGCGACTGATGATCAAATGCGTTTTGAAAAATCGATCCAGGGTTCTTCGCCAGTAAAGTTCAAAGTGCATTGCCAACCGGCAGCGTCGTTAAACTCGTCAACCAGCCGTTCGGCAATGTCTTTGCTAATCGAACTGGGAATAATTACATAGACAGTTTCACCTTTGATCAGCCGACTGATTTTGCGTTGCAACTCATTCAAACAATGCTGCAAAAATTGCTGGAACAATTCTTCTTCACTGACAGAAGTAGCTGCCAGTGCTTGCAATGAAAACTGATCAAAGGTTACGATCTTCGGTTGTTCTGACATTGATTTGAAGTGCTCGCTAGCGTTTATTGCTTGTGAAATGAAACTTGATTGCCTCTTTTTGTAATTGAAGCTTTGTTTCCGGCGCTGAGAATATTAATCTCAAGGCTTCCAATAGCTTTGCCACCATCGTTCAGCTGACATGAGTCTTGGATATTGGTCCAAAAAGATTTACCCTGATTGACGATAGTAACGTGGTTTGTTCCTGATACTTCGAGCGACCATTGACCGTCACCTTTATCAACAAATAGGGCAGCTGTGCCTTCGTCGATACCGATAACAATGCGGCCTGGATTCTCAGCGCACAGCGCCAGCAGACGGGTGTGTCGGTGATATCTGTCTACATGAGTGTCGAGAATAATCTTATTGAGCAGCGCCAGGCCGTCGGCGTATTCGAGCTGGTTGCAACTGATCAAAGTTTCTTCACTCATGCCACCTGCCACCATGCGGTCTGACAAGGCAGCAGTGCCGGCTGAATTACCAGCAATCAAAATGCCTTGAGAGGCGGCTCGGCGAATGGCACTGACAAGCCCATCAGCTTGCAAGCCATCCATCAAGCGCGTTTGCACACCACCACGCATGTAAATCGCGTCAATGTCATTCGGCAGCTTTTTGTGAGAACCTGGGCTCAAAACAGTTACTCGAGCACCCAAACTGATGAAGTCGGCGGCGCTGAGCGCACCATCTTCAACAGGGTTTTTAGCAGCATGCGCGACTACAGCAATATGCGGACTGTAATTTTCTTTTCCTTTACAGGCAAGGTTGAGCAAACGCAAATAATTGACAGTCACAGGTTGACCGCCAATAGCAAACAATCGAATTGTGTTCATCTTGGCACCAATCTTTTCAAAAAATTAGTAGGGGAAAATTGGAAGGGCCTTGAGGAAGGCCCTTTGAGACCTTACTGGTAAGGTCTCACTTCGCGCGGCAGTGGCTTATCGGCGCCTGCAGGAAGGTCACCTTGATTAGCAAAGCGGAAATTGATCTTCGCCATAGCAGCGTTGTATTCAGCGGCCAGGCCGTTATAGTCAGCTGTTAGACCAGAGATTTCGGCATTGATTTGATTTGACTCTTCTAGATCTGTGCGCGCCCATTTAGAGCGTGGCAACACTTTTCCGTCTTCCGTATTGGCATCTTGCAAAGCTTTCAGCCGCGCCTTTTGTGCCTCGATATTCTTTGCTTTGGCATCGAGGGTGGCAGAAACGTCTTTAAACCAGGCGTACTTTCGCAGCAGCACACGAGGAGATGTTTCTTCTTTCACTACCTGGGCACCTTCTTGGAAGTAGCTAACGACATAAACTACAGCGCCAGTGCCAAGAGAGAGAACCAAAAGCATGGCAAAGATTTTGCCAAAGTAAGAAATTGGTCCAGCAGAATTTTCGGGATTAACTTGATTCCAATCGTTAAGTTTGCGACCCATGAGAATGATTCCTTTTAATTTCAATGGTTAACTGAGCAATGAAGCACGAAATCGAATTCAATTTTTGACCTGATCGATATTGAGTACAGCAGCAGGCACGTTGAGCGGTTGATCACTGAGGTGGATGATTTGCCCACCGGTGAAGAAGTGTTGATGATAAACACCGTTGGTATCAAACCAATAGATGTACTCAGATGAAGTACCATACGTTCCATCGTCCTGGAGGACTTCAGACGTATAGTGGTTTTCGTTGCCGATGCGCACTGAGAATCCGCTGGTTGAAGAGTTAACCGTATTTGGTGTCAAGCGTTTGCCTGATGATGTCACCTTGCCTTTCACCGTACTGTAGATGAGCACCTTGCCGGAGTCGGGAGCAACAACATACAAGTGCTTGATTGAGCCGATCTTGTTGTCTAGCGTCAGTCTTTTTCTGATGGCAGTCTGCTCAACGGTTTCTCCTGTAGTGGGGTCCACAGGAACTTGAACTGTGAGCTTCTGTACGCCAGACGCAGATTGAGGCTGTTGTGGCGTGCTGCAAGCAGTCACGGACACTGCCAACAAAAGAGTGAGACCAAGCATGGATGGAGAGATCAATTTCATGATGATACCTAATTAGATGTCGGTGGGTTGAAAAGGACGAATTACTTGCTGAGATCAAGAACTAGAGTGCGCAGCGGCAAAGGTTGTGAGGTAATCTGGATCACCTGACCGTCATTGAAAAAATGCTGATGATAGCGGCCATTTGTGTCGAACCAGTACAGGTAAGGCACCGAAGAACCATATGTGCCATCATCTGCCAAAATCTCGGTGGTGATATATTCACCGTTCTGGATGATTACTTTTTGACCTTCGTAGACAGTAGTTTTGTTATCACCGCTGCCAATCTCGTACTTCTTGATGGTTGAAACAGGTGAGAGTTTCTTGCCCGACGATGTCACTTTGCCTTTCACCGTTGAATAGATGATCGGCTGACCAGTTGTCGGACTCAAAACGTACAAATGCAAAATTGCACCGGTACGAGCGTACTGTTGCAATCTTTTGGAAACGTTGCTTTGTTCCAGCGTGGTGCCAGTAGCAGGGTCGACCGGAACTTTGACGGAAGCGCGACTAGTGGCAAAAGCGGCCAGAGCGGCAAAAGAAATCGCAGTTGACACTAAAGAGGCGGCAAGCAACGCGCTAAGAACATGTTTGCTTTGCATAGTCGAATTAGTGAGTAATGGGCTTGCTTAATTGATTAGCGCTGAAAGGCTCATTGAAAGAAATTTGGTGGGTGAACAACTATTGCTACACCTAAATTGCACTGGCAAACAAGCTAGCGCAAGCGGCACCACGGTAATTTCGCCCTGTTGAATGCCTGCATCGATTGCGTGAACCAAAGAGAGATATGGCAATAGCTGTTGATAGGAGATCTAGTGATAGAAATACCATAACGCAGTTGTAGATAGAGCTAGGGCCATAAACAAAAGGAGTGCAGTAGGCCAAAAGGCCGTTCTTTAGTCAAAAAAAGTTTGGAATCTAGAAAGCAAAAGTTTAGTCTCAGGTGTCAACTCGCCTATCACCCAACAGAAAACTATTTCCATCGATTCAAAACAGCCCCATATCATTTTCGCTAATTATTGGATTGCACAAGTGTGCATCCTCCAAGCACGCATGTAATTTTGGAGTAAAAAATCATGAAATCAACAAATGAAAACAAAAAGTATGGGCTCAACGCCGCCGACTTTGTCACCTTCTTGAGCGGAGTTGTATTTGCCTGCATCGCCATTGGTACCACAATCGTGGGAGTGAGCAATTACGATGCATCAGCATTCCACCTCTTGTGCAACTGGACTATTGGCGCAGGCGTCGTGACGTGGCTTCTGCTAATGCTCAATCGTGGTAGCAAGACTGCCGATAGCTAATTGGCGTCAATAGCTTAATTTCAACTAGAACTCAGCTTAAACAAATTCTTGTAATTCAGGAGTCAACTTTATGGACGGCCATGATGGCGGTCAGGGCGGTGAGTTAGGCGTAGGCCATGGTCACTCAGCCGATCTCGGTTTCGGAAATGATTTAGGTTTCGGACACGATTACGCAAGCGGCTTTGGTGATCATGACCAAGCAACTGTCGCTAGCGAAGCACTAATGTACTCCCACGCTTTTAGCGATACTCACGGTGACTTCGACGCTCACTTCCACAGCGGAGAAGGTCTATTTGGACCTGGTCTCGACATAGGACATTTAGATGGCTGGAGCCACGGTGAGGGATTGGACCCACAGAAAGCTGAGCAGAAGCGACTATATCAAGCGGCGGTAGACAAGGCCAAGGCCGACCCTAATCGCCGCTATTACGGAGCGCATATTGTCGGTCATGGTCACCTCGACATCCCGGCGGAATTTAAGCGGCTAGCAATCCAATGCGGTTTAATTCGCATTTGCAATACAGTCGCCAACTTTAATCCAGTCGATCTAACAGATGATCAAATCAGCGATTGGGCGCGTTTCTCGCCGCCATACTCTCGCAAGTACACGCCGCTCGGCTACTACCCAGGCGCGGTCGGTCTTACTCGAGTGTTTAAACAATACTGGCAGCAAGCCGACAAAAAACCCTGGTGGCGAAGAGGTACACCTAAATATGACCGTAGCAAGTCAACCTATTTAGAAGTCTCGATTGTCACCTGGTACTACCAAGTAGGAGATTACGAAACGCGCATTGATCTAAACATAGTCTCGGTTCCAGTGCTCGATCCTCGAGACAAAGTCTGGGCTATTCGCGGCGAACCACTAGCTAAGCACCAAAAGGCTGCCAGTCAATTGTGCCAGCAACTATTTGACACTATCAAGCAAGCGGTTCCGTCGAAGCAAATTCAAGAACGTCGCGCTCTGATTGCGAGCCATAAGGCTAAGTCTGCTCAAGTCGCGAAGGAACAGCAAAAGGAACAGCAGCCTGTGCCGGTCGAGCCACCTGTGACAACACCAGTTGCAGTGCCTGTTCCGGAAACTGTGCCAGAACCTGTTCAAGAAGTTGTTCCAGAACCGATCCCGGAGACCCCAGTTCAAGAACATCAAACACAGAAATCTACAGCTGAGGAACCTGCGGCTTCCGACCCAGGCAAGATTGTATACGTGCCTGTAACCATACCGGCACCTCGCAGTCAAACCTAATTGACAAACCAAGTGTCTACACAGAGGGGGACCATACCTCCCCCCTTTTTTCTGCAAACTTAATAGACCGGTCAACTAACAAACTAATAGGCATTGCAAAAGCAATACTCATAGACATTCAAAATAACCTGCTCATTCCAGACGATACCACTGGTGGTGATGATGTTTTCTGCGAGTTTTGTGCAGGGTGTCAGCGGCGAGCTTAACAATTCATTGAACTTACTTGCATTCAGATTTCACATGGGCTCATAATGCCGTCATGTTAAATCGTTCCAGCAGCAATATGCAGATGTCCATGCCCCCAGCGGGCAGGGATTTGTTGCATTACGATTTTAATCGAACGTATCGAGACTAAAGATCTGTAATAAGTTAGCAACTCCCTTTCCCGCAGCCGCGAGAAAGGGAGTTTTCGTTTGGAGAAAAATAAAATGACTACTAGCAAACATGATGCATCACAGCGCAACTTTGGCTTTAACACTCTGGCTATTCACTGCGGACAGGAGGCCGACCCCACCACTGGTGCTCTAATTACACCCATATATCAAACTTCAACTTTTGTACTTGAAGAGCTGGGCAAAAATAAAGGCTATCAGTACGCCCGGACACACAATCCAACCCGCACCGCACTTGAAGTTTGCCTCGCGGCCTTAGAAGGAGCCAAGTACGGAATCGCCTGCGCGTCTGGACTGGCGGCCGTATCAATTGTGGTTGATATTCTGTCTGCCGGAGATCACGTCATAGTTGGAGAAGACGTTTATGGCGGAGTATACAGACTATTTGAGAAGGTCAAGAAAAAATTCAATATCGAATTTTCATATGTTAATGCAGCCCGGCCCGAAGAAATCGAAGCTGCCATAAAGCCAAATACTAAATTGGTTTGGTTAGAAACACCAACTAACCCACTACTGAAATTGGCTGATCTAGTGATCTTTCCCCCTGGTCACGGACAGTAAAAAAGTGCGAATCCGCTTTTATGCTGCTGCCATGCTGTTTTCAAATTCGTCAGGGGAGACGTAATTTAAGTACGAGTGTAGCCGACGACTATTGTAGAACGTTTCTATGTAGTTAAATATGCTCAATCGTGCTTCTTCTCTTGTTTTATATTTTTCATGATGAACAAGCTCTCTTTTTAAAGATCCGAAGAAGCTCTCTGCGACGGCGTTATCCCAGCAGTCACCTTTTCGGCTCATGCTTTGTTTGGTTTTGTTTTTTTTGAGTTCGGCTCGAAAATCATCGCTTGCATACTGGCTCCCTCGATCGGTGTGCATTATGCGTGGTGCCTGTCTTTTGTTGCGGAACATGGCCATTCTGAAAGCATCCACTGCCAATGTTGAATTAATGCGTGCCGACATTGACCAACCGACGATCTTCCTTGAAAATAGATCAATACAGGTAGCCAAATACAGCCATCCTTCAGCTGTGTGAATGTAGGTGATATCGCCCACCCAGGCCTGATTCGGCTTTTTTGTTTTGAATTTTCGTTTGAGCAAATTTTTCGCGATCGGTAATTTGTGATTGGAATTCGTAGTTGCTTTGAATTTCTTTTTGGTCTTAGCCGCGATGCCATTTTCAGCCATCAATTTTTCAACCATTTTGTGATTGACGGTGAAGCCGAGTTTGAGCAGCTCCTGTAGAATTCTAGGCGAGCCGTAGACGCCTTTAAAGTCATGATGAAGCTTCAAAATTGCAGCGAGAATTTTGGCTCTGCGAGCGGCGGTAGGGCTAACCTTGCCTCTGCGCCACTCGTAGTAACCAGGCTTCGATGCTTCTAGCACACGACACATTGTCAGAACCGGATATTGTTTGGCATGAGCCTTGATGAAGGCGTACTTTACTTCTGGTTTCTTGCAAAGTACGCCGCGGCTTTTTTTAGGATTTCATTCTCCTGCTCGAGCTCGCGGTAGCGTTTCTGTAAATTTAAAAGTGCAGCTTGGTCGTTCGATCCTGGTGTGCCGGCGACGCTGGAGAGACCGTTCTTCTCTTTTGCCGCGTTCACCCAGCCGTACAGTTTCCATGCCGGTAGACCAAGCTCGCGAGCCACCTCAGCGATGCTTTTCGTACCGGCCAGGGCCAGCTTGACGGCGGTATCTCTAAATTCTCTGTTAAACGCCGTTGCGGACGGGGCTTTGGGCTTTTGTTTTTTAGTCATGAATCTCTCCTTGTGACATTCTATGTCTTGGAGCGAATCAGCACTAGTTACTGTCTGTTAATTGGGGGGAAGGTCATAGCAGCTGTTGGCAAAATAACCAAAAAACATAATTTGCTTTTTGCCGTGGACAACACATTTGCTACGCCATATTTTCAAAAGCCTCTGCAATTTGGTGCTGACATTATTGTGCATAGCACGACAAAATATTTATGCGGGCATAGCGATGTAATTGGTGGAGCGATTATCACTGACAACGATGAATTATATGATCAGCTGAAGTTCTATCAAAACGCCGGTGGAGCAGTGCCAGGGCCTTTCGATTCTTTCCTTATACTGCGTGGTTTGAAGACCCTCGCACTGCGCTTAAAAGAGCACGAGCGCAATGCCTTTGCTGTGGCAAGATATTTATCTGAACATGAACTGGTTGAATCTGTCTACTACCCAGGTTTACCATCACACCCACAGTTTGACCTGGCCAAAACACAAATGACAGGCTTTGGCGGCATCGTTGGTTTTGTGGTCAAAGGCGGTCTGGAAGCGGCGAAAAGCGTAGTCAACTCCACACAATTATTTCAGCTGGGCGAAAGTCTTGGCGGAGTCAAATCATTGATTTGTCACCCAGCCACCATGACTCATGCGCCTATACCCAAAGAAGTGCGGGAACCCCTCGGCATCGTTGACGGTCTGATTCGTTTGTCTGTGGGCATCGAAGACGCACCTGATCTCTTGCAAGATTTAGAAATTGCCTTGCAGGCAGCTCAGCTAGCTGCCGCTTGCTCTACTTTAAGCAAAGGAGCAAAACATGAGTAACTTAAACAAAAAAATCAAAGTATTGAAGTTTGGTGGCACTTCAGTAAAAAATCCTCAGCGCCTTGCCCACGTAGCCCAGATTGTTGCTTCTGAAAGCAAGTCGCATAAGACGGTGGTAGTTGTTTCTGCTATGGGCAATACAACAGATAGCCTGGTTCAACTAGCCGGCAGATGCTCAGACAGCCCAAATCTTCGAGAGCTAGATGTGCTTCTTGCCTCTGGTGAACAACAGAGCATTGCGCTTTTGAGTATCGTCTTAAGTGACTTAGGGGTAAGAGCTAAATCTTTCACTGGTGCACAATTAGGTATTGTTACAGAATCTAATTATGGCAATGCAGAAATTCTCAGTATTGATTCCACTAAAATTTATGACGCTTTTACCAGCAATGAAGTGATTGTCGTAGCCGGCTTTCAGGGAGTAACGACAACCGGCGACATCACCACTCTTGGTCGGGGCGGCTCAGACACTTCTGCCGTTGCCATCGCAGCGGCGGTTGGTGCAGAAAGCTGTGACGTATACACTGATGTAGACGGAATATTTACTGCAGATCCCAATATCATTGGTGGTGCCATTCAGCATACAAACATCGGCTACGACGAGTGTTTGGAGATGGCCCGTAAGGGTGCTCAAGTTATTCATCCACGAGCGGTTGAATGCGCGCGTGAAAACTTGGTGCTGCTTAGAGTTCGTAGCGTCTTTAACCCTGGTAACAGTGGCACAGTTATTGGCCCAACCAAACAGCCGACTGCAGACTCATTAGTTGGAATAACGAGCACGGATGGTTTCAGCGTATTGGAAATCGAATTAGATCAACCGACAGCTGATTCAGAGGCCATTAAAGATGCGCTAAAGTCAGCTGTTGGTGACGTTAACCTTGTGGAGACATACTTATGTTCAGACTCCGTTTCTTCGCACGTCATTTCGGGGCTAAATAATTTGTCAGGACAATCACTTGTAGGGCAAATCGGGCGCATTGCATGTGTGCGCCAAGCAAGCATCAGATTTGGTATCACTTGGTTTTCACTGGTCGGTACAGGTGCTGCTGAAATCGTTACTTCATCAAAAGTACGCTCAATCGTTAATGGCTTAATCGATCGCAAGCTGCATCTATCAATTTCAGACTTGTCAGCGTCGTTCTATACCGGAACCGATAATGCGAGGCAGGTTTGGAATTTGCTACACGAACAATTGAAACCTGAATTTGCTAAGGCAAAAGGCCACAACCGCTTGGAGGAGCAATGCTTAGTCAAAGTCTGATGACCACTTCATTTTTTGCCTTGTTTAGCAAGTACCAGGGCAAGACTCTGAGCTGCACTCATGGTCCGCCGGTCTTCGAGGCCGTAAAAAGCTGAATTAACACGCAACACTTGTCGAAAACACATTTCGGCTGCCGAAAAGCTGTCTTGAGCAACATAGATGGCACCTAGTAAATTTAGAGCAGTTGATGACCGAGGGTGATTGCTGCCAATAGTGCGATGTGTAATTTCAGCTTCTTGAAGAGCATAGGCTTCAGCGGCAGTGTATTCTCCGAATCTGTAGTGCAGGCATGCCAAGTTTCGCAGTGTCTGAGTTAATCGGCTGTCTAAGCGACTAAACCCAGACGCCACTGCAAGCGCGCGCTGTAAATACTCTCTGGCCTGGGCAAAGTCTTCACAATCTTCACTGAACTTTGCTTGTGCACATAATTTAGTCCATGTAAAATTGTAGATAGTAATAACATTGGCCGGATTCTGAAGGCTTTCGCACTCTTGTGCAAAAGTGCTCACTGGCGGAGCGTACTGGATTGCTCCAGGTTGCCGCGAGATGCAAAAATTGATGTAAGTCATAATATTTCCTCGTAATCTATGTAGCCCATTTTTTCCACATTCAGTTTCATGAATTTTTCAAGTGGCCTGATTTTAGGGCAATGGCCCCAGAGTTCCAGGTTCTGCCGCATCTTTTGTTCACTTAAGTAAAACCACTTTTGCAGGGTTGGCTCAGGAATTTCCGGTGGGTTATATCCCATCTGCTGCAATGCTTCACGCGACCTAAAATAATTGACCTCTGCTATCGCGTAATTACTTTTCCTCTTGTGGCAAAGGCGACAGCAGAAGCTCCCACAAGAACGGCAACCACCGCAATCTCGGTCTTGTTCGCCTTGACAAAATCGTAGGCATCAGCTACCAGATGTTCGTGGTGCCCACTTAATGCTGCCTTAAAATTCGCAGTAGAATGCTCTAAGTTGGATGGCATTTCCATTACTCCATGACCGTTTGCACGAATGCAGCGAGTTGTCAGCGCGAAGCAACTAGCAGGGGTGCATGGTGGCAATATACTTTGTCAAATGTTACAGAGCCATTTCAGGCTTGTTAAATCCACTCGAACTTATTGAAATGCTCTTCGAGCTCCTGAAGTTTTCCCTTCTGAACAGCATTGTTTCTCAATGTTTCTAGCTCTTTGCACAAATCAGCAATGTTCTGCCTGCAGGTCTTTAGATTTTCAAAGGTAGCTGCAACATGCTCTGGCGCAAAAGCAGAATTATCTGAAAGAAACTCAGGATCTACCGACTGGCTTCCATCGGCTGAAGTTATTCGCTTGGGTGGAGGCGGGGCCACAATGGTCTTTCCTTCAAGAAATTCGCGAGACATTTGAATTTGCCCTTTCAACATGCGTCTAAAGGCGACCCAATTCGTTCCCTGAGAAAGAAAAGCTGCTTGCCCACAGGATCACTTACGAACGCCCGAAACTCATTTAAAGACCAACTTCTAATAGTTTGTGGTGCGTTGTGACTAAAATCAAAGTCACGCTCTTCTTTAGACATTCCCATGGGTGCAGCAAGTAGCATACTCTCCATGCTCATCTCTTCAGCCTGCCCTGCCGGCGCAATCGCTGATGTGGTATCACTCAAAATAGGCAAATCACCTGATTTTTTTGCTGGCGGCCCTGTGTGACCTGCCACAAAGACATCCTGATTAGTAGCACTACTCTGTGCATATAACCTTGCAGCGGTGAACGCTCCCGTGACCTTTCCCCCTGGTCACGGACAGTAAAAAATGCAAATCCGCTTTTATGCTGCTGCAATGCTGTTTTCAAATTCG
>ENA-ORBV01005812-ORBV01005812.1-microbial-mat-metagenome-genome-assembly--contig:-NODE-5812-length-22318-cov-4.973517_pt1 | contig 22318 bp, 9 predicted proteins | sample MGYA00237777_ERZ505514 | MGnify/ENA primary metagenome ERZ505514 (study PRJEB26160, sample SAMN06269048) | microbial mat metagenome | isolation source: Oligotrophic lake microbial mat | place... | reverse complement strand
GTCCAGTGAAGACGACAATTCTGAAGATGATAGTGACGGAGACGAGGATGATGACGAGGAGGACGACGGCGAGTCAATCATGGACGACGAGGACGACGACTCGGGTGATTCTAGTGAGGAAATGGAGGAAGTTGAAGACGGGGATTGGAATTCAAATTTCCGGGAAGAAGTTGCGGAAAACCCGGACTTTGATGACGCTGGCGACGAAAATGACGTGGACCAAAATGATGCCGGGCTCGACGAAAGCTGGACGAGAATAGAGCCAGGTGGATTCGGTGGAGCCATGCTCATGGGCGGTGGACGTCGCCACGGACTATCGGCAAATAATGGCCCGTTGACGGCTCGAACTCGTGGTTTCATCGATGCCGCCGAAGCTATGATCGGGACTCTGTTGCGCACAGGAGAGCTCCAAGGTGATGCTTTGGCGGAACTCGAAGGGTCGCTGGGTATAAGAATCATGACAAACGGGCGCTCGCTCCGTACCCTTGGAGGTCCGGAAGCAGAAAATATTTTTGCGGAGTCCATCGCTGCTCGAATAGGCGGTGGGATGGCCATAGAGAGCCGGCAGCAACCCGCCAACCGCGGTCGCAATGAAGTTATGGGGACTCTTCCACACGTCCACCAGCGAGCTCAGCCTGGTGCTGGGTACTCAGCCCTAGGTGGCGGTGGAAGGTGGATTGAAACGAGCTCAATGGAGTATGTCTTTGGAGGGCCTTCAATTACTGCCGGAAGTCGAAACTACGATCTTGTTTCACCAGTTCAGAATGAGGCCGAGAATGATACTCAACCGAACTTAACGCAGCTTGATTTGCAACTCTTTCCGGGTGGGCCGGCCTCTGCTGCGCACGCTCGTACTCAGCACTCGCTACACCCTCTTCTCTGCGGGGTCGACCTTCCTCCTGTAAATGCACTGGTTTCTGACTTGTTGCCACATGGAATTCGATGCACTCGACGCGGCCATATGACTACTCGTAGACCAGGTGAATGGTCAAATTCTTCCTTTTCTTCAGGGAACTGCTTGGTGCTCACCTCAAACGGAAACATCATTCGCTCCAATCGCTCCAGTGGGAGCTCTCCCTTGTCACTTGTGTCTCCGTCTCGAAATATGGCTGGTCCAGTTGGTTGGACGGACGACGGGCTACCCTTTGATGCTACAGCGTCTCAATTTAGCTCCGCGTTTGAGAGTGCAGTACGGGATTCCATGGTAGAGTTACGACGTGCTGCTGAGCAAGCAGCAACGAACAGAGAAAACGAAGCCAACAGAACTGGTGCAAGTGCCACTGAAACTGGTGGCGACGCTGGCGCCGGGGAGAATACTGCCTCCTCTGCCGCTGCTGCTGAAAATGCGTCGATGTCTGCTCCTGGGGAGAATACTCAAGGTGATTCCAACGAAGGCGGAAACGACGCGAACAATGCCGTTGAGGCCGAAAGTCAAGCAACAGATTCAGCCGTAGCAGCAGCAGTATCGACACAAAACGACTCTGCTGGTAGCCCCGGCACTGATGTTGCACAAGAGACAGCGTTGGCAGGTGATGGAAGCCCCCAGATGAATGCCTCTACTGATGGAGACAGAGTTGCCTCATCCCTAGCAGAGGGATTACGGCTTTCGCCGCGGAGCGATGCAAGCGCCGATCACATGTCGGCTTCGGAGGCCGCTGCAACTGTTCAGCCTGCGTCAACCTCTCACGGGGACGAACAAATGGCAGATGCGGGCGCCACAGAAAATGCTATTAGCCATGCTGATGCGGGCGAAGCAACCGATATGGAAGTTGTGCAAGCCGAAGCTAACAATGCCAACGCCGAAGCTGCTCAAGACGAGGGAGCCAGAGAAGAAAGTACAGGAGAAACGCAGCCATCTGAAGCGGCGGATGTCCCATCTGGCGGCAACGAAGCTAATAACGAGAATGAAGCGGCTGCCGCCGCGGGACTGGGACAAGGTCAGCCGAATAGCAATGGTCTTGTTTGCCCGCCTGATATCGATGAAGAAGTCTTCAATAGTCTCCCAGTTGATATGCAGAGAGATTGTATTGAACAGCACCGAGCCACGCAAGAACTCGCCGCTCAGTTAGATGCTGGTTCTTCGTTGGACCCAGAGGCGTTGGCAGCCCTCCCGGAAGATCTCCGTCGAGAAGTTATGGAGCAAGAGCAGCAGGAACGCCGACTTCGAGAACAGGCTCCGGCGGACCCCTCCAATGCTGAAGACATGGACAACGCCAGTTTTCTTGCGTCTTTGTCACCTGATTTGCGCGAGGAAATTTTGTTGACCGCCGATGAAACATTCCTCAATAGCCTTCCTGCTAGCATTATTGCCGAAGCCCAGGTTTTGCGAGAAAGGGCAGCCGCACAGCACAGGCAGGTATACGAGGAGAGGGCTATGGCGAGAGACCCTGGAGCGGGTGCGCAAGCTGCACAGGCGCACCACCGCGGTCAAGTTGCAGGAGGCGGCGACAACGGTGCAGCTTCGGCGAATCGCAGGAAAGCCCGGTCAGGTAAACTCAGGGTGGATCGCGAGAGAGATCAAGTCGTTTACATTCCTCCATCAAGTGGTTTAACCCCACCTCTATCAATGTCAGACCTACGTGCACTTCTTCGGCTTCTCTACTTGCTTGCGCCAGTCCGGCCTGCACGTTTACTCCAGAAAGTATTCCAAAACTTGTGCGCCCATCCCGGCTTGCGCACTGTGGTATCCACAGTGTTTGTAAAATTGCTTCATGAGGACGACTCGGGTGCAGTTGCTGCTCTTGACTCGATGGCCAAGGATTACTCTACCGAAACTGACGGGTGGAGACAGATGATGGACAAACTGTTCGCAGACCTTGATTTCCCACCAACACACCTCCTTGGAGCTGTTCCAGAGGTTCTTGATACAGAAGTTTATAATCCCAACATTACGCTGTTGCGCCGCAAGCAAGGAAGCAGCACCGCTGCGTCGATTGCGGCGAATCTTCCCGCAAGTTCGGCTGGTTCACGCAACAAACAGCAACTCCCACCCGTGGTAGCAACTCGAATTATCGATTCACTAATGCATCTCTGCAAGAACTCTCCTCGTTTCTGTTTGCACACTATTGTTTCCGATGTCTCTGGCAATGCTTGCAGTGACTCCAGTGTATCAGAGGGCGAGGCCACAACGTTTGACAAGCTCCTGGATTTGTTGGGAAAACCCCAAATACTCAAAAGCTCTGCAAATCTGGAACAGCTTCTGACTCTTTTAGAGGGCTGTGTCTCTCCGCTGTCTCATCTCTCAAAACATAGCGAAGAGAAGGCGGAGGTGTCGCAAAGAGATATTGATGCAGCCACTGCTGCCGGAAAGGAGTGGGTGGATGTCCCTCGAATTGTGGTTTCCAAGGAAAGGCTTCAATTACTCTGTTCGATCTTGAGAATGGAAACATGTCGCGACGGGTCGTTTACGAAGGTCAACACCATTGTTCGCCGTCTCTGCCGTGTCGATGCCAATAGGGGGTACGTTCTTGCTGAGCTAGCGTCGGTGGCGCACGCACTTGGGGCCGATGCCATTCGGGATTTGAAGTCGCTTCGGATTCGGTTGGACAGCGCTGTCGCTCAACAGAAAATGCAACAGAAGCTAACCACTGCGGCCGACAAGGAAAGCGGCGAAAATGGTGACGACTCGCCCAAGCAAGGAGCATCTCGCAGTGCATCCAGCTCAGTAACATTGTCGACAAGCACCAGCGAATTGAAGCTGCTTCGCGTGTTGCAGACTCTTCAGGCCCTTTGTGGAGACAGTCATGATGAGCAAGCAGGTAAAAAAAGTGAAGGTGTCGTTGTCACAGAAGAACTTGTCCATCTTCTTCGCGCTATGAAACTGGATGATCTCTGGGACGAGCTTTCTGACTGTCTGAAGGTTGTCCAGGTTCTTGAGGGAGTGTCTTCCTTCCAAGACGACGAAGCACAAAAGACTAGTGAAGGGGAGGGCAACGAGGGCAACGACGAAGGTAGCGGAGACGAGGCTGCTGCGCCAAACAAGAAACTCAAAAACAGTGCTGCTGGTTTGCTAACGCGATTTTTACCCTCTATCGAAGCCTTCTTTGTGGCCAACGCGAGCTCGACGAGGGAGGAAGTTGCAGGAGAAGACACCAAGGATGGCGAAAAGGATGGCGCCAATGCACCCGCAGACGATAAAGACGGAGACGAACAAACTGGCAGTACGCCAAAGCAAACAACAGCAGTTGGAGGCGTGCCAAATGACATCACGGGGCTCGAAAGACTCGTAGGAGGCCAGCGCCTGGTGAAGTTTGCCGCGGCAAATAAGGTGCTGTTGAATGCTTTGGTCAGAAACAATCCAGCGTTGCTAGAGAAAGGCCTTCGCGGCATTGTCCAAGTTCCGCGTTGCAGAGTGTACCTGGACTTCGATGTCAAGCGCCAGTGGTTCAAAACTCAGGTCCGTCGTCTTCGACAACATGCCAGTCGACGGCACGGCAGTGTGCGGCTCCATATTCGACGCAAGCATGTCTTCGAGGATGCATACCATCAGCTTCGATTGCGAAACGCCGACGAAATGCGAGGTCGGTTGCACATTACCTTTAGGAACGAAGAAGGCGTTGACGCTGGAGGTCTGTCTCGTGAGTTCTTTGGGATTCTAGCCAAGGAGATGTTCAACCCAAACTATGCTCTTTTCACCTCCACGGAAGATGGTTGTACATTCCAGCCAAACCCTAACAGTAGCATCAATCCGGACCACTTGAGCTACTTTCGATTCGTTGGAAGGATTGTGGGTAAAGCTGTTGCGGATGGTTTCTTGTTGGATGCGCATTTCACTCGAAGTCTGTACAAGCACATGCTTGGCATGGAGCCCACCCATCACGACATGGAGGCGATTGATCCTGATTACTACAGAAACCTAAAGACAATTCTTGAATACAACTTGGAAGAGATCGGGCTGGATCTCACATTTTCAATCGAAGATCATTCGTTTGGTCGAAGTCAGGTAATCGATCTAATAACGAACGGCAGAAACGTTGCGGTGACAGAAGAACGGAAAGAAGAATACGTGAGACTCGTTTGCCAGCATAGAATGTCAACGGCAATCTCGAGCCAGATCAGGTCGTTTCTTGATGGCTTCGGAGAGATGGTCAGCCCAGAGCTCATCTCTATTTTCAACCCCCGTGAACTTGAGCTGCTCATTTCCGGATTGCCAGGTAGGTGGTCGCTTTTTTCTTTGTCTTGAATGTTTGTGATCATCCTCTTTTCTGACCTAAACATCAAATGCTGTTCTCGATGTAGACATTGATATTGTGGACCTGAAGCGCAACACTGACTACGTAGGTTGGAAGGCAACTGATAATAATATTCAGTGGTTTTGGTCTTGTCTTTCTGCGATGTCGAGAAACGAAAAAGCAGCATTCTTGCAATTTGTCACGGGCTCCAGTAAAGTCCCGTTAGGCGGCTTCCAAGATTTGCAGGGAATGAGAGGCACGCAGGTAAAATTTTCAGGAAGATATCAGATCGCAATTATCCCGCCTACACCTTTCTAACCATTCCCTGTGCTCTTTATTGCCAACTGTAGAAATTCTCCATTCACAAAACAACAGGCTCAGGTCTTGCCTCGGCGCATACCTGCTTCAACAGCCTAGATCTTCCTTCATATAGTAGTGAAGAAGAAATGCGCGAGAAGCTCCTCTACGCCATCAATGAAGGGCAAGGTGCCTTTTTGTTTGCTTAAAAATAATAGACAAATAATTTGTAAATATTTCCCATCATTCTATTAGTTCGTCAAGTGTCAATCAGAATTATCAGTTCTAACTACTAGTCGCACAGCCAGTATCGAGGCTGTATCAATTACCCATTTTTGGACGGCCTTGAGGTGCACTGGCGACCAGGACAATGTTTGGGTGTGATTCAAAGAAACCAGGGGGAAGGAAGGTGACGCCAACAACACGACGCTTCTCATCAAGCTCTGAGGAATGATTTCCCGTTCCAGCACACGGAGTGCGATGAAGTCTCACTCCAAGTGGCAGGTCATCCAGTGCATACTGGGCAGCCTTCTCAATCATTCGACCGTCCTTTTCACTTATGAATTCATCAATTAAAACCTCGTGTTTGATACCCAGATCCCTGCAATTCCCAAGAGAAATGGTTTCAAATCCATGGTGCAATCGCTGGTCGTATGGACAGATGTTATTGGGAAACTTGACGCCTCGACGATTCCACATGATGACTGCATTGTGTCTTCCATACCGTTTTTTTTTTGACCATCCGTGATGAAGCGAAAAGCCTCTCTTCCCACACCATATGCTGATTGCTGCTCTGTGTAGAAAATGTACACCCCCCCCATGCTTTTCGGCATAGTCCTGTGGGGACAAGTCACCCATCTCCTCCAAAGGCGTGTGGACAATATCAAAAGCTTCAAATGGGAGTAGAGAATGGCCAAACATCCCGGCCAGTAAGATAGAAATAAGATTTGATTTGCAGTTGTAGTTTTCACTAGTCTGCTTACCAATGTCCGCAGCAGAGGCATTTTGAAATGCAGCAATGCTGTGCTTGCCCAGACCTTCAATGCGGACCTCCTTTTGTTTCTTGTTCATGCGCGCTAGGAATGCATGCCCAAGTTCACTCGCTCGATATTTTTTTGTGGAACGTCCAAGGGTCTCCTTTCCTTTTTTACTTTGGTGGTGTTTTCTCAAGGCATGTTTAGCAACTTCCTTTCCTTTTTCAGTTTTGCGGTAGCCCCTTTTGTAATGGCGATTAATTTCCTTTGCTCTTTCAGTTTGACGGTAGCGCCTGACGCAATAGAGTCTAGTTTCTTTTGGAGCATTGACGCTGAACCTAGTGTCGTTCCTTTCTTGGACATAAGAATGATGTTTTCTGTCATGCCAAAAATCAACATTGTTGTGACTGTCTTCCTCATCATGCGGATCATCGGCCCAATTCATTATTGGAGCAGGCCAGAGACTGGATTTGGGCTTGGAGAGACTGGGTTTGGGCTTGAAGTGTGTGGGTTGATCAAGAGTCCGCTGTAGGGATCTTTGTTTGCTCTGCTCCAACAATTGGTTCTTGCTTGGTTTGGAAGGGGGTATGATGTTCAAGCTTCCGTTCACATTTATCAATTGAAAATCCACAGTTGGAGTGTGGGAATTGGTAGGAGGAATAGGAGTGGGACAAGGACCAACAGCAAGATGAGGCGCCCCACTGGCATTTGCAGGAGTGATGTTACAAGCCCGAGCGGTGGCATTGGCGGGAGGGGCCGTAGCATTCGTAGGAACAAAACCCTTTGTAGGAGGAGCCGTAGCATTTGTAGGAACAAAAGTAGGAACAAAAGCATTGCTAGCACGAAACGCCGCGGCCACCGCACGACCAACAGTGGTGTGGGTAGCACGAAACGCCGCACGACCACCAGTCATGTCAGCATGAAACGCCGCACGACCACCGGTGGCATGGCTGGGACAAAAAGCCGCACCATTGGCATTGGCAGGATGACCAGCAGTGTTGGCATTGGCAGGATGACCAGCGGTGTTGACATTGGCAGGACGACCACCTGTGTTGGCATTGGCAGGACGACCAGCGGTGTTGGCATTGACAGGACGACCAGCGGTGGTGTTCCTGCGCCCATGCCTACATGTCGTCGTAGCGTCATGCTTAGTGCGCCAACAAGGAGGAGGATGGTTGGTGTTGGTGTTGGTGCGCCCATGCGTCGTTGCAACGTCATGAGGGGCCCTAAAGTCTGTGTGCCAACCAGGAGGAGGATGGCTGGTGGATCCACAGGTCGCAGTCGTAGTCGCATGAGGAGGAGGAGGAGGAGGAGCCTCTCGATGCATTGTGTGCCAAGGAGGAGGAACCGCATGAGCACCAGTGTCATTGGCACACCAAGGAGGAGGAACACCGGTGTCATTGGCACGCCAAGCACCAGTGTCATTGGTCCGCCAAGGAGGAGGAACCGTAGCAACAGCTGTGCAATGAGGATGAGCAGCAAGACCAACCGCATTGGCACTCCGAGGAGGAACCGCGGCAGCACCAGTGTCTTCAGTACAAACCGCATGAGCACCATTGTCATGTGCACGCCAAGGACGAACGCTGTTGCTATTCGCGGCTTTCCTTGTGAGGCCGAGAGACCGCTTTGATGCTGGAAGATTTGAAGGAATGGGCACATATTTGAATCTCATTCGCTTCGCTTCTTCTTCTATGGCAAATCTGTCTATGGAGAAAGACATGATGGTGTAGGACAATTGGGTTAGAACAGTGGCCTTGAATGTGCAACAACCGGAATGAGTGAATTAGCTAGCTGTTAGCGCTGGACGAGTGAGTTAGCTAGCCATTAGCAATGGAGGACGAGTGAGCTAGCTAGCTATTGTCAGTGGCCGTCGCACTAGCTAGCTATGACGTAGGGGACGAGTGAGCTAGCTAGCTGACAACATTAGGTGATTGGATATTCTTGAACGGATCAAATGTGAGTCTAGATTGTGTTTGTTTGTCATGCATTGCTCTAATCCAAGGCCAACCCGCCCAAGCCGGGCGATGTTAACCAGCTCAGCCAAAGAGACCAGGTTGGTTTAAATTTGAATTTAATCATCATTGTAACTAGTAGTAACTGCAGTAGTAGCACTTCATTTATTAGCTATCAGCTAGCATCAAGGCACATACCCCCACATTCATCCAATCCTGCGTCCTTCTGATTGACACTGATAGCCCATCGCAAGGAGCGTGTTGATCGGAATCTACGAGCAGACCTTCGTAAGGAGAAGAGCAAAGGATCAATAGGACGAGACATGTTAACCAGCTATCTATTTTTGACATCTATGTCATCCATCTTTATCATCCATCTTGGTCATCAATCAATCAATCGACGATACGAGAACCCTCTTTTGACATCCAAGGCGACACGCAAACACTGCTCTGGAGCACACACCCGGTGTTAACGAAGGCTTTGTGCCATCAACTGGAAGCCGAAGGGCTTAAAGAATCAATCAGCTTTGACCCTTGTGTCGAAGGCGAAGACACCACACAGAAGCCAAAGGAGATTCAATACAAACCGTGGTTCATTCCACCAAACTACCAGAACAACAACAACCAAGCAACATGCAGTTCAGTGTCAGCCGCGTTCCATTTGCCACTAATATGACAATGAGTGCAGAGATTGGGGGGTCGTCAGACATTTTTCCGGATGGAGTTCTATCTATTCCTCACGGTGCCGTTTCAATGAGTGAAGATGCGATTGGATCGTCTGACATTATTCCAGATGGATCCTCTTCGGATGGAGTTCAATCTACGGCGTCATCATTCTCTTCTGTTCCCTTGAAACCCGACCCTACACAGCTTGTGTTATTTCATAAACAGTGGATGCCCTTCTCTCAGAAACAAAGCATTTTAAGAGAACAAGCAAGGCTTAGAAAACAAAAACAAAGAGCAAACCCAAAGAAGAAGGCCAAGGAAAATAAGGAGCACACCAGAAAGAGGAAGGAGCGATATCAAAATGATTTGGACTTTAAAGATAAAGTCAAGGAACTACACAAACTTAGACAAAAAATACTTAGGGACAATAAAAGGCGTCAAGACATGCAACAATCTATGTTAATGATGGTGAACATCCTCCATGAAGTGCAGGAGCAATTGTGCAAAGAGAATCATGATGCCAAACTGCAGGAAAAGATCAGCAGAGTTACAGTTTTTACAGATGTGCTGACAGCCACAGCATTCAAAGATACCGAGACAAAAAAAGAACTAGATGACAGCACTGCATCTACAATGGATGAAACTGCATCCGTAGATGATCTAGACTGGCAAGATCACAGCCCAGACATAGGCCCAGACACAGACGACTATTGTAGATTGTATGAAATTTACAAGAAGGGCGAATTGTTGGTCATAGAAAATACACCTGAATTTTGGGCATACATAGCAAAACTGAGAAAGAACCATGAGGCAAACATGGAAAGGAAAACATCCAAAGAAACTGTCTACAAGCAGCTAGACAAGGTAGCTCGTGGAGAAAAGAAGGTGGTGTCAAAAAGTCAACATCAAAGACTAACAAAATCATTAGCAAAGAAGGATTTGCCCTTTTCCAATGAGGATCTGGATGGATTTGTGTTGTTGTTTGATAGATTCATTTGCATGTTTGATGAGATAGAAAAGGAAGGATGTGATGCATTGCGGACTGAATGGACCAAGCATGCTGAAAATTCTTTTCAAATCTTCTGTGGATGCATACTCTCTGCTGGCACACTTGACAAAAAGTTATTTGATGTCATGATGGCTATGCGAAAGTTAAACCTATTTGACTTGAAAGTTCTAGCCGATGAGAAGGATAAGACCTTGCAAAGAAGATTGGAAGACTTGTTCCTATATGTAGGCTTCAATTACTGGACAGGTGGACCAGCCAACATAATTGGAGCAGCCAAGAGAATCATGGTTGATTTTGGTGGAGAAATCCCAACAAACAAGGATGAGTTGCTGAGTTTTTATGGCATTGGAAGAAAAATCATGATGTTGGTGTTACAAGATGCGTTTGTGGATCATGAGTCAAAGGATTGTCCAGAGGACATTGGATTGGTAGTAGACAGGCATCTTCAAAAAGCCTTTGTTAATTTGGGAGTTACCTCTGAAACAAAAGCAGATGAGATTGCCATTGAGATGGAAGCTTGGTTGGATCCCAAGTATTATCGTCGGGTGAATGAGGTGTTTGCTGGACTCCGACAACTTTGGGAATCTAAAGGAAATGCCAGCATCAAAGAAAAGAATCGAGAAACAATCAAGCGAATTGCCAACAAGCATGGATTGTTAGACAAAGTGCAGTTAGTTTGTAACAAATAAATTAGAAAAATTAACACCAGCTCATCCAACCGATATAAACCTTCGTTAATGGGGAGAGGACTCATCATATTTAGTTCAGTAATTCAAAAATCTGTTGTGTCTCTTCTACAGCACATATCCATTCTACTTACCTGTAATAGATTTTCACTGCTGGTGGCTTCGGCAATCATCTTGTGTACCTGCCCCTCTACTGACAACGGCAACAATTGCGTCAATTCTTCGTTCTGATCTACGGACCATCCGTCTGATCGTTTGACTTTCTTGACGTTGGGATTGCGAAGGTTGTAAATCCCTCGTAACCGTTCATCGATCACCTTGATGGAACGCTTAGCGTCCCGGGTCCCCTTTTCTTGGACCTGCGTCAAATCGTTATGGTTGGTTGGTTTCGATTGACTCTGCGAATTCCGTGATCTTTTCCACTCAATGATTGGGTCTTTGATGAAGGGCTCCAGCACCGACAACAGCGTATCCCGGTTGTCTCGCAAGGTCCGCATGGCAAGCTTTAGTGATTCCGTGTAAACACCATCCGCTCCGGTTGGACCAAACGCATCGATCATATTGGAAGTGAGACGGAACGGTATTGTTTCAGGCTTGGGCAGGTTGAGGCCCTTATCAAAGATGCTGCAGAAACAAAACAAACAATTGTGCACCCCATAAATTAGTGAGTAGATCGAATCGATCAAAACTGTATGCAATCGAATCGATCTCATGCTGCTTACCAATCAAAATCTACGTGCACACATTCAGCATTTGTTGTGTCTATCAAAATATTTTCTGTGTGGCGATCGCCAAGGCCAATCACATGACCAACTCCCGACCAAACCGCCGCACTCAAGGTAAACAAGGTTCTCGCTTCATACCATGCATGAGGATCACGAAACTTCTGAACAAACCACCAGTAGAACACGGGTGGATGCTCTTTGAGTAGCAACTCTTCAAAGAGAGCAGTAGCACGAGTCAGCTTCCCGTCTCTGAAGTATGTTTCTTGGCATTTCTCATAGGACGATCTCAAGCTTGCGTTACACCAATCACAAATTGATTTGCCTCTGCGGCGGCTTGAGTACTCATCTGCCTGAGGATTGTAGGTCTTCTGGATGAGCACACGTAAGGACGTCGTGTCTGGGACCCATTCTAGAATGCCAGTCTCTTCCGATAGACAGGTCACCGAGAATGTGCGCAGTCGGAGCTGACGATTCTGGGAGGAGTAACCATATTTTCCTGAACCACGGGACGACGCCATCAGCCGATTAATCATGTTGTTCAAGTCTTGGACTCGGGCATCCTTGCGTAGGTCGCCAGAAGCTTCTTGTTTCACCAAAAAGTGGATCTCGCCTATGTCGCCTGCTGTATGCGACTTGGAAACGGGCATTGCAATTTTCTCCTTGAAGTCCTGTCTAGCTTTTGTGATTGCTGCACTTGAAGCAGGAAAAACGTAGGCGGTCAGTCTTTTGGGTGCCGCCTTGGAGTGCATGACCGCTATTTGGGGGCTAAAATCGCGCAGCCGTGGGACTTGACGAGGAAACATGTCCTTCGAATATTTCATACCAGTATCACTCGAGGATGGCACGACGGCTGCTGTCAAAGCTGCTTGGATGGGAGGAATAAAGTCGCACAGTGGCGCCTCACCACGCCATGGGCGTACAGACAGGGAGGATGATGACCTTTTACCATTCTTTTGCTTCGCGCTGTAGATGAGAGAGCAAAAGGGAGTAAGTCAACAATCGAAACAAGGCGCCACCATTGACGAACAAACAATTAGTATATACAGAGCTTCACTTTACCCAGCAACTTTATGAAGGTAAGAAAAAAGATCGTTAGAGGCTAGCAACAGCCGGCGCATGTCTTCGTCCTTCGTTTTGAGCTTCGCTGCTTTGAAGATGCCAATTCCAATCGTTTGTCGGTTGCCAGTCGTTGCATGTCGGAGCCACGCGAGTGGCCACATTGCTTGCTGAGGAAATCTGTGGAGAACTCGAGACAAAACACCCTGCACAAGAGCCGCGGCTTTTTGATTTGAATGTTGGATTTGAGAAATGAGCTGCGGCATCGCCGTGTAGAACTGCAAGGTCAGGCAAATCACAATTTGATGAGTTCTGATAGTAGTGGTGTCCAAGAGTTTCAAGCAGATCCCAACATAATTAAAGATATTTCAACATGAACCAGTCAAAAAACATCTTAATCAACATGATTCAATTCTTTTCAAGAAAGCAACACCACTCAATGAGATTGATTCGAGAGGATTCCTCAGAATCACTGCAACCAATAGGATTCCTCCAATTGCTTTACCTACCACTTGCGATTGAATTCGCTTAAATGCTTGCATTATTAGCTCGTTAGCGTCATCTTGAAATCGTTTCAGACGTATTCTCGCATCTGTAAACGAGGAAATGCGTGTTAGAACCATTCTCAGCCGGAGCCACCATGCTTTATTTATTTTCCCTACCTTCACTATTATTGGAGTGTCGCTTTTTCCCGAAAGCAGTGAACTCAAACTGTCGGTTTGCATTGGATGACGAAGCTTCCGTGGATTCTGCAGCGGGGCACTCCACTGCAGCCAGCTCAAACCATAAAGATAGCAACCGAGGAAGTGCTTGATAAACATGCTTGGGACTGAGGCATAGGGATTTTATGTATTGCTCCATTGCCTGTTTTACATATGATTGGCAGATTGCATCTGTGTACATAGCTTTATTGTTATTTGCACCATCCATGCTTGTCTGTAGATGCGCCCCGGAGAGTTTACCCATTGCACGCGCTCGAGACTGTGCAAGGGAGTCCGCGTACTTGGCAAAGTAAAAGTGTCCTGGCCGCAAAAGTAATAATCATCAACATCTTGAGACGGTGGAGACGTTGACTATATTTATACAGAGTGCATTGGCCCTTACCTTTCTCCATATCTGGTGCTAGTGTGATAGTGAGCTTGAACCGATTGATAATCTCTGCGCCATCTTTGAGGCCTCCCTCGACCATCCATTGCGTTTTCTGTAGTACCCGACACGCGAAACGCTCTATGAGGACGTCTGCCCCTGGACGACTGACTCTCCCCTCACCGTCGAATGCTGTTTCTTGAGCCAAAATTTTCTTCCTAGCTTCCGCGACGTTGAGGTCGAGCAACTCGTGAACAAGATCCTGTCCGAGCATTTTTAAAGCCGCGCCGCTTTGACCAGAGTCATGTTTGAGTTTGGCCAGCTGCATTTTCGATCGCCCCAATAATTCTTCGATCTCTCTGCTGCCAACACCGTGGGGGGCGCATTTGAAAGTGGATTCTGCGAGAGACAACGCATCCAGGGCGATATTAAAGAGACCATTTTTGCGCGCCTTCTTTCCAACGGTCAGGAAGAGCGACCCCTCCAAGGTTCTATCTTTTGCAAGACGGGCCAGAGCAAGCCTCGTGTCGATGATGGCGGTAGAACTTGGCGGTGACACCATTGCTAATCTATGATTCCAACCCCAGCCAGCACGGGATTCAGATTTGGTCATGTCGACGAACGCCATGGGCTGGGTACCATCTAGTGCGCATAAGAACTCCGTTGCATCCTCTATTTCACGCAGCGACTGCAATCTCACCATGGACGGGTAGGAACGCGAATAACTCTCTCTGGCGACGCTTGCCAGGGTTTCCATTACTGCCTGGCGAGCAATCTTAACAGCTTTCGCAACGTTATCTGGCTTTTGTTGTTGCAACGCAAGCATCGCTTCGCCGTAAGCAACCTGATATCTACCGTCGAGATTTAGATTTCCTATGTCAGCCATTCGCATCTCTTCGTTTTCTACTAGATCTGATAGAGTGGCCCACCTGCCCAATCGCCATGCTGCTTCAACGGCAAACGGCCTAGCGAGCATTGCGTTCGAGATTTGATCCGTTGCCCGCAAGATTCCGTCAACTTGATTCAGCACACTTTCAAATTGTCCAAGTCGAAGTAGACACCGCAGCGCCCCCCACTTGAGCTTGGTATCACATTTCTCGTCGCCACGTAGCTGCTGCAGTCTCTCGTAATCTCTCAGTGCGGCCTCCCAGTTGCCAGATGCTTCATTCAGCCTGATGCTGTCCATGGTACGCTCCTGTGGCTGGGCCTCGTGATTGTCTTCGTCCAACGCTATCATTGTTTCGCAATTATTTAATTCTGCCAAGATATCTTTCATCAGGTGTAGATTGTCGCTACTCATAACGTGGTTACCCAGAGCCATGGAACCGCCGCTTCTGAGTTTGCAAGGACTACTTTGTCTTGGTTGACCACTCGCGGTAGCGTTGAAAATATCTCCTACGGCTTGCGCCCGCCCCTCCATCTCCAAAATCCGAAGAGCTCTAGCATGCATTCCAACTGATGCCGCCGCTTCGGCCCGAAGCTTCAATGGAATTTTCTCAAGAATGCCATTGATACTAAAAAGACAGTCGTCTGCGCTCCAGGTTTCAGAAGTCCCCAGAGGTTTCACAGTGGAACATTTTCTTGATTCATGACGTGCCTCTCTTTCGTCTTCCATCCATTGTTCTAATGTATCGATCACATTGAAAGCTGTATTTACAGCTTTGCGGCGGTCTGCGTGACACATCGGGTTAACACTCTCCGTTTTGTTGCATGAGAAGACATCGACCAGCTCGTTGAGAACGCAACGATGGTCGAGTGTGTCGCCCCAACAGAGGCGATCTAAGACGAGCACCGGCAAAATAAACTCAGATATCCCCAAGCCAACTGGTGTTCTAAACGCTGTCCGACAAGCGTGGAAAAGATTTGCCCATGGACTGCCTCTTTCATGAGATCGCCTGACCATATACCGGCACCAGTCTTTCATCCAATTGAAGTATGACAATGCGCTTGTACTCCGAAAGAAAGGCGGTTCTCGCGCAAAGTCGTCCTTCTTCAGCGCAAAATCTGAATTCCAGAACGGTTCCACTGAGTCGATGACTCCAGCTTCAACGAGCTCGTCTTTCAGCCAGGCACTCATTTCCTGGGGCGCGTCGGAATTCCTCGATGTATCCCGCGACTCTTGTTGCGAAGAACTATCGATCAGTCGCAAAATCTGTTGAATTGTAAAAGCAATTTTGTGCTGCTCGCCAATTGTCGGGGCTGCCTTGAGAGCAGCAACAAGGTGTTGTTTCACCAGACGCAGTTCATACCTTTGTGATCGAGAATTCCAGGGAGGTTGGCTAAGATGAAAAGCACTGTCATTTGCATCAAGGGCATCTGATATTCCAAGCACTTCTGGCATGCTGATGACTCCAAGGCGATTTTCGTCTATGGCAGAGACTTCTCCTAAACATGCACCCAGGAGACTTCGTGCTTCTAGATCCGTTTCATGGACGCATCGAGCCAGCAGAAGTCCCATCATGTTCGTGATACCGGACGCGGATAATTTGTCATCGGCGGAATCATACCTTTTAGTCAAAAATCGACTCATTGAGGCGCCTGCCTCGTTTTGGATGAGGGCGAGGAAAAGCGATCGGTTTGCGGAAAGAAGATGTAACAGATGGCCCAATATCACTTTGCGAATGCTGACGTTCTCGTTTCCAAGTAGAGAGCACACAGTTTCTATACGATTTGAAAGAGCCTCTTGTTGAATCGTATCATCGTGCACAAGAGATCTTCCCTCGCTGCTGCAGAGAGAGCCTCCTTCGCTAGAAGTGTCCCTGGATGCACCCTGTGTTGTTAAAATGAGATTGTCAAAATCAACGCCATTTTCCCTTAGCTGTGATCGCACGACCTCGAGTCTGGCTGATGTCGGAAGAAACGGTATGTCCTTGAAATATTTGGAGAGTTGCTTGCCAAGTTCTCCTTGCGTCAGCCACTCCAGAAATCCCGTTGCTACTTTCATTGTTTGTTCCGCCCTATCACGCAGCTCTTCGTTGCCCATCAGTTCTTCGCCTTCAGTAAGAATGGGGATCAAAGAGACGACAATGACAGTGAGGTGTTCTCCGAGACACCCGAAATCCACGGCTGCAACACAACGGCAAAAGTCGCCCAGTGCTTGGACGGCGAGAAGGCGCATGGACAAGCTTATTTCATGTTGCCTATTAGTCAACGGGCCAGAAAAGCTCCCTGCGATACCTGCATTGACCGTCGCAAGAATCTGAGGAAAGTGTTGGGCCGCATCCAGCGGCAACAGAAATGGCAGCATCCCGTTCAGGCACCTCAGCGAGTGTAGTCTTTCAGTATCTGATTTTGTCGGTCAGCCCATCTGAATCACATTTACAATCAAATACAAAAAGTGTGAAGTTACCCACGCAGAAACCAATTCGTCGGGGCCTTTTTGCGCCTTACGTTCTGTGGCTGCATCGGACTCAACGTTGGCGTCAACTTGGCTCCTCGCTAACGCAGCTGTTTGTATAGCGCGCAGCGCAGACCCAATCATGCACGGATCGTTGCCAATATTCAAAACTAGCTGCTTTAAAATGGCTTGATCTCTAGACAAAATCAGATTCCGAAGAGAGATTTGGCCAAGAAGTGCTTTGTTCTTCAGAAAGACGATGGCCTCTTTGTCCGCTTTCATGAAGAGAAACGGCACCATGCGATCCAGCACTCGGGGCGACGACACCAACCGTCCCGTTTCGGTTTCAAGTCGCTCGGTGGAAAAGTCCACGCCGACGGCTCGACTTTTTGCGCCGGCGTTCCCTATTAGTCTTTCTTGAGCTACACATGTCGCGCCTACGTTCGTGCTTTCTGATCGCTTCTTGTGCCCCCTTTCTTCATCGCGCTGAATGCCTTGAGCGTAAAGAGTGAATCCACCATATAGCCTGAGCGAGTCGTAGTCTTTCGCCAATACAAATTCAGCAATAACTAGTGGAGTCACATGCCCAAGGAAGGAGTTGATTGCAGCGGCACTTGTTGCCGCTACCCTTTGATTCGATGCTCCCACAATAGCACGAAAAATTGCGAACAAACGAGAATAACGCTGTTCCCGAACAGCAGCGGTGATACTCTCAATATTGTCGTCTTCTCGAGAAGTCGAAAGAAGACCAACCGATGGAAGCAGGACACCCGTCACAAGACGAGCTACGAAAATCGCGAAGCAATCATGTTGCGTCAGAAGCTTTTCGAGGTTGCAACAACGTGCCACTCGAGCCAATTCCCCGTGCGTCGCAGTCTGAGTCGCAAGGTTTACAGCGAATCGCCCAGATGCCCTCAAACCACATTGGACCTGTTCCTCGTACGAGAGTAGGCGAGCAAGCCGCAATAAGGAATGCTCCATTATACCTTTTCCCCACGCCGTTTCGATGTCCGCAAAGTAACAAAACGAGGCAAAAACTGTAATCGCAGAAAAGCGACGCGACCGACACAGCTTCTGCTCTTCCTCAAACTGCGCTGGAGTCATGCCATTGTCATCCACTGGTCGTTCGCAATATTCCCCTATCAAACTATCGAATTCCAAGAAGAGCGAGGCAACAATGCGATTGAGCACATCCCTTGTCCGTAATTGTTTCTGTAGATCGAGGTCGGCCGAGAATCCTTCATGGGATTCATCGAAATCGCCGAAGCCTCCTGGGCCGACGACAACGTGATTTAAATCATCTTCTGATCGCGCAAAAAGCGAAAATAGACCGTATGCATTGTTTCCGAGCAGCATTTTTCCAAGCTCCCGGGAGGTATAATCACGAATCCGTGCATTGTCATCCAAAATTGGTAACCGCACAAACCAGACTGTCTGTTTTAGGGAAGCCGGAGCCGTCAGCCGCAACAGCTCCCAAGCCACGCATTTCCAACGCAGGATTCGCTGGCTGGGAGCCAAATCTCCAAACGAAACCATACTTCTATCATTTTGTTCATCGCTGGGGACTATCGCGCTGGAGAGGCGGAATGTGATTTCTCTTCTCCTTCCATCATGAGCACCTCTGTTTGGATTACGAATGTCAGTGTTTTCCACGGGAAGAAGCCCGAGAGCATATGGTTGAGTGAGCAGTTTCAGAGCAAACGACAGATTGAGCATTGTCGATTCGGCCTCCTCCAACAGACCCTCCTTGCTTTCATCTTCTCCAAGCATCAGGTGAAGCCACTGCATCTGCCGAATGGCAATGAACAACGCGCTGCTGGCTCGTCCCTGCCAACACTCCGAAAGGCCCGCAAGAGTTCCTATGGCAGGGTATATCACGTCCCGAAGGAAATCGTTGAGGACAAGGATGAGGTCGGACTTCTGTTTCGCTTGCAAAACTTGCCGTTTTTGCGAGAGGAACGACGCTACGATATGAAGTGGCGTCATCACCAGAGCGGCAGATACAATTCTACTCCACTGCAATGGTTGTGTTGTCAACAGGGCAGTGAAGACAGAACTGTCATTTTTCCGTGATTGCCAAGATGGCGAAGGCAAGAAAACTTGTGCAATCTCTTTCCCTTCCTGCAGAAGGGCGGCATTTTCTTGTTGAGTGAATGATGCAAGAATGCAGCATCTGCAAAAAGGAATTAATGGCACGTGAGCGAGGTTTACAAACAAGAGTACAACAGCAAATCGTATCAGAGCAAATTCACAGACCTTGCTTCCATGGACAGTGCAGTCACCATCAGCAAGTCACAGTCACGTTTCAAGAATCCTTCTTCCGGAGATGCAAGAGAACAAACGCATATGGACGACCCGAAAGAGGAATGCCCAAAGTCATCGATTGCTAAGGCATGAACAACGTCACGACAAGGACCTTGACAGGTATTATCTTCTGAAATGGCTTGATTCGGACCGGTCTGCTCTGGATCGTCCAGGGTATTGGACAGGGCTTGGGCATTGCAGAAATTGGACCAGCAAAGACGGAAAGCGGAACCAAATCCTGCGTTTCGTCCTAAAGAACTTTCATGCAAGTGGTGCAATCCACAATTAATCCCAATCTCTGATAGTAGACCCCAACGAGAGTCCTTTTCCCTTTCGGCTTTCAGAAGCACAAACGATAGAGATTTCCAGCATTTAGAGAAAAAATCGAGTAGGGGGTTCTCAGGAGCACGCATTTGCTCATCCGTGGCAGCGGTTGCTACGCTTGCTTTCTTTTCCGGTCCGCGTAAAGAAAAAAGCAACCTCGTGCAGCCAGACAACATCTTAGCACTCATCACAGTGGCTGCATCAAGACGCTGACTCTGTCCCGTTCCATCATGAGAAGCCGCAAAGTCGTGAAGCGACTGAGCTGCACGGCATCCTTGCACGAGAAAAAGCTGAATCAAGTCTTCCACAAAACATGAGCCAAGATGCCCTTGATGGCTACTATCGAGCATCAAGTAATCTGGCAGTATGACAGGATCATCGTGTTCGTTATTCGGAATTTCTTGCCTTTGTCTCTTGGCCGCTGGGCTAAGGATTGTCAATGGATTGCTTTCCAACAAGGATGGTCGACGTTTGCTCTTCTTCCCGCCACTGTTGCTGACCGACTCGCGTTGTTGAAACATTGATGATGGCGATTTCGCTGGAGATCGCTTATTGTCACTGTTCTCTTTGTCTGGCGTAACCTTTGGCAAATCCATTGGGTACGGCGGAGGTCGCGGAGGGAGTCGTGATGTGATTGTAGTTCTGGTGGTGGATGCAGGTTCCGTGCTTCGATGGGCCCATGCCCATTCGCAAACCCGCGGAAGATCCAACGACATTGGTTTGAGAATGGCTGCCAGGATGGTAAGCGCGCACGGAGACAGCAATGGGTCGATCAGCAAGTCTAATAAGGGCCTAACAATAACTGCAGCCGCAGACGGATGCGACAGAATTTCGGGTGGCGGTTGATTGGGACTGGTCATGAGACAAGCATGGATGGATCGCAAGACCATTTCTTGTAGCTGCTTCATGCGAGTCGTTGTTGCTGCTGTTTCGGCTGCTGATGCGTTCCCTATATCGCTCGCTGACGAGGGCAGCGACTGAAGCCAAGGAAGACATTCTTCCAACAAGGGAGTCAAGGCAGTTTCACGCATGATTCCCACCACTTGTTGGTGCGTGTACCCTCGCACACGCGGAGGAAACAAAACGGTCCGCCGTAACAAAAGCATCACATGATGAAGAACATCCTCAGATTGTGTGGGTGGAAAGGATGGCGATCCCTCCAGCTGGACAGAGGATGCGTAATGACGCCATTGTTGTTGACGAAGCAAGATCGCGCCAATGGCATGCACCACCAGCAAGCTCGTTTCCAACAGCGTATCCAAATCCATGGCTTGCTTCTCTGTTGTGGAATGTATGGTCGTAACGGAAACCGTGACGCCTTTGGGAAAGACGAATTCACCGAGCACAAGAAAGTCCAATGCCGCGGATCTTGCACGTTCGGCCAGCACCGAGACGCGTGTGGATAATAAAATAGGTCGGAGACTGGCCAGCGCATCCCCGGGGCATGCGTTTGGGGATTGCAACAAGGACGATTTGTTGTTGCTACCATTACTATTGTTGTGATACAAAGACAATCGCTCTTCTTCTTGGCTCTCATCCTCCGTGAGATCCACACCTTCGGGTGGTAATGGTACTGCCTTGAAACAATTGTCATTGCGTAGGCTGGTCCAGAGAGTTAATGCGTTCAAGGTTGCCGTTTGCACCGACTGCAGAGTGTCTAGACAAGATGGATTCACATCCAAGGCGTACTCTGGAATATCATCATGACCAGCAGTAGTGGCGTGATGATTGGAAGTAGATTCCGCATCGTGAAGTAGTCTCGTCAAAACGGCACTAGTTTTGGGAAACATCAGAATTTGAATGGGCATTGTTGTCTTGTCTTCCTGGTCATTTCGGCGCGACCGAAACGGAGGCGCCAGGTTGCTGTCGATGTTGGTTTCCTCCTGTCCTTCTTGTTCGCTGGCATATTGTGATACAATGGCCACATCTAATAGGTTTTGTACCAAATCTTCTTGAATCGCATTTACCAGCGTCAATACCACGGTCCCACACTTGCTGCTTTGCGAATAATATTGTTGACACGAAGTGACGAGAAACATCAAAAAGTAGGCAATGGTCCGTTCCACCACATGCGTCGTGAGTGCGGGTTGTTGACACGTCTTGTACCGAACCGACGTGGGTAGGTGCATCGTCGTGTTGGATTTGCAAAGATCATCGGAGGCTTTTCCCAACTTGGCATTGGCGACTAATTTTGGAGAGGATAAGTGTTGATACAAGTATAAAATTCGTTGCAGAACTTCCTTTCCCAATGGCAAGCCTTGATCGGTTTGAAATAACCCGGGAGCATGAGGACAGAAGCCTCCTTTTAAGGCATCTCGATAAAAGTGTGACAATTGAGCAATTTGGGACGACACACCGCTATTGCTACTACTAGTACTTGTTGTGGTGTTGGTAGTACTGCTGCTCGAGGTGCGTCGATGGCGATGGGTGGCCTTTTCGACTCGGGGTAAAATTTTGCGTAACGAGTCCAAAGCGGTTCGACAACGCTCCGGTATGACACCGTCGTGGTGGTTGTCGCCATTGCTGTTTTTTTTTTCGTTGCCGTCATTGGCTTCCAACAGCAATGCTTGATGAACGCGTGCATGATTCTGACAGGCATCCGATAATTTGAGAATCAATTCTTTGCTATCCGAAGCACGAGAAGGTTCATCAGTCGAAGAAGTTGCTGGTGCGGATTTGTTGCGCCGTGGTCGATCACTGTCTCTTATACACATCTCCGAGCCCACGAGAC
>ENA-ORBV01005810-ORBV01005810.1-microbial-mat-metagenome-genome-assembly--contig:-NODE-5810-length-22327-cov-8.818921_pt1 | contig 22327 bp, 13 predicted proteins | sample MGYA00237777_ERZ505514 | MGnify/ENA primary metagenome ERZ505514 (study PRJEB26160, sample SAMN06269048) | microbial mat metagenome | isolation source: Oligotrophic lake microbial mat | place... | reverse complement strand
TCTACACCTCTCTATTCGTCGGCAGCGTCAGATGTGTATAAGAGACAGCGATCGAGGAGACCAGGCCCATGTTGACCAAGCTGCGCATCAAGAACTTCAAGGCGTGGAAGGACACGGGAGACATCCGCCTTGCGCCGCTCACGATCTTGTTTGGTGCGAATAGCTCCGGCAAGAGCAGCCTTGGACACCTGCTGCTCGCTTTGAAGCAGACGGCAGCGTCCGCGGACCGACGACGGGCCTTGCACACAGGAGACGAGGCGTCCCTCGTCGATCTCGGGACGTTCATCGAGTGTCTGCACGGGCATGACTCGAAGGCTCAGCTCGAGTTCACGCTCGACTGGTCTCGGCGGGAACCGATCACAGTGCGCAATCCGCTCGCCCAGGATGACACCTACGTCGGGAGCGGGCTTCGCCTTACCAGTGCGCTCGCCGCGAATGCCCAAGAGCAACCCGTGGCGCGGCGTGTTCGGTACGAACTGCACACAGGGAGCGAGACCGTCTTGAGCGCCACACTCAAGCATGGCGAGGACGGCAAGGTGCAGCTCGAGACGAAGCCCTATCGGCTCGTGCATGCCGTCGGACGCAAGTGGCCCCTCGACCCTGCGGAGAAGTTTTACCGAATATCGGACAGGTCTCTCGCGCGCTATCAAAACGCCGACTTCCTTGCGGAGTTTGCGGTCGAGTTTGAACGTACGCTGGCGTCGCTCAGCTACCTCGGTCCATTGCGAGAGCATCCTCGTCGGAGCTACGGGTGGTCCGGCAATACTCCCGAGGATGTCGGCCCGAAGGGCGAATACGCAATTCCGGCAATCCTCGCCGCCGAGGCCGAAGGGCGGAAGCTCAACCGCGGCTACAAACAAAAGATGCATGGGTTCGCCACGTTCATCGCGAAATGGCTCGAAGACCTGGGTGTCATCGAGAGCTTCGAGGTAAAGCGGACGGCCGAAGGCCGGAAGGACTACGAGGTCAAAGTCACGACGCGAGGAGGGTTGACCAAGGTCGCCCTGCCCGACGTTGGTTTTGGCGTCTCTCAAGTCCTGCCGGCTCTGGTGCAAGCGTTCTATTGTCCGGAAGGCTCCACGGTCTGGATGGAGCAACCGGAGATCCACCTTCATCCCCAGGTACAGGCTGAGCTCGCCGATGTGTTCATCTCAGCGATTCGCGCGTACGAGAACGGGCGTCCCAGAAACGTGCAGCTCATCATCGAGACGCACTCCGAGCACCTGCTCAATCGGCTTCAAAGGAGAATCGCGGAGGACAGCCTCAAGCCTGAAGAGGTCGCAATCTACTTCGCAAGGACAAGCTTGAAGGGCGCCGCGATTGAAGAGCTCACCGTCAACGAGTACGGCGACATCACCAACTGGCCCGAGAACTTCTTCGGGGATGAGATGGGTGACATCGTCGCGCGAACGGCGGCGGCTGCGAAGCGCCGAGCTGGGGACCCGAAGAAGTGACCGTTGTCGTCGACACGAACGTCATCCTCGTTGCAAACGGGCAGCACCAGGGTGTGAGCGAGGCCTGCGTCGCCTCTTGCGCAGAGCGTCTCCATGGCATTGCACAGAACGGTCGCATCGCGATCGACGATGCCTATCGAATCCTTGGCGAATACCAAAACAAGACCGATCCCCACGTCGGCAAGCGCGCTGGCGACGCGTTCCTCAAGTGGCTGCTGCGCAACAACGCCAACCCGCAGCGCTGCGATCAAGTCCCGCTCGTGGAGCACGCCGAGCGCGGTTTCGAGAGCTTCCCCGACGACGCACGCCTCGCGAGTTTCGACCCGCCCGATCGGAAGTTCGTGGCGGTCGCCGCTGCGCATGGCGACAAGCCCCCCATCTTGCAAGCCGCGGACTCGAAGTGGCTCGCGTGGAACGAAGGGTTGGCAGCCCACGGCGTGAAGGTCGAGTTTCTCTTTCCGACTGACATTTCGGGCTTCGAGGGCAACAAGAAAAGGCGCAAGGGGCAGGGCGGATGACCGCCTTCTACCGCTTCCCGCACACCCCGCATCTGGGCTGGCTCGGCTCAGGCACGCCACGTCAGGACAAAGTACTAGACGCCACGGAAGCGCGCGCCTTCCTGGCCATGGATGTGCTGGTCGAAGAGAAGGTCGACGGGGCGAATCTTGGATTCTCCATCGGCGAGCAAGGCACGCTGCGTGGACAGAATCGCGGCAGCTTTCTAGACCTGGAATCGCCCGCGGGCCAGTGGAAGCCGCTCAAGCGCTGGCTGTCGACCCGGCGTCACGCGCTCGCCGAAGCCCTCGGGCCCGATCTCATGCTGTTCGGGGAGTGGTGTTACGCCGTGCACTCCGTGCGATATACCCAGCTACCAGATTGGTTCCTTGCGTTTGACGTCTACGACCGCGCCAAGGGCGAGTTTTGGAGTGTCGAGCGCCGCAACGAGCTGACCCGTCAACTGGACGTTGCCGTTGTTCCAGAGCTCGGACACGGTCGCTTCGACCTTACCAGTCTGACAAGTCTGCTTGGCCGCTCGATGCTGACAGACGGTCCGGCCGAAGGCTTATATGTGCGCCGCGAAGAAGGCGGGCACTTGTTGCAGCGAGCCAAGCTAGTGCGTTGCGAGTTCGTACAAGCCATCGACGAGCACTGGTCGAAGCGACAGCTCGAGGCCAATCAGCTCGCAAGGACGACATCATGACCCTCATCCACGAACTTCTCGATCTCCCCGAGGCCGTCCGCAAGGGCGACTTCGTCCAAGACCTGACGGGCGGCATCGCTAACCCCGAACGCACTGTGAAGGACTACGCGATCACGCCGAAGATCGTGCAGACCTTCGAGCACGCGCTCTCCATCATCAGCAGCGCGCTGCGGGACGGGCGCAGTCAGGCCGCTTACCTCCACGGCTCGTTCGGCGCCGGCAAGAGCCATTTCATGGCGCTGCTCGACCTCATGCTCGCCAATCACCCGGCGCCGTGGAGCCGAGGCGAGCTGCACGCGCTGCGCGGCAAGAACGAGTGGATCGGCAAGAAGAAGCTACTCCAGCTCCCGATCCACATGCTCGGCGCGCAGGACATGGAGTCGAAGATCCTCGGCGCCTACGTGACGTGGGTTGCCAAGAACCATCCCGACGCGCCGACGCCAGCCGCGTACGCAGACCAAGGCCTCTTCGAGGACGCACGGCGTCTGCGCGCCACGCTCGGCGACGACACGTTCTTCGGCAAGCTGAACGGCAGCGTGCAGCAGGCAGCGAGTGGTTGGGGCAAGCTCGCCGAGACGCGCAAGTGGGATGCGGCCTCCTTCGAGGCGGCGGCCTCGGCGACCTACATCGGAGAGAGCGACCGCGACGCACAGAGCCCGCGCGCCAAGCTGTTCAGCGATCTGGTGCGGACCTTCTTCACGTCGTGGACCGCGCAGCAGGGACGTTTCGTTGACTTGGACACGGGGCTCGGCGTCATGAGTCGCCATGCCAAGTCGCTCGGCTACGACGCCATCGTGCTCTACCTCGACGAGCTCGTGCTTTGGCTCGCTGGAAACTCGAGCGACCTGCCGTTCGTGGGACGCGAGGTCCAAAAGATGGTGAAGCTGAAGGAGGCGCAAGATGCCGACCGCGCCATCCCGATCGTCAGCTTCATCGCGCGCCAGCGCGACCTCTCACAGTTCCTCGGAGAGCAGGCTCAGGGCGCGGTGCGCACCGAATTGTCGCGCAACCTCTCGCACCACGATGGCCGCTTCGAGACGGTCACGCTGGCCGACAGCAACCTGCCGGCGATCGTCGCGCACCGCGTGGTGCGCCCGAAGGACGAGGCCTCGGCGCAGCGCCTCGCCGATGACTTCGCCAAGACGTGGCGAGCTGCCGGGCAAGCGCAAAGCGTGCTCATCGGGAGCGAAGGCGACGAGGCCGACTTCAAGAAGGTCTACCCGTTCTCGCCCGCGCTCGTCGAAGCGCTCGTCGCGCTGTCGGACTGCCTGCAGCGTGAGCGCACCGCGATCCGCATCCTGATGGAGCTGCTGGTCAACCACCTACCGGACCTCGAGCTAGGTCGCGTGGTGCCTGTGGGCGACGCCTTCGACGCGCTCGCCGAGGCCGAAGACCCGATCGACGACCCGGTGATGAAGGCGCGCTTCGACCGCGCCCGCGACATGTATCGCGAGAGCTTCCTGCCGATCATCCGGCGGCAGCACAACACGGACAACCCGACCGCGTGCCAGCGCCTGCGTGAGGACCACGACCGCCGTCTCGGCTGCAGCGGCTGCGCGCAGAAGATGTGCCGCAACGACAACCGCCTCGCCAAGACAGTGCTGATGGCGGCGCTCGTGCCCGAGGCCAAGCCGTTCAAGGGCCTGACCGTGAAGCGGCTGGCTCACTTGAACCACGGCACCATCGCGTCGCCCATCCCCGGCGCCGAGATGCAGGTAGTCGCGCAGCGTCTGCGGGACTGGGCGAGCCAGGTCGGCGCGCTCCGTCTCGGCGAGCAGGCCGACCCCGAGGTGAACATCCACCTCGCAGGCGTCGATCTCCAGCCGATCCTCGCGCAGGCCGCCGAGGCCGACACCGCTGGCGCCCGCAAGAACGCGATGCGCCGCCTCCTGTTCCAGGCGCTCGAGCTCGACAGCGACGGCACCGTCGTCGAGGCCGAGCTGCCCTTCCACGGCACGCGCCGCAGAGGCCGCGTCCGCTACGGCAACGTCCGCGAGATGGACGACACCACGCTGACCTGCCCGCGCGAGTTCGAGTGGCAGGTCATCGTCGACTATCCGTTCGACGAGCGTGGTCACGGGCCCGACGAGGACCTGCGCACGGTTGAGCGCTTCCGCGACTCGCGCCCCGCCGACGCGCCAGCGAATCCCACGGTGGTCTGGCTGCCGACGTTCTTCTCGCACACGCTCGAACGCGAGCTCGGCGACCTCGTGGTGCTGGAGCACATCCTCGACGGAGAGCCGCGCAAGTACCTCGGTCACTTGCGTGTTGAAGACCAGTCGACGACGCGCGCCGACCTCGCGAGCCTCCGCGCTCAAAAGGAGGCCCTGGTGAAGCGCACGCTGGCGCAGGCCTACGGGCTCGCGATGGCGAACGACAGCGCGTACCTCGACCAGTCGCGCACGGTGGACGAACACTTCATCCCGCTGCTCGGCGACCTCGATATCCGCGCGGTGCTAGCGGGCACGATGAAGGATGGCTTCCGGCAGGTCATCGACACGATGCTGTCGAAGAAGTATCCGCACCACCCGCGTTTCGACGGGACGGTGTCGGCGACCCGCATGGAGAAGATCGGCGGTCTCGTCGAGAAGCTGCTCGATGAGCGTGACCGCCGCATGAACGTCGAGAAGGGTGAGCGCAACGACCTGCGCGCCTACGCCGATCCGCTCGGCATCACCGAGACCGGCGACGTCGCAGTGCTCCTGCGTGAACGGCCGTTCCAAGACATTGAACAGCACCGGCAGCAGGCCGGCATCGACACGCCGACCGTCGGGAGTGTGCGCAGCTGGCTCGATCCCCAGCGGACGCGCGGCCTCCCTGCCGAGGTGCAGGACGTGCTCATCTCGCTCTACGCCTCGTGGAGCGGTCGCACCTTCCGGCGCGACGGCAAGAGCTACGCGCTGCCGCGCCCAGGCCAGCTCCCGGACGACGTCGAGCTGCTTCGCCCCGAGCTGCCGACGCAGGCCGAGTGGACCGAAGCACTGAACCGCGCGGGTGACCTCTTCGGTGTGGCCATCGGCGGTCGATCACTCGGTGCACGCAACCTCTCCGCCTTCGCCGACAAGCTGAAGGAGAAGCTGAACGAGGTGCGCGACACCGCCGATCTGCCGGGCGCGCTCGAACCGAAGATCCGCGACTGGGCCACTGTCTCGTCTTCTGCTGGCTCCGCCAGCGAGGGCGACAACGCGCCCCGCCTGGCCACGGCTCGCGCTTCGGCGGCGCTGCTGTCGCAGCTTGGACGAGGTGACGGCGCTTCCATCGTGCGCGACCTCGCGAGCTTCACGCCCAAGACGTCCATCGCGGCGATGGGACGGAACTTCACCACGGCCGCTGCCAGCAAGCGCCTTCTTCAGGAGGACGCGCGCTGGATCGTGCTGCGCCAGGTGAAGGGGCTGCTCGGCGACGCGGAGCGTGGCGAGCGTGCGAAGCTGCTGCTGCAAGACCTCGCCGCGCTGCTCGCAGCCGACGAGGTCAACAAGATGCTCGCCGATGGTCTCAGCGACCTCACTCGGCGCGCCGATGAGCTGCTGCGCGTGTCGACGAGGCCCCAACCGCCGATGCCGCCCCTACAGGACGAGGAGGTCGTGCTTGAAGCGTCGAACGACCTCGCCTCTGCTCCCGCGGCAGCCAAGGCGCTGCGTGATCTCGCCGAGCGCCTCGAAGGCGAGGGCAAGGACGCCTCGCGCATCGCCATTCGCATCACGGCTTGGAAGCGGAGGCCGGAGTGACCGACTCGCCGCTTCTCTCGGAGGCCGACGTTCGCTTGGAGGTGGAGCGCCTATTCCGGCGCGACCATCGCTCCAAACTGCTCGCGCTGTTCGGCCGAGGGCAGGCGGGCCGCTTCGAGTTGGACGGCCTCTCATGGGAGATCATCCCGACTGGGTGCGAGTTGGACCTGCGTTCGAAGCTACCGGCTCCGGGAGAACGGGCGGCTTCGGGCAGTGTGTACCTAGTGGACTGGGCCGAGGACGCGCTGCCGCTCGACGTCTCGTGTCGGCTCGCGGGCGGACGCATCTATCACGTCGCACGCGACGCCCGGCTCGCCGCGCTCTTCGGCGCGCGCCAGGTCGATCCGGGCCTGTCCTCGACGGCGCTCGCGCGGCTCGTGCTCTCGGGCAGCCTCGAGGGGCTTCGGAAGATCACCGGCCTGCGGCTGACGCGCAGCGACCTCTGGAAGCGCGTGCTCGAAGCGCGCTTTGGCATCCCTGAGCGCGCTCTCGAGGCGTCGAGCGACTGGCTGCTCTGGGCACGTGGCTCCGACGCGGGGCCCGCGTTCGTGCGCGCCTGCGAGTCTGACGACATCTTGCGGGCGGTGCGGCGCGAGCTGCTCGACTGGCTCGAGGAGCGCCTGCCCGCTGTAGGCGTGCTCGGCTTCCGCGCGTGGGAGCTTGGCCTCGTCGACCGTGCCCTTCAAGCGCTGCTCCTCCTCGTGGCCGTCGAGCAAAGCGAGGACGCGTACCTGCGCGGCCTCGTGAACGGACAGATCGCGAGCATCGCTCCCGGCCTCGCCAACGAAGTCCGTGGCGTGCGCACGGGAGGCGCTGCGCAGGCGCTGCTCGAAGCGGTGCTTTCCGTCGAGGACGCCAACGACCGGCGGCTCCTTGATGAGGCTCAGCAGCACGCGGTGAACGGTGGAGCATCGGCGCTCGCTACGGCGAGCGACTGGCTGCCCGCCGGCCACGCCGCACGCGAGGCTGCCGTCGCCGCCGCCCTTACCGCCTTCGTCGATGCGCCAAGCCCCGAGGCACTGGAAGCCTTGCTCACGGCCTTCGAGCGCCTGAGCGCTCACCATCTCGATAAAGCGATCCGTCGCTCGGAACACGTCGAGGCGCGGAAGATGGCGGCACGTCTCTCTGCGTGGCTGCTCGCGCGGAAGGTGCGGCCCCAGCTCGCGGAGCACGGCACCCCGTGGCAGGCCGCGATTGATCTCGCCCGCCGCTACACCGAGGAGGGCGGCTTCCTCGACTGGGCGCGCCAGAGCCTGCGCGGAATGCGCGGTGCCGGCGACGAGCTGATGGTGGCCGTGCGTCGCCTGTACGACGCGGTCGACGTTGTGGCCCGGGGTGACGACCGGCGCTTCGCCAAGGCCTACGTGGCTTGGGTCGATGCCGGGAAGCCTTCGAGCGAGGTGCTTCCCATCGAGCACGTCACGAAGCGCGTCGTCGCCCAGTTCCTCAAGGGCGGCGAGCACCGGCGGCTGCTCCTCGTCCTGATGGACGGCATGAGCTACGCGACGGCGGTGCAGGTGCTCCAGCGCCTGCGCGATCAGCGTCGCTGGAGCCCCATCGCATGGCGCACGCCCGGTTGGAACGGCCAGCTCCCGATCCCGCCCGTGCTCGCCGCTGCGCCCACGCTGACCGAAGTGAGCCGCGCGGCACTCTTCGCGGGCGTGGCCGACCCACGCTTCGGCGACCAGGGCACCGACAAGGACGACTCGCGCTGGTCGTCGAACCCGCACCTGCGCGAGCTCGTGGGCGACGAGCCGCTCAAGGTGTTCTTCCGCCGCGACATTCATGCCGGGCACGAGCTCATCGATGAGGTGAAGCAGGCCGTCGCGGGCGACCAGCGCGTGGTCGCGGTCGTGGTGAACGCCATCGACGAACAGCTCAAGGGCAGCCTCCAGGTCGCCGTCGACTACACGAAGACGCCGATTCTCCCGCTCGAAGCGCTGCTGAGCGCCGCCGACGGCGCGGAGCGCGCGGTGTTGCTCGTCGCGGATCACGGCCACGTCGCGGGCGACGCGATGCGGGTGGCGGGTGGTCGCATCCCGGCAGGACGCGAAGGCGGCGCACGCTGGCGCGCGCTGACCGAAGGCGAGCAACCGCAGGATGGCGAAGTGCTCCTGCCTCGGACGTCGTGGAAGCCGCGCGGAGCGGCCGGCATCGCTGCGCTGTGGGACACCGCGCTCGCGAACCGCGCTCCGCACTACGGTGAGCACGGCGGCCTCTCGCTCGCCGAAGCGGTGGCGCCCGCGTTCCTGATTGGCCCCGAGTGGCTCGACCGCGTCGCGGGCGAAGATGTCGAGCTCTCGTGCCGCGTGCTCCCGGAGCCCGATTGGTGGGCGCTCAAGATTGCTCGGCCAGCAGCGCCGCCCGCCGTCGTGCAGCCTCCGCCGACGACCACGAAAGCGCAGCTGCAGCTCATTCCGATCGGGCCCACACAGACGCCGACGGCACCACCGACTGCATCGACCGAGCCCGCGCTCGTCGCTCGCCTGCGAACGGCCAAGCTATTCACGCAGCAGGTCTCGGGAGTGCCGAAGCCAGACGTCGAGCGCGTGCTCACGTGGCTCGCGGTGCTCGTCGAGGCGGGGGGAAGCCTGACCTCCGCCGACTTCGCGCGCTTGTGCGGTGTGCGCCCCCACCAGGTGGGGGGCGTTGTTGCGCGTATGGGTGTCCTGAACGCTGACGGCTTCGCCATCGTCGAGCACGACGTCGCGGGCCGCCGAGTCGTTCTGCAGAAGGCGAGGCTCGTCTCGCAGTTTGGAGTGACGGAATGAGCGAGCCGAGCATGCTGCTTCGCAAGGACGTCACCGAGGCGCTGCGCCGAGGAACGGTGCCGCGTCGAGGACTCGACCTGTTCGCTGTAGGGACCGACCGCTTTGCGGTGTCGCTGCGCGAGGAGTTGGACCGCTGCGCGACCGGCGGCGCGGTGTTCAAGGCGCTGCGCGGCGACTTCGGTTGCGGCAAGAGCTTCACCGCACGCTGGTATCAGCAGCAGGCGCTCGCACGCGGCTTTGCGGTCGCCGAAGTGCAGATCTCGGAGAACGACACACCGCTGCATCGACTGGAGACGGTCTACCGACGAGCCACCGAGAGCCTGCGCACCGCCGAGTGGGATACGGGTGCGTTTCGTGCCGTCATCTCCCAGTGGCTCATGGGCCTCGAAGAAGAGGTTTCGCGCACGCTTCGCGACCCCGATGACTTGAAGGCGCTGGCGGCTGGCGTCGGCGATTTGCTCGAGGCTCGGCTCAAGGACGTGAGCGCGGTGCAGCCCCAGTACGCAGCGGTGTTGCGTGCGTACCATGCAGCAGAAGTCGCCGAGAACCACGCGCTCGCCGAGGGGCTTATCGCGTGGCTGATGGGGCAGCCGAACGTCAGCGCGGACATCAAGCGCCATGCGGGCATCAAGGGCGAGATCGATCACACGGGGGCCCTCGGGTTCCTGCGTGGCCTGCTCGCCGTGCTCCAGCAGTGCGGGCGACCGGGCCTGCTGCTCGTCCTCGACGAGGTGGAGACGATCCAGCGCGTTCGCTCCGACAGCCGCGACAGGAGCCTCGAGGCCATCCGCAAGCTGATCGACGACCTCTACGGCGGTCGCTTCGCGGGGCTTTACATCCTCATCACCGGGACGCCCGCGTTTTTCGACGGGCCCAACGGTGTGAAGCGATTGCCGCCGCTCGCTCAGCGTCTGCACGTCGACTTCTCCGGCGACGCCAAGTGGGACAACCCGCGCGACGTCCAAGTGCGTCTCTTCCCGTTCGACCAGGAGCGGTTGCTCGAGGTTGGTCGTCGCGTGCGTGACCTGTACCCGACGGACCACCCGGACCGCATGAAAGCCCGCGTGACCGACGCGGTGCTCTCGGGGCTGGCGAACGAGGTCGCAGGGAAGCTTGGCGGGAAGGTTGGCGTGGCCCCCCGCCTTTTCCTGCGGAAGCTCGTCGCCACCATCCTCGACCGCGTCGACCTCTTTCCCGAGTTCGACCCGGCCAAGGACCTCGACATCCGCATCGATGCCGATGAGCTGACGCTCGAAGAACAGGCCGCAGCCGCCGGCAAGAAGCCGGATGACATCGAGATCGATTTGTGACGATGCGCCCGGACGCCATCGACCGCCTGAGCCCCGCCATTCGCTACCAGATTGCGAACGGCCTGGGTTGGAGCGGTCTGCGTCCGGTGCAGGCGCTTTCGACCGAGGCGATCCTCGACGGCGCGAACTGCGTCGTGCTCGCGCCCACGGCGGGAGGCAAGACCGAGGCGGCGTTCCTCCCGCTGCTCTCCAAGATGGACGTCGAGGATTGGCGCGGCGTTTCGGTGCTCTATGTCGCGCCCATCCGCGCGCTCCTCAACAACCAGGAGGCGCGGCTCTCCACGCTCACGGGGTTGATCGGTCGGCGCGCCGGCAAGTGGCACGGGGACGTGAAGGGACCCGCGCGACGCCGCATGATCGACGACCCGCCCGACGTGCTGGCCATCACGCCCGAATCGCTCGAGGCGATGCTTCTCTCGACGCGCACGCCCGCGCGGCGCTTCCTCGCCCACGTTCGCGCGGTTGTCATCGACGAGGTTCACGCCTTCGCGGGGGATGATCGCGGCTCGCACCTGGTGGCGTTGCTCGAGCGCATCTCCCGAATCGCCGAGGCGGACGTGCAGCGCATCGGACTCTCGGCGACGGTCGGCGATCCTGAGACCATCGTCTCGTGGCTCAGCGGAAGCAGCCTGCGTCCACAGCGCATCGTCGACCCAGGCGGCGCGCGAAGGCCGCCGGAGCTAGCTCTCGACTTCGTGGGCACGCTCGACAACGCGGCGCTGCTCATTGAGCGGCTGTACCCGGGTACGCGGCGGCTCGTCTTCGTCGACAGCCGACGACGTGTCGAGGAACTGGGGCATCGCCTCTCTCAGAGGGGCGTGGACGTCTACCTCTCGCACTCGTCGCTTGCCCTCTCGCAACGGACGGCCGCCGAGAAGGCCTTCGAGGAAGGGTCCAACTGCGTCATCGTCGCGACCAGTGCGCTTGAGCTCGGCATCGACGTCGGCGACCTCGACCACGTCATTCAGATCGACGCGCCGAGCAGTGTGTCGTCCTTCCTTCAGCGCATGGGGCGAACGGGGCGCCGGGCCGGCACGACGGCGAACTGCACCTTCCTCGCGACAGACGACGACGCGCTCCTGCGCGCTGCCGCCATCATCGACCTGTTCAGGAACGGCTACGTCGAACCGGCCGGGCCGTCAGCGTGGTCGCCACACGTGCTGGCGCATCAGGCCATCGCACTCGCGATGCAGGAACAGGGCTCGGCTTCTCACTCGTGGTGGAACTGGATCGAAGGCTGTGCGGCGTTTCGCGACGTCTCGGCGACCGAGCGCGAAGCCATCGTTCGACACATGGTCGACAACGACATCCTCGTCGAAGCCGACGCGCGGCTTGCGCTCGGCGCCCGAGGCGAGAAACTCTACGGCGCGCGTAACTTCCTCGAACTCTACGCCGTGTTCTCGACACCGCGCGTGCTGCGCGTGATGCACGGCCAGTCGGAGGTCGGCGTCGTCGACGCCTCGTTCCTCCAGGACAAGGAGCAGAAGGTCCCGAACTTCGTCCTCGCCGGTCGCCCTTGGCGCATTGTCGGCGTCGACTGGAAGGGCGGCAGGTGTTCCGTCGAGCCCGCCGAGGCGGGCGGCTACCCTCGCTGGTTCGGCATCCCCATGAGCCTCGACCGCTCGCTCTGCCACGCCATGCGCCGAGTCCTCGCGAGCAAGGACGCCGACCCCTCCTGGTCCAAGCGCGCCGTCACGCAGCTCGAGCTGCAGCGCGAGTCCCACGCATTCCTCGAGGACAGCTCGCTGCCCGTCGAAGAAGATCCCGACGGCCGCTGCCGCTGGTGGACCTTCGGCGGCGGTGCTGGCAACCGCGTCCTGGCGGGCCTCCTCGAGTTGGAGCTCGGCGAGCGCGTGTCGCCCGGCAACATCTTCATCACGTTCTCGAACGGCGCCGCCGACAGCGCCGTTGGCATCCGCCAGGCCATCGACAAGCTCGCCGCGCGCAAGCTCACGTGGGACGACGCTGCCCGCCTCATCGACTCGAACCAGCGCTCCCGCGTCTCGAAGTTCCAGCCCTGCCTCCCACCCGACATCGAGCACGGCCTCATCGCCCGCGAGACGATGAACGTGGACGACGCCAACGCGACGCTGGCCCAGTGGAAGGGCGGCAGCGACGAGGGCGCTCAGCGGTGACGAGGCCATCGACCAGTCCGACCATCGCCGACCTGTACCTCGCGTTCCGCCAGGCGAAGACCGCGCTGTACTTTGAGAAGCGCGGCGTCGGTCTCCTAGAACTCGCCGAGTACGAGCAGAAGCTCCCCGACAATCTGAAGGCGTTGAAGCGCAAGGTCGCCAACGGCAAGTGGTTCGACAAGGTCGAGCTCGGCGAGACGTGGATCGTCCCCAAGCGCCTCCGCGCGACGGGCGAAGCGGATGACGGCGTCGTTCGAATCGGCGTTCCAAAGCAAGCCCCATCGGGGAGGCCTGTCGACGTCCAGCTTCGCCTTAGCCCGCATCCTGACTTCGCGACGGTTGAGGTGCTCTACCTCTGGCGCTTCGGCGGCATGCTCGACGCGCTGCTCTCGAAGAAGGAGGTGCTCGGGTACCGGCTCGACCTTCGCAAGGAGCAGGTGGTCCCGCATCGACGTTGGCTCTTTGAGTACTGGCCGAAGCAATATCAGGCCTTCCGCACCGCGCCGCTCGATGCTGCGAAGACGGCCCTCAAGCACGGAGCGCAGACGCTGGTCATCAGCGGCGACTTGGCGAGCTTCTACGACACCGTCGATCCGGCGTTCATGCTCAGCGATGCGCTACTTGCCGAGTTGGAGAAGCACGGGGCATCGAAGTCTGACATCGACGAGTACAAGCGAGCCACGGATTCGTTGCTGAAGGCGTACGCGCGGTTTCAGAAGGACGCGTCGAGTCGCGCCGCGCTGTCCATCAATGTCGGCGTGCCGATTGGAGCGCTCACGAGTCGGGTTGTCGGCATCCTCTGCTACCGCCGTTACGTCGACGACCTGGTGATCGTCGCGCATGCGCCTGAAGGCGACCAAGGGCTCGTCGACACCATGCGGCGGTTCCTGCCATTGCTGCCTGGCAACGACGCGGTGCTGAAGCTGGACGTTGAGCAGCTGGGACGGAGGGGGTCCGAGTTCCAATTGCAAACATCGAAGGTTCGCGTTCATCACCTCGCGGGCGTTCCTGGCACCGACTTCGTGGAGGCCGTGGCGTCGGACTTCGCGAAGGCGGTGAGCGAGCGTCGCGCTTTTGTCGACTCTTCCACGCTCGTCGGTGATGGTGTCACGCACCTCATCCGCGCTGGGGAAGCCGCAGGCTCTCCGCTTCGCGTGCTGCGTGACGCGGACCGCGCGCGACTCGAACGATTCGCGCTCTCTACGAGTCTGCAGTCGTTGGAGCGCGTCTCGAGCCTCATCGGTCACGACGAGGCCCGCACGTTGGTGAGGGACAGCCTCGAGCGCGTCGGCCGTGTCCTCGATGCCGAGGACGACTGGGTCGCCGATCTCGACGTCTCCCTGCGCCTTCTGAAGCTCGCCATCAGCACCGGTGATTGGAAGTCGGCCACCGAACTGCGTGAGCGCATGGATCGGGTTTGGGGAACCACGGACGCGCTCAAGACCACGACCGCGAAGCTCTTCTACCGAGGTCAGGAGATTAGCCCAGGAAGGGCTGCTCCGTGGACCTCACTTCGCAACTACCTTCACGAGCGGCGGCTTGAGGCGATCAGCTCGGCGCTTCCGATCGGCATGGATGCCGAAGCGATCGAAGACCGCATTCCGAAGGGGCTGATCTGGCAGACCAAGCGAGTCGGGGCCACGACGCTGCGTCGACGCGCAGAGCAACTCGCGTCCGCCGATCTGCGCTCTCGCGACCGCGAAGACGACGCGCTCCTCTGCGGCCCAGTGGTCGAGCTCGATCGCGACTGGCTGCGGGACGAAGTGAAAACGGACGCCGAGCTGTCGGCGCGTCTGGCAACGATCGACGAGTTCGTGCAGCGGTGCGAGAAGCGTGGTGATCGTCCGTGGCGGATGCCTGCCGCGCGATTGTTCCTCTGCACGCGGCCGCCGTCCTACTTCGACATCGCGCAGCGATGGCTCTACGGCGTAGAGAAGGACGGCTTCGCACCTGACGTGTTCGACCGGCTTCTGGCCGTCGTGAACGCCGTGCGCGGCACCGAGTACCGCGACGCGGTCGGGCAGGTCATCAATCCAAGCACGGTATCGATCGAGTCGTTCTGGGCGGGTGAACCGCCTCCTGGTTCCACTTCGCCGCTGGACCCGCGGATCATCCTGGGCAACCTCTCGGTTTCCAACGGCGCGTGGTCTGCTGCCGCGACGCGCACCGCTCACGCGCCCTACAACGCCCCCTTGTTGACGCTGGGCCGCCTCGAGGGCGTCGCGCGTGTGATCGAAAAAGCGACGCGCGTAGCACGAGGTCGAGTCTCGGCGGTGCTGGTGCTGCCTGAGCTTTCGCTCCCGCGGCGTTGGTTCCGCACGGTATCGAACCACGTCGTGCGGCTTGGGCGATTCGGTTTGGTCACTGGTCTCGAGTACCTGCACGACCCCAAGCATCCGCACGTCAGCAACCAGGTGTTCGCAGTCCTTCCCGGGCCGTTCTTGTCGGCGGCAGCGTGGCCATGGACGAAGCGGCTGCCTGCGCGGGAGGAGGGAGGCGAGCTTGCCAAGCTGAAGCCAGCTGTGTCGTTCCCACCTGCGCCACCGAGCAGCATGCCGCGCACAGTCGTGAGGTCTCCGTGGGGATCGCTGTCCGTGCTCATCTGCAGCGAGCTCATCGAGGCGCGTCGAATCTCCGATCTTCTTGGCCGAGTAGAGGTCGTGCTGTGCCCGGCCTGGAACAAGGACACGGCTTCTTATGACCACCTGATCCAGTCCGCGGGCTTCCAGCTCCACTCGATCATCGCTATTGCGAACAACGGCCACTACTCGGACTGCCGAGCGTGGGCCCCTCGGGAAGAGCGATGGGAGCGTGATCTCTGCCGCCTCATCGAACGCGACGTCGACGACATCGTCCACGTTGACATCCCGCTCGCCGAGCTCGTCGCTTTCCACAATGGCAGCCCCGTGAAGGGCTGGAAGCCGCTACCACCGGACTGGCCATGACCGAGAAGAAACCTGCCAACGATGCGCCCACGGGCGAGTTCCTCCTCTACCAGGCCGAGGACGGCCGCACGCGCGTCGAGGTTCGCTTCGATGGGGAGACGGCCTGGCTCTCGCTCGGGCAGATGGTCGAGCTTTTCCAGCGCGACAAGTCGGTCATTTCTCGGCACGTGAAGAACGTCTTCGACGAGGGTGAACTGAGCCCGGAGGCAACCGTTGCAAAATCTGCAACGGTTCAACGCGAGGGCGAGCGCGAGGTCACCCGCGAGGTCGAGTACTACAACCTCGACGTCATCATCTCGGTCGGCTACCGCGTGAAGTCCCAGCGCGGCACGCAGTTCCGCATCTGGGCGACACAGCGCCTGCGTGAGTACATCGTGAAAGGCTTCACGCTCGACGACGAGCGGCTGAAGCGGGCCGGTGGCGGGAACTACTTCGACGAGCTGCTCGCACGCATCCGCGACATCCGCTCGTCGGAGAAGGTCTTCTGGCGCAAGGTGCTCGAGATCTACGCGACGAGCATTGACTACGACCCGCGCGTCGAGTCCTCCCAGCTCTTCTTCAAGACCATCCAGAACAAGATGCACTGGGCCGCGCACGGTCATACCGCAGCGGAGGTCATCGTCGCGCGCGCGGACGCCGCGCAACTGAACATGGGGCTCACCAGTTGGACGGGCGAGGCCCCACGGAAATCGGACGTCGCGATCGCCAAGAACTACCTCGGCGCGGCAGAGCTCGAGGCGCTCAACCGCATCGTGACCGCGTACCTCGAATTTGCCGAGCTGCAGGCGATGAACCGGAAGCCGATGTACATGGCCGACTGGATCACGAAGCTCGACGACTTCCTCAAGCTCTCGGACCGCGCGATCCTGCGTCACGCCGGCAAGGTCTCCCACGACGACGCCGTCGCGAAAGCCGAGCTTGAGTACGAGCGCTTTGCCGGGACGCGCGCTGCGCTTCCGACCCCCGTCGAGAGCCACTTCGAGGACGCAGTTCGCGACGTGAAGCAGCTCGACAAAGCACGTCGCGCCACGAAGCCCGGCAAGAGCGGGAAGAAGAAACCGTGATGCGACCGTCGGAAGGCCACGGTGTCGGCCGGCGGCCAGTTAATCGAACTCGCGACCGTCCCGTTAACGCTCCATCCAGAAAACATCAGCAACATCGGTACATTACAGACTATGGACGGCGTTCACGCATCCGCCAGATGTGGCGGATAGTTGGCACAAGGCGCCGAATGGGCCGCCCCTCCGTTCCCTCGCAAGGACAGACTGCTTCGCTCGCACCGTCCCACCGCTCACCCCGTCCCGTCCCGTCCGGCCAGTGTGTAGACCGCGTTCTTCCGGGCCCCGCGCTTGGCCAGCACGCCGTCGCTGACCAGCTTCTGCAGTCGCCGCTGTACGGTGCGAAGGGGCGGCGCGTCCTTCCCGAGGCCGACCACGATCGCCGCGCTCCCGGCCTGGCCGATGCGCTCGACCACCTCGTAGAGGCGCGCGTCGAGCGCATCGGGCGGCGCGACGATTTTCCATGGCAGGTGCTCCTCGTTGTCTCGCGCACGCCCGAGTTCCTCGAGTCGCTCCCAGAGCACACGCCAAAGCGCCGAGGTGAACAGTTCGAAGTACTTCGTGAGGTCGCCGTCGTCGGTCTCGATCAGGTCGATCCGCGCCGTATCGAGCAGCTCGCGCTGCGCCACGGTCGCCTCGGTCAGCATCAAGAGCCCGTTGGCGTCAAGGCGCCCGGCGCGCAGCTCATGGTGCAAGACGACGCTGACATACCGCCAAGCGGGATACAGCAGCTTCAGGCCCCAGTAGAGCGTGGCCGCGCGCAGCACCGCCGACCTGGAGACCAGCGGGTCCTGATTCGTCCAGTCGAACAGCACCTTCACCGCAGGTGGCACTTTGCTCGCGTTCTTGTGCAGGTCGAGGACCTTGCCCCGCTCACGCATCGAGTACGCCATCCAGCGCGCATCCCTTTGACTGGACGTGCCCTGGCTGGCGCGCTCGTACGCCATGGCTAGCTCCGGCGTGAGCCGGTTGTCGCCGCCGATGCGCGCAGTCGAATAGTGGGCGAGCGCATCCTCGACGACCGCCGCGCGACGGATCGCCTCCGCGATCGGCTCGCGCTTGTCGACGAGGCGCGCGCCGCCGAGCACGGCCTCGACCTCTTCGGGCTTCACGCTCTTCCAGCTCCAACCGACGACCCAGAGGATGCGCATGCGCTTGGCCCGCGCCTCCAGCTCCTTGCGCCGGTAGTAGGAGAGCGGGGCCGCGGTCATCTGGCCCGCGGCGTCGGCGATGTGGGTCAGGCTGTCGACGAGGTTGGGCGTGATGGTGTACCGCCAGGGTTGTGGTGGCAGCTCGGTCGGCCGTGTGAGGAGGCGGATCTCCTCCTCTGTGAGGCTGGACTGAAGGCGCCGACCGCGCGGGGGTGTCACCGCTCCCTCTGCTTCGTCGCCCGCTTCACGCGCGCCACGGCCTTCTTCAACCCCACGTCCTTCGGGTTGGAGAGATCTGCGACCACCGCGGTGACGGGGAGCTTGTTCCCGCGATGCCCGAGAACGTCCTGGTAGACCGCCTCATCCTTTCGAAGCCGCGTGACATCCTCGAGGACGGCAACGGCGGCGCGCCGGTCAGCATCCGAGCGCACATTCACGACGACGAGCTGTGCGCGCTCGATTCCTTCGTAGCCGTCCTCGAGGGCCCAGTGCTCCGTGAGCGCTGGAGGGGGCGCGCGACGGACCTCGCCGAGCTTCGACTTCATCGAGCGGCGCAGATCGTCGAGGACGCGCGGCTGCTTGAGCGCCATCGCCACGAGCGGCTCACCGAGCCCGCCGCCGAGGAGCCGCGCGAGCGCTTCCGGATTCTCGAGCGCCTCGGCGAACTGCTCGATCGAGGCCTGGTGCGAGGCGGTGTGATCACGAACGACCCGTCGGAGCAGCGAGTGCCCCTTGGAGGGTACGGGCGCGACGAACACAGAGAGGTCGACGTAGTCGAGGGGGCAGTCCCCCTCGATGAACACGGCCTCCGAGTAGTCCTGCATGAACGCGGTCGTGAAGAACGCATCCATGCTCGGCTCTGCGAAACGGTAGAGCGCTACGGCGCTCGCACCGGCCTCGCGGTAGCGACGAAGCTCGGCGTGGGCTTTGGGCGCGGACTCCAGCTCCTTGCGCAGCTTCGGGTCCCGCTCTGTCCGAACGCAGATGGCGAACGCGACCTCGGCGTCGAGCAGCCGCTCGATGAACGTCGTCTTGCCCGCGCCGGCAGGGCCCGCCGCGTGGATCAGCGCACGCTCCCTCATAGACCCAACTCCCGGCCGAGCACCTTCGTCACGAAGCGCTCGCCTGCGCCCTCTGCTGCGACCATCTTCCGAACGCGCTCCCGCACCTCGGCCGCGCTGCCGTGGCGCTCCGCGGCCGCGAGCGTCGCGCGGTAGGCGTCCCACACGTCGACGCTCGTGATCTCGTAGCCGTAGCCCTGAACGAGCCAGTACAGCGACAGCAGCCCCGTACCGACCGCGAAGGCCGGCTGCTTCTCGGTGTAGTCGCGCGCGGCGCGCGCGAGCGTCTTCGGATCACACGGCGTGCGACTCGCGAGGGCGAGCGCCTCGTCGTAGAGGCCCGCGTCCTTCGTCGCCGCGAACCACTTGCCCTCGTCGCCCGGCGTGGTCTTCACGAGGTCGGCCAGAACTTCGCCGGCCGCCTTGTGCGGGTACTTCTTCGAGACGGCACGGAAGGTCGCGAGGTAGGTGCCGCCCTGGTTCGCACGCACGCCGTAGCGCGCGTATGCCTCGTCGCGCATGCCGGACGAAAGGAGGATCTCCTCACAGACGGAGTCGACCTCGTGATCGTTCGCCCAGGGGCTTCGGCACGACTCCGCGTAGCCAAGCGCCTCGGCCTTCTTGCCGCTCGCGGCCATCGCCCGCACAGCCCACTGCTTGTACGGCCAGATCGTGTCGACGCGCAGCAGATCGATGAGCTCGTCGAAGCGTTCAGCGCGGTACAGAGCGCTCAGGCACGCGGAGGTCCCGTGGAAGTGGCCGCGCAGGTTCTTGTCCGGACTCAGGGCCATGCGCGTGATGCCGACGAGCTTGTCCGCCCATGCGGACGCGACCTCCTTCGACGCGCACAGCTCGCCCCAGTGGTCGGCAAGCCGCTCGATGTACGGGATTTGATCGGCCTGATGTGCCTCGAACAACCGCTCGAGCCACGCGTCGCGCGTCTTCGCGTCGGCCGGTGCGTTCGCGATGAGCGGCACCAGCTCAGCGATGGCGTGGCTCACGGCGGTGCCGATCGAACCTGACGAGCTATCGACGTGCTCGAGCGCCGGCGACACACGTTCGAGGAACGAGATCGCCCCCTCGGCCGCGAGCACCGGCTCCTTCTTCGCGACCCTCTTGATCTCCGTGACGGCCTGCTTGACGCGCGTGATCGCCGGCTGCGACTTCCAGCCGAACGCGTGGCGACGAAAGCGCGTCTTGAACTCCCACTTGTGTGCCTCGGCGCTCGGTGTGGATCGCTTCGCGCTCATCGTGCACCCAACGCTCGATCGAACTCGGCGCGCAGAGCGGGGAACCGCTTGTGCTCGTGCCTGAGCGCGGCAACCCAACGAGCCGTGTCCGTGGATGCGTCACACCCGACGCAGGCCGCGACGAGGTCGGCCGCGTGGGCATAGTGGCGGCGGCGCTTCTGCTCGGTGACTCCGGCGACCCGCGCCTCCGCGGCCTTTTTCATGGCTGCGACGACTGCGCTTCGGGCGGCGGTGTTCGAGATGGCGTCGATGCCTGCTTGGTCCAGAAGCTGGTCGACCTCGTGCGCTGCGAGACGCGGCTCATCCTCGTCGGCCGTCATCGCCTCGAGCTCCTCGATGTCCATTCCGCGATGCGCCGGCAGCTCGGTGCGCCGCGAAGTCGCCGTCTGCTTCCCGCCCAGAAGCCTCGTGAACAGCGGGAACAGTAGGTGCCCGGGGTGCTCGCCATTGGACCAGCCGAGCCCCGGGGCCGCTGCCAGTAGCTTCGCGGCGGGTTCGAACTCGCCCTGGAGCATGTGGAGGAACGCGCGCTGTCGAGCCGCTTGCTTCGGGCACGCTTCGAGCGCCTCCGCGGCGCGCTTCCGCAACGTCGCCTTGCTGCTCGTCGAACCGAGCCAGCGGCGAAGGCGCAGCATGCTGGGACCGGCGCGCCATGCACGAACGAGCCATGCCGAAAGGTCCTTTCGCCCGAGGTTCTGCGCCGCGAGCGCGGCGCCATCGAACAGCTCGCCTCGCGCGTACTCCTTGTCCGCCACAAGCCCTGCGGCCTCCTCGAACGCCGGAAGCGCGGCTTTCCAGTCGCCGGCGTCGACCAGGCTCTTGCACCACGCTCGTAGATCGTCGGCACGCTTCGTCGTTCGCGCGATCTTCGCCAGCCCAACCGAGCCCTCCATGCGTTGCACGACCTCGCGGAGCCATCGATCTTCCTCCGTGTCCCAGTCGCGGTTGCGCTCACCGGCAGGCTTCTGCGAAATGAGAGCACGCCACTGAGGTAGGAAGTCCTTGAGTCCGGGTAGCGGCTCCACCGCGACGCGCTCCAGCTCCCGGATGGCCTCCCAGAAGTGACCGAGCCCCTGCACCTCGTCGATCGCTGCGCGAACCGCAGTGGCGCGCTCAGCGGGAGAAGAGAGCATGTACGTCGACACGACGTACTGGGCTGCGCACGCGGTGGTGTCGGCGCCGAGCACCTCGTCCACCATCTCGTGCTGCCCGAGGTCGATCTCTCCGTCGCCGATGGGTCGTAGCAGCGCACCGAAGATTCGGTGGGCCGCGGAGTAGTCCTTCCGGAGGAACGCGCCGGACGCGCGACGAAGGTGCTCGTCCACGTCGGAGGGGTCCGCCTGCCCAACTCGCTCGGCCGATTTCGCGAAGGCGAGCGCCTCGGCGACCTCGTCATCGCTGACCGCGGCCGGCGCCCATCCGGAGCTGCCGCGAGCCGCACGCTGGATCAAGGAGTTGATCACGCGGCTGTAAGCTTTGTCATCCAGCTCGAGCAGCATCTCGCGCACGACTTCGCGGAGAGCGTCGGCGGACAATGCGGCGAGCGCCGCGTCGACGTCGCTGCGTGCGGGCTCCGAAGTCGCAGGTCGTCGTCTCATCGCGACGACTCCGAGGCCTTGCCATCGCCTTTCACGTCCGCCGCAAGCCGCAGCGCTCGCTCCGCAGCCTCGCGCTCGCGGGCCAGCTCGGCGCGCAGCTCCTCTTCCGTGGGCAGGTACATCTGGTAGCGCGGGGCGAGGATCTGCTCGTTGTTCTCGGGCAGGGTGATCTTCGCCATCGCGTCGTTCTTCTCGGAGCAGAGGACGATGCCGATCGTCTTCGCTTCGTGCTCTGCGCGCTGGAAGCGGTCGAAGAAGTTCACGTACATCTGCATCTGGCCGAGGTCCTGGTGCGTGAGCTTGCCGAGCTTGAGATCGACGAGCACGAAGCAGCGGAGCAGGCGATTGTAGAAGACGAGGTCGACGTAGAAGTGATCGCCCTCGAGCGTCACGCGCTTCTGCCGCGCGACGAAGCAGAAGCCCTTGCCCAGCTCTAGGAGGAAGCCCTCGAGGCGATCGATGATGGCCTGCTCGAGATCGCGCTCGCGCCAGTGCGACCGCTCGTCGAGCCCGAGGAACTCGAGCACGAAGGGGTCCTTCAGCACGTCGGCGGGCACCTCGACTTCGTGTCCGCGCCGCGCGAGCGCGAGGACCTTCTCCTTGTCGCGGCTCTTCGCGAGGCGCTCGAAGAGGAGCGACGCGATCTGCCGCTCCAGCTCGCGGCT
>ENA-ORBV01005809-ORBV01005809.1-microbial-mat-metagenome-genome-assembly--contig:-NODE-5809-length-22327-cov-11.034787_pt1 | contig 22327 bp, 17 predicted proteins | sample MGYA00237777_ERZ505514 | MGnify/ENA primary metagenome ERZ505514 (study PRJEB26160, sample SAMN06269048) | microbial mat metagenome | isolation source: Oligotrophic lake microbial mat | place... | reverse complement strand
CGCCACCGGTCTCGCCCGTCCCGGTATCCCCGAACGTGGGATCTCCCGGCTCCTCGACGAGACAGCCCGCGGCGATGCAGAGAAAAGCGGAAGCGAATCGAAACAGAACGAGACTGGACCTCGACATCGGGGGGCACTCCTTGCGCCACGCTCCGCGGCGACGTTTCACCATCGCGATCCCGCGGACGAATGTCAACCACTCGAGGTCTGCCTGCGGGTGACAGCAAGGAAACGATCGTCCGATCGTCCCGACATCACCGTGACGGCCGGGTTTCGGATCGCTCCGGCCACCCGACCAGGAGACGCCATCGGCCTCCGCGCCGCTGCCCAGGAGCTGTTGCAGCAAAGTAAATCGGACGTTTCCAATTGTTCTGTGCCAACAAATCAATTACCATCAAATCATTTTTTTGAACATAACTTCCGGTAATTGTCCAATCGATATTTTTAACAATTCTATTTGCTAATTCTTTCGGAACGGTTCCATTATTTACAACAGTAGCACTATCCACCGGAACACGTAAGTTACGAGTTGGGAAATAATTATAAAATTCTCCTTGATTCACTTCCAATTTATTTGCTAATTCTTCGCTTTTCGAAAACTCAATCAATTCTTTTACAGGAATATTTCCTTGTATTTTTCTATCGTGCAACACCACAATATCTCGTGTTCCTTGCACATATTGTTCTTTTTTAAATGAAATTCTCCATATGATGTATTGTATAAACTTTTAAATGTCCAATTCAAGCCATTATCATAGCTCGTTAAAATTAGATTATTGTTGCCAACTGCAAATAATTTTGAGTTACGTTTTATTATCATATTAAATGAAAAACTGAAAGCAATTTTTGATATTAGTGTATCAGTGTTAACTTGACTTCTAACCCCACTACTATTTAAATAATCATACCTAAATTTGAACAAATCTACTTTGCTATTTGAAAATAATGTAGATTTTGACAATGGTTTGTCTGATTTAAAGCAAGATATTTCATAAACTTTACTACTATCAACTAGATAATTATTAGTTACTCCTCTTGTTTTTAAGCTCCAATTATTCCCATTATCAGTTGAATTATATAAATCATTATTCGCAACTAAATAAAGCTTATTTTCGCTTGTCTTTATAGAATTTGCTTTCATACAGCTTGAGCAATTTATTGTAGTTCTCAAATTAATAGAATTGCTTTTGTTTGAGTCAAAATTGTAAGTATATAGTTTAAAATCTTGAATAGGCAAAAAGATAGAATTACCTAAACTCGTCATTTCTTTCGCTAAGTAGTTACTATCAATAGTTACATTAGATTTTTCTAATAAATTTAAATCATATTCTAATAAACTATTTTTTGTAAGTAGAACAACTGAGCCTTTTTCCAATCCCGAAATTGCAAGAATAGTATCACTAATTTCCTTGATTTCCCAAGTCTTACCGTTGTCATTAGATTTTATAATTGCATTTTGAGTTATGCCTATTAAGTCATTATTCAATTGAATAACTTTATATATATTATATTTCTCATTAAGTTTTGTTTGTTGCCAAGTTGCTCCATCGTCTGTGGAATGAGTTATAATACCATAATTGCCAAAACAAAGTATTTTTCCATTGCTATAAACAACGGAGTTGAAATCAGTTGTTACTCTTTCTACCACAAAAGGGCTTGTATTTGCAAAAAGATTTATTGCAAACATAAGAACGAAAACGAATGCAAGGATTCTATACATATATACCCCTAAATTAATGTTAATATAAGCAGTTGCAACTTACGAAAACTTAAAAATATTTCAAAAGTAAATCTTTTTGCAATAGCTAAAATCTAAATAACAATAAAACAACCAAAACACTACAGAGATTTTTTAAATTTTTGATTTTTTATAAAAAAGTTAACTTTCCCTCGTGTCAACTAATTTTGGCTTTCGGCATAAAGGTATATTTAGCTTGCTTTCAATGCATCTTTCTAGTAGTTTATAAAGCAAAAAAAAAGCCCTGCAATTTCTAGCAGGGCTTATATACTATTTAAGTTTCATTCCTTCGTCTAGCAGTTCGTTTACTTTCGCTATTGAGTCGAATTCGGCATAGAATCGAAATAATGGTTCTGTGCCAGATGGACGAATTAGTAGCCAACCGCCACCTTCCACAAAGAATTTATATCCATCTTTTCTATCGTGTTTTATTACTTTAAATTTGCCTAAATCTTTTGGATTTTTTTCACAAGCTGAAATAATTGCTTTTTTCTGCTGTGCAGTCACTTTCACATCACGTCTGGCATAGCGATGCACTCCAAATTCTTCGTCCAAATCTAAACATAATCTTTTTAGCGATTTTTTCTGAGTTGCCATTACTTCCAAAAGAAGCAATGCATTGAAAACACCGTCTCTTTCTGGTATGTGGAGCATTGTGCCAAGTCCACCCGATTCTTCGCCGCCGACTATGATTTTCTCGTTTGTCATTAGCTTTGAAATATATTTGAAGCCGACTGCGGTTTCAAATAAATTTAGGTTCTTCTTTTCGCAATATTTATTCACCATTGAAGTGAGCGATACTGTTTTCGCCACAGAACCTTTTTTCTTTTTGACTTCGACCAAATATTTTAGTAAAATCATAAATATTCTGTGTGAATCCACAAAGTTACCATCTTCGTCCACAGCTCCTAATCTATCGGCATCGCCATCAGTGGCTATTCCAATATCGTATTTGCCTGAGCGAACAGTTCGCACTAATCCACCCAAACATTCCATTATAGGTTCTGGATGGTCTATATCGCCAAAAGATGGATTGAATTCATTGTGTATTTCTTTTGCTTTTGGCAGAATTTCTGAAAGTGAACCAATTCCTGCTCCGTGCATTGGGTCGTAAACAATTTTAAACCCAGCTTTATTGATTGCGTCTAAGTCAATTTTTTTCTTCAAGTAGCGTATGTAGGATTCTTTCGCACTAAACAGTCTGATTTGCTTCATTGCTATATAGTGATCAAAATCTTTATATTTCACACTTGGTGGTCTTTTCTCGATTTTCTTTACTATCACTTCCAAATCTGCAATTTGTTCTGGAGTGGCAGGCCCACCGAAGTCGCCTTTCACTTTGTAACCATTATAGATTGGCGGGTTATGGCTCGCCGTGATAACGATACCTAAGTCCGCACCTTTCTGTTTGGTATGGAAAGAAACTTGCGGAGTGGAAGAAACAGAATCAGTCAAATGCACAGTAATATCGTTGGAAGCTAACACAATGGCTGCTTCTTCCGCAAATTCTCTGGACATAAATCTAGTATCGTATCCAATTACAACAGCTGGTCTTTTGCCATCTGCAACAATTTTGTGTAAATATTTAGCAGTAGCCAATGCTACTATTCTCAAATTTTCGAATGTATAATCTCGTGCTATTACGCCACGCCATCCGTCTGTACCAAAAACTATCATAAAAAAACACGCTATTATTCAAATGGAGAAAAACCTGAGTAAATTGCTGAATCGCCAAGCATTTCTTCAATGCGTAGCAATTGATTATATTTTGCAACTCTATCGCTGCGGCTTGGAGCACCTGTTTTGATTTGCCCTGCCATTGTGGCAACTGCCAAATCAGAAATGAAAGTGTCTTCAGTTTCGCCAGAGCGATGTGAAATAATGTTGTTGTAGCCATATCGTTGAGCCAACGCAATTGTTTGCAAAGTCTCGGTTAAAGTACCTATTTGATTTACTTTAATTAAGATTGAATTCGCAACTTCTTCTTCAATTCCTTTTTGTAGGAATTCTGCATTAGTTACGAACAAATCATCGCCCACGAGTTGGATGTCGCCAAGCACTTCGGATAGTTTTTTCCAACCGTCCCAATCGTTCTCGGCTAGACCATCTTCAATAGAGTAAATTGGATATTTTTCGCAAAGTTCAGCATACCAATCAATCATACCAGCAGCAGATCGAGATTTGCCTCCTGATTTCTTGAAATGATATTTGCCTTTTTCGTACATTTCACTTGAAGCTACATCAAGTGCAAGCACAATATCTTCTTCAGGTATATAGCCAGCTTTTTCAATTGCTGATAATATTAAATCGAAAGCTTCTTCGTTTGATTTAAGCGATGGAGCAAAGCCACCTTCGTCTCCAACAGCAGTAGAATAGCCCTTGCTTTTTAGTACGTTTTTCAAGCTATGGAATATTTCCGTACCCATACGCAATCCTTCTCTAAAGCTTTCAGCACCAACTGGCATAATCATAAATTCTTGAATGTCCACTGTGTTGTCCGCATGGGCACCACCGTTTAAGATGTTCATCATAGGAGTGGGCAATAAGTTTGCACGAGTGCCACCCAAATAACGGTATAGAGGCATATTATAGAAGTTTGAAGCAGCTCTTGCAGTCGCAAGCGACACACCAAGAATAGCATTTGCTCCCAAATTAGATTTATTTGGAGTTCCATCTAACTCTACCAAAATAGTATCAATTTGTACTTGTTCTGTAGCGTCCATTCCTTCCAAAGCATCAGCTATCGTATCATTCACGTTTTCAACAGCTTTTTGTACTCCTTTTCCGCCATATCGTTGATCGTTATCGCGTAGCTCGTGAGCTTCGTGTTCGCCTGTGCTAGCTCCAGAAGGCACTGCCGCAGTACCAAAACTACCGTCTTCCAAAACAACTTCTACTTCGATTGTGGGATTGCCTCGTGAGTCCAGAATTTCTCTGGCTACTATATCAGCAATATATGATGATGAACTCATTTTTATCCTAAATGTTTTTTTTATTTGTATTAAAATTAATTCCCGATGTAAAGCATTTGCTCAGAAGCAATTGAAAAACATTGACATTTCATTTCGAAAATTCCAATAGCTCGGACTGTTCCTGTGGCAATATGTGTACTGCCTTTTATTTCAATATTATTGAATAGTACTTTTGTACTATTTTGAATATTGATAATAGATTTTCCATCGGCTATTCCAGTGAAAACCCAATTCAGTTTACCATCGGAATTGCTATAATCTATTTTAGCAAAATCAATTGCAAATAAATCGTTTGATAGAGTGATTTTTCTTTCTTCAGTGTTTGGCTTCAAAGTGGCAGAATTTGAAATAAATAAAGACTGTATATCAATATCAGAATTAACTACTATTATATCATTACCAACTATTATTACGTTGTCCTCAGAATTAGGCACTATGCCGCCCAGCCAAGTGCTTGGAGAATTCCAATCACCGCCACCACGGCTATTTGATTGTATATCCGAAGCTAAAAGATTTGTTATTGCCAAAAGCAAAGCAAACAAGAATATTTTGATTGATTTCATAAAAGTCATTTAAAAAAGTTTAAGTTATTTTAGTTGTCTATATTCAAAACTGTACCAGTATTTGCAATGATAATTTTAGGTAGTATTAGAATTAATCCTATCAAATGGAGCAAAAAGCTCATTTTCACATTTACTTTTTGCAAATGTGTCAACAAACTATTCTCAAATTAAAAAATTTATTCTATGTGTGGAAAATTATTTTGATTTAACTTAAAATTTTAGCTTGTCTATCTTTTTTGCAAGCTCAAAATCGAGTTCAGTTAGCCCACTTTGGTCGTGGGTAGAAAGGGAAATTCGGAGTTTATTCCAGCCATAGATGAAGATTTCTGGGTGGTGGTCTGCCACTTCGGCAAGTATTGCTATTGAATTGACCAAACCGACAGCTGAAACAAAATCGGCAGCGACTATTTCGCGAACAATTGAGCCACCTTCTCTTGTCCAAAAGGGAAGGTAGTTCATTGCTTCAATAATTAGTTCTTCAGATGCTAATTGTGGTCGTGACATAGTTTTGTTTGAATTAAACGTGAGCTTTAATTTTATCAACGATGATTTGCTTTGGCACAGCACCAACGATAGTATCCACAACATTGCCACCTTTGAAGATAAGCAAAGTAGGAATAGAACGAATGCCATAGTTGATTGCTGTTTGCTGATTGCTATCAACATCCACTTTACCAACTTTAACTTTACCAGCATATTCGGCAGAGATTTCGTCTATCATTGGGGCAATCATTTTGCAAGGACCGCACCAAGAAGCCCAAAAATCTACTAATACTGGCTGTTCAGATTTGATTACTTCTGTATCGAAAGTACCGTCTGTCAAATGAAGAGTGTTACTCATTATTTCTCCAAAATTTAAAATTATCTTTTACAAAGTTATAAAATTTTTGCTTTAAAGTCTATTGGAAAATTAAGGACGATTATTTAGTTTTTATATTTTTTAGTGAGATTTGTTGGAGTATGTGCCAAATACTAAGACTTTAAGTGCAAAAAAGAAAGTTCAAAGCTGTGTAGGTGTTTTAAAAGGCCAAAAGAGAAAAGGAAAAGTTTATTGTGAAGCCCCACCTAAATCCTCCTAAGTGTGACTTAAGCCGGCATGAGTTGACACAATAAATTTTCAAATCCCTCTCAAATAAAAATAGGAGTTGAATAATTCCAACCCCTACTTCATAAAATTGATATAAAACTAGTTCTTACTTATTATCAAACTTGTCCATATTTTGTATTGCCATTAGTTCTCTCATTGTGCGAGACATACTATCGGTGCTACCGTCTAAGAAAATGATGTTTCCTTTGCCATTTTCAGCAAAATGTTTTAGCGACTCTGTCCACATAGAAAAAAGTATCATTGATGCGTCCAGATTAGCATCTTGCATTTCTTTTGCAGCCGAACTCATCCCTTTCGCCACTTCTTCTCTGAAAAGTGCCACACCTTGTCCACGCAATTGTGCTGCTTCTTTTTCCGCTTGTGCGGCTATTCGGATTGCATTTCCTTCGGCTTCGGCTTGTTTAGTTTTTGTGATTAGCAATGCCTGACCTTCATTTTCTGCAGCAGCTTTCAAATTATTCGAAGAAACCACTTGAGCCATTGATCTAATGATTGTTTCATCGAAAGTGATGTCATTAAGTTGCAAATCCAATAAATGATAGCCCCATTGCTCTAAAGTTGGGTCGAGATGTGCTTTAACATGTTCCACAAGTTCGCTTCTCACCGATAGAATTTCAGATTGCTTAATTGTTGCCACAAATGCTCTAATTGTGCCTTCCACAGTGCGGATAAGTGCAGACATAAAGTTGCGTTCGTCCACAAATTTGAAAGCAACATTTTTAATAGTTTCTTCTTGTTGATCAATCACCGAATAAAGAAGCATTGTTTTGAAGTAAACGTTTGCCTGATCTATAGTTATCGCTTGAAATTCCAAATCAGCCGAGCGATGTTGAGTTGAAATTTTCTTTAACACAATCTCAAAAAATGGGAGTTTGAAGTTCAAACCTGGGTACATCACTCTTCTATATTTGCCAAACATTGTTATTACTCCCACCGATGCTTGGGGGATAGTAGTAACAGATAGAAAACCAATAAACAAGATAATTGCTATAAAAATAAGATTTTCCATAAAGCTCCATTGTTTAATTTGTATGAAAAAAGTAGTTTTTTGTTTTAACTTTGCAAAATTTTAATTAATTTCTATTTCTTACTCAAGCCAAGTATAGAATTGATTTTTTTTATTCTTATGATTTCGGCACTTGATAAGTTTCAACTTACAAAATAATTTAAGCAAAATAAAGAACAAATAATGGCTAATCATCATTTTTTTAAAAGAATAAGATACAATTTTGACAATTTGATGTCCCGTGGTACAGCAGCTCCACTTCTATTATTGCTTTTGACTTTCGTTATCGCATTGATAATTCTTTCAATTGGTTTATTTTTCGTAAATGCAGTACCTGGCAATAATTTAAATGTAAATGGTTTAGATAGAACTAATAGCATTTCTTTTGTAGATTTGGTTTATGTTACTTTCCTAAGAATGTTAGATCCCGGAGTAGTTTCACAAGACCCATCGAGCAATGGCTTCAATTACTTTATGCTTTTGGCTACCCTTATCGGTGTAGTAATGCTCTCCACATTTATAGCGATTATCAATACTGCAGTTATGAATAGAATTGCAAATTTACGCAAAGGAAAATCATTTGTGGTTGAAAGCGACCATACAGTAATTTTGGGTTGGTCGCTGCAAGTTTTCCCAATTATTGCAGAGCTAGTGATAGCTAATGAAAATCAAAAAAACGCTTGCATCGTGATTCTTGCTGAAAAAGACAAAGTGGAAATGGAAGATGAAATTAAAGCAAAAGTTGGCGACACAAAAAACACAAAAGTAGTTTGCCGCACTGGAAGCCCAATTGACATTAAGGATTTAAGCATTGTAAATTTGAATAAAACTAAATCAATCATTATTACAGCCCCCGACAACAAAGACCCAGACTCTAATGTAATTAAAACTATTCTTGCTATAACTAACAATCCGAACAGAAAACCACTTCCTGAAAAATACCATATAGTGGCAGAAATCCGAGATCCTAAAAATATAGTAATTGCAGAAATAGCTGGTAGAGATGAAGTACAACTTGTTGTATTCGATTATCTCATTTCCCGAATCACTGCTCAAACTTGCCGCCAACCTGGTCTTAGTGTAGTTTTCACAGAGCTATTGGATTTCAGTGGCGATGAGATTTACTTCCAGCCTGAATCAAGACTTACTGGAAAAACATTTGTGGAAGCAATGTTTTCTTATGAAACCTCCACAATAATCGGTTTACGTAAAAGTGATGGACAACTTTTAATCAAGCCACCCTTTGAAACATTAATTGAAAATGACGATAAATTAATAGCAGTATCAGAAGATGACGACACTATTATAATGTCAGGTATTACCGACTTCAACATAGATGCATCATCAATTATGGAAATACCTATAGTTGTAGAAGCAGAGCCAGAAAGCACACTAATTATCGGCTGGAATAGAAGAGCATCTTTAATAGTAAATGAATTAGACAACTATGTAGCCCCAGGTTCTAAAATAACTATTTTAGCAGAAGAATCAGACGTGGAAAGAGAACTTTCTAATAATTGTGCTGATTTGATTAATCAAACTGTTACTTTTTGGCTTGGCGACACCACTAATAGACGAATCTTAGACGATATTAACATACTTAGCTTTCATCACATAATTGTGCTTAGCCAAACTGAAACAGACGATGTGCAAGCCACAGATGCACGTACATTGCGTACACTATTGCATATTCGTGATATAGCAGATAAAGATTGGGGTAATTTCTCAATCGTTTCAGAAATGCTTGATGATAGAAATAGAGAACTTGCCGAAGTTACAAACACCGATGACTTTATTGTCAGTGTGAAATTGGATTCATTAATGCTTTCTCAAATTTCGGAAAACAAAGAGCTAAAAACAATATTTGAAGATATTTTCAGTGCTGGCGGTCCATCAATCTATATCCGACCAGCTGAAAACTATGTCGGGCTAAATAAAGCTGTGAATTTTTATACAGTTATGGAAGCAGCTCGCAGACAAAACCATATTGCAATTGGTGTGAAGTTACAATCAAATACTTCAAAATACGATACAGACCAAATGCTTTCGCATGGCGTGGTGGTAAATCCAATTAAATCACGCAATATCTTCTTTTCAGAAGGAGATAAAATCATTATTTTAGCTGAAGAGGAATGATAAAGAAACTAATTTTCAATGTTTTCTTTTTCCTCACTATGTCAATTGCTGAGCTAGATAGCCGTCAATTACAATATGAAAGAACTGCAATAGTTTTCCAAATGGATTACTTGCCTACTTATGGCAGACGCAGAAAACAAAAACGTCACTACAGTTACCGTTACAATTTGTAAAACAAATTAGAATTTGAATGAAGTTAACAATAACCATTATTGCCATAATATTTACATTTAGCTTTGCTGAAGCCCAAGTGTCAAAAGCAAAACCAACCAAAGATAGCATCAAAACCGATAAAAAGAAACATACACTAAGAGATAAGCTGATAGATTCGGCTTATATCAGTAAAAGCTACAAATCGGAAACAGAAAAAAGATTTAATGAAATATTATTGAAATCCTATGCTGAAAAGTGGAAACTACTTCCAATTGGTGAACGAATGGGCAATATTGGTATGCAACTATTGAATGTACCTTATATAGGTGGCACTTTGGAAGTTGTGCCTGAAGAATGTACTGTTGTTTTAGATAAACTAGATTGCGTTACTTATTTTGAAAATATATTGGCATTTGCTAGAATTTTGAAATACGACAATCCCACATTCAAAGATTTAGTCAATAGAGTGAGAGACACTCGCTATAGAAATGGAAAAGTGAGCGCTTATACATCTCGTTTGCACTACACCTCCGACTGGATTTATGAGAACACAGGCAAAAAGATTGTTATAGATATAACAAAAGATTTGGGTGGGATACCGTTCCCTATAAATGTTGGTTTTATGTCACAAAATCCAAAGTTCTATGATGCACTTAAAAAAGATCCATCTCTTGTTTCAAACATAAAAAAACAAGAAGAAGCAATAAATAAAAGAAAATATTACTATATCCCAAAAGACAAAGTCAAAGCAATTGAAAGCAAACTGAAAACTGGTGATATAATTGCAATTACTACAAGCAATAATGGATTGGATTATTCCCACACTGGTTTGATTTATAAAGATAGCAAAGGAGTTGCTCACTTTCTTCACGCTTCTTCAGCCAAAAAGAAAGTTACTCTCGATGTAACTATTTCCGAATATTTAGCAACTGTTAAATCCAATACTGGTATCACTATTCTCAGACCTCAATAAATTACCAATGAATAGTTTGATTTCAACTTTGAAAACATTCACAATCAGATTTTATTTATATAATTTGATTCAAGGAATTGAAAGAACTTCAATTTGGATTTTAATTATTCAATTACCTATCTATATTGCTCAAGCCGATGCCAAAGGTGGATTACACTGGTCTCACACAGAAAAAGGAGTGCTATTTGCAATCTGGGCATTGAGTCAGAATTTGACCACAATATTTTCAGGATATTATGCCGATAGATTTGGACGCAACATAGTAATTGGTATTACTGCTTTGCTATGTGGCGTTTTCATTTTCTCAATGAATTACTCAAATAGTTTCCTTCTTTTTGCAATAATGTTAGCTGCCACCGGCATTAGCTCTGGCTTTTTCAAACCTGCATTGCAGGGAGCAATTGCAAGCGAAATGAATGAAGAGAATTCAGCACTTGGTTGGAGCTTTTACACTTGGGGAATCAATGCTTTTATTTTTGCAATTGGTACACCACTTGCCATTTATTTGAGCAATATCTCATTTTGGTATGTGTTTACTGGTGCAGCTTTAGTACAATTGCTAATACCACTTACTATATTGTTATTTGTTAAAAACACGCCAACAATCTCAAATAAAAGCAAATTCCTTTTCAGAGATTTACTTTCAGCATTCTCAAATAAACAACTAAACTTATTTACACTATCAATAGTTGGCTTCACAATTACATATATGCAGTTCTATGAGAATTTACCTAACTATATATTTGATTGGATGAATACCAGCGATTTAGTAACCTATTTTGGACTATCTGGCGATATGGTGGTAGCAACTACTATTGGCAAAGTAGTCGCATATCCTTGGTTCTATAATCTTAATACTGGACTGGTTCTATTGCTATGTATTCCGTTTGCTTTTTTCTCTCGTAAACTAAATAGACTAAAATTGCTTTTAATTAGTATTTGTTTAGCAATTGCTGGACTGCTATTTTCTGGGTTAAGTGTAAACGGTTTATATTTAGCAGTTGGTATCATTATCTATACTCTGGGTGAGATGATTGCTAATCCTAATATCAACCGATATATTGCCAACTTAGCACCAACGGAAAACAAATCACAATATATGGGTTTCACAAGTATTGCTTGGAGCCTTGGGCTTGGTTTTGGAGCTATTTTTGGCGGAATGATTTACGATAAATTCGCCGATAAAAGTCAATTGGCATTACAATATTGCAATATGATATTGAATAAATTCCCCGCAAAAAACGATGCTTTGAATTTGATAATGACTACTAAACATTTAAATGGTGCAGATGCAACATTGTTGCTTTATTATGAATTTAGTCCTCAAGTTATTTGGTATATTATTGCAGCAATCGGTTTGATTTCCACTTTACAATTAATCTTCTTCTTGCAAAAATACAAATAATCAATTATTGCATTTTCAAGTAAGTATCTAATAGTTGATTCAGCGATTGATTCAATCTAGGTCCGAACCCTAAGAAAGCCAAATCATCTACCACAACTATTCTATTATTTTTAACCGCTGGAGTGGAAGCCACTCCTGGCAATTCCTTCAATCTATCCATTCCGCCAACTGATTCAATACCAGTGCGAGTTACAATTAATACATCTGGTTTTGAAGTAATAAAAAATTCACTCGTAACATTCTTCCAACCATCTACTTTTTTACCCAAGCTTTCACCACCTGCTAACTCTATCATATCATTTGCTGGGGTACCTTTGCCACCCAAATTCATAATTTTGCCACCTCGGAAATAAATAAAGATTGTCTTTTGCTTCTTCTTTAATCGAGCTACTTTCTTTTGTACCTCTTTGTATCCTTCGTCAAGTGCTTTAATTATCTCATTTCCTTCATTAGTTTTGCCTACTAATGAAGCAATGTCTTTTATGTTGCTTTTAGCAGTTTCCAAATTAAATTTAGCTGGAGTCTTATATACTTTCACTCCTGTTTTCTTAATTTGATTAAGTGCAAGTTCCGGACCAGTATCATAAGTAGCAAGTACTAAATTCGGCTTCAAAGAAAGCACTCCTTCCGCCGAAAGTCCTCTCCAATAACCAACTTTGGGAATTCTATTTGCTTCGGCAGGATATATGCTAGAAACATCAACTCCCACTATGCTAGAGCCCATTCCAAGTGCATAAATTGTTTCTGTAATTATTCCGCCTAAGCTCACTATTCGTAATTTTTGAGTTGTTTGAGTAGGTGTTGGTTTAGCTATTGTAATGCTGAAGCATACCAATAGAAGTAAAATTGAAATTGTTTTGTTTCTCATTTTATTATAATTGAGTGTATTCAAATTTTGGGTAACCTTTTTCAAGCTTACCATTGATATTTTTGTAGAAATCAATAAATCGTAGTTTGAAATATTTCGTTTCTGGATATAAATCTTCCACTTTTATTAAGTAAGTTTTCTTAGTATCCACTGTGAAGGATTCTACATCGAATTTATAGAATTTCCATTCGTAACCAATTACATTTCTATCTTTAATGAAATTATATTTCGGAATATCTTGTAGCTTAATATCCTCGAATTTACTCAAAGAATCAACCGTAGCTGAAACATATCTCGGATTAATAAACACACCCACTACAGAATATATCTCAAAGCCAGACACGTCGAAAAAATGAGTGTAGCGAGTGAAATGAATTTGCCAATCAGTAGAAAGTGGTTCAATGTTTTTGATAGAAATTGGCGACTCAAACGAAACAATTTGATAGTTCAATAATGGATTTTTTGGTACTTCCAAAGTATCATTATTTCTGCCGTCCAAATCTGCAACTCTAATCACATAGGTGTCATTGTTGTAGCTTATCACTTGTACTTTCTTATAACCCAATTGTCTGCTTTTCTCATTTATACCACGATTTACAACATAAACTAAATTCTTCGATGCAATTGAATTTCCATTCTTAATCCACCAGTCACCAAATGCAGTGGAATCCATATTCCCTTCTGGTCTTTCGTATTTGAAATTCAAGTCTTCTTTTGAAATTACTTCTTCGAATGTTTTATCTGCAACAGTTGCCGCCGACATTATTTTTGCATAGTTTAATATTATGTGATAGCCAAATTTATCGCACTCAAAACCTAAATCCCACTCAGTCAGTTTTGATTGAGCCAATGTTGAATCTGAAAAAAGGTTAAACCAACTTTGAGTAGAATAGAACTTATCTATTACTGCAATACCTTGGCTTAGCCCCAATTTACTTTTTGGAGAAATAGGAGAATCTTCAGGGAAGCAAGAATTTAGCAATGTTAGCACTGCAACAAATGCTATTATATTTTTTATTTTCTTTATCATAAGTTAAATTTCAAACTTGTGAAAACTGTTCGACCCCAAGCCACAGGCATACTTCCAGAGCCAGAACTATGAACGCCGCCACCTGATGCACCAGAATTTAACACATTGGAAACGTCAATTAAATTCTTCGCACCTAGAGTAACTTGTAATTGTTTGTCAAAAAAGCTTTTAGAAACAGAAGCATCGAGCAAGTGATAACTATTTATATTAAATTCTCTTACAGTGCCATCTAAATCTACACTAAAGCCAAGCTGACGAGCTGAATACTTATAGTATATATTTAACTTAGCATCAACTTCTGGCAAATCATAATTTATATTCGAAGACACTTCAGCAACAAAACGGAAGCCTGAGAATGTAGAGCTTTCGTTCATTTGAGTATTCCTTCCAATGTAATTCATACCAACGCTGAAATTCAAATTATTAAGAATATATTTCACTTGAAATTCCCCACCTGCTGTTTGATACGAACCAATATTGATATAAGAATATAGATTGTCTCGGACGTTTGCCAAAGTGATTTGATTGTAAATGTTATTATAAAATACCTTTGGCTCAAAAATGTAAACGCTACTATCCCTTTGCAATGTCAGGCTATAAGACATATTCATACTATTGCTAATTTCCGCTCTCAGATTTGCATTTCCTGTGATATTGTGATTTATATCCACAAAATAAAAGAAAAGCTCCTTAAGTGATGGATTTCTAAATCCACGCGAATATGAGAATCTTAATTTGTTCTGTTTGTCGAATTCATACTTCATATTTATAGAAGGAATAAAAATCACTCTTGCATCGCCGAATGAAATTCCTTTAGCAAATGTATTGAAACTAACTCTGGCAGCTGGTTGAATAGTTAAATGTTCGAAAGGCAAATATTGAACACTTGTGAATAAACCCATATCTTTAAGAGTATTGGTGTCACTTGTCAATCTAGCACCTTTAGCAAAATCATAATTAAAATCTATACCAGATTGATAGCTAAGGTTTGGCAAAAATCCATCGCTTGAATAAGTTGCTCTGAAGAGAAAGTTATTAAATATTGCTGTATCTTGATCGTTAGGGCTATTAGTTAAAATATCTTCAAGAGTAACCAAATCTTTCAAATAACTAGTTTTGTGTCGCGTATAATTTGAATAACTTAGTGTCACATCCATAAATTTATTATTCGATATTTCACCTTTTGCGAAAATTGAATTTGTAAATCTATGAGTTTTATATGTATCGTCGAAAGCAGTTTCAAAGTATGGCTCTCTTGGGTTTCCTCTGTTCAATATTTTTTCATAAAAATATCTACTCTGAGCTTTCATTATGATTTTATCGTAAATATAACTATAACTCACATCACCGAAAAGTTGTTCTTTAGGCTTCCAAAGCTGGCTTCTAGTAGTATCAATTGGAGAATAACCATCGAAGAAATATCTACCACCATTTAAATTGATTTTACTATCTTCACTTAAACTTTGGCTTATATCACAATCGAAATTGTAATTCCCAACTGACTCATAAAAACTATTAGCACTAAATTGTGTCTTTGTGCTAAAAGTATTTTTAGTAATAATATTTACTACACCACCAAGAGCATCAGTTCCATATATTGTGGACATTGGACCTTCCACAATTTCCACTCTTTCCACGTTGTTCAAGTTAATTTGACTAATATCTATATTCCCATTTTGTCGCCCTATCACAGGCACGCCATCAATCATTATCTTAACGTTCTGCCCACTCACTCCATTGATACTCATACCTGCACCAAGCACATTATCTTGTTGAACTTTTATATTTAATTCATTGCTAAATAAGTCTCGTAAGTTATTTGCTGCTTGTGCTTGTATTCTATCTTTGCCAATTACTTTCACTGGGAAAACAGAATTTTGTGAAGATTGTGGTGTAATTTGTCCTGTTGTTACCACATCTCTCATCATAACAGAAAATGGGTGCAATTGTATATTTTTTGTTGTATTGCGAACTATTGTATCTGAAAATACTTTATATCCAATATAAGAAATAGTTACTTCGCAATTCTCATCAAAAGTAAGATTTGCTATTCCTTCTTTGTTTGTTCTGAGTGTACGCACGGAATCCTTGCATTTTCCATACAAGCAAATCACTTTCACATTTGCAGAAATAATAGGTTTATTACTTTCTGCATCGATTACTCTAATCGTACTTGTTGCAAAGCTAGCTTCACTGCCAAAACAAATGACAATAATAAGTAATAATATAATTTTTTTTGTAGTTCTCATATAAGAAAAAAATGCCCAAAACTATTTAGCTTTGGGCAAATTCATTAAATCTGTTGTTTATCTTACGATAAATTTAATTGATGAGTTTTTCTGATTTTCAAAAACAACCCAATAGATGCCAGTACTCATATTTTGAGTTGGCAAAGCTACAGCTTTGAAATCTTGATTAGTTGCAAAGCTATATTTTGCAATAGTTTCGCCAAGCACATTTACTATGCTAAAGTTTGCAGCCAAATCATTAGCTTTAGCAGAATAAATCAAATTGATGTTTTCGCCTTGGTTTGCTATAGATGGGTACAAAGCAAAGTTTGTCAAAACTGGATTTTCTTCTACAGAATTGACAATCACTTTTTCTTGAGAGAAAGTAGAAGAAACTCTAGTGCCACCAGAGAAACTAGTAAAACCTAATTTATAGATATCGCCAGAAGGAATACCTTTGTTGTCAAATTTTTGAGCGAAATAAATACTTGGTTTGTAAACATAAGAGAAAGTAGCATTTACGAAAGTTTTCCAATCGTCGCCAATTTCGTTGATTTTTCCACCAAATTTTTCGTTTGTTGGAGTTGCTACAGTTGCGAATTGAACACTATCTACTTCTGCAATTCTAATCCCACCAGTAATTCTAGCAGAACCTCCAGCCGAAACAGGGCGTACATTTTGACGCATACCAGTTAAAGAATACCAAGCGAAGCCACCTGTAGGAGCTGGAGTTCTACCAATATATTTACCCCATACCAAATCCCAATTTGCAGCATCTGGCTCTCTATCGTGCGTTTTTTCTGCTTGCAATGAATAGTAAACGAACATCCTATTACCGAATGCTTTTTTATCTATTTCTACAGTTTTAGGGTTAGTACCATCAATGTTAGCAAATTTGAAAGTATATATGCCACCTAACATAGATTCTATTGTGATTTGTTTGAAACCAGCTGTAGTTTTTATTACAAACAATTTAGTACCTAAAGTGCCATGGGAAGTCATATCATAAGCACCCCAACCGTAATCTCCTGTACCTGAATCAAAACCATCTAATCCCAAATTGAATGCACCAATATTGAAAGTAGTATCGGAATTATACAAAGACTGCCAAGAGCTTATCCCTGCTGTATCCAATGGCTTTCCGAAATCATCAATGTTTTTAGTTGGCACTTGCCAAAGTGATGCCAAATCATTGATACGAACACCTGCGTCCATTCCTGTCATAAAAGCTAAATCCCATTTTGCAACAGAGTCTGATTTCACAATACCAGTCTCGAAATTATAAAATGTAGATACAGCACCATTTGGAGCTGCAATTTCTATTGTTTTCACTTGAGCATTTGCTGTAGCAAAGCTAAGCAAACAAAAAGCAAAAACTATATTTTGTAATTTTTTAATCATTACTAAAAACCAATTATTTTTTAAACATCATTTTTTTATATACAAAATTAATTAAAATTATATGTACGACAATTTTAATCGTATTAGTGTATTCACAATGTTGCTTGATTATATTTATTGTTTCACAATCAAAAGAAACAATCACAAAAATATAAAAAAAAAGACCCGCCTTTATTGAGGCGGGTCTTGTTAAAAAATGACTTACGTCAAGTTTTTTATGTATCTTATTTAACAACTACTGCTGTAAGCTTAGCTTGAACACCAGCTGTATTAGCCAAGATAAAGTATGTGCCAGAAGCAAGATTAGATGTGCTTAAGTTCACATTGTATGTGCCAGGCATATAGTTTGCATTAGCCAAAGTTCCAACGATAGCACCACTTGCATCAATCAATTTGATGTTTACGTTTTGCTCGTTAGAGCCACCAACAACAAAATTAACAGTTGAGTTATCAACTACTGGGTTGTTGCTCAATTTAGCAGTAAACACACCAAATGTACCATCTTCTACGCTATTTACAGGAGCTGTTTTACCAGTCAAATTGATAGTAACTTCTGGAGTTACTTTATCGTTTGTAGCGAAAGTAAAGCTTTCGATGTATGATTTGTTAGCTACTTTTGGAGCCCAAGTTACTCTCATTGTAGTAGAAGCACTTTTCTTCAAAATGATTGGGTATGTATTGCCATCTGAAAAAGTAAATCCAGCATCGCCAAAAGCAAATTCTGGTTTTTGTATTTGCAAATCAGCAGTACCTGTGTTAGAGATAGTTAATACTAAGTTATGATCTATATTAACTTCTTTTTCAACACCAAAATCTAATTTAGTACCCGAAGTAGTAACTATTGGCACTGGAGTTTCAGTAACTGTACCAGTCAACCAATCCATAATTTTCTTAGTTAAGATAGCTCTTTGAGTTTCGTCAGCATAAGAGAAAAGGTCTTGATTTAAAAAGACTACTCTTGTCAAATCAGTTCCTTCCATTCTAAAGCCAATACCACCTTCAGTTTGACCATCAATATTTAAGAATTTAACTGCTTTTGAGCCATTGCCTTGAGACATTGTTAAAGGATAGAAATTACCTTTTTGAGGTACATTAGAAGCTTTAAAGCCATTACCAATTGGATCTCCAGAAACACCTGATACATTGTAAGTATTAACTTTAATAATATTTGCAGCAGTAGATGTAAATCCGAAAATGTTAGTAATGTTGTTTGCAATAGGAGTTTGAGATAACATCATGTTAGAAACCAAGTTGCTACCGTGAAGGAATAATTTAACTCTTTTATTAGTGAACAATGCAGCTAAACTATTAGCAGTACTTTGATCCAAAGACATATCAGAACCTGTATTTGCAACTGCAATTTTCAAACTAGTAAGAGTAGATAAAGAAGCAGCAGTTTCTTCAGTAGTCAAAGTTGTGAAACCTTTGTAGTCGTCAAGACTTTCCAATATTGGAGATAAGTCAGACATAGAAGAATAATTGAATACAACTCTTTCTAATTCTTTAGAAATTACAGTTAATTTAAATGTAGATGGTTCGCCAACTGTTGGAGTAATTGTAACCATTGCATCGCCAATACCTAAAGTAGCACCTGGAGTAACAATAATTTTGCAATTTGCAGACGCACCGCCAGCAGCAGTTACCATAGCTTGGTCAACAACAGCTTTCCAATCTAATGGAGTTCTACCAGACATTTTCACAGAAACTGCAAAATCTACTGGTCCGTTAGTTAAGTTTTTGCAAGTCCAAGATTTTTCAGAGTTGTTATTAGTGGGAGTAACTACAATATTTGCACCAGATCCCGTGATTGAAACTGTAGGAGCTACTTTTGTACCATAGTTTGAATTAATTATTGCATTTCCAGTATAGTTTGCACTTGAATTACCCAAGTAACCAATAACTTTAATGTTTTCAACTCTCACACCAGGAGCAAGAGCTTTTGAAAAAGATCTTGTATAAACTTCGCCAGCTTTCAAAGTCATTGGCAAACCAGTTGCTTCTCCCAAATGTCCACCCATGTAATCTCTCAACACCTCTTGGAATGTCATAGAAACTAAGCTAGATTTGCTGTACCAAGGGTGAGACTCATTGCCAGCTCTACCAGCATAGTAATTAGCTTGTTTCCAAGCATTTGTGCTGTTAGCAGGAACAACTTCGTTTTCAATAATTATTGCATTAAAAACTGTTTGTGATTTAACATCAGCCAAAATAGTAGCTTTAACTGTAGCAGTCAAAACATTTGTAGCCGGATCAACAAAGTATGTTACGTCTATATCTGCAGCAGGGCTATTTTTCAATATTTGAGAAGCTATATCGCCCCAATCGCCACCTTTTTCGTCATAAGCACCTCTGTCGATAGCTACTAAAACAGATTGACCTTTGTTTATTGGACTCCTATTTACCATACCATTTGGATAGCCACCAACTTTAAAAAATTGTGCTAATTTTTGTTCATGAGCGGTTGCCATAGGGTCACCATTGTGAACCATAATAGGAATAATTTTATCAGCTCCATAAACTGAAACCATATCTTCCACGTTCTGGATTCCGCCTGGGCACCAGCCGCACCAAGTACCAGTAAATTCTTCAACGATAACACGTTGAGTTCCAGCAGCATTTGCATTTTGCATTGAGCCGAAAGTAAGAGTTAGCATCATTAGTGCTAAGAATAATTTAGTCATTTTATTCATCATAAAACGTCCTTTAAGTTTGTTTAAAACAAGTTTATTTTTAATTTGAGTACATTTCCAAAATCTAATAACAATTTGAACAGACAAAAAGTTACACTTTTTTTTGAATTAATTACAATTCAGACCTACAAATTGTGAAATAATTGTTAATTCGCAAAATTATATTTTACATTTTTGTCAAATAATTGAAATTTCGTTTAAAATTTTAAGAATAGCACTTATATTGAAACTATTCAGTGCCTCTTCTAGTAAGTTGCATTTGGCAAACAAGAAGCTCTCATTTTTTGCCGTAGCAAACAATCTAATTTCAATTGTCATAGCTTTAATTGCTTCTAAATCAATTGTTTGCTTGTAGTTTTCAGCATTGCTGGTAAATTTTAATTTAAATAATTTTAGATTTTCTTCTGAGCTAAATTTCCAATCTAAATTCTTAAGATTTTCTATTATTTCAACTATTTCAATTCCATTTTCAGTCTCATCACCTCTATATTTAGCAATGGCATCTAAAAGCTCAGCTCTAACTATTGGCTTAGTTACTATTCCGTTGAATATTTTTTCAAATTCTTTCAAATCGTCTGCCATCGCATAAGCTGTTAGTGCAATTATTGGCATTTTATCGAATTTTACATCTTTTCGAATTTGTCTTGTTGCTTCAAAGCCATCCATCACCGGCATTTGAATATCCATTAGCACCAAATCGTAATCAGAATTTTCTGTTAACTCATCTAAAGCAAGTTGTCCATTATTTACCATTTTCAAGCTTAGATTAGTAAATGCCTTTAAAAATCCTTTCACCACCAGCTGATTTGCTAATGTATCATCTACGACTAAAATTTTAGAATTTAAATATTTATGATCTTTTTTAGCAGTGACTTCAATTTCTTTTTTCTCGTAAATACTATTCAAATATACAACATCTTCAAGATAAACTATGAATTTTGAACCTACATTCATTTCGCTGCTAAGTTCAATCTTGCCGTCCATCATTTCGGCCAATCTTCTTGTAATTGTAAGCCCAAGACCTGTGCCACCATATTTTCGAGTAGATTGTTCGTCCTGCTGGCGAAATGCATCGAAAATTAATTTTTGCTGTTGTTCGGGTATGCCAATTCCAGTATCTTCTACTTCAATAATTAAGTCAAGCATTAGGTCAGTTTTTTGTTGCCTTTTGAAATCAATATTAAGTGCAACATAGCCACTATGTGTAAATTTAACAGCGTTACCCACAATATTAAACAAAATTTGCCTAACTCTAACTTCATCAATAAACAACATTTCAGGTAATTCTTGATTTATATTGAGTTTGAACTCTATCCCACTTTCTTTACATTTAATTGAGAATACTTGTTGAATATCGTTGCACAAGCTCCTAATGTTTGTTTGCTCTTTCTTAATTGTCATTTTCCCTGCTTCTATTTTAGAGAGGTCAAGTATGTCATTAATCAAAGTTAAAAGTGATTTCCCACTTGAAATAATTCCGTTTGCAAATTCCTTTTGCTTTGGCTCCAAATTCTCGAATTGCATTAGCTCAGCAAAGCCAAGTATAGCATTCATAGGTGTGCGGATTTCGTGGCTCATATTTGCCAAGAATGAACTTTTTGCTTGATTTGCTGATTGAGCTTCGTCCATTGCTTTTTTCAAATTCTCTTCATAGAGTCTTCTTTGGGTAACGTCATAGTTAACTCCAATTATTCTTATTACTTGACTATTGTCATCGAGAATTACTTTAGCTTCTGTTCTTATGAATCTTTGTTTCCACTTATTCAAGTTCTGATTAGTATTAATAATACTATATTCAACACTAAAATCTTTGCCTTTTTTAATTGCAACGTTTATTGTTTTTGAAACATAATCCCTTTTTTCAACTGAAATATAGCTAATGAATTTTTCAAAAGTGTTATCGAAATCTTCATTAATTACTCCAAATAATTTATAATTGGACTCATCCCAAATAAGCTCTTTCTGAGCTAAATTCCAATCCCAAATACCTGTCTCTTATACACATCTCCGAGCCCACGAGACTAAGGCGAATCTCGTATGCCGTCTTCTGCTTGAA
>ENA-ORBV01005805-ORBV01005805.1-microbial-mat-metagenome-genome-assembly--contig:-NODE-5805-length-22335-cov-41.069548_pt1 | contig 22335 bp, 20 predicted proteins | sample MGYA00237777_ERZ505514 | MGnify/ENA primary metagenome ERZ505514 (study PRJEB26160, sample SAMN06269048) | microbial mat metagenome | isolation source: Oligotrophic lake microbial mat | place... | reverse complement strand
ATTAAGTAAGCCGACTCGTAGAAAGAGGAAGCCCAAAGAGCAATCTTTGGAATCCCCCGCTATATTCGGTACTCCGAATTAGCGGCGGGAGGATGTCAAAATATTGTATTGTAAATTGTGAACTTATTAACTTTCAAAATGATTATCGGTGAAATTGGATTAGGCATAACCTTTATATCTTTAGTGATTTGGGTAGTATTGCTGTGTTTTAGGGGACAATTTTGGCAAGCAGATGAGCGGTTAGACGTTCCAACGAAAGAACTGGCAAAATGGCCTACTGTCTGTGCGGTAATTCCAGCCAGGAATGAAGCTGAGATGCTACCCGCGACAATGCGATCGGCCCTCCTCCAATCCTACCCCGGCTCTTTCACCATTGTCCTGGTAGACGATAACAGCACCGATAATACAGCCAACGTCGCCCAAAATGTTGCTCAAGAATTAGACAAATCCCAGCAACTACATATCCTCTCTGGCGAACCGCTACCACCAGGTTGGAGTGGCAAACTTTGGGCTATGGAACAAGGCATTCGCTATGCCGAAACCCTAACGCCAACACCAGATTATTTTCTGCTAACTGATGCAGATATCGAACACCACAGCGCCAATCTCCGCCAGTTAGTTGCAAAGTCTCAGCAAGATGATTTAGACTTAGTTTCCTTAATGGTACTGCTTAGGTGTCAAAGTTTTTGGGAAAAAGTTTTAATCCCAGCATTTGTCTTTTTCTTTCAAAAACTGTATCCGTTTCGCTGGGTAAATAACCTGAACAATTCCACAGCAGCAGCAGCGGGAGGTTGTATTTTAATTCGGCGGTCAGCTTTAAATCGTGTGGGAGGTATTGAGGTAGTTCGCCAAGCATTAATTGATGATTGCGCTCTTGCACAAGCTGTCAAGAACCGCAGGGGAATCAATTCCCCTGCTAATAGCGAAAGTCCACTCAAGTGGACTAAATATAGGTTTTCAGTCCTCTTCAGAGGACTTCAGCTATTAGCCAGGGATTTGAATCCCTGGCGGGTGAATGATCCAAAAGAAAATTCTAATAACAATCAACAACCAAATACTCAAGGTAAAATTTGGTTAGGACTTACCAACTTAACTCGTAGCTTGCGACCATATCCATCTTTATCTAGTATCTGGGATATGGTAGCGCGTACTGCTTTTACCCAACTGAATTATTCCCCCTTACTTTTATTGGGAACGCTGATAGGAATGACTCTGATTTATATAGTTCCGCCAGTTGGTGCAATAGTGGGTCTTTTAACGGGGAATTGGTTAGTTGCGCTGGTAAGTTTATCTACTTGGTTGCTGATGGCGATCGCATACTTACCTACACTTAAACTATATGGTTGTTCAATTTTATGGTCTTTTTGCTTACCTGCGATCGCATTTCTCTACACCCTCATGACCCTAGATTCCGCTTGGCGTCACTGGCGAGGACAAGGCGGCGCTTGGAAAGGTCGAGTTTATTCCCTAACAGGGATTACTACAAAACCCATCAAGCCGTTTTAAGGTAATATCCTTTGGATTTACTTCGGCTACAAATCAACCCCCTCAGATGTAGGGGCAATTCATGAATTGCCCCTACATCTGTAGCAAGTTAGTTGTTGTTTTTTCCAATACTTTCAATCCACGAAGAGAACCTTGAATTAAGCGAGTTGCAGCAATCGGTTGGCGCAACATTCCTATCGCTAAAGGCAGAGATTGCAGCGAACCATCTGCATTTATTGCCGAATTGATATCGGGGAGATCGTGCTGAGAATCATCGCTAATTACTCGGAGCATTGCTACAGCAAAGCCAGCTTGATTCAAAAGATTTAAAGCAGCAAATCCTTCCATGTCAACAACTTCAGTATCGTATATTCCTCCCAAATGGCGTTTTTCAGATGCCGAATAAATTAAGCGATCGCTCGTCAATCCCCTGACAAAAAAAGCATTCCCTTTCAGCTTATTGTAAAGTTGTTCTGTGAAAGCGCGATCGCACATTTTTTCCGGCAATTTTTCATCCGAACCATAAACACAACTTCGGTAAACCACAATATCCCCAACAGAATAGCGCGATGTCAGACTACCGCATAAACCCATCAGCAAAACTCTGGGTTGCTGATGATTAAACAAATATCCCGCTTTTTGCCATTCTTCCAGATATTTGGTAATAGGCTTAACACCAACCGGAATCGGAAAAATCGGCGGTTTGCTGCCATTAACGCGGCTTAAACCTCGACAAACAGACTTATACTCCGCTCCTTGAGGAACCAAAATGGCATCAATATTCATTGGTGATTTGGGAAAAGGTGATTGGGGAAAAGGTAAGTAGGTGGGTGTAAATAAACTGAACTTTCAGAAACCGGGTTTCTAAGCCATTTCTTTGTAGGTTGGGTTGAGGCTGGTATTAGGTACGTTGTTGCGCTTTAGCGCTCTTATCCCAGTTGTAATAAGAGCGCTAAAGCGCAACAACGTACCCGGAAAGCAAGTAACTAGCAACTTGAGCTATTACCCACTATCCCAAATTGGGACTTTCCACTGTACTAGGATTCCGCTTAGGCAAAAGTTTGATCATGCCAAAAGCAGTTTTGGCAACTTTCGGCAAAAATTCAGGACGCAGCAACCTGGGGTCGTAAACGCTCATCCGCCGATCATTTTCCTGAATGCAAGTTGAGAGAAAGTTCTCCAGCGTCAAATCAATAGTAACTGCACCCGCTCCACTGGCTGTAAAACCTTGACCGCTGCCTTTTTTCTCGCCCTTAAAACTATCTAACCGATTACGGAGAGCGCCGGTATAATTCCAGAGAGAATGTGCATCCCGCAGCGCTTTCGCTCCTCGACCCTCATTCACCAACTTATAAGCCACCCAATTGACGAAAAATACCATGTGGCGGGCTTCTTCATTAATAACGGGATCGAAAATAGTGAAGAATTGATCGGGTAAAAGACCAGACGGACGAGCGATCGCAAATAACCCAAAAGCAAAGAACGAGTCGAAGCACTCCCCATAGCCAAATTCGACAAAAGCTGACTCAATACGATCGGGAATCGGTTTAGGAGGGTGCAGCTTGGTGTCAATACCGTAATGGTCGATCAAAAACTGGATCAGACGAGAGTGGCGCGACTCCTCCATACCCTGAAGTGCGATCGCATCTCGCAACATCGGATCGTTCACCTTCTGGGCAAATGCGTTAAGCATAAATCCCGCATTACTCTCAGTGTTCAGCGCCTCCTCCCAGAAAGGAATACCGCGCAGTCGTTCCAGCTGAGCTACGTCAAGTTTGGGCCAAGGTAGTTGCTCCGGTTCATACTTTAGATGGCTTTCCATAAAGCTTTGACAGAACAACTGCTTGTGCGCCTCAGATCCGATTTTCATTCGTCACTCCCATTACACGAAAGATTTTCAGTAAAACTGCCAGGCCCTTAGAAACCCGGTTTCGCAGGAGTTACCGGGTTTCTGGGAGTTCAGTTTATTTACGCCCACCTACTTAGCAGCGATGCAAACACCACTTTTCTAGAGAAAAACATCCCACGAGCTAAACCGTCAAGGGAAATTCGATAATACTACTCCACTTAACAAAGTGTCACGAAGCTAGTATGGGGAAGTAAGCAGTGGTTGTAAGGTTTTAACCTGTGGGCTAATTCTGAGAACATGATCGAGCCAAATCGCCGCAAAACACCTCTACGAGAACGCTTCAACATTTCCAGGTTAGCGATCGCGCATCCGTGGCTGACCTTGAGTTTTTGGATGGCGGTAATAGTGGCTGGGCTTCTGGCTTTCAGTTCCCTCAAGTATGCCCTATTCCCCGATATTACCTTTCCAGTGGTAATCGTGAATGCCACAGCACCATTCACAGATACCCTGGAAACAGAGGCAAAACTTACCAAACCGATCGAGCAGTCCCTCAGCTCGATTCCAAGAGTCGGTGGTTCGCGTTCCTCCACCTATCCCAACCAAACAGTAATTAGCCTATCCTTCCCAGTTGGGTCAAACTTGGAGGAATCCAGTCGTCAAGTCGAAACAAAACTTGGTCAATTGACTCTTCCCCAAGGATCGACCTACAAAGTTATTCCCCTCAACCTCAACGAGTCAGCCGCCGTCAGCTACGTTATCGAAAGTTCATCCAAAAATCTAGCTGAATTAACCACAATAGCGCAACAGCAGATCGTACCCTCGATCGCAAAAGTGCGGGGCGTGCTGAAAGTAACGCTCTTGGGCGCTACTGAGTCAGCAGAGGGGCAGAGGGGCAGAGGGGCAGAGGAACAAAACACATTAGTGCGATTCAACGGGGAAAACGTCTTAGCTTTCCAGGTAATCAAAAAAGGCGACGCCAACACCCTGGAAGTAGTCTCCAAAGTCGAGAAAAGAGTAGCTCGTTTGCAGTCAAATTTACCTGAAGTGCAATTAATCTTAGCTGCAACTCAGGCAGAATATATTCGATCGGCTACTCAAGCAACCATCGATGCTTTGCTTGAGGCAGTTTTGCTGTCAGTTATAGTTATATTTCCGTTTTTGTGGAATTGGCGAGCAACTTTCATATCCGCATTGGCGATTCCCACATCCCTTTTGGGAACGTTCATCGTCATGGCTATCTACGGCTTCAACTTGGAGACAATCACGCTGTTAGCCTTAGCTTTAGTCATCGGTAGCGTGATCGATGATGCGATCGTTGATGTAGAAAATATCATCCGCCACATTGATGAAGGAGAAAATCCTCGTCAAGCTGCTATTCACGCCACCAATGAGGTGGGACTGACAGTTGTAGCGTCAACGTTAACAGCTGTAGCGGTTTTTCTGCCGATCGCGTTGATGAGTGGGACAATCGGCCAATTTTTCAAGCCCTTCGGCATCACCGTCTCAGCAGCAATGCTCACCTCAATGCTGGTTGCTAGGACATTATCCCCCGTTTTGGCTGTATTTTGGCTAAAACCCAAACCCTCAAAATTCGCTACCAAAGCAAATAATAGTTGGTCACATTTTGCCCAAGGTTATCGGAACTTGTTGAGTTGGTCGCTCAAGCACAGGATGATAGTAATAGCGTTAGCTGTGGCTAGCTTCATTGCTGGGATAGCACTAATTCCGCTGATTCCGAAAGGATTTATTCCCAAACTCGATCGCGGAGAGTTCAACATTACTTATAGAACTCCCATATCCGCAACTGCATATCTACCGGAATGGTTAAAATCCTCTGCCGGAGTAGAGACTGACCCTTTGAAAGAATCTCTCGATGTTGCTAAGCAACTAGAAAAGGTAGTGCTGAAATCTCCAGAGGTGCAAACGGTATTTACAGTAGTGGGTTCTCGCCAAGGTGAGGCGAATCGAGGCAATATCTATGTAGAACTGAAAAGCGATCGCAAACTTCATACCGCCGAAGTACAAGATCGAATTCGCCAGCAATTGCCCAATCTGCCAGGAGTCACCACCAGCGTAGAAGATATTCAATTCGTCGAAACCGGCGGCGGCGCTCAAAAACCCCTCCAACTTGCCCTCGTAGGCGATGATATCCAAGCTTTAAGCAATGCAGTTAAAAAGATCGAAGCTCGTATCCAGAATATACCGGGTTTCGTCGATGTCACGATCGCAGGTGAAACAAATGAAGACGGTAACGTCTTTGAGATCGAACGTCGCGGACGTAAACGGGCAGCTTATATTAGTGCTAACCTCAGCCAAGACTTAACTATAGGAAAAGCTACCGATATCATCGTCGCTGAAGCTAATCGGGTTTTACCCCCAGGTATTTCTCTGGATTTGGGAGGAGATTCTGCCCGTAGCAATGAGGTATTCACTAGCTTCGGAACCACTCTGAGTTTGTCGGCGGTGTGCATTTTGGTTGTGCTGATTTTCCTGTTCAAAAGCTGGATAGATCCCCTAGTTATTTGCTTGTCTTTGCCTTTAGGATTGGTGGGAGCAATGGTGGCGTTACTTGTCACCAAAAGCGACTTTGGTATGATTTCCCTAATCGGCTTTGTCTTTTTGTTGGGTTTGACAAATAAAAATGCGATCTTGCTTGTGGATTACATCAAGCAGCTACGCAGTTCCGGTTTAGACCGGACAGAGGCTATCCTTAGAGCAGGGCCAGTGCGCCTCAGACCGATCGTGATGACTACCGCTTCGACTATTTTAGGGATGATACCCCTGGCTTTGGGTTTGGGGGCGGGTTCCGAGGTGCGAAGTCCGATGGCTATAGCTATTGCTGGCGGTTTGGTAACTTCCACCCTTTTGAGCTTGATCGTCGTTCCCGTAGTCTACGATATTCTGGATGATTTGCGATCGCGCAAGCGATTTTAGATTTGGTTAACTGACAACTAACCACTGACAACTGACAACTAACCACTGACAACTGACCACTGACAACTGACCACTGACCAATGACCAAAACAGCTTTTGTTACAGGCGGTACAGGCTTCATAGGGGCCAACTTGGTACGCTTGCTAGTAAAGGAAGGATACGCAGTTAGGGCGTTAGTCCGTCCATCCAGTCGTCTGGATAATATACAAAATCTAGACATAGAAATCGTCAAAGGCGATTTGAACGACCCAGATTTGTGGAAGCAAATGCTTGGTTGTCAGGTACTATTTCACGTAGCCGCGCATTATTCGCTTTGGCAAGCCGATCGAGATTTACTTTATTGCCAAAATGTGCTAGGAACGCGGAATGTGCTAGCAGCAGCTCGTCAAGCAAAGATCGATCGCACAATTTACACCAGTTCGGTAGCAGCGATTGGGGTAAAAGAGGGCGGGATCGCAGATGAAACCTATCAAAGTGCGATCGACAAACTCATCGGTCACTACAAAAAGTCTAAATATCTAGCCGAACAGGTAGCAATGCAAGCCGTTAAGGATGGTCAAGATGTCGTAATTGTCAACCCTTCCAGTCCGATCGGCCCTTTCGATATCAAGCCTACTCCTACAGGCGATATTATATTACGTTTCCTGCGTCGGCAAATGCCGTTTTACTTGAACACAGGTTTAAATTTTATCGATGTGCGGGATGTGGCACAGGGGCATTTGCTAGCCTTGGAGAAGGGGAAAACAGGCGATCGTTACATTCTCGGCAATCAAAACATTACCCTGAAAGAAATACTCGATCGACTTGCCGAAATTACAGGTTTGCCAGCACCTCAAAACACCGTCCCCGCCTGGTTGCCCTTAAGTGTAGCCTGGATTGACGAGAACATTCTCGCACCTTTAGGCAAAGCGCCTTCCGTTCCTTTGGATGGCGTTCGGATGGCAACACAAACCATGTATTACGATCCATCAAAAGCTGTTAGAGAATTAGGTTTACCTCAGACTCCCATTGAGACAGCTTTAAAAGATGCCGTAGCCTGGTTTAGGAATAATTTTGAATTGTAATGTAGGTTGGGTTAAGCAATAGCGAAAACCAACTTCTGTAAGAGGATTTAATCTATGAAAACGAATCTCGACGAACAAGAATTATTATCTATGGTTGCCGGAAACAGTTGAACTCGTTCAACGAATAGTTCGACCAGTTTCGGATCTAATCTCTTGAATAATAGCCGAGATTTCTTCCTCCGAATCGATGTGCCGCGATAAAACCTGAACTGTTGTTTCTAGCAAGCGATCGCTAAACATTTTGGCTAAGTCTTGCCTCAGACTCTGCCCGATATAAAACTTCAACAAAGCTGTCAAAGACATATCTCGACTCGCTGCTACTTTTTTGAGCGATTCTAATGTATTTAATGGAATCGGGATTGAGACTGTTTCTGTTGGTCTGGGTCGCAGCTTTAATTCAACTTCTTCACTATTTTTCATATAATCTCCTTTCAGTAGGGGTAACAGGACGAGCAGAAATTATGCGAATTCGCACACCTCGTTCTATATAAACTACCAGCAATAGGCGCTGGGACAAGGAATACCCAATAATAAAATCACGTTGCTCATAATTAGCAGTTGCATCACTTTCCTGGTAAAAGGGGTCTGAGAAAACTTCAGCCGCCTCTTGAAAAGTAATACCGTGTTTTTCCAAGTTGCTCCGTGCTTTATTGGTGTCCCATTCAAAATCAAGATCTAGCAGTTGATAAAAAAAATTCATTTGTTCATTATACCACACAGACACTATGTTTGCACGCTAAATTCTCCTGGATCGATTCCCCAATTCACCCAAGCTATTGCCTTTCTCGCAGATGTTAAATCGGGTGGTACGCGCAAAGCATGAATAAATCCCGTGCTGGGACAGGTCATCTTTAATAAATGAATTGGTTCTACATCCACATCATTACCAATTTTTAATAAAGTGTATTCCTGCCAAGAATCCAATTCCTCAACTTGCAATTGTTGGCTGATACGTGCGTAGCCAATACCCTGAATTAGCACTCGCCGCAGTTCCGCGTTATCTTCTTCTAAAAGCCATTCCGGTTGCCATTGGTGCGGATGAAATTGACCGTATTTTTTAGGCAATCTGACGCCGTGATAGGCGTAGACGCTGAAGCCGTCAGCAAACTGGATAGCGGGAGATCCTTCTGCGTGTAGGCGTTGTTGATGATCGAAAGAGAGGATGCGGGGCCGATCGCACACATAGCAAATCTTTTCGTATGGTAAAATCCAACCACAATCGCCAACTAGCGCCTGAAATATTTGCCACTCTCTTGGCAAGTAAGCACAATTTAAAACAGCAATACAAAAATCATACAAACTGCCAGCACAAGCCCATACTTCCGCGCAAATGCTAACAAAATTAAACTGATGATTCGCCAGTTGATTCTCCAATTGTCTCCATAGTTGGTTCCACAATTGCCTTTCCAGTTCGCTCGACAGATAGCTTGTCAGTTCGCTCCACAGTTCACCTTCAACTCGACTCACCATTTGGCTCCACAGTAGGCTTTCCAGTTGGCTTGTCAGTCGGCTCGCCAGTTGGTTTCCTGCTTGATTTCCAAAAGTTTTCCCAGCTGCAAAAGGGCTATCGCAGAAAATAATTTCAGGCTCTTGATAGCCAATTAGCTGGTAAACTACTTTTATCGCATCTGCTGCTTTTTGACGATCGATCGGCTTTGTAGAAAGCGCTATGTTTCGCCACTTTTCCCGATAAACTGGAATTAGCGCTTCTTGCTCAAAAGTAAGGTTTTCAATCTTCGTTTGCGACATATTCTCGCTCAAAGTTAATGGAAATAGCGATGAACCATGAACTATAAACAAGCATACCGATGCAACCAAATTATCACACTTCTGGTTCAATTCCAGCAGAGCGCAACTGCGATCGCAACTGCTCAAGCTGTAATTCTGCTCGTTGGGCTCTTTGCCGTTCTAACTCCGCTCTTTGGCTTTCTAATTCCGCTCTTTGGCTTTCTAACTCCGCTCTTTCATCTCCAGTTAGCAACAAATTCCCTTCACTATCCCACCAACGGAGCCAGGGTAATTCCATATTTTGATAGCGTCCTTGCCAAATTCCCAACTCCACCCCTAAAGGCGTAATCGGATAGTGACCCCGATCGTTTTCTACCACTAACTGATATTCACCCTCCATTAAATGATAGACTTCCACCCGTGCGCGGCTGACTTCATAAATTCCGTAAAATGCCGGACGAATGACATTTTCATAAATCCAAAATTTACCAGGTTTAACATCCTCTTGACCGGAGCGCGATAAGGGCGTTCTGTCTCGTTCCTCTGACCCATCTCCCGATACAAATTCTAATACAATTAATGGCGATATCAGTTCTTGCCACAACACATAAGAACGGCGCACTATTCCGTTAAGAGTTGCTGGCACATTAGGGACAAAAAACCAGTCTGGCGATTCGGCTCCTCGTTCTGGGGGATCGGTTAAACGCCAATAAATTCCGCAATCCTGACCGATACAATAATTACCGTCGGGATGCCTTTGCTGGAGAGAGGGGGTAATTGAATCTGTTAACAGGATGCTTTGAGGATGTTCTTGAAAATTTTTCACAAATGTTCCGTCTGACTCCGGTAACTGAGTGTGGTCGGGTAAAGCTGTAAGAATAGTTGGGGGATTTGTTGTGGAAGTCATGGCACTCAATATAGCGACGCAATTGGGATTAAAGCAGGTTTTCTAGGCGGTTTAAATCTATAAAATTTATTTCATGTTCATCTATTATATATTCTTTCGGCATAAGCGATGGCACCGTCAGCATCTTGGTAAAACTGTCACTCACCCTCACCCGATCGTCATATCAGTTACGCTAAACTACGCAAAACACCGATCGCGGTATTGGTTTGGTGAGAGGAGCGGAAATTAATGGCAATTAACTTACTACAAGCGCTGGAAGTAGGGAAATATATCGTCTCGCAGCGTCTTGCGGGTCGCAAACAATATCCCCTAGTCTTGATGTTGGAACCCTTGTTCCGGTGCAATCTTGCCTGTTCCGGTTGCGGAAAAATCCAGCACCCAGTAGAAATTCTCAAGCAAAACCTCACCCCCGAACAGTGCTTTGCCGCCGTCCAAGAGTGCGGGGCACCGATCGTCTCTATTCCTGGGGGAGAACCGCTGCTTCATCCACAAATTGATGAAATTGTCAAGGGTTTGGTAGAGCGGAAAAAGTTTGTTTATCTCTGCACCAATGGCTTATTGCTGGAAAAGAGTCTGGATAAATTTCAGCCTTCGCCCTACCTCACCTTCAGCGTCCACCTAGATGGGTTGCAGGAACTGCACGACAAATGCGTCGATCGCAAAGGCGTTTTCGATACAGCCGTCAAAGCGATTCGCGCCGCCAAAGCCAGAGAATTTCGAGTAACGACCAACACCACCGTCTTCGAGGGAACAGACCCCAAAGAAATGCAAGATTTCTTTGACTTCATCGCCACGCTGAATATCGATGGCATGATGATTTCTCCAGGCTACAGCTACGAGTGGGCACCCGATCGCAATCATTTTCTGCAACGGGAACAGACCAAAGCGCTTTTCCGAGAAATCCTCGCCCCATACAAAGCACGCCAGAAAAGCTGGAACTTCAACCACAACCCACTTTTTCTAGATTTTCTCACCGGCGAGAAAGATTACGAATGCACGCCTTGGGGGAGTCCCAGCTACAGCGTTCTCGGTTGGCAAAAACCCTGCTATCTTCTCAACGAAGGTCATTACGCCAGCTTCAAGGAATTGCTGGAAAATACAGACTGGAGTAAGTACGGTCGCAGTAGCGGCAATCCCAAATGTGCAGATTGCATGGTACATTGCGGCTACGAACCTACAGCAGCAACGGATGCGATGCAGCCGAGTAATGTAGTTCGTGCGATCGGCAGCGTATTCGGGATGGTCAGTTAGTCATTAGTCATTAGAAATGTAGGTTGGGTTGAGCCATAGCGAAACCCAACAAACCGCAGAAAATTAATGTTGGGTTTCGTTACCTCAACCCAATTACCAATTTGATGATGTTCACTTTAGAGGGATGTAGCTTTTTGCTTGGATAAAGTGCGAGGAGAAAAGAAATAAAAATCTTCTTAAGTGAACAAAAACATAGCAACTCCGAAAGAGCCAAAAAGGAGCGACAATGAACATCAAAAAACTAATTTCTTCAATTGCCACTACTGCCTTTTTAGGTATAGGTTTCACAACAGTAAGTAGGACGGTATTGATAAACGCCGATGGGCCTGGCGGGTTTTGACTGGAGTTAAACTGTTTTATATCAAGCACTTTGGCTAAACCCGCCCCTACAAATCCACCTTCGTTTTTTCATCCCTACCTACTTACCAAATCCGCAACGATTACCCCCTTTATGTCGAGTAGAGACGTTTCATGAAACGTCTCTACAATGTTTAGGCCAATAATAGCCCCTGACTTTCACTCTGAGATCGATCGGCCCAGAGGACAGGTAATATCCTTTTCTCCATCCCAATCTGTAAACGTATTTTCATCTTTGTAATGCCGAGGAGTTTGCAACATTAAGCGCCAAGCCTCTCCCGCATCCAATAAGTTGAAGCGGTCAGAATAGTGAATTTTTAGTAATTCTTGAACCAGTGGATAATAGTCAGAGTTTATTCCTGGAAAAATATGATGCTCCGTATGGTAAGAGAAATTTAAATGCAGCAAATCGAAGATTTTAGGAACCCTGATAGAAAGGCTATTAATCAGCGGATCGTTAACGCTGGTCATTCGAGAGAGCATATGATTTGTATAAACATAAAATATTGTGCCTGCATAGCCAATCCCAATCGGCAGAAAGTAGCTCAGCACAAGTTTTATGGGGTTAAATTCCAGGTAAGCTAAAATGCTCAAATGAATCATTAAGATTATTAAAAATTCACCGGCGATCGCTCGACGTTCCTTACTATTAACGGTAAATGCAGCCTGAACATAATCAACTGATTCGCTATTAAACAACAGCACAGAAGTCAAATTGCGGAAAGTCTGTACTCCCCATGCTGAAGTCATTCCCACTGTCAACCAGAAAGGTTTGACTTCCGACGAAGGCACAAACAAATTCTGAATCCATTTGCCCCAAGTCTTAGGTTGTTGGTATAAGTAATTGCGATCGGGATCTTTTAAGGAATTAGTTTTATTGTGATGTTCTCGGTTATGAACTGCTTTCCACAATGTCGGTGGCATCCACCCCAATGTTAGTCCTAACAAGCTAATAATACGCATCGCACGGACGTTTCTAATCGCGCTTCCGTGCATCAGGTCATGTGAGCTAAATAGCAGGACAATGACGCTATTGCCCATGATTATTGCGAAAGGTAAATACAACCACAAAAAATATACAGGCCAGCGATCTAACCCAGAGGCTATAGCCCAACCCAGTATCAAGATTACCAGATTAATCAACAGGATAACTAACTTACTACCATCAGGCGCAAACGCTTCAGCCGGAAGTAAAGGACGCAATGTCTTCGCGTATACACTTTGCGGAATCATTGCTTCCTCATTCACACTATTTATTAATTTTTGTAAACTAATCTCAGAATTGATCATGACTTCCTTGCTATTTTCTCTGTCTTTTGATAGATGCAATAACTATTATTTTAGGATGATAAATATAGTTATTGCATCTATCAAAAGGCTGAAATTTTCCGTGACAGCATTATACCACAATCTTCAATAACCATTAGACAAAGGATGTGACTATGACTTCTAGCACCATTTTGCAAGATATCGAAAAGTATATCCCAGTAGTAGGAAATGTAAATATCAAAAGCCCTCTAGCCTACAAAGCAACTCGTGGAGCAGCCTCTGTCGTCAACGCGGTGCAAATGGCCGTTGGAGAGGCTTATATTAACGGATTGGAAGTTCCCGATCCCGTCCTAGAAGGTATGTTCAATACCTTTATGCCCATCTTCTTTCGCTATTTTCCCTCTCTGCTTGCACCTTATGAATGGGTATTAACAGAAACCGATCGCATTGCCGAAGGTTCGCGGGATTTGATGAAGATTCAGTATGACTTGCCTCAAGATATGCTCAATCAGATGTTAGGCGATGGGAAAGTCATTTATCCTAAGTATAGCATGGGATTGTGGGAAAAAGGAGCAACTAACCTAGAGCAATCCCAGATGCAGATGATTGATGATGTGATTGAAAAGCTAGATATTAAAGACGGCGACCAGATCTTAGACTTTGGTTGCGGTTGGGGTTGCGTGCCAAATTACATTCTTTCCAAGTTCCCCAATGTCCGGTTTACAGGAATTAATTTGAGCAAGTACCAGTGCGAATATATGCGCCAGAAGATGCAAGATCCTGAAAGCTATCTGAGTTCAGGTCGCTTCACCTTGTTTGAGGGAGACTTAAATGATGCCAAATTTGAGACTAAATTTGACAAAATTCTTTCCATAGGCGTTTTCTGTCATGTTGGTAATTTAACAAATGCCTTTCAAAAGTTAGCTTCTTTTCTCAAGGATAACGGTAAGGTCTTTATTCACATCATCACGGTACGTACTCCCAATAATATATCCAGCGCTTACACGCACAAATATATTTTTCCTTACGGTCGTTACTGGAATTTTGATGCGGTTCCCAGCCATAACAAGGATCTGAAGACTGTGAACCGATGGTATCTCAATGGCACAAATTACTCTCAGACATTTGCCAATTGGCTAAAGAACTTTGATGACAACCAAGAAACAGTAAAAACATTAGATTATGGCATGGATTATGCCAAGTTTCGCCGGATTTGGCGATTTTATTTGATTTGGTTAGGGAGTAATTTTGCCAGTTGCAATGGTGAAATTAATGGAAACGGTCAATTTTTGATGGTTCATTCTTGATGAGAGGATTTTGGATCGAGCCCACGGATTCATCTGTGGGCTCGATCCTTGCTTTCTGGGTATGTTGTTGCGCTTTAGCGCTCTTATCCCAGTTGTAATAAGAGCGCTAAAGCGCAACAACGTACCTAAGTAGCAACTTGCGTTATCTAGAAGCGGTTTTGAGGAGAGATAGCTGGGGCTGCCGCACTTTTTGAGAGTAGAAAGAAGCAGATTCTTCACCTTTGGCACACTGCCTAGTAAACTCAATCAAGTGATGAGCTACTAACCCAATATGAATTAACGTTTCTATTTTACCAGCTTTCAATATCGGTGAAGCCATATTCCAGAAAGTTTTGCGGTAACTACCAAACACACCTACCCTGAGCAGGATTTTACTCAACATAGTCAAACCCTTGCGAATATTCTCCTTAGAAGCACGCTGCGGACTGTTGGGAACCTGAATGCGGTTCGGGAAAGTATGTTCGGTGTTGTAAGCGAACCGTTGATATAAAAATTCTGGTTCGTAGGCAGTTGTAATGCAGCGACGCCACATTTCTACTACCTCTTCGTAAGGCATTAGAAACTCAACATTTGATTCGCGATTCTCATCAAAAACTAATCTGCCTTCTTTTTGTAACCTATCCCACAATGCTGTTCTTGGTAAGGCGTACAGCAGATTAATCGTCAGCATGGGAATGTTAGATAAACGAATAAATTCGATAATTCTGTCTGCTGTATCTGGCGTATCTGTATCTAATCCGATGATAATTCCCGATACCACTTCCATGCCGTAGCTGTTCAAAGTTTTAATCGCTTCCAAAATCGGCATACTGAGGTTGTGATCTTTGGACATAGCATGGAGTGCTTGGGGTTCAGGGGTTTCTATGCCGCAAAAAACTGTACCGAAATATGCTTCGCGCATCATCTCTAAAAGCTTGGGACTTTGCGCTATATTTAGGGTAGCTTCGCAGGCAAATTGAACGGGATAGCCATTGCGCTTTTGCCACTCGATCAAGTGAGGTAACAGCTGCATGGCGGCGCGGCGATCGCCTACAAAATTGTCGTCTACAAAATACACTGCGCCGGGATTACCCGATTTCAGCATTTCATCCAGTTCGGCTAACACCTGTTCTGGAGTTTTCATGCGCGGATTGCGACCGTAAAGTGTGGGAATATCGCAAAATTCGCACCGATAAGGACAACCGCTGGAAAATTGTACGCTGCCAATAAAATATTTATTGATGTTGAGCAAATGATAAGCTGGAATAGGAAATTCGCTGAGGGGTAAACGTTCCTTGGTTTCAAAGCGAATTTGCTTTTCGGGGCGTTCTTTGTGTTCGTCAAGATATTCGATCGTGCGATCGGTTGCATCTCCCAACTCACCCAGGTGTAAGATATCAAAATCTGGGTAATATTCAGGACAACCCGACACAGACGGGCCACCGATCAGTGTAATTTTGCCTTCTCTGTGGGCGATTTCGTTAATTTTATTCAACTGTGGGCGCTGAATGTGCATTCCGCTGGCAATCACCACATCTGCCCACTTGTAATCGGACTTTTTTGCCGGATGCACATTTTCATCAACAAAGCGGATTTCCCACTCTTTTGGTAAATAAGCAGCTACAACCAGAATACCTTGGGGAGGCATAAAAGCTTTGACACCCCTCATCAGGGGGTAAGCGTGCTGAAAAGTGCCAAACGAGGGGCTGTACTTAGGAAAAACGCAGAGGATGCGACGATGATTGCGAGGTACGTAGTGCTTTCTGCCTGTGGTTATTTCGGGAACAGGTTGGTCTACAGATTTGAGTTTAGCAGTCATTCAGAACTTCTCCTCACAAATTTAAATTTGATGCTAGTTATATAGCAATTTTGGTTGAGTTGTGCAATTTTTTAACGAACCGCAGAGAGAACAGAGAAGATTTCACGAGTCATTTAAGATTGCTATAGTTACAGGATCGTCAGAAAGTACCACTAGCTTACCGCCTTTTGTAAGCTTGAGTCTCCGACCGCGCCAGGAGAATGTGTTTCCGACAAAGCTATAACACCACAGCAGGAAGCGGGTGTGGTCTGCTAAAGGCACTAGCCAGAGAAATTTTTTGGTAATGCCGTCATCGAGGCAATTGACCCCTACTATCCATGCCATGATCAAACGGGTTGTCCAGGCTAGGGCAAATGCAGCCCAACCTAGTATGGCCCCGCCTGTGGCAATTAAAAATAACGAGCTGGTGACTGTACCGTAGGTAAAGATTAGTCCTAAATAGCCCCAAGGTCGAGAAACTCGCGTGCAGCAATTCCACCTTGTCTGACGATCGATTAAATCAATAAAGTTTTCTGTGGTAATCAGATGATCGATAATATAGTCGGAAAGCACGACTTTGTAGCCTGCTTGGGCGGGTAGGTAGCCCAGTTGGAAATCGTCCGCTAGATAATCGGCGATCGCCAGAAATCCTCCCACTGCTTCGAGGACGGTTTTGCGGATGACAATGGTTGGGCCGAGGGCGAATTTCATTCCCTCCAGTTTCCTGGCCACTAAAATGCTAGGATGATATTCGGTAGAAATCCCGATCGCTTCCAGGATTGCCACCCACCCTCTAACTAGGGGACGGTACAAACAGGTGACGACACCCACAGATGGGTCGCGCATGGGCTGGATGACTCGCCTCAAATAGTTTGACCCCACGCGAACGTCGCTATCTGCAAGCAGCAGGATCGAATACTTGGCTTTGGCTTGTGCGTTGGCTAGATTGCTAACTTTAAGATTAGTGCCGATCGCGCGATCGCTTACCACCAGACAAATATCAATCTCTGGAAAGTCGGAGATGATTTTCTTGACCACTTCCACACTAGGGTCGCCTTCATCTAGCACGCCGAAGATGATTTGGTACTCTGGGTAGTCTTGTTGGCAGAATGAGGCGAAGTTTTCGTAGGTATCGATGTCCAGCCCGCAAATCGGCTTCAGGATACTGATGGGTGGCTGAAAGTCGCGATCGATCTTCGTTGGATGTGAAAAAAACTCGATCGCCGCATAAATCCCATAACAATAATACGATATTGCCGACAGGCACAGAATCAGGAGCAGAAAGTAGTACCCAGTGCCTATCAATATCGATACTTGGTGCAGATAGTTGCTAAAAGTAGATGTCATCCCTAATTTTCACTTTGGTTGTCTCGCCCATGCCTCAACTTGATGCAAAATTTCAACATACTAAATCATATCATGTCCGGACTAAAACTTCTTAGGTATGTTGTTGCGCTTCAGCGCTCTTTAAGATAGCACCCAAACGCAACAACATACCAAATATTTAACTATGGCTAATCGACCGGACACGATATCACTTCTTAAAAAACTTCCATTTGACCGTTTTTGCCAACGTTCTCGGTACACCATACAACTTTTCGAGAAACAGATTCCATAAATATCCATACTGGGGATATTGTTTAACCAAAAGTGCATCTGAAATCACATGAAATCTGGGTGGTTTCAATCCTGGTGGCTTATCAATATATCGGATTTGTTCTGGCTTTGGCATCCAATGACCGATAATAGCATCCTTCTCAAAAAATTTAGCCTGCACGAATAAACCTAATAACCTATCAAAACCTGTTGATGGTATCCATGTTATGGCCCCCAACACTTTTGTAGCCTGGGATAAATCTGTCAGCGCTTTTTGAACTAGCTCATTTTTCCAAACGATATTATTGAAATTTTCAAAATGGTATCCCAAATTATCTTTTCGGCCTGTAAAAGGCAATACTGCATATCGAAAATCAAATTGTTTATCTAAAGGAACAACTGGAATTTCTAACAATCCCGTATAATTGCCTTCCTGATAAGGATAGGGATTTTCTGGTGTCTTCTTGCAGATATCTAGTTGAGCAACATCAGGAATTTCTCCACAGTCCTTTTTAATTCGTTCCTCATCCTTAAAATCAATATTCTCTTTTTTTAATCTTAAAATCCAACTTTCAGGAAATCTCTTAAAATATTCACCTGTCAAATTTTCGATATCGGGATGTACAAAATCATCATCATCTAAAGCGAGAACATATTCGCCAGAAGCATTTAGCAACCCCACAAACCTTTGCATCATCTCCCCTTTGTAGGGGCTAGTTAAAATTTTGACTCTAGGGTCATCTACAGGTCGGATTGGGATGTTTGGGTAATAAACTAAAACAAATTCAACATTACCCTTTACCTTTAATAACCGATCCAGCCAATATTCTGAATATTTTCCTGTAGTAGGAGTGACTATAGAGAGGATAACTTTGTCTTTCATTTGGCACAATCCTAACTAGCAATTTATAATTTTAGATTAGCTTGGCGTTCGCACTGTTTGACGGTGAAACCTTGCAGCTGCGAAGCTTCTAAGTCTACGTCGGAAAGCCCGATCGATTCCGAACATTTGGGCGAGTAAAATTGACTGAGGACAGCCCATAATAAACTCCGAGTTAAGCCCCATGCAGTTTTGATGAATGACTCGCGATTACCGGGAATCCCCTCTTCTTTAACTATATCTGGTTCTACCCAAATTCCATGCGCTCCTAAAATAATTTGAGCCATCCACTTTGCCCTTGGCAAATGTGTAGGGGAAGTGATTAGTTTAACTTTATGAATTTGCCACTGGGTGAGGATTGGCAGACTGAAGTAAAAGTTGCCAAAAGTGGTATCTGCACACTTTTCTAACAAGACATTTTGCAGGGGAGCATTTGCACGTCGAAAAATGAGCAAAATGCAGGGATCGTTTGAGCCTCCAGAAATCAGAATTGGAATTTGCGGATATTGTTTTGCTAACTCGGCGACGTAGATTTCTCTGGTGATGCTTCCTCCTAATACGAGAATGGCATCCACTGGCTTCTGCGATGCTTTCTGCAAAATCATACCGTTATTTATGAGCCAAATTCCCAGGATGATGAACAAGCCGCTGAGTCCTACCAAAAGAAATCGATTGCGAATCAGAGGCAATAAATACTGGCGAACTGAGACAAGCGAGCTAAATTGGGTTGGTCTCTTTTTAGGCTGCATAGGAATTTGGGAGACTGGGGCTCATTCTTTACATTTTGCCTTAATGTCCTGCCGATGTGGTGTTAAGCTGGGTGACAAGATGAAGCAGTTCTGGTAAAATCAGTTGTTGTACAGCGAGTTTGACCGCATTGGTAGAACCGGGGACAGAGAAAACCAGCTTATTTTTATAAATACCAGCGACTGCCCTAGATGCGATCGCTCTTGCCCCAATTTCCTGATAACTCAGCCAGCGAAACAACTCCCCGAAACCGGGCAGAGTTTTTTCCAGCAGTTGTTCTAGAGCATCGTAAGTGGTATCTCTTGGCGCGATACCAGTACCGCCGTTGAAAATCAAAGCGTGCAAATCTGAGCGAGTGCCCAAGCTTTGCATCTGTTCCTGAATTTGCGCTGGTTCATCTTTGAGAATAGCGTAATCTCCCACCGCGTGACCGGAGTCGAGGAGTAACTGTTTAATCAGCTGACCGCTGCGATCGGTTTCTGGAGTGCGCGTATCGCTGACAGTAATAACAGCGCAACTTACAGTTATTTTAGCTGGATCGGGATGAGGAAGATGAGTCATAAATATTTTTTGTGATTAGTCATTAGTCATCAGTTACTTGTCTTTTTGTTCGGAGTTGATGGTTCATAGCAATGACCAATGACCAATGACCAATGACCAATGACCAATGACTAATGACCATTAAGACTTCGTAAATCCTAAACCATGCTCTTCGGCATAGCGATTCATAAAGCGGATAAATCGATCCCATTCAGCAGCGGTCTTCATGCCATAAAACACTTCTAGTGCGTCTGGCTTACCATTGATAAATTTAGCTTTCACATCTCGGATAGTGAGTTCGCCTTCTTCATCAATCAGGTACATCCCGGTAATGTCTTCCGTGCTGCTGTTGCTTAAAGCCTTGGGATTTTTGAAATAAAACGTCGCCGTGCCGTTGCTGCCATCCGGCGAACGGGTGAGTCGAACATCGGGCACAACATCTTCATCGAAACCTTTGGAAAACTGAATTTGAGCCATGATAATTGCGATTCAACTTATATAACGGGTTTCTCACCATCTTCTGTTTAGATAGTGAGATAGTATTATGTCACCTTATCTTGTGTCGCCACAACTCTCGAAAAATTAGTTCAGCAAGGCGTCTGCTGGTAGCGTTCCTAGCGTGGCAAAGCACGCGACCTTTGACCTTCTTCTTGTTGGTAAAGGCATGGCTAACAAAATAAGTCCTCAGTTCAAGGCAGACATCAGTTTTGGGACAACTGTCACCTTTAGAGCTTTTGGGGTTTCCATCACTGGAGAGATCTTTCTCCAAGCCCTTCTCAATTCTGTGGTTGATGTATGACCACAAAATTGCACGGGCATCCGACGATCCTGTGTTACGGGCCGATCGGCCCGAAGATTTCCCAGAAGCTTTTTCAATTTTCCCTACGCCCTACGCCTGACGGAACCTGCGAAGCGCTCTATTTCTGGGTAAGGCTAGGTAATCCGCAAAGGGGTAGATCCGAACTAACAACCATCCCCTCTCTCTTTCTCCAAAATCAAAGCGGTCAAAAACTTTGTGGTACTCGGAAAACATGGGTTCGTTCAACAGCGGTAAAAATTCTCGCTCCACCAACGCCTCTGCAACGTGCCAGGAGCAAATCAGCTTGGCATACTGGCGAGTAAGCCCAGAGATTCCTGTTCCTTCACCTTCTATTGCATTTCTGTAGTGGTTCTCAAACCGAGTCCGAACGCTTAGTGGCATCTCCCATTGCCAATTGGCAACCCATGCCCAAAACGCTGGGGGGACATCTGGATCTAACTGACCGTTTGGGCGGCGGCTGTGAACATCTGACCTAGCTGGGTACTCGGACGCCCAGAAGAAATGTCAAATACAAATACTTCTTTCTTAGGCGCTGACGCGCTCCTCATCGCAAACAGGAGGCGATCGCGATGGGTTTTTGGCAGTTCCTACGATTTGTTCTGTGGGTAATAGCTGGGACTCGTCGTAGTATTCAAGCAGTAGCTCTATATCTTTTTCCCAGTTCGGATCGGAGGGGATGTCTTGGGCAGCCGGGATGTCGTCAGTGTCTTCGGGTTCATATTCTTCAGACAAATCTAGTTCCACATACCTGCGATCGATCAACTCCTCTAAAATTTCTTCCCTGGTTTTGCCTTCCTCTAGGGCTATCCTGCTAAGGCGTTGGTTCGATAAGTTTTTACTACTTTTCGTTTCCTCTCTTGTTGTTGCTTGGTTTGAAGGTCTAATTCTGCATCGACGGTACTTTTCACTAAATCGGTCGTGATAATACAGCTATTTTTCTCATCGGCATTTTTCAATGCTTGTTTCCAAAGATAATCGGCTGATGGCGCTGAGGGATTGATATCAAATGTACTGATATTCCCAAATTTATCTTTTGGAAGCATTTGGGCGATCGGGCGAATTTGGGATTCGCAAGTAGGCAGTCGATCGATTTTTTGTTGAATTAGTAAGTAAGCTGTTTGTGCAGCTTGGATTAACCGCAGACAGTAGTTATAGCTTTTTCCCAACCCCACGTGGGGGAAGTGTGGCGGTAAGAAAGTGAGGTGTTAGGATGCGATCGCGATCGCTTGAATTAAATAAGTATGAGAATTCGTTACGGAGTGGGAACTGGGAACTGGGGACTGGGGACTGGGGACTGGTCACCGGCGCGATCGCTCCAGCATTCTTCAGGTATGCCACCCCATCACCATCACCGGCCCGATCGCATTCGTCAGCTAGTATCGCCACCTCATCACCGGCCCGATCGCATTCGTCAGCTAGTATCGCCACCTCATCACCGGCGCGATCGTATTCGTCAGGTCGTATCGCCACCTCATCAACCGTTCCCGGTTCGGCATATCCCAGCGGTATCTGGATGCGATCGTCTTCATCAAATTCCGCCTCCATCTGCGCGATCGCAATGTCGATATCATCCATCGGGTCAGCCTGAAAATCCAAAAACAGTTCCAACTGTCCGGATCTGTCTCAAGTGCTGGAACTTCTGTCTCAAGTCCTGGAACTTCTATCTCAAGTCCTGGAACTTCTATCTCAAGTCCTGGAACTTCTATCTCAAGTCCTGGAACTTCTATCTCAAGTCCTGGAACTTCTATCTCAAGTCCTGGAACTTCTATCTCAAGTCCTGGAACTTCTATCTCAAGTCCTGGAACTTCTATCTCAAGTCCTGGA
>ENA-ORBV01005804-ORBV01005804.1-microbial-mat-metagenome-genome-assembly--contig:-NODE-5804-length-22338-cov-5.656709_pt1 | contig 22338 bp, 18 predicted proteins | sample MGYA00237777_ERZ505514 | MGnify/ENA primary metagenome ERZ505514 (study PRJEB26160, sample SAMN06269048) | microbial mat metagenome | isolation source: Oligotrophic lake microbial mat | place... | reverse complement strand
CCGCCTGCCGACGCCGGCGGCGCTCGCGATGCTCAGCGAGCTCCGGCATGCTGATCGGAACGGTCTGGAGCGCGACGACTACGATGTCGACTCGCTCTCGGCCCGTGTGCCGCGTGTGCGCTTTGCGCCGGACGATTCGTTGCAGGTGTGCCGAGCCGAATGGGATCTGGCGTTGAGCGTCGCCGCGACGCGCTACGTGTTGGCGCTGCAACGCGGCCGGGTCAATCCGCGCAAGCTCTTTGCGCTGCTCCGCTTCGATCGCGACAGCACGGACGGGGCCAACCATCTGCTGGCGCTCCGTACCACGCTGCGGCCCAACGACTACGTCAATCAGTTGCAGCCGCCGTTTGCGGCGTACCGCTTGCTGCAGGCGAGCCTGCCGCGCCTGCAGTCCATGGCCAGGGACACGGCGCTTGGCATGCTGCCGTCGCTGCCGCGGCGCCTGCGGCCGGGGATGCGTTGGGAAGGCATGCCGCTGCTTCGCAGGCGATTGGCCGCGATGGGTGACCTGCCGAGCGATTCGCTCGTGCCGCGGGACACGATCCTGGTGTACGACCGCACCGCGGCGGCAGCCGTGAAGGCGTATCAGCGTCGGCAAGGATTTACCGACGACGGTGTCATCGGTGACTCGACCGGCGCGCGGCTGCGCCGTCCCATCACCGACGAGATCCGGCAGGTGTCGCTGACCCTGGAGCGCTGGCGCTGGCTGCCGAAGCGCTTTGCCACGCCGCCGATCATCGTGAACCTCGCGGCGTTCCGGCTCTACGGCTTCCAGGGCACGTCGGACGCGGAGGACTCGCTGCTCACGATGAACGTCGTCGTCGGCTCATCGATCGATCACTCGACGCCGCTGCTGGCGGACACGATGACCTCGGTCGTCTTTCGGCCGTACTGGGATGTACCGCGCTCGATCATGCTGAACGAGATCCGGCCCAAGGCCTTGCAGCAGCCCGGCTGGTTCAGCAAGGAGAATTACGAGCTCGTGCAGGACGGTACCGTCCTCGCACCGACGCGGGCCAACCTGGCCAGCATCGCGAGCAATGGGGTGCGCGTGCGGCAGAGACCGCGGATCTCGAAGAGGTCGATGCGCGGGTCGAAGGACCCGGCAGCCTGAGCGGCGACCACTGCAACCTCGACGGGCACGAGGCGGCCCGCAGTGTCGAACTGCAGCTCGACGGGGACTGCGCCCCGCTCGAAGAGCCAAGGAGTCAACGCGATCTCGCAGCGCTACTCCGTGATCGCGACCGAGGACAAGACCGTCCATTGCTACCGCGAACTCGCCCAACTCTACGGCACGGATTCGAAGCTGGCCTCGGTGCGCCACATCAACCTTTCCGCCCGCGAATCGTATCCCGACAAAACCCGCCCGGCCCTGATGCTCAAGCGCACGATGGAAGTCGCCCGCCGCTGCATCGAGGACGACGGCGCCGAGGCCATCCTTATGGGCTGTACCCTGCAAAGCAGCCCGCTGACGATCGCGCATAAGCGCGAGGTCATGGGCGTGCCGATCATTGATCCCGTGCTCATCGGCTTCAAAACCACCGAGTTCATGGTTGAGGCGAAAAAGCTTGGCCTGCCGACCCTCAGCCGCTTCGGCACCTGGCAGAAGCCGCCGGCGAACGAGGTGGCCCAGCTGCGCGCCACGTTGAAGAAAAACAAACGCTGAGAACACATGCTCCCCGGCCGTTGGGATTCCCGCGGGCGCACCTCTCCATGACCGCCCTTCTTTCGCCGGATGCGGATTTACTTAGTCCGGAATTTGTCGAGAACCCGTACCCCTTCTACGCCCGACTGCGCCGGGAGGCCCCGGTATGCTGGAGCGAGGCGTGGCGCTGCTGGCTGCTCACGCGCCACGACGATGTGGTCGAAACGCTCAGCGCCCCGGCCCGTTTTTCGAGCGTCCGGCGCCTGACCAGCGTGTTTGAGTCCGAGCTTTCGACTTCCTTCCAGGATCGGATCCGCCCGCTGATCAATCATTACAACACCGGCCTCATCAACGTGGACGGTGCAGACCATTCCCGGCTGCGCCGCCTCGTCCAGCAGGGCTTCACCCCGTCCGTGATCCAGAAAATGCAGGACCAGATCCGCACCCTGGTCCGGAGTATTCTCGCGCGCACCGCCGAAAAGCCGGAGATGGACGTCATCCGCGACCTCGCGTATCCGCTCCCCATTACCGTGATCACGGACCTGATGGGCATCCCGGAGGGCGAGCGGGACAACTTCAAGCTCTGGTCCGGGAAGACCGTCGAATTCATGGCCACCCCGCGGGCATCCGAGGAGGTCCTGCTCGAATCCAACACCGGGCTCGTCCGGCTCCGCGAGCGCTTCCGCCAGCTGACCGAGGATCGCCGCCGTGAACCCCGCGCGGACTTGATTACCGCACTTGTCCAAGCGCGCGACGCCGGCGACAAGCTGAGCAACGAGGAAATGATCTCGACGCTCACCACCATTCTCATCGGGGGTCACGAAACCACGACGAATCTTCTCGGTTCGAGCATCCTAAGGCTGCACCAGCATCCCGGCCAAAAGGAGAAATTGCGCGCCAACCCCGCGCTGCTTCGCAATGCCGTGGAGGAATTTCTACGCTTTGACGCCCCGTTCCAGCGCAACCGTCGCGTGGTCGTGGACGACTGCGAGTTGCGCGGCCAGTCCCTGCGTCGGGGCCAGATCGTCCTGCAGTTCCTCGGCGCGGCCAATCGCGATCCCGCGGCCAATCCGGAACCCGACCGGCTCGACGTGGAGCGCAACCCCGTACGCCAGGTCGCGTTCGGCCACGGCGCGCATTTCTGCCTCGGCGCGGCCCTCGCCCGGCTCGAGGTGCAATGTGCGATCGGGGAGTTGCTGCACGGGCCCTACCGGATCGAAGTGCTCGAGGACCGGCCCCAGTGGAAGGATGGTCTCCTGCGCGGCTTGCGCGAGCTCCGGGCGCGGGTGCATCCCGCCACCGCGAGCGGCCACACTCCCCCTCTTCCATGAAAACGTACGACCTCATTGTGATCGGTGTCGGCGGTGTCGGCAGCGCCGTCGTCGCGCATGCCGCGCGGCGGAAGCTCAGCGTGCTGGGCCTCGAGCAGCACGGCCTCCCGAACCGGCGCGGCAGCTCCCACGGCGTGACCCGCATCCTGCGCGTGGGCCTGCACGAAGGGCCGACCTACGTCCCGCTGGTCCTGCGCGCCCTCGAGCTCTGGCACGATCTCGGGCGCGAGATCGGCACGCCCATTTTCCACAACAACGGCAGCTTCGACGTCGCTCCGCCCGAGTCCCCCATTTTCCGCGGCTCGAAGGCCGCGTGCGAGAAACACAACCTCGCGCACGAGATCCTCGACGCCAGGGAAACGCACCGGCGTTTTCCCGGCATCACCCCCGATCCCGAGATGCTGGCGGTTTACCAGCCCGGCTCCGGCTTCGTGCTGTCCGAGCTCGCGATCGAGGCGCATCTCAACCGTGCCCTCGCCGACGGCGCCGAGCTCCACGGCCACGAGACCGTGCTGTCGTGGGAGAAGCGCGGCGAGAAATACCGCGTTGTGTCTAACCGCGGCACCTATGAGGCCGAATCCCTCGTCGTCGCGGCAGGGGCCTGGGCCGGCCGCATGCTCGAGCCCTTTGGCATCCCGGTCAAACCGGAGCGCCAGGTCGTCGGCTGGTTTCAGCCGATGGAAATGCCCGAGCTCTTCCGCCCGGCGCGGATGCCCTCTTGGATCATCGATTCTGCCACGCTCGGCCATTTCTACGGCCTGCCGATTTACGGCATCCCGGGCTTCAAGCTCTCGAAATTCTTCTTCGGCGACATCATCGATCCCACCAAGCCCCTGGTCGACGTCCAGCCCCAGGAGGAGGAGGTCATGCGGGTGTTCCTGCGCCGCTATTTCCCGAAGGCCGATGGCCCGGTGATGAGCATGGGCGCGACCTTTTTCGAAAACACCCCCGACCGCGACTTCGTGATCGACCGCCTGCCCGGACACCAAAACCTCTGGCTCGCCATTGGCTTGAGCGGGCACGGCTACAAATACTGCAGCGCGCTCGGCGAAGTACTGGTCGACCTGCTGACGACCGGAAAATCGCGCTTCGACCTGTCGCCGTTCCGGGTCAACCGCTTTGGGGCGGCCAGCTGATGGTCGCAGTCAACATGAGCCTCCGCCCCACTGACTGCACTGGAGCTGCGACGCCCCCTCTGTCGAAAAGACGAGACGAGGGCGTCGCATCCCCATCGTCGTCATCTGTACCATGCTGACTGAATCTCAGTTGCAGGATTTCGTAGCGTACCTGCGGATTCCCAGCATCTCCGCGGATCCGGCCCGCGCGTCGTCCATGCAGACCTGCGCCGACTGGCTGCAGGGAAAATTTTCGCGCCTAGGTTTCCATGCCCGCGTAGAGCCGACAGCCGGCCCGCCCGTCGTGCTCGCCAAACGCGCCGCGAAGGGAGCCGCCAAAACCGTGCTGATCTACGGGCACTACGACGTGCAACCCGTGGATCCGGTGGCGCTGTGGCGGCATCCCCCGTTTGAGCCCTTCATCGAGAACGGAATGATTTTCGCGCGGGGCGCGACCGACAACAAGGGCCAGACGATGGCTCACATTCTCGGTGCAGAAGCGGCCTGGGGTGCCTGCGGTCCGCCCGTGAACCTGATTTTTCTGCTCGAAGGCGAGGAGGAGATCGGCAGTCCGCATCTGGCCGAATTTATCTCCTCCCACCGCGAAGAGCTGGCGTGCGACGCGATCATCGTCTCCGACACCAGCATGATCGCGCCGGATTTCCCCGCGATCACCGGCGGGCTGCGCGGAATCTCCTGCCTCGAACTCAAGGTTTCCGGTCCCGCGGTCGACCTGCATTCCGGAGTTTTCGGCGGTTCAGTCTCCAACCCCGCCACCGAACTTGCGCGGCTGCTCGCCCAATTGCACGACGCCGACGGACACGTGGCAGTGCCAGGCTTCTACGATGCGGTCGCCGATGTCTCCCCCGCCGAACTGAAGTCGTGGCGCGATCTTCCGGATTACGATGCCGAACTGCTCGCCTCCACCGGGTCGCCAGCGATCGCAGGCGAAAAAGGCTACGGTTCCCGAGAACGGGTCTGGAGCCGGCCGACCGCGGAAATCAACGGGATAACCGCCGGTTATCAGGGACCGGGCAGCAAGACAATCGTGCCCCGCGAGGCCGTGGCGAAGCTGAGCTTCCGTCTCGTACCCAATCAACAGCCCCGGGAAATCGCGGATCGGGTCGCGGCCTTTTTCACCACCCGGGCACCGCGCAGTGTGAAGGTCGAGGTCACCTACGATCACGGTGGGGAACCGTACCTCACCGCTTCAGACAGCCCCGCGTTCCGCGCCGCACAATGCGCGTTACGGGACGTTTTCGGCCGCGAACCGGCCTTGGTACGCGAAGGTTTGAGCATCCCAACCGTCTCGCTGTTCAAGCGCATCCTCGGTCGCGACACGCTCCTGATCGGCCTGGGCCTGCCCGATTGCGCGGCCCACAGCCCGAATGAATCTTTTCCGCTGCGCAACCTCGAGCGGGGTATTGCCCTGCACCGTGCGCTGCTCACCCGCTTGGCCGAGGCTTTGTAGCCGGAGGTTTTCCTGAATTCTCCAAATCCAAAAAACAGCCCTTCAATACCCATAAAATCATGAGCGAATCCTGGGACTCCATCGTCGTTGGAGCCGGCATCACCGGCGCCAGCACGGCCTATCATTTGAAAAAGCGCGGCCAGCGCGTGCTGTTACTCGACCGCGCGGACGTCGCAAGCGGCGGCACCGGACGCAGCGCGGCGATCATCCGCCAGCACTACTCCACCCCACTTTTGGTCCGGCTCGCCAACGACAGCATCAAGCTGTTCGCGGCCATGCCGGCCGAGCTGGGACATGACGGCGGCTACCGGGCCGCGGGCTACTGTTTTCTCATCAACGACACGATGATCGAGACCGCCTGCAAGAATCAGAAAATGCAACAGGGTCTCGGGATCGACACGGTCTTCCTCGCAGAGGACAAGATCGCGGGTTTCCTCCCGGGAATCAACCGACAGGACATTGCCGGCATCATCTATGAGAAACTCGGTGGCTATGCCGACCCGGTACAATCGACCCAAGCCTACGTCAAAGCCTTCGTCCGCATCGGTGGCGAACTGCGCAAGCAGACCTCAGCCCGCAGTCTCCTGTCGTCGGGCAAACGCGTCACCGGGGTCGTGACCGACCAAGGCGACCTTTCCGCTGGCACCGTCGTCAACGCCGCCGGCCCCTGGGCCGGCCCCCTCGCCGCCAGCGCGGGCATCGAAATGCCCATGCGCACCGTGCGCGAGCAGGACACCATTTGGGAAGTGCCGGGCACCCATCCCCTGCCGACGACCTCCGTCTCCAACGGAGTGGATGCGATTTACATCCGCCCATTCGGCCAGCGACGATTTGTGATCGGCCGGGGCTTCCCGAAGGACTACACCGATGTCGATCCCTACAATTACAAGACCACCGGGGACCAGGATTTCATCAAGGAGGTCGAAATCCGGACCCTGCGGCGGTTCCCCAGCTTTGCTGGCATGCGCCTAGCCGACACCTTCGGCGCATTGTACGACGTCACACCCGACTGGAATCCGTTTATCGGACCGCGCACCGGCATCACCGGCTACGTCGATGCCTGCGGCGGCAGCGGCCACGGGTTCAAGATCGGACCGGCGATCGGGCGCGAACTCGCAGATTGGATTATAGACTGCAAAGTCGCCAACGACTTCCGCCAGCTAAGTCACGACCGTATTGCCGCGCAGCAATTGTTTATTGGCAGCTACGGCGGTAACCGAGCCTGAGCGGTCGGCCGATGAACCAAATGCCTCAGTCGATATTGAGTGATTGTCCCGGAGGATGCTGCGAATTTGAGCTACGGAGGCACTGAGCAAGACTGATAGCACTCACCTTGCAGGTGAAGGAGAGCTCACGTTTCCGACCGCCGGAGGTCGGGTGCGACTTTCGGTACTTGCGGATGCTCTGACAGCCTACGGCGTTCTGGTGCTGTCGAAGTGAGTTGAGCCAATCCCCGAATGAGCGTCTCGAATTCGATCTCAAATCCGCTCAAACCCCGTTTTTAACGGAGGAGTTTCGTTTATAGTTCCGGAGACGACGCCATCACTTTCCAAGAAGTCGCGGCTTCCTAAACAATTTGAAGCAATAATATCAATTAACGCCTCATATGCAATCTGTTCTGATCATCGGTTGTGGTAGCATCGGCGAACGCCATCTGCGTAGTTTTCACAAGACGGGCCGGGCGCGGCCCACGGCCTGCGATGCCAGTCCGGCCCTTCTGGAAACCATGGCGAAGACTTACGGGGTGCCCACGGTGTCGGATTGGGAGCAGGCAATCGTTGCTGGAGCTTATGACGCGGTCGTCATCTGCACGCCGGCCCATCTGCACGTACCAATGGCCTTGCGCACCCTCCGAGCCGGGTCGCATGTTTTGATCGAAAAGCCTCTCTCCCAATCAGCTCAGGGGATCCAAGAGCTCATGCAGACCCATCTCGCGTCAGGCAAGAAGGCGGCGGTCGCGTACGTGCTGCACGTCTATCCCCTGCTCTCCCAGGCACGTGATTTTCTTCGCAGCGGTGAACTGGGGGACATCCGGCACGTCGCCACCACCAGTGGTCAGTATTTTCCCGCGGGGCGGCCAGCACACGCCGTGCATTATTCGAAAACCTACTACCGCGATCGAAAGATGGGCGGGGGCGCGATTCAGGATGCACTGACGCATACCGTCAACTGGATGGAGAGCATCCTCGGGCCGACCGACAGCGTCTACTGCGACAGCAGCCACCAGGTGCTGCCGGATGTGACAGTCGAGGATACAGTCAATCTCTGTGCTCGCAATGGCGATGTCCTGGTCAACTACACCATCAACCAGTTCCAAGCGCCCAACGAATCGACCTACCAGTTCAACACCGCCAAAGGCAGTGTGAAGATCGAGCTGCACAACCGCCGCTGGGGCGTGCTGCGCCTGGGGGAACCGGGCTGGACTTGGCAGGAAGTGCCTGCCGCCGACCGGGACGCGCCCTTCATCACCCAGGCGGAACGCTTCCTCGATTTGATCGAAGGCAAACCCGCGGAGCTCTGCACACTCGAGGCGGCGGCGCAAACGCTTCGGTTCAACCTCGCCGCCCTCGCCTCGTCGGACCACAGCGTGCGCACCCGGTGCGCGGACTTTACGGCCTGATCGACCGCCTTCCCTCCCCCGTCACCGACCCATGACCATGAAAGCCTCCTCGCGTTCCGCGACGCACCGTGCACCGTCCGCCGGCCGGACCCAAGTCCGGACCCGTCCGGCGAAACCGGCGCGCCCGACCCCCGCGGCCCTGTCCATCGACGTCAATCGTCGCCTGCTCCTCGCCCCCCGCCCGCATCTTCTGACGGATCTTCCTTTTATACGGATACCGGACTTTGCGGGTTCCGTTGGTTTCATTTCAGAGGAGAAACGCGTCCCCGGCGAGGTTGGGTGAGGCGCCGTTTCACCGGCTTTTTTAGGGACAACCTGGGAGCCGGCAGGGTCGGCAAGACCGCGAGGATCTCTTCTTGGGCGGCGGCGTAGGAATCTGGCAACCGCCACAGGGCGAGCTGGCGATCCCCGAGGCCGACCAGGCGCACGCCGGTTAAGCGCGCGACCGCGTCCTGGACCGTGAGCCCCAGCGGGGCGACCCGCTGGTCGAGCGCGCGCACCATCTTCAAGGCCAGCATGGTCACCAGTGCGTGCCCCTCGGTGCGCTCGGCTTTGCGCAGGAAGATCGGTCGCAATTCCAACAGCCCCGTCTTCATGGTGCGGAAGTCCCGCTCGACGTCGATCAGGCTCATATAACGCGCGTGCACCGTTTGCGTATCTGCGGCCGCGGCGGGCACATCGGTCTCCAGCACGTAACAACCGTCCAACAACGCCAGATCGGCGGCGACCGCTTCGTCTTTGGTCCAACTGACCACCCGCCCGCTCACCGTTAGAGTCAGCCAGGACGAAAACCCGTAGTGGTCCACCCATCCTTGCGCCCGCTTGCGCAGCGTCTCGACTTTTGCCCGTGGCTTTTTCGCGAGACGTTGGTTGCCGGCAGCCAGCCGTTGCCCAAGGCGTTGATATTGGCTGAGCCGGCGGTGTTGATCCCGCTCTCGGGTCGCGGGATTGCAACGCAGGATCAAACGGCGTCCTTCATAGTCAACCGACGCCGGTTCCTCGTCGAAGAGTTCCGGGCTGAGGAGCTTCTTCGCCAAAAGCTTTCGGATCTGCGGATTGGTCAACGCAGTCACATACCGGTAGCCTGCGGCGCCGAGCTCGGCCTTGCCCATTTTTTTGATCATGCCCCGGTCGCCCACCACCACGACTTCCTTCGCCCCGAAGCGCACCTGCAACTTTTCCACGGTCGGCTGGAAGGTTTTCGGATCGCTGGTGTTGCCGGGATACAATTGAATGGAGAGCGGTTCGCCCTGCGCATCGGTCAGCAGACCTGCGACCACTTGTTTCTTATAACGTTTGCCATCCCGATTATAGCCGTGCGCGGCCAGCTCGTTGCACTGACCCTCGAAGTAGGAGCTGGTAACGTCATATAAAAACACCGCTCCGGGTTCGTGCTTCGGCGCCAAGGCCCGCTCGATTCGTTCCTGATTGGCCTGCAGCCAGTCCAGCGCACTATACAGATCGTCTTCGTTGAAAGTATCCAAGCCCAGCACTTCCGCCACCGCGTGGTCCTCGGCCCAGCGCACCGCTGCCAGCCGGCTGCCTTGCCGGGCGACCCGCGCATAGATCATGAACAAGGCCAGTTTCGCGGACCGATCCGGGCCGAGGGCCCCGACCAAGCCCAGCTCGCCGGCGAGCGCGTGCAAGCCGGCCAGCACTCCATAGCAGGGTCCCAGGTGCACGCGCGGCGCTCCGCCAGTGGGAACCTGGCCTTGGCAGTATTGCTCGATCAGGGCGATCAGCGGTTCCGGCAACCGCGACAGATTGGCCAGCGTGCGATGCACCACGCGGGTTTTCACGGTCGCATTCTTCGGCGGACGCCCCGGCGGGCGGATCACCTTTTCCCGCACCCCCTCGACCAACAATACCGAGCCGTAAGTCTTGCCGCCTTGGACGCTGCGATTGCGCTTGATGAACACGCACCGAGGTTGGCGCGCGCCGGCACAGAGGGCAAGTTGAATTATGATGCGTTAGAGACAACACTCTTTTACCACTCACGCCTCGTAGTTTTGAAGATTAATTCTCCAAATGGATGGAAGATCCGTCAGAAGCGGACCGTGCAGGTGAAGTCGAACTGGCGGGGCATGACTTAACTGTAGCGATAGACGTTGGCACCGCTCAGAAGGGTGCAAAAATCCGCCGTGCTGTTCTGGCGGTCGATGCTGAAGGCGCCGAGCATGACGCTCGAGCAGTCATTCAGGAGGCTGCCCTTCACGCCGGCCTCCATCGTCACCCCCGTGATCGGCCCAAACCGCTCCCGGTCGAACGTCTGGGAGTCCTGGAAGCGGAAGGACTCGGAGTAGATCGCGTAGAGAATTAGGTCGCGAGTGACCCCATACGTCAGTCCGCCGGTATAGCTCGTGTTTTACTGGCGCATGAAGAGGTTCTCGAGGCACTCGCCGGGGAGCGCGTCCGGACGTTCCGGAGGCGCGATCTCCTCGTAGAACCGTCCTTCGGTGCGCATGCCGAAATACTCAAAAACGCGGTTCCAGTCGCGCCTCTTGTTTGTCGCCGGACGATTGACCGGAGGAGGCAGCGCCCCTGGCAACGGCCACGAACGGCGCTCGCTCCGTTGATGGAACGGTTTGGCCCGCTTACGCCATCAATCTGAGGGCGGAATGTTGATTTGAGGTTTTTGGGGTAGTTGTTTGAGCATGGCAACTGCGAGGGGCGGGGGCGGCGGCATTGGTGCGGCATCCAGCGGAGATTTCGGGTGCCGGCCAGTCTGATTCGGTTTTTTCCTTCGCTGGGCGCAAAGCCCCCCGTTTTCGGTGGAGGTTGAGAGATTGCATCGGCGTTAATACATTAGATAACTTAATTTATCAATTAGGTTCTGATTAACTATTTTAATAGACAGAGTGGCCGTAGTTTCCACAGCCTGCTGTTGGGAGGCACGTCCAATGAAACCGAGTCAAATGATGTCCGAGATCGAGTCTGAGGCGGCCGGCCTCCGCGATGCCGACGAGGCCGCATTGATCGAGTTCCTGGAGAAGGCGGAGCAGAAACACGGCTTCATTCCCCGGGATATCTCGGAAGAGGTGGGCCGGCTGCTCGAGGTCAAGCTGGAGCGGCTCCGGCGCATCCAGGGAAAACTTGAGTCGACGATCCGGCGGGATGTCCAGGAGCACGTCAACCACTGGCGCAGCGAGGAGGGCAACCTGATCATGGTCCTTCACGCCATCCAGAACCAGCATGGATACATCCCGCGCGAGGTGGCCATGGAGCTTTCGCGCGAGCTCGGGGTGAAGCTGGCCCGAATCTACGAAGTCATTACGTTCTACCACTATTTCAAGCTGCAGCCGCCGGGGGCGCACAGTGTCACCATCTGCAATGGCACCGCCTGCTACCTCAAGGGCTCGGGTGATCTGATCAATGAGCTGCGTTCCCAGCTGGGCATCGTCGAGGGCCAGACCACTCCGGATCGGCAGATCCACTTCGACACGGTTCGCTGCATCGGGTGCTGCGGCATGGCCCCGGCGATGGTGGTCGACGGACGCACCTGCGGACGCGTCAGAAGTTCGGACATCGCCGGTCATATCGACGGCCTCCGCGCGAAGAAGGAGGCCGTCGCATGAAACCGCTCACGCGCCAGGATCTCGTGGAACTCGCCGCCCGGCCCGCCACGGATCCGCCCGCCTGGATCCGCGTCCAGTTGGACACCGGCGGCATCGCGGCAGGCGCCGAAACGGTCCATGCCGCGCTCGAGCATGCCCGCGTGGAGCAGCATCTGCCCTTCGCCCTCCTGCGGACCGGATCCGTCGGCTACTCGTTCGCCGATCCGGTGATCGAGGTGCAGACCCCGCTCATGCCCCGCGTTCTCTACGGACGCATGACGCCCGAACTCGCACCGCGTCTGCTCGACGAGCACGTTGCCGGGCGGCGACTGCTCGACGACCACGTCATCGCCACGCGTCAGCGGGGTCTCGTGCTCGATGCGCCGGTCAGCCAGATCCTCGTGCTTGACACCGGCTCCGAGGCGACGAACAAGACCGAATTCTTCCAGTTTTCGTTTCAGGAGGAACTGAAGCGCCGTGGGCTTTCCGAGCGCGTCCAGGTGGTGCGCGCCCTGGACCTCGGCATCTACGATGAAGGGGCGGTGGTGCAGCTTCTGCCCGGGGGAGTGACGTACACCAATGTGCTCGCACCGGACGTGGCGCGGATTGTCGGGGAATCGATCGAGGCCGGGCGCGTCCTCGATGACCTCCTCTGGAAAACGCCCGACAAGCAGGTGCGCATTGTCCTGCGTCATTGCGGGAAAATCGACCCTGACAGCACCGACGATTACCTACGTCGCGCCGAGGGCTACCAAGCCTTCGCCAGGGCGGTCTTTGACCTCACGCCGGAGCAGGTGATCGCGGAGCTCAAGGTCAGCGCGCTGCGGGGTCGCGGAGGGGCGGGTTTCCCCACGTGGATGAAGTGGCAGCTCACCCGCGCGCAACCCGTCGGCCAACGTTACGTCATCTGCAACGGCGATGAAGGGGACCCCGGTGCCTTCATGGACCGCAGCGTGCTGGAGAGCGATCCGCATGCGGTGCTCGAAGGCATGATGATCGCAGCCTATGCGATGGGGGCCTCGCAGGGCTATTTCTACATCCGTGCCGAATACCCGCGGGCGGTGGAACGGGTGCAGCTCGCACTCGTGCAGGCCCGCGAACTCGGCCTGCTCGGCCGCAACATCCTCGGCAGCGGCTTTGATTTCGACGCGAAGATCCGGCTCGGAGCGGGCGCATTCGTCTGTGGGGAGGAAACCGCACTCATCGCCTCGATTGAGGGCCGGCGCGGGAGCCCCAGCCCGCGCCCCCCGTACCCGTCCGTCCGCGGCCTTTGGGGAAAACCCACCGCGATCAACAACGTCGAGACCCTCGCCATCGTTCCCGCCATTCTCCTTCGAGGTGGGGCGTGGTTCGCCAGCCATGGCACCGACACCTCCAAGGGAACGAAGGTCTTCGCGGTCACCGGCAAGGTCCGCAACGCCCAGCTGGTCGAGGTGCCCATGGGCACCACCCTCAGCGAGATCGTCTTCGATGTTTGCGGCGGCGTGCTCGACGGTCATGAGATCAAGGCGGTCCAGACCGGCGGACCCTCCGGGGGCGTCATCCCCGTCCATCTCCTGGATACGCCGGTGAGCTATGAAACCCTGCAGCAGCTCGGCTCGATCATGGGTTCGGGAGGCATGCTGGTCATGGACAAGGGCGACTCGATGGTCGAGGCCGGCATCCAGAACGGCGACATCGCCATCATCAAGAGTTCCGACACCGCCGAGACCGGCGAGATCGTCGTGGCCTTGATCGACGACACCGAAGCGACTCTGAAACGCCTGCGCAAGAAGGGCGCCTCGATCGCGCTCGAGCCGGCCAACGCCGCCTACGAGACGCGGATCTTCGGGCCCGACCGGGTCAAGATCCAGGGCCGGCTCGCCGGGCTCTATCGCCGGTACAACTAGCCGACCTGCGATTTGCAAGTTCAGCAGGTTTCGGGGTATATTTTCTCTAGGCTGGCGCTTCCTTTGAGTTTGGGGTGCCGGCCTTTTTCGTTTCCGGCAAGACCTACCCGCGGCCGCCCGCGGGTTGCGCAATGCGCGTGGTGCAGCCGCCACGGCTCCTCAGTCGTGGACAGTCCCAAGAACGACCCCGTCCCAACGCCACGCCGAATAACGACGTGCGAACAGACACTTAACGACGCCTGGAAACAGAGCGCGATGGGGCGCTTGCAAGCAAAGAAACCGAGAGACGCGTAAAAGCCAATAAAATCAGGCTTATCTCGGATTTGTGGACACCGCTCCGGACAACACGCGTTACATTCGAGCGTCCACAATGATTGGGCGAAAGGCCCGTCGTTATCGGCTTTCCGGCGCGCGGAGAGCCGATTTTCTGGCTGGCAAGTTGGGCCCGCCGCGGAAGGCGCTCAGCTGGCCTCCTCGCCCGCGCCATCGAACGACATGCGGCCGGGTCCCGAGACGTAGAGCGCGAGCAGGCCACCTGCCAGCGCGACGTTCTTGAGAAAGTGGGTCATTTGGGCGCGGTCGGTGAAGTTGGCGTGGAACAGCAGGGCCGTCACGACGCAGAAGCCGGCAAGCGCCAGCGCCGCGAACCTCACCTTCAGGCCGACGATGAGGAGAGCCGCACCGCCGATCTCGACCGCGATCGCCAGCGGAAGCAGCAGGCCGATCGTGCCGTGCTGAACCATGAACTGGCCGGCCGCGTCGTAGCCCACGATCTTGCCGATTCCCGACCACAGGAAAAGGCCGGCCAGCAGGCACCTTGCCACCAGCAGCACGCTGCTGTTGCCCGTTTCGTCCATCGGCCCAGCTCCCCGGCTCGGATGCTTTCAGTGTAGCCGGTCAAGCCGGGCATTGGTACGAGACTCGACCGTTTTGAGACGATTGAAACAACCGGACCGGGGAATCGCGCGATGAGTTGGCAACCGGAGATGGACGAGCTGCGCCGGCGTCAGGAAATGACGAAACGCATGGGCGGCGCCGACAAGGTCAAGCGCCAGCATGACGGCGGGCGCCTCACCGTGCGCGAGCGCATCGACCGGCTGCTCGACAAGGACTCCTTCCGCGAGCTCGGCAGCATCGCCGGCAAGGCCGAGTACGACGGCCGCTACGACCTGGTCGAGCTCACGCCAGCCAACGCCGTGATGGGTCGCGGCAAGATCGACGGCCGGCCGGTGGCCGTCAGCGGCGACGACTTCACCGTGCGCGGCGGCTCGGCCGACGCCACGATCAAGGAGAAATCCAACTTCATCGAACGCTATGCCAACCAGTACCGCGTGCCGGTGATCCGCATGATCGAGGGCTCGGGAGGCGGCGGCTCGGTGAAGACCATCGAAACGACCGGCCGCGCCAATGTCCCAGGCGTCAGCGGCTGGGAATGGGTCGTGCAGAACATGGGCACCGTCCCGACCGTCGGGCTGGGGCTCGGCTCCGTCGCGGGGCTCGGCGCCGCGCGGCTCGCCGCCACGCATTATTCGGTGATGGTGAAGGAAATCTCGGCGATGTTCGTCGCCGGCCCGCCGGTGGTGAACAGGCTCAGCTCCAAACAGTACGACAAGCAGGAACTGGGCGGCTGGGAGATCCACCTTCGCGCCGGCGCCATCGACGAAGCGGTCGACAGCGAGGAAGAGGCCTTCGCCGCCGCACGCCGTTTCCTCTCCTACCTGCCCTCCTCGGTCCATGACGCACCGCCGCGCGGACCCGTGACCGACGATCCGGCGCGACGCGAGGAGTCGCTATTCGACGTCATCCCGCGCGACATCCGTAAGGTTTATCGCATCCGCCCGCTCGTCGAGAAGGTCGTCGACCAGGGCAGCTTCTTCGAGATGGGCAAGCTCTATGGCCGCTCGGTCGTCACCGGCTTTGCCCGCATCGACGGCTGGCCGGTGGCGGTGATGGCGAGCGATCCGATGTTCTATGGCGGCGGCTGGACGGCCGATGCCTGCCAGAAGGTGGCGCGCTTCCTCGACATGGCCGAGACCTTCCATATGCCGGTGGTCTACTTCTGCGACTGCCCCGGCTTCCTGATCGGTCTCGAGGCCGAGAAGAGCGGCGTCATCCGCCAAGGCGTGCGTGCCATGTCGGCGATGTTCCAGACCACCGTGCCGTGGTGCACCTTCATCATCCGCAATGCCTTCGGTGTGGCGGGCGCCGCGCACCAGAACGGCTCCAGGGTCAACTGGCGCTATGCCTGGCCGTCGGGACGCTGGGGATCGCTGCCGCTGGAAGGCGGCATCGAGGCCGCCTATCGCGCCGACATCGACGGCGCGGACGATCCCAAAGCCAAGATGGCGGAGATCGAAGAGCGGCTGAACAAGCTGCGCTCGCCCTTCCGCAGTGCCGAGACCTTCTGGATCGAGGAAATCGTCGACCCGCGCGATACCCGCAAGATCCTGTGCGAGTTCGTCGAGCTCGCCGCCCCTATCCGCGGCTCGGGGCGCAGCAGCCCCTGGATGCGGCCCTAGCTCTTCACCCGGGATCGTCCCAGCCATAGCCGCGGAGCTTGGGCAGCAGGCCGCACTCCGGCTCGAACGGCGGGTTGCTGAGATAGTCCTGGTCGGAAACGACATAGGCCTTGCCGGGCGTGCGGCTGACGATCGCGCTCAGCGCCGGAAACGACCAGTCCTGGAAGAACAGCTTGTTGGGCCACTCGTGCAGCGGCAGCGTCTCGGCGCGGATGATTCCGGTGCGCTCGTTGACCAGGGTACGGAGACCGTCGAGATAGCCCGACCACAGCCGCGTGAGCGCGATGTCGGGGATCGCTGCGGCGAAAGTCAGCGCCGTGACGAGCGTCAGCAATCGTCGCGAAACCACCGCCTGCCGCAAGGTTGTAAGCACGACGGGCGGATTGCGCCGCCGACCGGCGTGCAGCCACATACCTCCCAGCAACGCCGCGAGCAGAATGCCTGCTGCCTGGCGCGCCACGTAGTGGGACGGCGGATAGAGGATCGACGGCGGGTGGACTACGCGCCACCACGGCGACAGGGCGAGAAGCACGACAATCGTCCCGAGGACGATGAACGGCCCTCGCCCCTGCAGCCAGTCGGGCCGGCGCAGGCCGGCCACGCCGCAGATCACGAAGCCCGACAGCGGGATGGCAAACTGCATGTTCTGCCAGAAATCGACGCTGGTCGACCGGACCTTCAGGAAATGCGGGTGTTCCCAATAATCGAAGATCGTCGAGGCCGACACCACGGCCGCGCCGATGAAGGTGAGCGCTGCAAGAGCGCAAAGCACGCGGAAACCGAAGTCGGGAATAGCGGCGCGCCGCGAGGTCCACACAATGGCCATCGCGAGCAGCGGCCCGAGATAGATCATGGCCTCGTAGGAGCGCAGGCAAAGGGCGCCGAGCGCACACAGGATCACCGCGTCGAGCAGCTTTCTGCCGCCCATCGTCAGCGTCACCGCCATCGCGGCCGTCACGGCCGCGAAGGTCGCATTGTACTCGCCGACGATGAAGAACGAGGTCGGCAGATAGACCAGGACGATGATGGCGATGGCGGCGGAGAGAAGCAGCGGGTCATGCCGCACGCGCGCCAGCGCCAGCTGGTAGAGAGCGGCTGGCACGGCGAACAGCGTCGCCGAATAGGCCATGGCCAGCAGCCTTGTATCGCGCAGGCCGGCATCCGCCAGCAGCAGCATGGGCGCCTGGGTCAGCCAATCGATGTGAGCACGGGCGGCATAGAAATCGTGAAATCGCTCGCGGTCGAGCAGGTTCACCAGGAAGGACGATCCATCCCAGAAGAGCCCGCGGCTTTCCACTGCATTGTGGACGACCAGGACCCATAGCAGCAGAACGACGCCCCGGTAGGCCATCGAGAGCGGGATGCCGGGCATGCCTAGTCGCGCCAGACGAAGGCGCCGAGCGCGTAGGGTTCCACCGGCGGGAACGGCTGCCACGAGTCAAAATTCTGGGGCGGCGCGATGATCCCGTCGCCGCGCTTGGCCCGCAGCACCAGACTCTGGCTGGGCAGAATCCAGGCTTCGATCAGATGGAGGTGCGGATTTTTCGACAGCGACGTGCTCTCGAAGGCGATTACCCCGGGCTGTGCCCGGACGACGGACCGTACGGCGTCGAGGTACTGCATCCAGGTTCTCGTCAGGTAGATGTCGGCGGGAAGACCGGCCAACAGCATCAGCAACGCAAAGGCAACGAAGCGCCGCGCCGCGTCGGGCATGCGCAGGACGGCGAACACCGGCAACTTGGCACCGACTTTGGAGCAGTACGCCCAGATGAAAATGACGATCGCGGCGATCACCAGCCCCGCCGCCGTGCGGGCCACGTATTGCGATTTGGCCAGCGGCCGCACGAGCGTGTCGTTCATCGCAAGAATCGGCGACAGGGCGAGCACGACGAGGAACAAGGCCGCCCAGGCATAGGGGCGCCCCCCCAGCAGGGCGCGCGGCTTGACCAGTGCCCAGACCACGACGATCAGCGCCGCCAGCAGCACCATGTCGAATTGCATGTTCTGCCAGAAGTTCATGGCCGTCGCGACGGTATCGCTGAGATGCTCCTCGGAGTGAGGCTTGAGAATGGAGCCGGTCGCCACGACCATGCCGGCCAGGAACATGCCTGCCGCCGCGACATGGAGTGCGGTGGGGAGGATCGGACGCGACGGAGCCCGGCGCAGGGCCCAGAAGATCATCGCCGCCAGCAACGGACCGAGATAGATCATCACCTCGTAGGTCCGCATGGCCAGGAAGGCGAGCGCCGCCAACACCAGGCTGTCGAAGAAGGTGAGACGCTCGGCCGTCGCCAGGCGGACTGCCACCAGGATGGTGAGCGCGTAAGCAGTATTGTATTCGCCGACGATGAAGAACGAGGTCGTCATGAACACCACGGCGATCGCCGCCACCACGGCTGCCAGCAGCACCGCGTCGTCCTTCGCACGCATCAAGGCCAGGTGGTAGAAGGCGGTCGGCACCACGAAAAGCCCGAACGACAGCAGGCGCGCCATGAGATGCAGGTCGGTGACGCCCAGGAACAGCGCCGTCATGACCGGGATCTGGCCAATGACCATTGCGTAGAGGCGCGGCGCATAGAAGTCGAAAAACCACTCGCGGCGAGCGATCTGGACGAGGAACGCCGAGCCGTCGACAAACAGGCCCCGGCTCTCCCAGCTATGCCAGAGCGCCAGCCCCCAAAGCAGACCGATCGTCGTGCGGTAGGCGATTATTGTTGGCATACGCAAGCGAGCGGGCTCTACCTGACCGTCGGGATGGAAGCAAGCGCTCGCGGCTTGCGGCGTCGAAGGGGCGCTGTTAGCAAGGCCCCGCAAGCGAGGATAGACGATGCTCAGTTGGGAAAAAATCGACGCGATTCCGGGCTGGTTCATGTTCCAGTCCTATTGCGTTTGGCGCGCCCTGCTGGACCAGCAGGCCGGGGTGACCGGCGACCTGTTCGAAATCGGTGTGTGGCGGGGCCGGTCGGCCTCGGTGCTGGCGGCCTATCGCAAGGGGAGCGAGAAACTCTATTTGTGCGACCTCAGGCTGGACGAGCCGGCGGTGCAACGCGCCATCCAGTCGGTTGGCGTGGAACCGGCCAACATCGTGCCTCTCTCCGGCCCGTCGGCTGACCTGCCGGCCAAGCTCGACCTTCAGATCATGCACCAGACGGTGCGCTGGTTCCATATCGACGGCGAGCACACCGGCACTGCGGTCTACCGCGAACTCGAGTTCGCCAATCGGATCGTCAACACCGAAGGCATCGTGGTGATCGACGACTTTTTCTCGCCGCGCTATCCCGCCAACACCACCGAGGTGATCCGCTACCTCGAAAAGAACCCCTTCCATTTCCGCCTCCTCGCCGTCGGCTTCAACAAGGGCTATCTCTGCCGCCCCGAAAGCCTGCCGCGTTACATGGACTTCATGGCGTCGGGCATGTCGCGCTCGCTCACCACCTACGGGGCCAAGACGACGATCTTCAAGACCACCGGCCCCTGGGACACCGATGCGGTCGGCATCACCGACTACGTCGAGGATGCCGGTCCCGTTGCCGGCCCGGACAACGAGCCGCAACGCTGGCACATGATGCGCACCCGCCATGTCTGGGGCCCCTGGCGCCACCTGCAGAACGGCTGGCGCATGCTGCGCAGGAACTAGCGATCAGGCGGGCTTGACGAGCTTCATCTGCTCGTCGAGATCGTCCGCAATGAAGTGGCGCACGACCTCGTCGAGATCCTTGTCGGTCTCGAACCCGAGGGCGCGGGAACGCTTCGAATCGATACCCTGAGGCCAGCCGTCGCAGATCTTCTGGATGGCGGGATCGTGCTGCCAGACCACCTTGCCGACCTTGCGGTTGCCGGCGTGGCGACCGACGGCCGCCTCCAGTTCCCTGGCCGTCACGTTGATGCCGTTCAACAGCAGGGTCCGGCCCGGCCCGAAGGCATCGGGCGGCAGGTCGTGCAGACGCATGAACGCATCGACCGTCTTGCGCGGGCTGAGCACGACCATGATGGTCGTTGGCGTCACCGGACAGACGACGTCGGCGCCGGTGAGCGGTTCGCGCAGGACCGAGCTGGCCCATGTCGAGGCCGCCTTGTTGGGCAATCCCGTGCGGACGCAGATCGTCGGCAACCTGACCGCGGTACCGCGCAAAAACCCCTTGCGGGTGTAGTCGCGGACCAGGAACTCGCCGATCGATTTTTGCGCGCCGTAGGAGGTCTGGGGCGTCAGCGGCGTGTCGTCGGTGACGGCCGGCGGCAGGTCGCCGCCGAAGGCCGCCAGAGAGCTGGTGAAGACGACCCTCGGATTGGTGCCGAGCGCCCGGCAGGCCTCGAGGACGTTGCGCGTGCCGTCGAGATTGACCCGGTAGCCGAGATCGAAATCGGCCTCCGCGCCCGCGCTGACGACGGCAGCGAAGTGGAAGACCGTTGCCGCGCCCTGCATGATCGACTGCACGGTGGCGAAATTGGCGATATCCCCGGCCAGCGTCTTGACTCTGGGGTCGTCGAGCCCCGGCCCGGTCGCCTTGGCGACATCGAACAGCAACAGTTCGCTCACGCGCTCCGGAGCGCCGCCCGCCCCCGCGATCGTGCCCTGTTGCAGGATGCGTCGAGCCAGCTTCTTGCCGAGAAAGCCTCCGCCGCCGGTGATGACCACCTTCATGTCGTCTCCATCCCGAATTTCCTTTTGCCGACGAAAGTGTGCACAGATCGCCGTGCGCAGTCTATGTTTGAGCCAATGGCAGGATCTGCGGAAATCTTCGTCTTCAAGGACGCCCTGATCGTTCTGGGAACGGCGGCCATCGTGGCGCCGGTCGTACACCGACTGAAGATCAGCCCGATTCTGGGCTTTCTGGTCGTCGGCGCCCTGCTCGGCCCGCATGGGCTGGGGCAGCTCGCCGACTACTCACGCGCCATCGACTGGATGACCGTCACCGGCGAAAAGCAGATCGCCTTCATCGCCGATCTGGGAATCGTCTTCCTGCTGTTTTTCATCGGCCTGGAACTGTCGATGCGCCGCATGATCACCATGCGCCGGCTGGTGTTCGGGCTGGGCGGGATGCAGGTCTGCCTGACGGCGATCGCCATCAGCTTCGGCGCACTGTGGCTCGGCCAGCCCCCGGCCGCCGCCCTGATCATCGGCGCCTGCCTGGCCCTGTCATCGACGGCCATCGTGATGGAGCTGCTGAGTGGGCAGCGTCGCATGATGTCGACCACTGGCCGTACCAGCTTCGCCATCCTGCTCGCCCAGGATCTTGCCGTGGTGCCGCTGCTGTTCCTGATCAGCGCATTGGGCGGCAACAGCGAGGGTTCCGTCGTGCAGGGCGTGGTGATCGCGCTGGTCGAGGCGGTTGTCGCGGTGGGTGTGATCGCCGTCGTCGGCCGCGTCGTGCTGAAACCGCTGTTCCGGCTGGCGGCGGGAACCGACAACCCGGAATTCTTCATGGCGGCCACCCTGCTGATCGCCGTCGGCTCGGGCGTGATCGCCTCCGTCGCGGGCCTGTCGATGGCGCTGGGTGCCTTCATTGCCGGCCTGCTCCTCGCCGAGACCGAGTACCGGCGCGCCGTCGAGGCGATGATCGACCCCTTCCGCGGTCTCCTGCTGGGAGTCTTCTTCTTCTCCGTCGGCATGCACATCGACCTTGGATTCATCTGGCGGGAACCGCTTCTGGTCGCCGGCGGTTTCCTCGCCATGATAGTGGCCAAGACGGTGCTGCTCACTCCGCTCTGCCGGCTGTTTGGCGTGCCGTGGTCGACCAGCATGGAGACCAGCCTGCTACTGGCGCCGGGTGGCGAATTCGCCTTCATCGGCATTGGCCTCGCCACCCAGTTCAGGCTAATCGACAACGGCGTCGCGGCGGGCGTGCTCGCCGTGGTGTCGCTGACGATGGGCACGTTACCGTTCATCGCCCTGGCCGCCCGGCGCATTCACACGCAGCTCGATGCGGAGGCGCCGTCGAGGCCCTCCTCGACCCTGCTGCCGCCGGACGACCATGCCAAGCGTGTCATCGTCGTCGGCCACGGCCGTGTCGGGCAGCTGGTCTGCGACCTGCTCGACAAGCACGAGATTCCCTATCTCGCCACCGACAAGGACGTCGTGCTCGTCGAGCGCTGGCGCAACCTCGGTCGTCCGATCTACTACGGCGCTGTCTCTTATACACATCTGACGCTGCCGACGAATAGAGAGGTGTAGATCTCGGTGGTCGCCGTATCAT
>ENA-ORBV01005801-ORBV01005801.1-microbial-mat-metagenome-genome-assembly--contig:-NODE-5801-length-22342-cov-6.365461_pt1 | contig 22342 bp, 21 predicted proteins | sample MGYA00237777_ERZ505514 | MGnify/ENA primary metagenome ERZ505514 (study PRJEB26160, sample SAMN06269048) | microbial mat metagenome | isolation source: Oligotrophic lake microbial mat | place... | reverse complement strand
GCCAATGCCAAAAAATCTAGCAAAAAGTCTGGGGACAATGACAAACCCAAAAAATTGCAAGCAGGTCTGCTTTTGGAAGAGGAGGTTGACAAGCTTGCGCAAGATCACATGCTGGACGACGAGGAAGAACAAGACGACGACGACGACGACGAGAATTCCGTGATTCACCAGATTTCTTTCATCCAGCAACAAGAAAAGAGAAAGTCACAGGGCAGACGACCTATTCTTTTCCAGGACGAAAGTTTTGAATGTGTGCCTGCTTCCATCGCGGGGAAGAGTCGTACCACCAAGATTGACAAATGCCGTTGCTCACAACCCGTTGCCATGTCATTTACGACCAAAGGCAAGAACGTAGGCAGAGCTTACCATCACTGTGCAAACAAGGGGAAAAGTGGACGCACGTGCGACTACTTTCGCTGGTAAGTTAGTAAATCTTTTGTGCAGCATTTGTTTGTCTTTTGTGTTGAACATGAACCCGCGTCTTCCAACAGTTGATTCAATGGTTTTTTCGTTTTCTTCACGACTCAGGGCTTTTCAAGCCGAAACGATGCAGTGGTACCGTTTTGGTCAACATACGGGCCATGTCTTCGCTCGAGACATTGGTCCTTCTGCTGATGATTTGCTCCAAGGGAAGGTCGGAGATTGTTGGTTTCTCTCAGGTAGGTGCTGCAAAGTTGTTCGAATTCTGTACGACAAATGCTTAAGCATTTTCTGCGTTGCTCACCACGGCCTTTCGTCGTAATCAAACTTAAAACGTCCGGCATATCAGCCCTTGCAGTCGTTGCCGAGCGGCCAGATCTTATTACTCGATTGTTCGGAACTTTTGACAACAATAATCCCTACGGTATGGTGCAAGTGAATTTGTTTGTAGATGGATTCTGGACGAAAATCACCCTCGACAACTTCCTCCCGTGCATGATCGACAATGATGCAGAAGATCAACTACAGCAGGCGCTGAAAGCGAGCTTGGGGCTATCGACATCAACCTTTCAAGGCCCTGGCTATACCCTATCCGGCTCTTCGGCATCTGCCGTGAAAAATTCAGAAAGTAACGAGGACGACAAAAATGACTTTGAATCATCGAAATTCGACCCCTTTGTGCTGACGAACAAAAATAGACAGGTTCTTGCCAACACCCGCCAGTATCTTCGAGAGCAGCAAACAACACCTACCAACCCTTACGCCAAAAAATCGTCGAGCATTGAAGGGTGGCATGATTTTGTCAAGAACTCGCCAGCAGCTCTTTCTACCATTCCCCCCAACCTCCACCGAGCCGTAGCCACCGACGATCTAGCATACAGTAAAGCGAAACACCAACAGCTCTGGGTGCCATTCCTGGTAGGTTGACGTGCTTCTTGGGCTTTATGTAGAGTCCAGATTGGAAATTTCTCATTTTTCCTACATTCTTTCGTGCAGGAGAAAGCTTACTCAAAAATTCATGGAGCGTACTCGGCGATTTCAGGCGGCCAGGTATGTCCTAATTTGTTGTGAATCTGTGAAATCGGTTGAAGCTATACGGCAGAACCTTTTTTCGGAATGGCAGACCTTAATTTTTCAAAAATGCTGGAAACTCATTTCGCACAACTGCTGCTTCATTCATATACCATCCACCTCTGATGGCCTTGCAGATTGCGGAGGCGTTTTTAGATCTTACGGGAAGTCCGACCAAAAGCTTCCACTTTGACCAGCGACAATTCGACGCGAAAGCCTTTTGGTATCAACTTCTGTCCTTTAGCCATCAGCGATTGCCGATGGGTTGTGCTACAGATAGTTCACAAGGTGGTAAGCCCATTATTTTTGATTTTTAACCAAGTGTTGCGTGGGAAAGTGATATTAGTGATTTTCTTTCCTCATTTTTAAACGACTTGGCCTTGTAGGGATAATCGGGATGCATGCTTATTCCATTCTGGAAGTCCGCGAGCTCGAAAACGTGGGAGTGGGATTCTTTAGGGAAGAAATGGAAAGGGGCGACAAAGGTAATGTTTCAGGCTTCACAGGGCTCGACGGGAAAGTGAGATTGCTCCGTATCCGTAATCCTCACGGCAAAGGCGAGTGGCAAGGCGAATTCAGCGACAAAAGTCATGTTTGGGAAAAGCTACTGCAGCACTCTGGCGACTCAGCGTCTCTGAAAAGATCGATGAAGAACGACGGCACATTTTGGATCGACTATGACAAGTTTTTGATGGGTTTCTCGAGGGTGGACGTTGTCTTGGCCTTCAGGGGAAACAACGCGAGGAGCTTCAAATCAAATTTTCCGGAGAAAAAAAGCAATCATCGTTGTGCCCGTGCATTCGAAGTGTCTCTGTTGGACAATCAGCCTGGTACATCCGCACGCGACACAGTCGAGCTGTACGTGATGGGGATTCAAAAATCGCGCCGAGGGTCAACTTCCGGAAGGTATGGCTGCATTGAGTAATGTTGAGTGTGAAACAATTTGAGCCCTGGAACCTAATGATCCTCTTTTATCCTTTGCTTTGCAGAGCTGACAGAAAGGTTTCTTATAAGTACGTAGACTCGCAAATATGATACTGGGATGTGTAATGGCTTCCCTTGCTGATCATGCTTAAAAACTCTTGAATCAATCGCTCTGGCTCATTTCTTGGTTGTTTCACTATAACTGGCGTTTCTTTAGATTGTCTGATTTTGGGATATTCGTCGGGGAAATAGACGAAGTAACCAGGACGAAAGACGGGGAGATATTTCGGTCGGTGGATGGTGAAATGTTTGGCTACGAACGAAACGGACATTTTCGGCTTGTTCTGAACAGAAAAAAGAACCCGAAAGTGGTCGTGATGCCTGTCTCCTTTGGCCATCCAGCTGCCACAGATGGCGAGCGAAGTTTTGCGGTGCGCTTTGTCGCTGACTCCCCGGCCGTTTCTATTCGCGAACTTCCCGAGGTTCCCCGTGTTGACCGAGCTTTGGAGCAATTTTGCTTCGGACCACGAACTTCTGTCAGAACGAAGCAGGGAGAGCGAAAAATCGTAGTAGACGACGAAGAGGGCCGTCAGCTCTACGGCGAGCCTCGATATCGAGTCTTTCAAGTCGATTGTCTTGCAAATAGGGGGGGAATCGTGTTTGTCTATCTCTGCATAAATCGCCCAATCTTGACACAACACAACCTAGACGTTGACCTGAACCTTTCTTTGCGAGCAACATGTCGCGGAATGATGTGCAGGGTGGAAAGCCAGCTTCTCGAATATGAGACACTTCAAAAGGTAAGTTGCAGAGTCAAGGAGCATATTCAAAGATGATTGTTGACTCATCATAGTTTTGCCGCTGCTCTGGTGTGAAAGGGAAAGAAGTTCCAGGCCGCGTGGAGACAATTCACTCACGAGTTTCACTCTGAAAAGAAATCTCGTCTCCTAGCAGTCTTCTTTCAGAGCGGGTAAGAATAGACATTGTTGATAGTGTTCCGAGCAAACAAGATGTTGCAGCTAGTATCCTGATCTTTTCCGTATGCACCGCAGGCAAGATACTGAAATGGGAACAATTACTTGCAAAGCGATCCCGTCTAGCAGCGCCAGCAACAAGGGCGAAAAAAAGCAGGCCACCATAACGTCGTACGGGGATTTTTCCCCAAGCAAAAATGGTAAAGCTAGCACAAAGGATTTGGACTACGAGGAAAGCGGGGTATTTCATGGGAGTGACAAAGACTGCAAGGACGACATTCATGATGCTATGTTTGGATCGGCGGCAACGTCAAGCTCGTTCTTGGACATGAATAGTCTCGGCGCATTCGATTACGAACTAGAACGCGCATTAGCGTTATCGCGGGGGGATATTGAATTGAAAGACGTCCTTGAGATGAGCAAGACAGAGACAGCGACGACCAGGGGTACATCAACGTTCGAAGACCAGGAGATGCAGTTGGCTCTTGCACGTAGCAAAACTGAAATTGTTGGCGGCAGCACTTCGATTGCCAAGACAGTTGACGAGCAGCTTGAGGAAGCCATTGCACTTTCATTGGCAGAAACCAAGCTTCCTGCCCGTGTCGGTGGAAAGGTTGGAGAAGAAGCCATTGAGATTGACGCAGACGAAACCACGAAACCTCGGGTGAAGAAAAAGACAAGCGATACAAAAAGCATCATTGATGTAGATACCGAGCCTCGGAACCCATCAGCGTCTCACCTGCCCGAGACGAAGAAAGAGCCCGAAGGCATCATTGAAATAGTGGATGACGACGATGACGACGACAGCAAGTCAGGAACGACAGAAAATGACAAGTCAGGGAAGGAGCCGACGAACGGCGGCGAAGGTAAAAAGCCTACGAACGATAAAGAAGGAAATGGCCAGATGAGCCCAACAGAAAAGCGTCGGTTGGCAGCCGAGGCAGCGGAGAGGCGTCTGAAACGCAAAGTTGACTAGAAGCTGCCATTGTGGCGATCTGGCATGGTACAGTACTAGATATCTCAACGCTATTCGCCCGAATAGAAATTCTTATAGATAACTACACCATGCTTGGGAGTAGTCCCTCTCCTATTCTAGAACGGACAAACCTCCGAGCCGAGGTGACAAAGTAGGAGACCATATGTGCCACGGGAATATTAGCAAACCAATTTATATTCTTAAAAAATATATAACTCGAGTTGGCACGAACAGAGTTAGGAATTTAGAGCGTCACAAAGGTTCCACCAGCCTTGGTCATTTCACCTCCTAGCACTTGCTTGATAAGTGCATGGGGGACACGCCCGTCCGTAATAAATGCTCCTTCAACTCCAAGTTGTACGGCACTGGTTGCATAGGAGACCTATTTAGAAAGTAGCATACCATGAGGAGGAAAATGAATACATTGGAGTGGTGTGAGAAAAAAAATTCAATAAAGAAAACAAAACAAAATTGAAGCAAATACAAGTGATTTATTCAAACTGACCTTGGGGATCATTCCACCCGTAATGGTTTCATCCTCGATCAAAGACTGAATTTTCTGCACACTTAGTGTGGGGAACAATTTCATTTCCTTGTCCAAAACACCCGCAATGTCCGTCAAGAAAAGAACACGTGCTGCCCCCAATTCTCCCGCGATACGTCCAGCTGCAACATCCGCATTCACATTGTAAGCAATATTTTTCTCTTCGCCAATTCCAGTTCCAATGGGACTGACAACCGGACAAATTCCAGCATCCAACAATTGTTGCAATAAGTGGGTGTTGACCGTCTTTACGTTTCCAACAAATCCAATATCCACTCCATCCTTGTTGATTTCTTTGGTGCATTGCAACAAGGAGTCATCGCGGCCACTGATCCCAATAGCACGTCCTCCTGCACTGCAAATGGCCGATGAAATTTCCTTGTTGACACTGCCACACAACACCATTTCGGCCACATCCACAACTTCCTTGGTACTGACACGCATGCCTCCCTCAAAGCGTGATTCGACACCCACAGTTGCCAGCATGCTATTGATTTGGGGTCCTCCACCATGGACGACCACGACTTGAATGCCAACCTTTTGCAAGGCGGCCACATCTTGACAAAATCCTGCCTTGAGTTCAGGGGATGTCATGGCATTGCCACCGTATTTGACCACGATGGTTTTGCCTTTCAAACTGCCGGCAGCATCTGCCACCTGCAAGGCGGCATCGGCAAAGACATCATCGGCTTCGGCAAATAATTTTACGCTTGTCTGATGTGCTGGTTGCTGTGGCAAAAATCCAAAGGCCAATGGATGGTTGGCCGCCAAAAGGAGGAATGCAAAAAATGTCTTCATGGTAAAATTCTAGAAAATATACAGTACTATATTCTGGGTTGGTTTGTTAAATTATAATCTCTTCAACTTGTTAGCTTTCTATAGATATTCGAGAGTTGAAATTTCGATAACAATTATCAAAAGTAATGACAGTACTACTAGCTAGCTAGCTACTAGTAGCCACGACGGAGTCGTCGGCTCTTTTTTTTTGCAGTTGCAACACTTGATTGGTTGATGCATCATCATGGTGCGAACACTTGAGTATCTTTGGTGCGGAAGTGAGGAGAAAAAAGATATGCATTCCCATTATTTCGATTTGTTACGTGAAAAAGTAAATTGCCCGGGTGGGCTTTGACATTTCACTGGGTTATTACGCGGCCGGTAAAGCGGTCATCAGTGAATTGAGAGAATTAAATGGCATCCAACAAGAGTCATTTTGTTATATGAGACTTACTTTGTTCCCTCATACACTTGGAGGAGTTGTCGATACCTACAGTAAATTAGTAGGAAGTAAGGTACTGTCACAGAAGACCACAATCAGATGGCGCCGCCGCGCCATGCCGGTACCAATTCTACCGTAGTACTGCTACTACTAGCTAGTAGTACCTATTCAATTGTAGCAAGCTACCTACGAGTACCGGTACTCTGGTAGCTATTATTAGCTACTAGTACGAGCTAACTACTAGCTAGCTAGCTAGCTAGCTAGACTAGTAGAACTGACCGCTGAAACAACAGCAATAATCTCATTAAAATCTATAGTAACACTTCTAAATCACTATTTGGCACAACAGCGCTTGTTGTGTTCGATCGAGGTAGAGGAAGCGCCCTTCTGTACGCTCATCTTAAAGAATGGCCAGTGTGAGAGTGGGTGTCGCTGCTCCGGCTCCTTCAGCAGATCAAATAGCACCGAAAGTCAAGATTGTGATGACGTCAAACAACAACAACAAGCAGCTGCATGCAGCGCCAGTGCCGGCTCACGCCAAACAGCAGAAGAATCCAAAGCAAAAGGTACAGCCGCAACAGTCAGAGCTAGCTACAAATCCTGACACCAAGAAGAAGAAAATTATAAGAAAGAAATCCATGCCGGTTCCAGCAAATGGCCATGCGTCTGCTTCGTTTGCCCCGTCTTCTACAGCTGATCTACACTCAACTTCGGGCCCGAAAAAGACGCACAAACGATCAGCCTCCGTCTCGGCAGACTCGCGCCCACAGCTTCGCCCAGGGGCCTTGGACCCCACACATGTGGCAGCTCATTTAGGCATCGAAAGCCCGCACACCACGAAAAATGTTACCCGAAAATTTGTAGCGGCACCAACCATGCGAGGAAAGTTTCTGTCAAAATCCGCCACTTCTGCTCCCGGCACGCATAGCACTTTTTCTGTGGATTCGGATCAGACAAAGCCTTCTTCCAATCGCAAGACGACAATGGCTGGAACAGCACCCAAACAAGCACCAAAAAACAACAATAATAATAGTCCAAAAACTTCTACCTTCAACGAACATGGGTTCAAGGAACAAATATCACAACTCAAGCAACACGCGGAGCAATCGCCAAAGCAAGAGCAACAACAACAATCAAAACCAAAGCCTACCAAAAAATTGATCCGCAGACACACAATGGAAAGTAGTCCGGCAGCAGTAGCCAAGGCAAAATTGTCCCCAAAACGCGCCACTACCGTCCGGAAAGTAAAGCTGCCAGTTCCAGATAGCCCTTCCGGAAATAATAATAAATTCTCAACGAAACCAACCAAAGGATCGAAACCATCCTTGTCGGAAAACCCTGCTGGTGGTGCCAAATCCGCCTCTACCGCCAAAACACCACATACCACGACACACAATTTGCGAAAGACCGTATCCAATCAAACAGCAGCGAATGCCAAGGCGGCACGAACGAAAAGTGTAATGATGGGCAACAAGGTTCAACAATCTCCCAAAAGACACAGCATTGATCCAAGTACAAAGCTTGCTGCCAAGCCTTTTCACGCCTTTCGGGATGAGCTCAGAGATAAAGTACTGCCCTTGGAGGAAGAAGAAGAAGATGATGATGATAGTGTACTGGAAAAATTGAACCGAGCGGACACGGGGAACCAGCACAATCCTACTGCAGTCGATGATTCTACCTCCGCAAAAGCTTCCTCGAAAATATCCACAAAACATCACAAGTCTTTCTCGGCACTGTCCTCATCGCAGCCATTGCACAAGCCACACAAATTAAGTGGCAGCAGCTATGCTGGCGACATTGCCAACACTACCAGCATGCACCCAGCGTCGGCCTTTCGTCCGGTACAACGCACGATGGAGGAGAACAGTGGACAAATACCAAATGCCATGGGAAACTACACAGATAATATCCAGCATCAGCGGCTTTCACAACCTTTTGATGAAGAAGAATCGGATGACTTGGCGGATCCAAAAATTAAAAAAGCTGCGCTTGCTCACAGTCATCGGCATCATGACCATAGTCATAATCATCGTGTGCACCACACAACAAGTCGCAGTCTCAGCCCTCCCAATAATACGACCGACAAACATTCTACAGCTGCAACGCCATCACCCGCAATATTTTTTGGAGCTCCACTCGTACCCATTGATATTGCAGACCCATTTTCCGACCGGCCTCTCAAATTGAATTTGATGCACCACAAGGACGCCTTGCTAGTTTTGGGGCAAATCAAAAATATGAAGCGACGAGAGCTCCATGTTCAAATGTTGTCGGATGGTAGCAACAACAATGGCGCGCAAAATAAGCATCATAAAAAAGATCCACCCGATAAACATGATGAGACAAAGCAACAACAACAACAACAACAAGAATTGAAATGTATAACGCTTTTGAAGACGTCTGGGAATGCATCATCGGCTACGTTGTCTATGATAGGATACAAAGGCGGCCCCTTGGAGGACCAAAGGAATCACGATCGGTCTCTTATTGTATCACCCTTTTATTTAAAAAACCATGGACAGTCGAATGTCAAGAGGCGGCTTTTGGGCGTGTTTGATGGGCACGGCTTGATGGGATATAGATATGCCGAGCACTGTCAGCAACGTCTACCAAGTATGCTCTCACGGCGGCTTTCTGATGCCTTTCACAAAGCTGTGGATGACATTTCGGCTGGCCTTCGAACCGGAGATGATGAAGTTGCCATTACGAAGCGCGTTTTGATGGAAACCTTTGTGGCCATGGACGAGACGTCGCCGCGGGAAGCCGCGGGCGGTTGTACCTCCACTGTCGTTTATCAACAGGGCCATAAAGTTTACATTGCCAACACGGGGGATAGTAGGTCGTGCATTGTGGTTTATCACAAGAACCAACACAATACTACTACAGCGACCGATCCACAGCAACAAAAGTCCGTCAAAGTGGTGTATATGAGCCGCGAAGACAAGCCTGATCTTCATGACGAGCGAATGAGGCTGGAATCATGTGGTGGACAGATCATTGCTGCTGAGAAGAACAAGTCGTCGAAGGTCAAGTTCAACAGCAATAAGTCTGGCAAAGCCTCTTCTAGTACCCTATCCATGAGCCGATCTATTGGGGATTGGCAGTTTACCACTCTAGGTGTCATTCCTGATCCAATCGTGGGTATAGTTGATTTGAAGGAAGTTGTAAAGAACGAAATGACAGATGGGATAGACGACGTATGCGTCTTTGCCTTGTGCATGTCAGATGGCATGATGATCGAGAGCGACCAAGAGGCCGAGGCTTTGGCAAAAGAACTTGCCCCAAGCTTATTTGAGGATGACGCCCCGCATCCTTTAACAGCTTGCCAAAATGCTATCGAGAGAGTTGAGAAGGTATGGGACAAGAGGAACAAAGGCAAGTTTAGAGACGACATGACTCTTGCGATTTCCGCCTTGAGATCACCCTCGTAAGCGCCAAACTGCAAGAGTCCATTTTCATCTTGTTGGCAACAACTTTTGGAAATTTGTTGCCCAGAGTATTGTTTTTGCTCTCGAGGCCGGTTTTAATATTTTGATTTGAAAAGTATTTCAAATGACCCTTATCTTTACTCACTATGATAAGTGCCTGAGTCCTACATAAATTTGATAAAATAGCTTGTTATTGATTAACGTCCTCTTCTCGTCAGAATTTATCTGCCCAATTTGCAAAATATAATGATGGACATCAAACGGTACCAACAATATCTCCTAAAATCCTGCCCATTCTTATTTTTGTGCTGCAGCCGCTGCTTGCGTCATTTCAACAATCAGAGTCTTCACATCTCCACGTGCCGCAGCAGCTCTAGGAAATGGCAGTCGCAGTTTGAATTGCTCGGGTTGGAAGGAGACACCTGGCTCTCGTGTCACTTTGACGTACATTCCGAGGGAATCGACTGATGTAATTTCTGCCGCTGTAAGTGTGACATCCTCAAGCCCAGGAAGTCCTTTCACCATTGCCTGCATTTAAAAGAATTAATTTGGCCAAAATGCCGGTGAACATTGATTCTAGCAAAATAGAGTAAACCAGGAAAAGAATTTGCGAAAAAAGACTTACCAATGTAGCTTCACTATGGTCATCATTCATGTGTCCACCAATAGCAGCACCGAATTGAGAGACGGGATCTGGCTTGGCTGCATAGTATTCGGCGGCAGAAATAGCCCCAGCCCGGGCAAATCCACCAACAAACCGAATCTTTTCGACTTCCATTCGGAACCATGTAAAGTCCCCAAAGTTGATCCACACCTACATAGTACGCAAGAAAGAAAATGAGTGACAAGTAAAAAAATTATGGCGAGAGGAAACCAGATAGAACGCTTTTCAAACGTCTGTTGTCGATTGAATTTCAGGCATCCGCAAGGCATACCTTTGAATTTGGGTGCTTGGCCAAATACAATTCCTTAGCCATTTCAATTTCATCCCTGGGCAGTTTGCTGGCGGTTCCCATCAAATTCACACGACCATCTGCTGCGCCCTTGAATTCTTTGGCAGCCACGGTCAAACTGCATTTTGGATCCACCAAAATGTCTTGAGTGTGGGTGGACATTCCCGAAAACAAAAACATGGGACGGCCCTTATCGTCAGGAACAAAACCCACAACCGATCCAGAAGGATAACCGTCCTCGGCTTTAGAATTGGTGGACATGACGGCGTATCCATGATTGTATTGGACCAAGGTCCTAATTTCAGTAGGCCAATCCAATTTGGGTGCTTCTTGTTGATACGCCATGAAAGCCTGAGCTTGTTGTTGCAAACGCTCCGTTTCTTCGAGCGACAAATCCGGCACGGGTCCACTGCTTCGCACTTCATGGCCAGGTGCATTTTTAGCACTTTCCTCTTTTTCAAACAAGGTAGTGGTGCTGACTCCATTGCTGCGACTGACGGAAGCCAAGGGCACAAATGCCGATGTTCCTTGTACCAGCAAAGCTGCCGCCAAAAACAAACTCGAGTGAATCTTCATGGTCAAACAAAATATATCGAAATTCTTCTGCAGAAAAAAAGTAAGCTCGTAGGGAAGCAGCGTTTGTTAGATTGTGTTACGCCAATATAGCTAGCTAGCTCAACCAAGTGTTGTGTAAGATGTGACAGCCGGCTGTCGACCAAAGCATCATCGTCGAAGAATCAATGATCTTCTCTGTGAGTCAGCTAACCTGTGCGATGTGGTTCCAAGGTTTTAGGGTTAGACTCAGTTGGGGTCGCCCGGGTGGTCACCGGCGCTATTGGCCTCAAGTTGTTGTTTACTCGAATTTATTTTTCTGGAAACTGAATTTGTCTCCTGGGATTTGAGCAAGGCTAGTGCAGACTACTAGGGGAAACACATGGCTAGTAGTGCTGGCTGTGAAGACTGTAGACACTTTCTTCATCCCAAAGGTAGCGGCGGACAACGAGCCTGTGCGGTTTGATGCGGGTGCCCCGGAGAGAGATGTTGGTGGCTAGGACTGCACCGGGATGCCAGTCTAGACTAGGCATAACCCAAAGTCACAATGTGATGACCTTGCCATTTTTCACTGAGAAGCTGGGCAATGTGTTACAGAGTGTTGACTGCTTCAGGAGCAAGCACACCACAAACCTAGACGACAAAAGGAACAAAGTGCGTCGTTGCTCTTCTCTTTTTTTCTGACTTTTTGTTTCTTCTCTGTTTCAGAGGCAATGCAAACTGAAGGTGGACATCTTTACACATAGCTACGTGTCGCCCCTTCCGCTTCCATAGCTCTGATACCTACCCGCATTGCTGGCACAAGTGTTTTGCTACCACAAAAAGGAAAATTCTTTGAACAAATGAATGCTGCCAAAGGATGCCAACAGAAAAGCGACTGGCTACTATAGAGGGATGACTTCGGGTCGCCTCCTGTAGTTTCTAAAGGAGCGCCATGTTGCCCTCAAGAATAGATTGGAAAAATATTTATTTTACAGTGCATTGCACAAAAATGATGGAAACACCCTAAAAATTGGCACGGCCTCGAGAAGATTCACAGATTGTCTAATGCTTTCTTGCAAACACCAAAAGCATCACTACCAAGAATCCTCCTCTTCAAAATTTGCGTGCCAATACATCAAAACTTTCGCCTCGTGTGCGATTCACTCGATATTATATAAATGCAACATTCATTTGCGGGCCAAAAAAATAAATACCCGCACGCTGGGGGCTCGAAGGCCCTAAGCCTCGATTTCGTTACCGAGTTCGTCGTCTTTACTGAGGTCACCTTCAGGAGAAGCGCCGTCTTCAGACATCTTGTTCGTCTTTACGGTCGAGTCGGGGTCCTTTGCCTCCTTTCCGTCGTGGACGCCAGCAGCAATATCATCTGCCATCAAATGCCTTGTATCAATGTCAGCCTGTGCGAACCAGTCACCAAACCCAGCATCCTCATCCTCGTCTTCAATGGGTGGCAACATGTGCGTGTCCCATCCAAACCTGCGCGAGGCTTCGAGCAAGGCAAACGTGACAAGCAGAAGGATGTACGCCAAGAAAAACATCCACTGCTCTCCATATTCCCAACACTCATCACTCGATTTGCATTGTTCCCAAACGGGCTGATTGAAATTTTCAAAGCCAGCTTCTGGGACATGGATGATTCCGAAGAGGGCAAATCCAGCCCCAAGGGCGGCCCAGAAAGCCGCCACGGACCAACGACGATCAATCACCATGACCAACATGGCGACCCAAACGAAGGACACGAGAAGAGCTCCTCTCTTCCACGCGAGCACACCGAACCAGTTGTCCAGTCCAGTCGTATGGATATTTCCACCCGTTTCAAAGTCCTGAATGGGACTTCTGGCGGAGATGTTGACAACCCAATCATAAATGGATGGGAAGAGTCCAATAATGAAAGCAGGATAATGACGAGAAGGCATGAAATTGAGCGCTTCTTCGCACACAGCCAGACCAACAAATAAGACAATGGGACCAATGGTGGCCTGGTTGACAATGGATTGCATCAACGCGAGTACCCCAAACCAAGACCTGTTTTTGATTTGGAGCAACCAAAGCGTTAGAAAAGAAGCGCACATGACAGTAACCTCCACCATTTTCTCTTTTTGAGTGCGATGTGTCGGATACTTACAGAATGATATAAATCATTCCATTGGTGAGAGAATATCCAGTCAAGGCACCGCTCTTCTTATGGGCCGGGTGGCCGATATAGATGACAGTTCCAAAGGGACTTCCAAAAAAGCTAGCAATCATGGTTCCGATACCATCGACAATCATCGATTCTCGGACTGGGAAGGGATCACCGGCATTCTTGGCACTAACGAGACACATCAACGTAGTGGCAGTGGCGGAGATGGCGATCGGGATGACAATGCCGAGGTAGTCCTTGACGAGACCAAAGTCCGAAAATAGGTCATTGGCGGACCAATCGGGGCCATACCACTTGACCAAATCCGCGGCCTCTTGCACTGTGGACTTTTGGTTCAAGCCTGTGGCCCATCCAAGAATGACACCCACCAAGATCACCTGCAAGGCTTCTGGCAATCTCCAGTCTCCCCAACCAAGGCGTACGCCGGCGTACCAACCAAGGAAAACCCACATGACAGCATTGTATCCCACAATGGGGGCAGCAAAACTGTTAGAGGTTTGTTCCAATCCCAAAAAGGCAATCCCAATGCCCGCAATGGGAACCAAAAGAGCGGCAGGGGGGACGTATTTGAGAATGAGGGGACCAAAGCCAGCCAACACGGTGGAAATGAGACCCGTGATAAAGTTGGCCACCAAGGCCACCTTGTAAGCCAAATGAAAGGCCTCAGCTGGTCCCACAGCATCGACGTTGGAAAAGTAGACTGGGTACATGATATTAAATACAAAGGCTTTGTGATGTGTGGAGGGGGAAAGGATGGATGATGCGTGAGGACGAGATGTGGGGACTACAAGACCCAACAAGAAACGAGCAGTCCAAAGAGAAGCTTTCGTACCGAAAGCGGCAGGAGTGTTGAGTCCATATGGTTGTGCCGTGTAAGGACGACCCCAGGTATTGGTAAGACGAATTGCCTGCCACGTGTAGTACAAATTTCCAGCCAGAAGGGTAACGCCCACTCCGGGAACAATCTTGCCCCAGACAATCTCATTCACAGTATCCGAAGGAGCTCCAAAGTTCTTCATGTCCTGAATGGCAAAAAGAGCGCCCAACAGAGTCGATAGATTGTCAAAAAAGAGCTGGGTCAACGACCCCCTTAAAAATATTGAAGGAATAGAGCGTGAGTATAAGGATATTCAACAAACAATGAAAAACAGAAAGCCAATGCAACATACCAATCTCCTCCAGTCATGCGATAACCATTCTTAAAGTCAACGAGTTGCTGGAAGACAAGTAGAAGAAACAAGACGTGAGCCGTGCGAAATGTATGCAGGATTTCTGATCCATCATATTGGATTCCCCCCTTGATATCCAGTGGTAGCAGGATCCACCCACTTCTGCCAATCAATGATTTACCTGCACAAATCCAGCATTGCCTTCTCTTGCCCTGACGGGTACGTGATGTCCGGTCTCTTCCGACATCTTCCTTTTATAACAAGTTGTTATTTTCAAGTAAGTCAATACTCAATTTCTGCAGAATTGAACGGAATTTTTTGTGAGGCGAGGTGAGCATGAAGTTTGTATTCGAAACTTGGTTTACGCGACATATTCTAGCCTCAATCGAGCGATCCGCGCAATCAAAAGATACACCAACGGTTTCACAGTACTCGTACAATGATTTACTACCACCAAGATTTGTGCGTTGATCTTGTACTAAGCAACTCGTAGAAACAAATTCCGTTCTGGATAAAGGAAGTTCTGCTTGACGCCATCATATGTTCTCGGTAGATCTTGTTCATCTGTTTTTGTAAATTAATTAATGGTCCTGGTTCCGCGTGAACTTCTTTTACGAGAAGCTAGTAGGCTGCAAATCGACCTTGAAGTTTATTACCGCTAGGTACTGGCAAGTAAATAGTTACACCTACATACTTAGTAGTCTACTGTAGTAGTTTAGAACGCTTACAGAGTTCCAGTGAAGTGGAGTACGAGTCACGGGGCGCCTTGGTTCGATCGCACACTTGCCAGCAACCCTGAAGCAAGTTACCCACAACCTCATCATGGGCATGGATAATAATTATAATGTTAGACAGAGTAGCAAAACGGCATGGATCTAATATTTTCATCTTGTGCTTGTCATTCTCTCGTTTTCATCAAGACCATGCAGTAGGCAGGATTGGTTTAGTTTGGTTTGATTGGAAAAACTTTAAAAAATGCCTTTATTGGCCCTTGGTTGTTTCCCATGAAATGACATCAGGGACAGTAGTGCTTGTGGTGACTTTGATGTCCGCTGTTAGAGATCAGGAACATTGTCCTGCACTTTGGATCCCTGTCCATCCTCCATAACTGACACAATTTCCCCTTCATCAAAATCAACTGTATATCCTATTGGATTCAAAATCCCTTGAATATCCCCGTTTGTAAAAGGATAATTGACCCGTGTATTGTTTTCCGCATTGCCATTGGGTCCCACGCCAAACCGTACTTTTTTTTGACATTGGAAGGGTGGCGCATACATTGTCACCAAATCAGGTGTCGGTCGATGTTGTTCCGCATGTCGAATGGCATTGCGAATGGTTTGCCAATAGATTTGTTCATCCTTGACAGCTTGGGCCCATCTTTGAGGTGAGCAATCCTCGTTTTCCTTGTCATTATCGGACGCTTTGCATCGCTTGGTAGTATCCAAGACAGCCGTTCGCAGACGATCATCAACCTTGGCCCACAAGGCCAAACTATCCGGAAAATTCGTCACAAGTGTCCCATCATCATGTCGATACATCGGTGGACTGGGAATATGACTGTTTTCTTGAAAATGGACACATGTGACCAATGGAATGGCAACATTTTGAATTTGTTGTCGTGATTGCTGTTGAAAATGAGTTTGGAAAAATTGTTTTACCAAGGGCGACGTTTCCTTGGCTTGCAATTCCACAAAGCCCGTATCCGGCGTGATACTCAAAAATCGTGGTTCGTTCATCAATACAGCGAGAGTTTGACGACTGTCCACGAGGTACAACCAATACTCGTTGGCGTGTTCATAACAACCACTGGCAAAAACATTGGAATTGATTACTGGTTGTTGATTGGGGTCTTCCGAGTCCAAGTATTCTCTCCATCCTGGTTCCATCACATCCAAAAATGCCTTGTATCCTCGTACCAAACCACGACCCAGAAAGAGGGCCTTGACTTTCTGTTCTCCTTCTTTTTCATAGTGCAATTTGGAATGAGCCGGAAATCCTTCTTGAAGACCGCCACTGACGCCGATCAACATGTACTCTGTTTCAGCGTTGATGATTGGTAGCACAAGGAAGAGGAGAACCCAAGCAAAAAAGACGCTGCCAAGGACTCCCTTCTTGTGATGTTTTTTTGGTAAATGCATATTTCAATGACTCGTCGACAGAAGATTCAAAAAGAGCTAATAACACGACAATCCGAGCTGTGGAATAGATAGCGAGTAGCTAGCTAGATGGCATATTTGTTATCGGTTGGCTGATAGTATTCTGCACAGACTAGCTGCAGTAGTAGTTAAGAGAACGCCCACCGCCAGCAGATACTCCAGAAAGGAGGGGCCCCATCAATCTGTTGTTGTTGGGGAGATGCTGCCACACTAATGCTTCTACATATTAGTAATAAACTAGTAGTACGTAGTTCTGCCGTAAACTAACGAGGAAGATCTTTCTGTCAGAATTTATGACGTCATCCTCATGTTTTCTGCTCGATGGAACATTTCGAGGTACTGTATGGTACTGAACTTACCGTACTAACTCTTTGTTTGTAAATAATGGAAGCATCTGACGGAAGCGGATGAACGGATGAAGATGATGCCTTTCTGATGAACAGCCAATATAAAAGCAATTACGAGTACTTGGTAGCTACTTGGAACCAGTAAGTTAACAACGCAGATACCTATAGTACACACGAAGCTCTAAGGAGGACTGTACATTGTACAACTACCAACAAAACCAACAACTACAACCGACAATTTAAAATGGAATTGGAACCCATGAATGCGGACATTGATCTGTCCAAGTCGGCACTTTTGATCATTGACATGCAACGCGACTTTCTCGAAGAAGGTGGATTTGCCAGTCAATTGGGAAATGACGTCTCGAAAGTACAACGTGCCATTCGTCCCTGCCAGACCGCCTTGCATGCGGCACGCGCCTTTAACACCATGAATACCCACCAGGACATTTTAATTTTGCACACCCGAGAAGGACATCGTCCCGATTTGGCGGATTTGCATCCTCACAAACACAATCGTCGAGGACTCGTGGCGCCCACCATTGGACAACCAGGGCCGTATGGACGTATCCTCGTAAGAGGACAAGCTGGACACGACATTATTCCAGATGTGTATCCCCAAGAAGGAGAGCCCATTATTGACAAACCCGGCAAGGGGTCCTTCTATGCGACCGATTTGGAAGCCATTCTAACGGCCAATGGCATTCAAACGATTTTTGTCTGTGGCGTGACCAGTGAAGTTTGTGTGCACACCACCATTCGGGAAGGTAAGAGCTTGTATTTCATATTGTTTTACAAACATTAAAAGTCTATCATTGTCATGCCCTGATTTTTTATTATCATTATTATATTTTGCTTGTTGTGACCAAAAGGCAACGACAGGGGCTATCACTGCATTGCCCTCCAAGATGCATGCGCTTCCTTCAATGATGAATTTCATGACATTGCCATGAAAATGATTACGGCACAGGGAGGCATATTTGGAAGTGTCAGCACGGTACACAACTTTATCGCGTATTTAAAGAGCAAAAGTACAAATGTTTGAATTCTAATTGCTGCTGCACTGTACAGCAGAGGAGATCGCTTTGGTCAGAGGAAAAAACGGTGCCTGTAATATTATACTTGTAAAAAAAATCTTAACTCTAAACAAAAAAATCAACACTCCATTAGGCAGAAACTTTTTCAAAATTGCTACGAATACGGGAAAGGATATAATCACCGGCTGTGATGGGTTCACTGTCTTTCGAACGGATTACTTGTGCCTTGTCGGACTGCGCAAAAAAGGCAATGGAATATCGAGAGGTAGGAGGCGTACACTCCCCCATGGTGGGCATTCGGACACGATGCAAATTCGAGTAAAGATTGCCATCACTCCATCGTGCCAACATGTCCCCAATATTAATTGCCACGGCCCCCTGCACGGGATCCACAGGTGTCCATTGTGCTGCTTTATTTTTATCGTGTGGGTTGGAACAGCACTCGAGTCCCGCTTGTCCAGGTCGCTGGAAGAGGAGTGTCAAATTATCCCTGAATATAGGAACAAAAAAGATTACGCGTGAGATATCAAACACAAAGCACGCACGAGACGCTGAAAAGTATTTCTAAGCATAACGTACCAGTCGGTATGAGGGCCAGCACGCCAGTGGATTCTCCCCTCTTCATCCGGTGTGGTGAGTCTCTTGGCCGTATCGGCATCCATCGGTGGATAATGGAGCATGCGCAAAGTACATTGCCCATCCGAGGCCCACAATTTGTGAGATCGTGACAAATCTCCTGGTTGGTTCATGGGGCAGGCATCTTTCTCCAACAAATCCAACACACGACAAGCTAGTTTATGGGCCTCGACCATGAGTTGATTGGAAATTTCCTGAAAATTATCAGGGGTCTTGGGCCATCGACCATCCATCGCTCCTTCTCGGGCGGTTATTTGCAGACTCTCCTTCTGATCTGTAGTGCCAGTCGATGGTCTAACCTGTGAAAAATACTCATATCCGGCATTTAGCTCCTTGGCAAAGGGCGATTGCTTCTCTTTTGAGTCTTGTGGTTGAGAGAAAAATTCGGCCGACACTTGAAAGGCTTGGTCAATCAAATCGAGTGGAATGCCATGACCAATTACGGAAAAAAATCCAACGGAATGAGCTGCTTCCAAGAGCTGTTGCGTAATTTCTTCGTCTGTCCCTTTACTGATATCGATGACTGGAACTTGAAAGTCCCGAGTCGCTGCAGCTGCTCCCAGACCACTAGCAAATAAATTTCTCTCTGAAATAATTTATATGCCCATATGTAGAATTGTCAGCGTGAAATGAATCCATTCATTTGTCAAACAATGCACTATTAGTCACTTTCCACTATTAAATATTGAAATGGCTCCACTTACCCGTCTCTATATCCTTGTCTGTAGTCTTTCTTTTAACGCCATGTTTGGACCAAACCCCAGAATTCTGATGAACTTGCATCGCTTCGTCGGACAACAATGGCCCCACCACTTCCATCGTTCGAGTACCAGGACGGCCCATCTTGTAGAGTTTTTCAATAGCAATATCAAAGCCACCCGGTCCAGAAAGATTCTCGAGTGTTTCAGAAGAGCAGCCATATACAATACGACTGACACCACTCCAATAACAAGCACCTGCACACATAACACAGGGTTCTGTACTTGTGTAAATGGTAGCAGATGAGCGTTGCTCGGCATCCACAGTAGTGGAAAGCATTCGGACTAATTCCATTTCGGCATGACGTGTGACATCTCCTGAACCACCACGTTTCTTGGCAGCAGCCGAGCCATTCTGAGCTTCCACGAGGATGTTGCCATTCACATCACAACAAACAGCTCCAAATGGCATGCACCCATTGTCGACGGCAGCCTGACTCTGTGCAATGGCGGCTTTCATACAACTTTCATCGTAAGGTCGGAGTTGTGCCATGGTTGTTTTGTTGCGGGGTTGCTGTCTCTTTTATTAGATACCGCATAAGGATATCACAACATCGAGCTAATTTATGTTGTCGCCCACCATTCTATCGTCATGGTGCACAGCTACGTAGTACTAGCTAGCTAGTACTAGTAGCTCAAAAATGCCATCAAATTCCAGGGAAGAAGATTTGAATAATCGACCAGAAAGATATCAGAACAACCCGAACGCTAATGCGATATGAAGTTTAGAATCCAACAACTGTGCACTACTACTAATTAGATTTAGTAGTCTAGTACTATACTACTGGTACACACCAGTTGAGCTCACCATAATATTATTATTTTGGTTACAACATCTACTAGGTAGGGGTTTTAGGTGTGTTTTGTTTATAACAACAAAACAGATCTTACTTCTGGCTTGCCTAAACATTCAAAAATAGGTTCACAGACGTTGGTGCCTTGAGAATAAATGTGTATTTATATTGATTTGGATGTGGGGACATGTACTGTACACCTGGTGATTGTTGTATCAATGGACTGCGGAGGATCATATGGGAGGATAATACATTCGACTCGAAAGGGAACTGAGACCTCCCGACAAGAGTGGAAGCGCATTTTTCGTATAATATCTCCAACTGGAGTAGCACTCTGTACACGACGTTTCTTCCACACTCAAGTCATCGAGATTGTCGATAATCGTCTCCAACAAAATCGAATCAATCACGTCTCCAGCAAAGCACCCATCCTCTCCCATAATGGCAATGGTCGTGTTGCTGTTGGGAAGATAAACAATGACCTGACCGAATGCACCAAAGGCGGCCGCCATTCCTTCTCTGCTACCCGTGCCGCCATCTTTGGGTACGTACCATTGGTATCCATATCCATCTTTGTTAGGTAGGCAAAATGCCTGGACATCGTCATCGAGTTGGTCCATTGTCGACAATGAGACCCACTCGGACGATATGAGTTGTTCTCCAGGAGCAGAAGCTCCATCCTGAAGATACAATTGCCCTAATTTTGCCATGACACGCGGATTGGTCATTATACCATAGGCAGTCCCCTCTACACCATTGAAAGTCTCCCAGTCATAATCGGTTTCAGCAATGCCCATTTTGGTAAAAATGCCATATTGTTGCACCAATTGACGAGGAGTATAACCCGATCTTCGTAATATAATTTGTGCCAATATATGAATTTGACTCAAATACTGCCACGTCTCTTTGTTACATGCGTCATAGGTAACGGCATTCATGACTTGGTTGAAATTATCTTGTGGCACCGGGTCTCTTGTAATGATGAAAACAGCCACACAGTTTTTTTCCACGAGTCCTGAGGTCATGGTCAATATCTCTTCCACCGTAATGGCTTTTTTTTCGGCCGCCTGCTCCACACCTTCCCAATCCGAGTCGAAATTGAAAATGTCACCAAGAGTTTCACTTGTGGTCAGTAGGCCCAATTGTGTTACAATGTAACCAATCAACATGGTACTCCAACTTTTGGCAGCCGAAGCTACAAAGTATTTTCCATTGACTTCGCTTCCCGGATTGTAGCCTTCGGCGACGATCTTCCCATCTTGTATGACTACGTAACCTCGTGTAGCTGGATTCAAATTGGCCTGGATGGTACAATACGCCTTGTTGCGATTGTAAAGAGGACCTTCCATCCAAGGTTCGGACAAGTCAAGTATCGTAGCTTGTGCGGCTGTATTCAACCAGACGGCCGCCGAAATCAGTACAGCAGCAATGCGTCGTGACGGCAGAAACATTCTGTTGTCGGCATTTCAACTCGTCTTATCGGTACTACAGTACGAACAAAGCGGGTTACAGTACTGTACCTCGCAAGCAAGATTTTATGTAGCAGTGTGGGGGCTGTCTCTTAATAATGATCGCTAAGCTAGGAAGTACTTCGACGAAGTGCTCGAGCAATAGCAATGAGCACAATGGCTCCAAGGAGTGCAACGAGGAAGCTATAGAGGTTAAAGCCGCTAACGCCACTCTCACCCATCGTACTCATAACCCAGCCTCCAACCACGGCGCCCACTATCCCGACAATAATGTTAAGGATAGTTCCTTGTTGTCCGTCGGTGTTCATAATCAAAGAAGCAATCCAACCGACCAATGCGCCAAAAATAATCCAAAGTAAGATTCCCATATATATTATATTTAATTAAGTAGTATGCTCTTCATCAAATTGGGTATGTATCTACAAACCCAAAGTTCAACTTTTGACGGTCATCAGCATAATTTCCGTCATCCTCCAATCTATAGCCGTACTCACATTAAATGTATTACAGCCTGTAAATCCTTAAGGTAATCGTTCCATACTATTTCTAGACGTCTAACAAGAGATATATGCCAGGAAAAGTCTGTGAACTTTGGTTTGTAGATAACACTAGAGTCAAGCTCCTAAGTACCCAGACGATGGGCGGGTGGCGATTACTGAGACGGACTCCGCTCCGGGCTTTATTAGTGTATGATACGTTTGCGTGAAACTACCCAAACAATATTTCCAGCTGGGATTAACCAACTTGCTATTAGTAGCGGTAGGGGGTA
>ENA-ORBV01005800-ORBV01005800.1-microbial-mat-metagenome-genome-assembly--contig:-NODE-5800-length-22343-cov-7.845459_pt1 | contig 22343 bp, 13 predicted proteins | sample MGYA00237777_ERZ505514 | MGnify/ENA primary metagenome ERZ505514 (study PRJEB26160, sample SAMN06269048) | microbial mat metagenome | isolation source: Oligotrophic lake microbial mat | place... | reverse complement strand
ACCTATTCAAGCAAGACGGGGAGTCTTGCTTGAGGGGATGACGATGACGACGCTGATTCGCGGCGCGGCGCTTTCCGACGTGGACGTGCTACTTGGCTCGCTGGTCGATCTGGCGGCGAAATCTGGCCTTCTCGCAACACACACTTTTACGACGTCCAAACAAATGGAGCGTTGCGCATGGGATACGAACTGAACTCTCGAAGGCTCGAAGAACTGAAAAACATCAATCAGAAGCTTGAGCAAGGCACGCAAACATTCGAGCTGCTGAATGATCGGCTCGATCAGCGGACTGCAGAGCTTGTGAGGTTGCTGGGCAGAGTGGGCCACGCTGCGCTGGCCATGGTCATTGCCGCAGTGATACTGGCTGTTCTGCTGGCACTCCTCGCGTGGCACTTCCTAGGCCAAGTCAGCACTCCGCACTCGGTCATTCAATCCGTGATGGTCCTGCCATTGGCATCCTATGGTGGCGAGGTCACCTCGGCTCCCTTGACGCTGAGCTGCTACCGATCAGAAAGGGCCTTCGCGCTCGGCCGGTTTTCGCATTGCGCGCAACCTGGAGGAGCGGATCACAAGTGCTCGTGGGCACTTGAAGACTTCAAGCGGGTCAGCGGCAACATGCTCCAGGAACCCTTGACGGAGAACCACTTCTCCGGCGCGGTCAGCGCATTCGTGGTTGCGGGCCACGACATCTTGGCGCGCCAATGCAGCGCTGTCGAGTTGCCAACTGAAGCGCTCAGCGGTCATATCGGCCTTGAGGATTTTTGACAGATGGGCCGCTTTGACGGCTTCGACAAAGCGCAGATAGGCGCCGCGATCACTGGCCTTGCGGCCGCGCGTCAGCGCACCTGCGTCTTGCCGATCTAGCTTGTCGGCCGCCGCTTGGGCCATCGCTTCAATCTCGGCGATCGTTGCGCGCCGCGCGGCGGTCTGGGCGGCCGCGACCTCCGGATCGTGAGCGACCACCAAGCGATGCTCGCCGTGCGTGGTCTCAGCAATGCTCGGTGCCGTGCTTGGCGCCAAGGTGTGCGCCAGTTCGACGACCGGGTCCATGAACTCGCCATACCGGCGCGCCGGCACCGCGATGATCCACGACAGCTCGACGCCGTGCGGCGTCTTGAGTGCTGCCAGCGCCTCGACCTGATCGAGGCTCAGCATGCCACGGTCGGCGACCAGGATCATCCGCTTGACGGCGTAACGCGACAGCACCCTTGAATGTCGGATCACTTGAGGCGGGACTCAATAGCTCCCGCCTCAAGCTTCGATATCAATCAGTGGATCCGCTCGAAGTTCACTATCGTGAATGCAAGCGATTTATATGGTGTCGTCTCCGGGAAGCTGCGAAGTGTCTTCCGACCCGATTGCCGTCCCATTCGCGATGTTCAACAAGTCACTCATGCTGAATCGACCCTTTGTTGAACTCGGCAGTGTTGGCTTCCAACCGGGGTTTTGGGAAACGTATGACGCACGATCTGCCTGAAGTAGCGCAATGATGACACCGGCAACGATTTCAGCACCTGTTCCCGCCAGCCGATTGCCGTTGCCGCGAATCTCCGCTTCGCGGAGACAATAGAACCAGAGGGGAGCTTCTCCACGACCGCCAGCGACCCCCTGCCAGAGTTCGCGCTCCTTGAGCCGATTCTTGATTTGAAGATGCGCAGCTACATCATTCCCAGAGGGAAGACTTATGTCGATGCCACGTTGCAGATTGCGGACGGCTAGCGAGCGATGTGGGTCGGGCGTTCCGGGTGGCACGACACCATCGGGAAGGCGAAGAAGTGATGACGACATCTTGGTGTCGATGAGCTTGCTCGGCTGAGCATTTGGCCCAAAGAAGGTGTCCCACTCAACCTGCAGCTCCGGTGGTACAGGCCGCCCACCCCTGAGGTCCTGCTGGCCTGGCGGTGCTTCCGGATCTGCCGGAAAGAGAAGTGCGCCACGTCCTTCTCCCAGCGCATACCCTGATCGAACTTGGCTGTGGCCGAACCGGTAGGCTGCCACGCTGAACTCGACAGGCATAAATGCTTCGTGGGTGAACGAGAATCGGAGCCTTCTGAGCGCGCGTTTGGTGGTTTGTGTGCCAGCGATTCTTGGTAGGAACTCGTTGAGTACGATCCATTGGTAGTGCCATCGCACGAGCTTCTGAGCTTCCTCGAAGCGAGCGAGCCCTCCAAGGGACGTGTTCGTGTGCCGAAGGAATACAGAGTTGTGGAACTTCAGGAACGCCAGGTGCAACTGGGAAACTATGATGTTCTCGTCGTTGCGTGGATCCCCGAGTAGGGCAGTTCCTTGGTGGTTTCTTGGAAGATCCTTGCCGTCCGTCGACGTCAATAGTGTGAATGGCACATTGCGATCGTAAAACGAAGGTTGTACTCCGGGACCGAGTCCGTAGACCGAGTCGAGCTCAAATGCCGGAGTTCTGAAGTTATGGAGTGCTCCGACATCGATCTGCTTCTCCAGAATCGAGGTTGCATCGAGAGTCAGGTCGTGGTCCATGAACTGACCAAGGAATGTGTAGCCAGCCTTGATGCGCGGGTTGTCTTGACTTGTGTCGGACGGTGGAGGAGATCCTCCGTCCATAGGGCCCCCATGCGCGCCCAAGGCGTGCGGGCCCGGCGAAAACGTGTGCAGTGTTCTGAGCTCTGGGAACAATCGACCAAATCTTCCGCTCGCGGCGAATCTACCGCGGGGAACATCTAAACCACGATCTTGAAATCCATGCATGAGAAAGTCTCCGGCTTGAATAAACGTGCCTCCGTAGGGGAGGGGTAGTGGCGGCAGTTTGCGAGGGAGCTCTGAGGAAAGGAGTTGCGAATCCGACTGCCACCAGAAGGATAGGTGTCACGACAAGGACAGAATTCGCAGTGCCAATGCGAGATCGCTCAACAAGACCGTCTCGACCTTTACCCCATGTAGATGGCTGCCCCAAACCGCGTAAATCTGGCGAACTCTTCAATCCCACGCTGACAGCCACGGTTTGTGGCAGCCGCTAACACCCCTCGCTACAAGTTGAGCGGATGCGTATTCCCGCCCATCGTGACAGCCCATTTAGCTACGGGGTGACCGCTTGTTTCGGTTGACCGTCGCCGTCTCCGTCTCCGGGCCCGTTCCGAAATGGCTGCGCGCGCTTCAGCGACAGATTTCAGATGGCGAACGAACGCGGCAGATTCACGCCATGGGTGAAGTCGTGCGCCACACGCTCAGGGTTGATCGGATTCGGCGCAAGTCGCCTGCCGACCTTTACATCGGTGCAAGACTCACTTGGCGGCCCATAGAGCCCGGACGGCGTCGAGCCGTTCCAGGCATTCGATATACCGCGCCATACCGTGATCCGCGACGCGATCGCGCACATGGTCCTTAGCGTGCTGTGCCCAACCCTCGCCGCCGGCCGCGATGACGCCCAAGGCCGGTGTCAGTTGCTCGGCGATTCGCTCCCACACCGTCCTCGTGTGGTGTAGCCGGCCACTCCCATCAAAGTACCGTGCATGGCCGACGTGATGGTAGTCCATCGGACCCGAGGGAGGCACCAAGGGAACGATGTCGTTGTCGTTCACGAAGCGGAAAATTCGCTGCTGCAGTTGAATCGGTAGCAACTTCGTCCACGCTTCGCTCCCGACACGCGGTTGCCCGAAGGTGTACACGCCCGCCACAGGCATCGCCGGACGCTCTCGTGCCAAACGAGACGCGGCAAGCACGGCAAGCGCGCCGCCTAGGCTATGGCCCGTGATCCACACCGCGCGCTTGGTCTCGACCAGGCGTGTGACCACCTCATCCCATACATGCTCCAGCGCCAGATGGAAGCCGCGGTGGATGCCAACGTCTTCGGCGGCGTCCGCCCACGGTAGCGCATGCTGGCGCGCATCGGCATCCGTGAGCCAGTCGTCCAGTGCATTCTCGGTCCCTCGAAACGCCAAGATGCACGCCGCATCCGAGATGAAGAGAAAGCCTTGCGTCCCCTTGGTGTCGAACGGGTGCACCTTCAGGTTATGCGTCTTCATGAGGGGACTGTCGACCAACTGGTCCGCAGAACTGTAGGCCAAGCTCGCGAAGTGGGCGAGCCAGAACGCGTGCACGTCACTCTCGGCATAACGTAGCGGTTGGAACCCCCTGAGGCCGGCCACTTGCGGCGCCGATAGATCGAGCGGGTGGCGTGGTTCGCCCGTGCGTGGAGCCAGCGTATCGGGCTGGCGTTGGATTGGTGTGGGCACCTCGGCGCTCGCCGAAGCAGCGCCGTGTACGCTCAGGATCCTTTTCAACGCGCCGAACCAGAAATCCGCGCCGAGACCAATGGCGAAAATCGTGAGGAGCCAGCCTAGGAGCGACGACCATGAGAGGTTAGTCCATCCAGTGTCTGACCACCCCAGCAAGCCTCCCGTACCCAAAGATGGATCCTTGAGCGTGTCTTTGGTGATTTGATCCAACGACGCGCAATTGTCCACGCCCTGCGGACACTCAGCGGCAACCCGTTCGCTGAGCGACACATACTCAGCACGTAGCGCGGGATCGACGTAGAGCCGCTCTGCGATATACAACGTGTCTGCATTGGTCAGCAAAACCAGTGCCGTCCCCACGACATAGAGCGCTAAGCGGATCCTGCGCTTGTAGTCGCCTGTCGCGCGGTCCATCGATTGGCGATACCAGCGCAGCAGTTCATCACGTAGCGCCTGCTGCGATCCATCCGCCCGCAGGTTCATGGCGTGCCAAAGCGTGGCCAAGTGGTAAGGCAGCGTGCTTTCCCTCGCGTAATCCGGGTGCATTTGCTGCGGGAGGTGCACACCCTGCAACCAGTCCAGCACGACTTCGACGAAGACGTCATCGGGAATTTGCGACGGCAGCCGCCCGGCGTTCAACCCGCGTGCTGCTGCAACAGCCGCAGCGAGTGACGTTGAGGTGAATAGACCTCGACCGCGCAAGGACCCGAGCTTTTTCGACGCCCACGGCCACTTTAACAGCCAACGTTCCCATCGAGCAGGGGCGGCCGGATCACCGCTGGCTAGATCTGCAATCCGACGGTCCTGGTAGAACACGTCGCGGAGTTCGGCGCCCAACAGGCTGCGCAGTTTTGTGTGTAAGAGTCTCCCGCGCCATTGGCGCCACTCGACCAACCCTTCCACCAACGCGGTGGCGCACAGGCTCAGCAGCAGAAAGAGGAACGTCAGTCCGATTGCGACCTCTAGGATTGTTGAGCCCAGCATGTGTCCTCTCCCCTGTCGTTCTCGATTTCAAGTCTACGGCGGCCAGCGAACGGAACGGAAAGCGTCAAAAAAGCTTCAACAAGGTCTTCAAGGTCTTCGCTGTAGATGGCTGCCGTGGTGGAGATGGAGCGGCAGCTGCAGGTCGCGCATGTTCATTAAGCCGCAAATGGCCGCGGCCTTCGAGGAGGCGATGTGTCAACGCTTCTGCAGCAAGACCGCCGAGCTCAACTTCGTCATCGGCTTGGCCAATGCGCCACATCGCGACTTTACCGTCATGGCGTGCATGACCCTCTCGCTTAAGGGTTTGAAGAGGCTGATCCGGGCGGGATCCAGACGTGACGATTGAGAGCATGAATGGAACGAGGCGTTCTACTCGAAACAATCAATCACCGAGGCTGCGAACTACCGCCCTGTAGTGACACTTAGATTGAGTGCGGAAGGACGCGCAGGCGAGACCCTGTTCGCAGCCTTTCACAAGGTGCGGGTTCATAGATGCGCCTCTGCGCTTTGCAACGCGGCGGGGTCGTTCGTTACTCAATCAACCGTTTATTTTGGGAGAGTGTCAATGAGTCTTGCTGATCAATCTCTGTCCATTGCGGACTTCAGGCGTCTTGGGGCATTCGAGATCTACGGGGAGGCCGACGTGGCCGCGTTTTCCAAGGGCAAGGACGTCACTACTGACACGGCGGCCGAAACGAAGATGCCGGAAGACACGACATTTCGGCTCGGCGATCTGTTTTCTTCGCCGACCAAGTTCCGACGCATTTTGTGGCTGGCACGGCGGCCTGAGGTACTACCCGAGCAACTGATGCGGAAGTTCGCCCATCAAGTAGCTAGGCAGTGCGTGGACCGCCTCGCCGAGGAAGGCGAGCTGTCCGACATCCGGCTGATGGCCGCCATGAAAGCCCACCAAGGCCACCTCAATGGCGAGCGCCACCTGCGTTCCCTGTCTCCGCTGCGTCAGGCGGTAGTCCAAGCCACGCGAGATCACATGGAGCACGCCAATCAGCGGGCCGCCGACGGATGTCGCACCGTGGCGGCAGCGCTGGATCCCAATGCCTACGAGGCCGGCGTCGAGGCTGCCCACGTGTTCATGGAGCTGTTCCCTGATACCGAAAGTGAACGCTGGCTCCGAACATGCCTAAGGGAGCTGATCGATCAATTCAAGTAGACCCGGATCGACGTTTCGGTCCAAACAGTTCTCTTTCTCTAGCCGGGTGGACGACCCAGACGTGGCCGACGCCCATTAATGGAGGTGTTCGCAATGGCTCAGATTGACATGAAAGCCGATGCGCCGATTGGCGCAATCGTATCGTTCTTTGGGGATGACCCGGCCGTTCAGGCCGATAACGGCTGGCTGTCTTGCAACGGTCGATCTCTGGTGCAGGGAGATTGGCCGGACCTATTCGCAGCAATAGGCACTGCGTTCGGATCCACCTCCGAGGCCGACTTCTGCTTGCCCGACCTGCGCGGTGCCTTTCTGCGCTCTCCCGATGCGGGAGCCGGCCGTGATCCCGATGTGGCCAAACGTGTCGGTTCCGGCCCCAACGGCAGCGGTCAGGCCGGCGACGCTATCGGTAGCCTGCAGGAGGATGCCACGGGCCAGCCTAAGGCAGACCGTCAATTTTCAGTCAGCGGGAATTTCAACTTCGGTGGCAACACGACCCACGGTGGCTGCAGCGATAGCAACCGTATCAAGTTCAATAGCGACGACACGTCCATTGCATGGACCGGCGGTGACGCCGAGACGCGGCCGATCAACATCACCGGCCACTTCCTGATCAAGGCCAAGCCCAACAGCGCTGTCGATCCAGGCATCGGTGAGATCCCGCTGGGCTGTGTGATGGCGCTGCCCTACGACCCCGATAAGGACGCCGATAAGGACCCCGACAGCTCGGTGGACGACTTTTGGCGCTACTGCGACGGCCAGGATTTTATTGGCGCAGAAGGCAGTACTTTCTATGCCCTTTTTCAGGCCATTGGCCAGGCAAACGGTGGAAAGGATCAATCAGAGAATGCAGCCCCGCGCTTCGCCGTGCCTGACCTGACCGGTGTTTTCGTCCGCGGCGTCGCCGGCGATCGGGAGGACAGCCGCTTCGATCCCAATCGCGACCTACGTGAGACGCCACGCCCCGACCTACCCATCCAGGGCAACGGCGGCAACGCCGTGGGTTCCTATGAGGACTGGGCCACCGCCATGCCGAGTACCGGCTTGGCTGCGAAACTCAGCCACTTTCCGTTTAGCAAGACTTCGGGCTACCAAGCGGGGTTGGCTTCGGCTTCGGCCTTCACCGGTGTGACCAAGACCTTCGATGTGTCCGGGGGGGATGCGGAGACCCGGCCGCTGTCGATGTCGGTGGGCCTGTACATCCGATTCCTCAAGTCTGGTCGCTCGGACAAACGAGGTGCCTACCTGCCCTTAGGCAGCATCGTGGCCACGGGCAGCGCAGTCGTACTCAGCCAGTGGCAGCCTTGTGCCGGCCAGGAACTGCTCATCAGCGAATACAGAGATTTGTTCAAGATCATCGGAACTGCCTTCGGCGGCGACGGCAAGACCACTTTTAATCTGCCAGACCTGCGCGGCCGCTTCCTACGTGGCCGGTCGCTAGGCATCCTCGGACAGCGCAATCGCGGTGAAGCACCCCAAGCGGCGGGCATCTATCAAGAAGCCGCAACAGCAATGGCCCGCAACGCGTTTAAGTACCCCGTCGCGGCCTATCCGACCGGCAGCAGCGACGTCATCGACTACGGCACCGGAACCAAGCTGCTCAAGATCGACGGCAGCAAGTCTCTGACGGTCAGCGGCGGCGATGCCGAGACCCGCCCAATCAACATCTATGTCCAGCACCTCATCAAGGTGCTTCTCTGATCCGGCCTCAGTCCAACCACCTCCTTCACTAGGGAAATCCGATGACTCGCTATCTCAATCCCACGGCCGTCCGGCACCAGGGTCGCGGTGTGCTGATCGCCGAACGTATCGAAACCAATTTGAACAGCGGGGTGGAGTACCGCCAGCTGGTTTATAACGTTCTTGCGCTCAATCCCGACATCACTGACGACGGGCTAGGCTGGCAAGGCTTTTTGCCGCTGCCTGCCCAAGACATCCGTGAGACATCGGTGTCCGGATTCAGCGTGCTCCGTGTCTTGGGTGTTGACGAATACAACGGGCCGGCTCAAGCGGCCTCGGATGAGAAGCACGTCTACCTGTTTCGGCCCGACAGCCATTCACTGTCGGTTGAGCGGTTCCTGCTGGTGGAGGCGGCCGATGCCAACGCCAGGGACGGACGAGGATTTTCCTTGGTTCCGGACTGGGAGGTGCGGTTCCGCCGAAGTGGCAGCGCCGACTTGCCAGCCTCGGCGGACGATGTGTCGGCGTTTCGAGATCCTAATGGCTTGCCATTCCTCGATCCGCGCCGCTACCTCTCCTTGGCGCCGGGCCCGGAGAGCCTTGACCTCGGCAAAGGGTTCAGCGTGATTCTGATTCCGCACGGCGAGACCGGCAAGTTGTTATGGCGTCTATTCGCCAGAAGCAGCAATGGCAGCACCTTGTTCAGCTACTCCATTCCGCGCCTTGAAGACGGCTGGTTCGACCTGGGCGCGGTCAAACGGGACGATAGCGGTCGCGTCATGCCGCGTTCCCAACTCGGGCTGATTTTGGAAACCAAGGACCAGCCGTTGCCCATGATATTTACCGGCTCACTGGCCGCGACCCTTTACCAACGACTCGAGCCAATGGTCAGCGCCGAGGGCGCGGCTGTGCAGATGCGCACGGCCAACCGCGTGTTCTTGGCTGCTCCGGCCCGATTGAGCGACGCCGGCGGCGCGCCTGGAGAGGCTCGCCTAGCTAGCCTCGATTACGAGGTCGAACCCAACGGTGCGCTGGCGTACGACGGCAGTAGCGGGGAGCAGATCCTGCTCGGCTCCACCGGCCCCGAGGCGCTCAGCGTCGACTTTTCGCTGCCGTCTTCGGCAACCATTACCATGCCGGTTGCTGCGAGCCCAACGTTCACCTTGCAAGCTTGGCTGTGTCCGCTGCGCGGACCTGTGGATGCCGAGCAGGCCGGTGCCCCGCGCCTGTTGCTGTCACAGTCAGGTGAGAGCGAGCCGGCCCAGCGCGGACCGACCCTCGAAATCGTCAACCAGTTCCAAGTGCGTGTGTCGTTCGGCTCCGGCGAGTCGACGCTGTCGGCTGTCACCGGGAACGTGTTGTCCTATGGTGTCTGGAGCAACATCAGCGCCAGCTTCGATGGCTCCACAGTTCAGATTTACATGAACGGCGCCGAGGTGCTGCCGGTGGTGCAAAGCGGCGAGCCCGGTGCCGGACCGGTGGGTCAGATTGATCGCTTTGGCGCCGCCGACGGGGGCTTCGTCGGCCAGCTCACCGAGGCCCGCATCTGGTCCCGCGTCCTGTCGGGTGAGGAGATCCGCGCCAGCCTGTTCGAACCTCTACCCGATCCCGCCAGTGCTGTTGACTTGGCTGCTTACTGGCCCATGGACGGCGGTCGTGGAACGACCCTCATGGATCGCTCAGGCAAAGGCCACGATGCGCAGATGGTGGGCACGGTGTGGACCGATGGTACCGCACCGCTGGCCCGGCCCGATCAGCCCATCAATCAGATCGATGCCCAAAACCGAGGGCTGTCGGCGGGGTGGCTGACCCCCAGTGATGCGTATCCAGCGTTTGGACCAGTGGTAGCCGATGCGCGGCCCTTCGCGTTGGCCACCGGCGAAGGACCCATTCACCTGTACTATCCCGCCGCACGTACCCGGCTGCTGACTGCAGCACGGCTGTCGGGCACCGCCGCCCGAGCGTTTTTCCTTGGCGGCTGGTCGGCCGCCGATGGCGATGCCATTGTGGAGACGGGCCGGCTGGTGTTCATTTCCCGGCAGACCGGCGCCTACAACAGCTTTACCGCCATCAAGCTTGCAGCTGGTGACGACCCCCGGGTGACCAACGCCAGCTTTGACGGCGTCGGCGAAACCAGTGGATTCAGCGCTGAGACGATCGCCCGTTTCGTGCGTGCCAACACGGCCAGCTCGGAAACCTGGAAGGGCGTGCCCCGTCGACTGGGCTTGTTCGACCAGATTATCGCCGGCCGTGCCGTCGCCGACCCCGCCGATGCCCGCATCAGCGAGGGGCGTTCGGTGTTCTACGACTACAGCGGCACCCGCAAGCAGGCCTTCATCGGGCTGGGCCATCCTTCGGCCTTGGCCGCGCTGCGGGTGGTGGGCACTCAGGCCATCGGTTTCGGCTTGGCCGCCTTCAGCGGCACCACGAGCGACGGCCGGATGTCGGTGGGCTTGCGCGTGGACACCCCGCTGGGAGAGCCTCTAATTGCGTCTTTCGGGCCGGTGCCAGCCTCGGTGGAAGCGGTCATCGAGCTGCTGCGGGGCGCGGCCGATGACGCCGCCTACCTGGACACCAACGCATCCACTCCGTGCTGGGGGCTGCCGGCGGCGTCGAATAATCTGTTCGTGATCGCGCCCTTACGCCTAGGGAACCAGTTTTCGGTAGCCTCGGCGGTGTTCAAACTGTCTGCCGGCGAGGCGCTGGCACTGATCGATTTCACCGCGGAGCTGACTCTGAGCGACCAGAGCCAGATCGCCGCCAGTTGGAAGAACACTCCCCGTGAGGCCGAGGCCTTTGTGGCATTCCTGCATGCCGACCCCGATCCCAAGCAGGCCGCTGTACTCAAACAGCTAACGTTTTTAAATCGTACCGCGGGCATTCAACTCAATGGCGACTCGGTGGAGGTGACCGAGAAGTCGACCCTGCGTTACGTCACTGCCTTGGTGACTGCCTTTCGCGAAGGCATCGGTGGCACGTTACCGCAGACCATCGACGAAACCGCCCAAGTGCTTCAGGGTGTGGACGGGTTGAATTTGGGTCCCTCCGCCAGCGCGCCATCGGCAGTGGTCTCGGTACAGCCGGTCTCCGCGCCGAAGTCTGGCTACCCGGCCGCCGTAACCCTAGGGCAGACACCCGTAGGCATTGCCCTCGCCAGTGCGGGCCGCGACGGCGGCTGGATGGCGGACCCTCCGCGCTACGCCCAGGCGTTCACCGGCCTGGGTGCGTTGTCGGTGGACCTCTCTGCACTCGTTCCGGCACCCGATGTTTACGAGATTCCAGGACCGGTCACCGTCGAGTGCTGGGTGCAGCCCGACCCTTCCAAGCGGGCGGTCGACCAGAACCTTGACACGCTACAGAGCATTCTGCACTTTTCCGCCGCAGAGGACGGCATCACCTACACCCTTGGCATGAAGCCCTCAGAGACGCCCCGTTTTTTCGAGCAGGTGGAGTTCTTCCTCGACGAGCCCCTTAACGCCGAGGCGGAGGATCGGCTGGTGCGCGACCGGCAGTACTCGGTCCAAGTCTATCTGCGACCGTCCCTGATTTCAGTTGGCACCGCAGCATTCTGGACTCGCACCTCTCCCGCGTTCGACAAACTCGAAACCCTCTCCATCCGCGCGCTGCCAGCAGCCGGGGGTGGCCAGCCCAAGAGCTGGCGACTGGTATTCAAGTCCGATCAGATCGAGATGGAGGTGCCCAAGGATCTCTCTGTCGACCAATGGGCCATGGTCACCTTAGTGCGCAACAATGCTGGTGTGGCGATCTACTTGGACGGCGAGCTGGCCCAAGCCCGCGACGATGTTCCTCCGGTGGACGTCAATCAGAATCGCTACATCGTGGGAAACCCCAAGGGCAACGCGTTCTTCGAGTTCGATCCCAACGAGTTTGCGGCTTGGAATCGGCCTCGCAGTGCCCAGGAGATCCGCGGGAGTTACCTGGTGCCGCTCACCGGTGCCGAGTCGGGAATGGTAGTGCTTTATCCGCTGTCCCAAAAGGAGTCTGGCTTCGCCCTGACCAACCTGTGTCGTTGGACCACCACCATCTACGACAGCCATATTTCCGGCCGCCCCTTCTTTACTACCACCGGTCTGTTCTTCGATCTTGTGGGCGCTTTCGGCAATCATGCTGCCATTACGGCCACGCCGGCTCTGGCGCCGGGCCGTTGGCGCCACGCCGCCGTCGTGCTCAACCGCCGTGGCGCATTGGCCGTGAGGCCTGGGCAGTCGGCCGCGACCAACGGCACCATGGAAACCCGTCCCGGCGGCAGCTTCGCCCTTGACGCCCGCGTTCTGCTGGCCGCCCAGGAGAGTTCGCGCCAGGTAGTAGTCAGCCGCTTCGGAAGCCGCATCGAGAATCAGCTGTACGAACTGGGCATGCGCGAGGATGGGCGCGCCTTTGTCACCGTCCGGCTGCAGGCAGTAGGCCGCAACCGGCTCAGTTCCGACCAGGGGCTGATCACGCTGCTGGGACCGGCTGATCGACCCGTTCTCCCCGGCGAGCCCCACCATCTGGCGGCCTCCATGGCGCTGGCGACGCTCAACGACAAGCGCACCGGGCGCGAGGTCACTGCCCTCAAGGGCACGGTCTACGTGGACGGCGTCGGCGGGGAACCCCTCATCGATCCGCCCGTGGACGTGGCTGCCCAACGCTTGCTGACGGTGATCGGTGGTCGTGGGTCAGGTTTCTACAGGGCAGGGGATAAGGTCACCATCGAGGCCGCCGACCGCACCCATTTCCGTAGCTGGTACGCCACGGTGCTCGTGGAAGAAGCGGGCAACTACAAGTCCACTATCACCATGGGCACCGGAGAGAATTTTGCAGATGTCACCGTGGCCGCCAACGCCTTTTTGGACCCGGTGGAGTTCAACCAGGCAAGCTCTCCGACCCGGGTAGGTCAGTCCGGAGGTGGGGGCGAGGGTCCGTTCAACGGACAGGTCTCTGATGTGCGCGTGTGGGGAGAGGCTTTGGATTCGACCGAGGTGAGCGAGCTCTCGGCCTTGCCCGGCGCGAGTCCTTTCGACGACAAACTGATCGCTTGGTGGCCGTTCTCCGAGCAGTCCGGACGGCTCGCCAAGGACGCCGTCGGCGACAACGATCTGACCTTGACGGCAAGCACCCTGTGGGCTTGGTTCGACGCTGCCACTGCGGCCTTTTTCGTCGATGGCTTGGCGCTGCCGTCGGAGGGTATGTCGCAACCGCCGCTCAGTACCACGCCTCGGCAGATGCGCCTAGGAGGCCTAGTGGAGAACGGTGTCGGCCGGTTCGGCGCCGGCATGCGCGGCCAACTCGACGAACTGCGGCTGTGGCGCGGCCAACGTACTCGCGAGCAGATCCTCAACAACCGCGCCCGCTACCTGACCGGGGCTGAAAAAGGCCTAATCGGCTACTGGCGCTTCGATACTGGCTCTGGCGACGTGGTGGCTGATCGCACCATCCACCAGGGCAACGCACGCTACTTCGACAGTACTGGAAAGCCGGCCAACATCCCCTGGACAAATTCCTCCGCACCGGTAGGCTTCGATGCCCCCATCGTCGACGACTCACTGGACACACGCAGCTCTCCCCAGGCCGTGCAGCTAGCCGACGCGGCAGCCGCCATTGCCGTGTTTGAGTACGCCGATACCCTGCCGCTGCCCGATGGTAGCCGCCAAGGGGTGCTTAAGCGCAGCTATGTTTACGAGGGTATCAGTGGGCTAGACGACGACACCGGCTACAAGGTGGGTGACCTCGAACGAATTTACATCGGCCAGGTGCAGACCGATCCCACCGTGCTTGGCTACATCGAGGGGGCCCCGCCCTTACCCAGCGAGAACCTCACCAGGCCGCTGACCGCCCCGTCCGACGTCGATTCCTACAACGGCATTTCCTCGGTCACGCTCAGTGACCAACTGGGACAAGGGGCCAACTTCGGCTCCACCGAGGAATCCTCGCGGAAACTGGAGGTGAAGCTGAGCGTAGGTGGCGCCGGATCGGCCGAGAAGGACGAGGTAATCGGCATCCCGCCGATACAGACCGCCATCAAGACGGTCACCTTCCAGCTAAAGCTGGGAGCGATGATCTCCGCTTCGTTCGAGTCCAAGCAAGGGTCTGGTGCGGGGCTCGCCGCAAGCACCGAGCGTGGTTTAACCCAGCAGCTGGCCAACGGTGGTCAGTGGGAACGCAAGAACCCCGAAGGTGGCTACTTCTTGGAAAGTGGCGAGCGTCGCTTCATCCCCAGCAACATGGGATCGGCCTTGGTCAAGTCCCGCGTCGCCGATCTTTACGCCCTGCGCATTCCCTCGACCGGTGCGTTGGTATCGCTGTCCGCCGAGCCCAATCCGGACATCCCGGTAGACATTAACATCCTGCGCTTCCCTATCGACCCGGAGTACCAGTTGGCCGGCTCCTTGGATGGTCGAATCGGCCTGCAGAAAGCTCCGATGACGGAGTCCAGTTACTACAAGCCCCGCGAGGCCTACACCCTGAAGCGGGACGTGGAGCGCCAGCGCCAGGCCCTCACAGCGTACTTCGAGCAAACCAACCTGCAGGCGCAATTGGGTATGGGCAGCGACATCAGCAGCATCGCCGCGGCCAACCCGCTATTCACTGCTGACCTGGAGGCCCCGGTGCGCGACATGGTAAACACTTACGTGTGGGCTGCCGGCGCCGGCACCTATGCCGAATCGGAGGGCTTCACCACGGAGCTGACCGAAAGCTACAGCCTAGGACGTTCGTTCGAACTCGGGGTGGGCTTCAACCTCAGCATATTCTTCACTATCTTTGGCGTCGGTATCACGGTGGAAGGCGAGGTCGCCGGCACACTGGCTCGGAGCTTCAACGCCACCAAGTCGTTTTCGCGCAGCCGGGCGCTGCAGCTCGAAGTGGAGGCGGCACCCGATTCTTTCCCGTTCAAGTACGACGAAAACGAGGAGATCAGCGCCGAACCGGTTCCGGGCAAGGTGGATGCGTACCGGTTCTTGACCTTTTTCATGGCCAACCGCCCCGCACATGCCTCGACGCTGTTCGGAAAGGTGGTGGACCAACGTTGGTTGCGCACCTCACAGGATCCCAATGCCGCCGCCATGCGTCAGGCCGAGGCCATCGCCTCGGGCACTTCCCCTTGGCGGATACTGCACCGGGTTACCTACGTTAGTCGCATCCCGCCGCGCTTCCAGGCAGTACCACCGCTCACCGACCGGGCAGCGCTCCCCGAAGCACCTAACCAGGATCAGAATGCGGTGTTCCTCGCGTTGGTGCGAGCCAAGGTGCCGTCGAGTGGCGCGTCAGCGGCGGAGATCTCCCAGGCGGTGCAGGTGGTGCTTGAACGGGACGTGGTGGCCCTTGTGCCTTGGTGGGCTGCCTACTTGTCGGCAGCCCAAGTGGACAACACCACCGAACAAACCACCTACCGGAGGATCCTTTTAAACTCAATCGACTATGCCATCTCGGTGATCGGAGTGGAGGCCTGATCTGTAGCAGCCTGCGGCCCGCCAGTATGTAGGCGGGCCGCGATGGTGCCAACCTCACCCAACCAAGGCGACTCCAGCTACGCGCGTCACCGAAAGTCTCGCCCCAGACTAGGCAAGCTGCCCAACCGCAAACGATCCGTAAACTTGGGATTGACTTGCCGCGCCCAACCTACGTTCTCGACGGCACTGGTGCGAGTCCCACCCAACACCCGCTCCAGTTGGCAGCAACCGGCGCAGGAATGGATACAACGACATGGCGGAACCCTTCGGTTAAGCATGTCACGACATGCCGTGAGAACCCGAGTGAAGTAGGCAGCAAACTGACCAACCATTGTCAGTAGTTCGTCTGGCGAAGCTGGGCGCTCGTACTGGCGTTATACAGCCAGTTCCGTGGCAGCAATACGCGGTGATCGACCACTTCACGCTCAAGTGGGTGCGAACTCCTTCTCTCTCGCGACACCTTAGGTTTAGGTGGGAATCAGAATCTCGGCACTGTTGGTCGCCGCGACACCTATTCCGAGTGGCCAAAAGGGGAGGGGACGAATGTCATCACGTACGCTGTCGTCGGCAACCACCATGAGCTTTGCCAGCTCGCGGAGGGCCGTTTCCATCAACCAGATCGAATGGCCGTTGCGGACGGGGATATTCCTCGTTGCGAGCGCTGAAGTTGTTGGGTGTCTTGCGTCGTCCATGGACATTGAAGCCGGCATCACCTGCAGGCATCTGTACGGAGCTTACCAATGACGCATTTGCAGCAAGTGCATCCCGTCGAAGGCAATGCGGATGACAGGTACTTCGCCGCAGACGGCGCTGATCGGCGGCAGACAGGCAACCGCAGGCAAGGTGCGCCCGTCGTCTCGAATGCAGGCGCAATGCCTACACCACCGATCTCAAAGCGTTTGCTTGCCGCGTTCAAACGGCGCGGCGCGGAGCGTTGCTTTGCAGCCCGAACACTGGTGCTCCAGGAACAGGATGCAAGCAGCAAATTGTTTGTCATTCTCGACGGCAAAGTGAAGACCTATGCCACATCGAGGCAAGGTCGCGATGTGGTCTATCAGATCCTTGGTGCCGGTGAGATGTTCGGTGAGCTGAGTCTGGACGGTGCCGAGAGCACAGCGTCAGTCATGACGCTGGAACGGACGAGCTGCGTGCTGATAGCCCATGCGCTGGTGCCGGAGCTGATGGCCGAGTTTCCAGAGTTTGGGCACTTCTTAATCGGCAAGTTGATCAACCGGCTTCGCCTGGCGAACGCGAGCATAAAACTACTGGCGCTGGGCAGCACCTACCAGCGACTCGCCCACCTGCTTGAAGCGATGGACCACACCGAAACCAGGGAAGGCCGAAAGTTGAACGAGCCAGTCACCCAGCAGGCCCTTGCGGAGCGAATTGGGTGCTCGCGAGAGATGGTGTCGCGCATGTTGCTGCGCATGCGAAAAGCCGGCCACATCCGCATACACAGTCAACGGATCGTTCTCCTGAATGTTGTGTCTGAGGCCTTGTAGGCATCGGCACACGCAGTAGCGAGCGGAGCGCACCGTAATGCCACGAGGCCTGTTCAAGAGCCTGCATTCGTCGGCTCACACCCTTCAAGATTGGGCCGCCGAATACTTAAACAATTGCAGGGATCGCCGGGAGGTTGCATCCATTGGCTCAGCGCTTGATGCGTACCTATTCGGAGCGGAGCAACCCCAGAGTGCCATGGTGCTGGGCAACCATGCGCCTATTCGCTTGACGGCTCTCTCAAAAACCCCGGGGTCTGAGATACCAGCCCGAAGTCGGTAGCCAAAAAGCGAGGCAATTCGGGAGCCCGTCCGGTTTCAGGCGCGAGCAATGAACCACCCAGCTTCCACGGGTCTTGCGCGTGACTTGGCACTTCAAAAATCGTCGCCAACGAACAATCTGCCAGCCGCGCTGCCCAACGCGGGCTTGTTCGCTCTGCATTCGCCATGCAACTTCGCTCGCTCGGAATGCCCCTTTCGGGGCGGAGCTGCGAGCGCCCGCTTCCATGATCGATTGCCGAGTAGACATGGTCGATTCACCAGCGTGAATGTGTCACACCTGGGGTGTGCGTTTGTACCGCGACGAAAGGATCAGTTGAAGGCATGCTCGCCTCACGGGCGAGGCTCTGCTGGGTGGAAGCGCAGTTCAGCGCGCACGTGGATCGTAGGGTTGGAACGTAAGGGTGATTAGAGGGGCTTATCGCAGGTAAATCTCGCAAGTCGACCGTTGGCGAGTTTTTCCGAAACTGCTACTTTCCTGATCGGGGGTTCAAAGTAATGAGGTCAGATAGCAAGACCCCGAAAGCCGCTTGTGAGGAGTGTTTCTCAACAAACTGTCAGGAGACATCTCAATGGAACTGATCAGCCACTGGATCGATTGGAGAGAAGCCTACGGGAGCAAGCACAGCAGGCAGCGCCGAGAAATGGATCGCCTGCTAAAAACGCGGCCGATGCTGATGTATCTCGGTGACTCATGGTTCTCGACTCCGCTGTACCGCAACCTAGCCAAACAAAGTGCGGCGTCCGTCGATGGCATGGGTATTGTGCTTGGCAAGCCCGGTGGACTCGCTGCGGACCTTTTCTCCGACAAGGAACTCGACAGACTGCAAGGTCGGCTGGAGGGCAGTCCATTTGACGTCCTCATCGTCAGTGCGGGAGGGAACGACGCACTGTCTGAGCGGCTCAACAACGTATTCAATGGCTGGATCATCGGATCACAAAGCCGGCCAAAGATCGGCGTAGACGAGGCGTTCCAAGTGTTGCTTGATGCCGGCATGTTCGATGACGGGCAGGGCGGGGGGATCCTCGGCCGTTATCGCGCTTTGCTGCAGCTGGCGCAGAGCCTACGGCCGATTCGCGATCAGTTTCGCGTGGTCGGACACACTTATGCGCCTCTGCGGCGGATTGGCGTACCGGCCGAGCTTCGCGTCGACAATCTCGGCCTGGTCGCCTTCGTCAAGGGCAGTGCCGGCCCTTGGCTGTGGAGCGTGATGCAGCACGTACTGCACGACGTCGGCGCCGGGCGCGCATTTGCGCGCAAGCTGCTGGTCGACGGGTTCAAGTCCCGGGTGCTCGATGTGCTCGTTCCGGCGTTTCCCGGGCTCTTCAGTTACGCCGACTTCACCACACTCGACGGCATTGACAATGACGCGTTTTGGTACGACGAAATCCATCCCAACGAAGAAGGATTCGCAAGCATGGCGCCGGATTTAAACAATCGGATCCGCGATGCGCTGCCCGAGGGGAAACGGGGTGCCGTGCGGTAGCGCGATTCGTTCATTGCGAAGACACGCCGGATTGCATTGTGCCTCGGGCCGGGCAGGACGACCGCAAGCAGTAATGGAAATCCAGCGACCATTGAACGGGCGGTATTCGTGGATGGGAAAGGAGCGGAGACAACGTGGATGAAAAGTATGGCGAAGACGTGGCTTCAAAGCCGGTTGAAGGGGCCAACCAAGGAAAGGGGAACTTCACCAATCGGCACACGGCACTGCGCCTGATCGGCGGTGGCATTCGCAGAGCGTCGTTTTGTGCGCGCACGTCCACCTCCTCGACACCTGGGCCGACCGCCCGCGAAACGTGTGGCCGAGGAATATCCGGCCCTTCGACGACACTAACGTGTCCAAGGGAGCCAATCACTCTCTCACCGGGTAAAACACGAGGCAAACGCTTGCCGAGATCCGTGCGGGTCGCAAAGGGTATCGATCTGCTAGGTTGCGCAGCCGCCGAACATTTGTCCATGGAGTGCAGGCCCGCCTCTGCCATCTTGGCCTACTCGCCCCGCCCGTCGATGGCGACCTAGGTCCGGTCTCGCATTGGGCCTGGCGCACGTTCTCCGGCCTTCACAGCGTCAGCGACACCACTTGCCTTATTACCGCGCTGGCCCGCGTCCTGCTCGCAGATTCGGAAGACGACCTATTTCCGCTCGATACCGGCGGCCACAATCTCGCCAGCCGCATCGTCCGCAGCCTACGAATACAGGTCTTCCGGATGGCGCGCCATCCGACCAGTACCAACATCGTCCAAGTCAAGGGCCACGACCCCGACGGCGAGCCCAACGCCAACCCCACCGCCCGCTACATCGACCTGCGCTTTGTCGCCGCCGCGCGCGACGGCCGCCCCGTGCTGCTCGACACCTGTCCCGCCACCAAGCAGCCCGGCTGGCACTACATCCTGAAACCGCTCGACGGCACCAATGACCCGGTCAAGGCTGCTGCCCAAATCTTGATAGGCCGCTACATGGCCGGGTGCGTCGGCGAGCACGGCGGCAGCGCGCCACAGGAAGCTCTGGTCCAGCGCGACCGTATGCGCGTTCACCGCGACGGCCAGCGCCGTGGCGTCCCGGAGTTCGAACGCGCCGACTACGGCATCAACCAGCAACATGGCAGCAACTCCGGCTGCAAGTACAGTGCGGGTAGCATGGTTGCCACCCAAGTCAACGGCCACCGCGAGTTCATGGCCATCGTCAATCGCAACGCGCTACCGGGCAAGTCGCAGCTTCAAGTTTGTGACCACAGCGCGGGGTCGCGAGCAGTTCGTTCTCTGATCGCACTCACGCGTTTCCGGAGTTAGCCCAAATGTTCGATTCACCGGTGCTGGAAGTCGCGCTCGGATTGATCCTTGCCTTCCTGCTGTTGAACCTAGTCAGCAGCATGGTCGTTCAGTATCTCAAGGAGGCAAGTTGTACCCGTGGGCGCATGCTGAGGGAGCGCGTCGTCAAACTGCTCGGCGAACTGGCAGCCCTTGTGTTTCATTTTGACCTGCAGGTGTTTGCGCTGGCCCTATACAATCCTCCGGCGACTTGCAAACCCAAGCGAGCTACTTGGCTAGCTGGCAAAGTTGCTTCCGCCTTGCAAATGCTGACCTTAGCGGCCGGAGCTTCGACCTGCGCCGCAGCCGTCAACGCCGAGCAGGCCGGTCGACTCGGACGCGACCTCACGCCACTCGGTGGCGAGAAGGCAGGCAATGCGGCAGGGACCATCCCCGCGTGGGAAGGAGGCATCACCCGACCTCCGCCGAACTACAGGCGCAACGCGCAGCATCTCGACCCATTTGCGAATGACCGCCCACTGTTTTCGATTACGCCGGCCAACTACAAGAGTTACGGCGACAAGCTGAGCGAAGGTCAGAAGGCGATGTTCGCGAAGTACTCGACCTTCCGGATGGACATCTACCCGACCCGTCGAACTGCGTCCTTTCCCGAGCGCATCTATCAGTTCACCAAACGCAATGCTTCGACGGCGATGTTGGCGGCGGATGGCGACGGCATCAGGAATGCTGCTGAAGGCATTCCATTCCCGATTCCACGAACCGGTGCTGAAGCAATCTGGAATCACAAGCTGAAATTCAACGGGGTCAGTGTTCAGCGCTGGATGAATCAAGCCGCGCCCACGGCTTCCGGTCAGTTCAACCTTGTACGAATCCGCGAAGAACTGCTAAGCCCGTATCACACACCCGGCAACGCACTCGCCGACACCAACAATGTGTTGCGCTACGCGTTTCGAGTCGTGGCGAGTCCCGCGCGATTCGCCGGCCAGGTGCTGCTGGTGCACGAGTCCCTGAACGGGATCGAGACCCCGCAACAGGCCTGGGTGTACAACCCAGAACAACGGCGAGTGCGTCGGGCACCCAACGTCGCCTACGACAATCCCGGGACGGCATCGGAAGGCCTGCGCACCAACGACATGACCGAAATGTTCAGCGGCGAACTGAGCCGCTTCAACTGGGAATTGAAGGGCAAGCGAGAAATGTATGTGCCCTACAACTCCTACAAGGTGCATGCATCGTCCGTCTATCCATCCGACATCCTGAAGCCGGGTCACGTGAACCCGGCTCTGTTGCGCTACGAGCTGCACCGGATGTGGGTAGTTGAGGCAAGGCTTAAACCCGGCAATCGCCATATCAACTCGCGGCGCACGTTCTTTCTTGACGAGGATTCTTGGCAGATCCTGCTCACCGATCACTACGACGGCCAAGGACACCTCTGGCGTCACTCGGAAGCGCCGTCAATCAACTACTACGAAGTACCAGTGTTCTGGTCGACGATGGAGAATCATCACGACCTGAAGTCTGGACGCTACATCGCCATTGGCCTCGACAATCAGGAAAGTCCTTACGACTTTTCCTTCCGAGCCTCCGCGGAATCGTTCTCCCCGCAGGCGATCCGGTCGACGCGGCTCGGATCGGGGAATTCTGTGCAAACGCTACCCCCTGAGCCCCCTGAGACGCCGGAGGTTCCAGCTTGGCCGCCGGACCACCCAGTCGAGAACACCACCGACACGGGCACTGTCGGCTACACATACGTATGGAACTCATGGTTCTTCAGAAAAGGGTCAGGCAGGCGGAGCCCCGCGATCCGTCTTCTGCCTGAGTCCAACTATTCCGTCGCCTTGGACCTTGCCGCCTACGTCTACAAGCAAGACGGTGTCGATGCCCGCGAAGTCAGGAGGTCCTTTAGGAGGGTGCTTCAGGAGGCCATCGATGAGGGCGAGCTGAAGCTAATGTTGCAGGTACTGGTCCTGACCGACCACCGACTCAGCTTGGCTGGTTCACGAGTACATGAACTGGAGATCGACCTCCGACGGATAAGGAACTATTGGCGTACGCATTCCGCCCAAGCGTCGCGCGAAGTCACCCTTGATGCGCTGCGTGCCGACCCAGACCCGGACTGGCGATTCGCGAATGTGACGTTTGACATTTCCACGGGGGCAACCACTGGGTGGGCGTCTCTCGGACTCTCGTTGTGGCATGAAGGACGTCCACTCGATGAAATCATCGTCAGGCGCTGCATAACGCACAACGATGCCGAATGCTCGGACGCCGAGGTTGGTGTCGCGAAACAGGAACCCCCGAA
>ENA-ORBV01005799-ORBV01005799.1-microbial-mat-metagenome-genome-assembly--contig:-NODE-5799-length-22345-cov-5.506691_pt1 | contig 22345 bp, 21 predicted proteins | sample MGYA00237777_ERZ505514 | MGnify/ENA primary metagenome ERZ505514 (study PRJEB26160, sample SAMN06269048) | microbial mat metagenome | isolation source: Oligotrophic lake microbial mat | place... | reverse complement strand
TTTCAAGCAGAAGACGGCATACGAGATTCGCCTTAGTCTCGTGGGCTCGGAGATGTGTATAAGAGACAGGCCCGAAGGCTACCGCACGGTGTTCGTGCTGCACGATGTAGAAGGCTACACTCACGAGGAGATCGGCCAGATGCTCGGCATTCAATCGGGAACGTCCAAGGCGCAACTATTCCGAGCCCGCGCGCGGCTGCGCGAGTCCTTGTCCGACTTTGCAGGAGTATGGTCGGCATGACTGATGACGAGAAGTTCGACGCCTGGCTGCGCGACGCGGCCCAGGACTATCATCGAGCGCCGAGTGCAGCCCCACGCGACGCGATGTGGGTCGCCATTGCTGCGAGGGCCAGCGGCGCCGCCCCAGCCCGACGCCATGACGCCGAAGCGATCGAACGCTCCGAACGACTGGTGCACGGCCGCGCCATTGCGAACCGTTCGCCCAAGACAAGCCGACGGCCAGCGTGGTCGCCGCGCTGGTGGCAGTATGCCGCTGCTCTGGTGCTGCTGGCGGCAGGATTCGGCATCGGACGCACCTGGTCGGGGCGTGAGCCCTCCACACCCGCGCCACTCGCATCGGCACCGGACGTCCAATCGAACCCCGGCCCAACAACCACCGCCGTCATCTACGACGTCGCCACGGTTCAGCATCTCTCCCGCGCCGAGGCACTCCTCACCTCGTTCCGCGCGACCGACGGTAACGAGAGTCCCGCATCTATCGGCCGGTGGGCGCGCAACCTGCTCGGCGACACACGACTACTGCTGGATTCCCCGGCAGCGGACGACCAACGTCGCCGTCGTCTGCTGGAAGACCTCGAACTCGTGCTCGCGCAGATCGTACAACTCCCGAGCGAGTCGTCGGTCGACCATACGCTCGTCCGCCGCTCCATCGAGCGCGGTGAAGTTCTCTCGCGAATTCGTTCGACCATTCCCGCCGGCCCCATCAGCGGCACCTGAGGCGATCATGACATCACCACGGATAGATATGAAGATCGTTAGGCAGCTGGCAATCGTGGCGGCGTTGGCTTGGCCGGCCGTGGCGCCCGTCGCGCGCGCCCAGGCCACGTCACCCGAACGACTCTTGGCATCGGTCAGCGAAGCGCTGGCTTCGCGTCAACGCGAGAGCCCTTCCGTCGGCGACGCTCAGACAGCCGATTCCCTGTACCGGCTGGCTCGTGAGCGGATGAATCGCGGAGACTACAAGCGCGCAGCTGACATGTTCATGCAGGTGGCGCAACGGTCGGCCAAGTCGCCGCTGGCCGGAGACGCGCTGTATTGGAATGCGTATGCGCTCTATCGCAGCGGCGGGTCGTCCGAGCTGAGCCATGCGCTCAACTCCCTCGCTCGGCTCTCTCGCGAGTTCCCCAACGCCTCGTCGGTGGGCGATGCGGGTTCCCTCCGGATGCGGGTCTGTGGCGAACTGGCCAAACGTGGTGACGAATCATGCGCCGCGCAGGTTGCGTCGCGCGCCGAGGCCCGACGCGGATCGAGCTCGTCCGATCAGGAGCAGGCGTGTCCCAACGAGGACGATGATGAACGCATTGCCGCCCTCAACGCACTGCTGCAGATGGATGCCGATCGGGCACTGCCAGTGCTCGAGAAGGTGCTCGCCCGTCGCGACAAGTGTTCGACCACCTTGCGCCGGAAAGCGGTCTTTCTCGTCTCGCAGAAGGGCGATGCGCGCGCGGCCGACATCCTGATGAACGCGGTGCGCAATGATCCTGACAGCGAGGTGAAAGAACAGGCCGTCTTTTGGCTTGGACAAACCAGGGACGAACGCGCGGTGGACATGCTGCAGGAAATCCTCCAGAAGGAGACGAGCGACGAGGTACTCGACAAAGCGGTGTTCGCGCTCTCGCAGCACCGAACGGCGAGAGCTGCAACGATTCTGCGCGATCTCGCCTCCCGAGAGGGCGCATCGCTCAAGCGACGCGAGCAGGCCATCGTCTGGCTGGGCCAGCAACGCAACGGTGAAAACGCGGAGTTGCTCAAGAACCTGTACAAGCGGGTGAACGAAGAGGAGCTCAAGGAGAAAATCATCTTCTCCATCTCCCAAAATCGTGGCAGCGATGGCGGCAAGTGGCTCATGGACGTCGCGCTCGACGCCAAGGAACCAATCGAGATGCGCAAGAAGGCGTTGTTCTGGGTGGGGCAGAACCGCGGCGCGTCCATGGACGAACTGGCAGCCCTGTATTCGCGGCTCGTCGATCGAGAGATGAAGGAGCAGTTGATCTTCGTCTACTCGCAGCGTCGCGAGCCGACTGCGGTGGACAAGTTGATGGACATCGCCCGGAACGAGAAGGACAAGGAGCTGCGCAAGAAGGCCCTCTTCTGGCTGGGGCAGTCGCGCGACCCACGCGTGCTCAAGTTCATGGAGGACCTCATCGGATGAAGCACACACGGAGGGTCGGCCTCGCGTTGTTCGTCGCCGTGGCGCTGTCTGCGGCATCACAATTGACGGGACAGGATGCGCGGACCCGCGTCAGCCAGCAATCCGACGGGCAGCTTCGTTTCACGGTCAAACTTCGCCCCGAGGTGTGTGGTTCGGGGCAGAACATCTGGCGTGCGCGCGACGGTCGGTCACAAACCAACTGGGGTAACGGCGGGTACTCGCGTGACGTGGAGTTCGACGTGGAGTTCGACGTGGAATGCGATGCTGGCCCGGGACGGGTGGTCATCGACCGGAGCGGTGGAACGGTGCGCGATGTGCGCTTCTACGTCGGAGGCCGCTGGCGGGCCACAACCGGCGTCACCGATCTCGGCGCGTTAGGCACGAGGGCGGCGGCGGATCTGCTGCTCGACATCGCCAGAACAAACGACGGAAAGGCAGGGCGCAACGCGATCTTTCCGCTCACGGTGATCGACAGCGTCGTCATCTGGCGTGACCTGCTGCAGTTGGCTCGCGACGAGGGCCGGCCGCGGGAAACGCGGAAGCAAGCGGTCTTCTGGCTGGGCCAGCTCGCCGAGGCGCCCGCGACGCAGGGACTCGACGAACTGGTGGGAGAGGCTGGGCTGGACCGCGAGGTGCGCGAGCAGGCCATCTTCGCCCTGTCACAGCGTCCGGCCGGCGAAGGCATTCCCGCCCTGGTGAAGGTCGTGCGCACCAGCCGCGACCCGGCACTGCGAAAGAAGGCGCTGTTCTGGCTCGGACAGAGCAACGATCCGCGCGGCTTGGCGCTCATCGAGGAGCTACTGGCCAAGCGCTGACGGCTGGGTAATATCCGGGTTGAAGGCCATGCACGTTGTCTGTCGACTTCCCGCCTGCATCGTTAGGCCATGACCGATCCCGTCAGCCCCGCCCTTCCTCCGGCGCCTGCTCCGACCGCCGCCGACGGCGATCGGTGGCAGGAACTGCGGACCCTGCTGGTGGACCCGGAGCGCGCGCGCATCGAGGCGTTGGAGCGCAAGCTCGCCAATCCGAACCTGCATCTGAACGAGGTATCGGCGGTCCTCCCCGAAGCCATCCGCCGACGCTCAGCGTCCGACGGTCGCCTGGGCGCGGCGCTGGGGCCGGTGGTTGGCGACGCCATCAAGGCCTCGATACGGCGCGATCCGCAGCCGCTGGTCGATGCCATATTTCCCCTCATGGGTCCGGCCATTCGGCGCGCCATAACGAATGCACTGGCCGAACTGGTGCAGTCGCTCAACACCACGCTCGAAGACACCCTGTCGCTGCGCGGGATGACGTGGCGATGGGAAGCGATGCGAACGGGGAAGTCGTTCGGCGAAGTGGTGCTGTCGCACTCGCTCCTCTTTCGAGTCGAACAACTCTTCCTGATTCACCGAGAGTCGGGTCTCCTGATGGAGCATCTCACCGCGCCTAACGTGCAATCGCCGTCGCCCGATATGGTCGCGTCGATGATGACGGCGCTGCGCGACTTCGCGCGCGATTCGTTCCGCGCGCCGGAACATGACAGTCTCGATTCGCTGGAACTGGGCGCGCTGACCGTGTGGGCGGAGAGCGGCCCGACCGCAGTGCTGGCCGCAGTCATACGGGGGAAGCCACCCCTGTCGTATCGCGAGGAGCTGCAACGAACGCTGGAAGATGTGCATCGCGCCCACGCCGACGACATCGACCGCTTCGGCGCCAGCGGAGTCGCCTTCCGGCTCTCTGCGGGACTGCTCGAACGCGCCCTTGTCTCGCAGGCGAAAAACCGCCCGCGTACGGAGGGCGCCTGGCGCATGTGGTTGCTGGCGGCGGTAGTCGTAGGCACGGTGGGGTGGTGCGCCGTGCCGAGCGTGATGGAGCAGCGCCGTTTCGATCGCTTCGTGGACGCGGCGCGCCGAGAGCCCGGCGTGGTGGTGGGATCGACAGGGCGGGAGAATGGACGCTTTGTCGTCACGGGACTGCGCGATCCGCTGGCGCGTGACCCGGCGGCACTGCTCAAGGCCAGTGGAGTGAGTCTCGAACAGGTGGACAGCAAGTGGGAGCCGTACATCGCGCTGCGCCCGGAGTTCGTGGTTCGGCGCGCGGCGTTGCTGCTACTGCCGCCGCCGATGGCGAAACTAACGCTCGTCGGCGACACGCTGGTGGCTACGGGAGTCGCGTCGGCCGCGTGGCGGCGCGAGGCGGAGAGACTTGCCCGCGCGCTGCCTGGTGTGGGGGCGCTGCGCTTCACGGCGCTGGCCGATTCGGCCGACATCGCCCTACGGGCACGGGCCACCGACCTCGAGTCGATTTCGCTCAACTTTCCATTGGGAAGCACAACACTCGTGGTCGGCCAGGATCCGCAACTGAACACACTCGCCTTGCAGCTGCGGGCGCTTGTACAAGACGCGGCAGGCGCGCAGCAACAGGCGCGCATCGACCTCATCGGGTCCGCCGATTCGGTCGGCACCGAACAGACCCGGGCGGCGCTGAGCATTTCCCGCGGAGCGCGTGTCCGCAACGCCCTCGCGGCGCGCGGCGTACCCGCGACTGCAATGCAGGTGTTGTCAGACTCCGCCGATGGCGCCCGGACCTCGCGCCAAGTCCGCCTAAGCATCACCTTCCTACGCCTCGACCCGCTTCTCCCCCAACCGTGAAGGCAATCGCGTGAGCGTCGTGCAGCGAAAGGTATGCATGCTGGGTGCCACATCCGTCGGAAAGACGAGTCTGGTGCGCCGCTTCATCGAATCGATTTTCTCTGAGAAGTACCAGGCCACAATCGGAGTGAAGATCGACCGAAAGCTGGTGGAACTCGACGGCGTGCAGGTCTCGCTGCTGCTATGGGACCTTCAGGGAGAGGACGAGTTTCAGCGCGTGCGCATGTCGTACCTCAAGGGCGCATCGGGGCTCATTTTCGTCGCCGATGGCACCCGACCCGATACCCTCGCCACCGCACGAGCCCTGCGAGCGAGCGCCGAGGAAACGGTGGGGGTGGTTCCGTCGCTTCTGCTGCTCAATAAGACCGATCTGACGGAGAGTTGGGGAGTAGACGACGCCTTCGTCGACGCCAACGGACCCTCGGGCGTTCCCGTGGTGCGCACGTCGGCCAAGACCGGCGACCGCGTGGAAGATGCGTTCCACCATCTCGTGCGCCGAATGCTCAGCGCGTAGACCTCCGTCACCTGGCGTTTCGCCGGCGCTTGCCACAGCGACCGCGAGCGGCGACGTTGTACCGAACGTTCGCCTGGTCCCGCCGATGCCCGCTCCCCTGCTTTCGCTCGATGAAGTGATCGCCCGCCTCATGTCCGTCATCCGTCGCGAGGGCTATGACGGAGCATCGCTCGCCGAACTCTCCAAGGCGACCGGGCTCGGAAGGTCGTCGTTGTACCATTACTTCCCCGATGGGAAGGATCAAATGGTCGTCGCGGTGCTGGACCACCTTGAGGCGACCATGAAGGCGAACGTCTTCGCGCCGCTACGCAGCGACGCACCACCTCTCGAGCGGCTCCAAGGAATGACGGCTGCCCTCGACAAATTTTATGGGAGCGGCCAGGAGGCGTGCCTACTGGCGTCGCTCGGCGTTGGCGACGCGTCAAAGCAGTTCCACCCGCGACTTCGCCAGCTCTTTTCGGCGTGGATCGTGGCGATCTCGGAGCCGTTGCGCGTCGCCGGGATCCCGCGCGGCACGGCCCAGGCGCGCGCCGAGAAGGCGCTGATGCTGATCGAGGGGGCGCTGCTGCTCGCTCGCGCGATGGGGGAGCCTGCGCTTTTCGTCCGGACGCTGCGAGACCTGCCCGCCGAACTTCTGCGGCGCTAACTCGATTGGCTCCGGGAACTTCAGCGGTCGTTGGTAGATAATCCGTACCGAACGTTCGTTACACAATCGTCTCACTCAGGAAGTTCATCATGACACCCGTCCGTCCCGACAACGCCCTACGTACCCACGTCCAAGTCGCTCGCCTCGGGCTCGACGCGACCGAATAATCGCAAGTCTCTCACGATCGGCGGACTCTGGCGCTACTAGGTGAAGACCCTCGCCGGGAAGCGATTGAACGCGGCCAAGCTGAGGAAAATGGGATCCCCGGCGACCGTCGGCAACCACCGCCCATACGGACCGCGAATTCTCCCGAGGGATTGGCACGCCGAGCGACCGTGCATTAGCCTCCCGCGAAGGATTCTCTCCCTTCATCGCAGGTCACGCATGCTGACGTCCCGTACCCTCGTCCTGCTGGCCGCGCTCGTCTCTACGCGTGCTCCAGCGCTTCGCGCGCAGGCCGCGCTCATCGTGCTCAACAAGAGCGATGCGCGGGCCTCGTTGGTCGACATAACCAGTGGAAAAGTTGTGGCCACGCTTCCGACCGGCGATGGTCCGCACGAAGTGACCGTGTCGCCCGACGGATTCACTGCCGTGGTCGGGAACTACGGCGCGCAAACGCCGGGCAGTTCGCTCACGCTGCTCGACCTGCGTCGGCGTGCGGTCGTGCGCACCATCGATCTGGGCCAGTATCGCCGACCGCATGGGATCGTCTGGCTGGGCGATGGCAGACGTGTGCTGGTCACGGTGGAGCAGAACAGGGCGGTACTGGAAGTCGATGTCACGGCCGGCGTCGTTACGCGTTCCATTGCAACTGACCAGAATGGCACGCACATGGTGGCGCTTGCGCCTGACGGAAAGACCGCGTACACCGCCAATATCGGCTCGGGGAGCGTGACCCGCATCGACGTGGAGAGTGCGCGGGCGGTGCAGACCGTAATAACGGGAAAGGGGCCCGAGGCCCTCGATGTCTCACCCGACGGGCGCGAGGTGTGGGCGGCCGATCGCACGCTCGACTACATCACCGTACTCGGCGCCGCCACTCTCGATTCGTTAGGCTCGATGCCCACGCTGCGTTTTCCCAACCGACTCAAGTTCACGTTGGATGGCAAACGCGTCTTGGTGTCCAATGCCTCGGCGGGAGCGATCACGGTGTACGACGTGCAAAAACGCGCCCTCATCAAGACGATTCCGATTCCGTTCGATCCTTCCAAGAAGCGCGCCGAGGCGGTGTTGGGTGACATGGGGAACAGCGCGGTGCCGCTGGGAATTCTGCTGGAGCCGGGAGGGAAGCGGGCCTGGGTGGCGACGGCCGCACTGGGCGAGATTGTGGAGATCGATCTGATTACACTGATGATCACGCGAATCATCCATGCCGGCAATAATCCGGATGGCTTAGCATACATCCCGCGCCTGCCTTGACTTACACCTCGCCTTGGCGTAGAAACCGTCGCCCGCGCGTAGGTCGGCCCATGTAGCGTGGCGGTACCGCTGGAGATGGTGGCGGGCCGTCGCCTGCGCGTAGGTCGGCCCATGTCTAGAATCTGCACGAGTCACCGAGTGATGAGGAGAAAATGTCCGACAGCGTCGTGTATCTGAATGGGGAGTTTCTCCCTCGCAGCGAAGCCAGGCTCTCGGTGGATGATCGCGGATTCTTTTTTGGGGATGGCGTCTACGAGGTGACGCGGGCGGTGGACGGAAAGCTCTTCGAATCCGGTCGCCACATGACGCGCCTTGCGCGAGGCCTGCGAGAGCTGCGACTGGAGCCAACGCAGTCGCTCGACGACATCGAGGCGCTCTCCCTTGAACTCCTTGGCCACAACGACATTACCAGCGGCGAAGGCACGGTCTATCTGCAGATCACGCGCGGCGCCGCGCCGCGCACGCATCACTTTCCACCGGCCGGAACACCGTGCACGGTATTTCTCTCGGCGCAGCGGTTCTCGGTGCCGCATGACAAACGCGCCACAGGTGTCGCGGTCATCACATATCCCGACATTCGCTGGTCGCGCTGCGACATCAAGACGGTGAATCTGCTGGCGGCGGTGATGGCCAAGCAGCAGGCGGTCGACCATGGTGTGTTCGAAGCGTTGTTCGTGCGCGAGAGCGCGGTGACCGAGGGGTCGCACACCAACGTGTTCGGGGTGATTGATGGTGAACTGCGCACCTATCCGGCCAGCAACCTGATTCTCGGCGGCGTAACGCGCGACGTCGTGCTCGAGCTGGCGCGCGCGTTGGGGCTGCCGGTGAGCGAAACGCCCTTTCACATCCACCACGTCAAGGATTTGCAGGAATGTTTTCTTACCGGAACAACAACCGACGTGATGCCGGTTGTGCAATTCGACGGCGCTCCGGTGGGAAGCGGAAAGCCAGGGAAGATGACGATGGTCTTGTACGAAGCGCTGGCGGCGCGATTGTACGGCGCGGTAACCGCCGCGAGTCGTTAGGCGTGCCGACGTCTGTGCGGCGCTGGGTGCAGTTGGTGTTGTTAGGCGGCGTGCTAGTCGTGAGCGCGTCATCGTTGGTTGCGCAAGCGCCGAGGGCGGCTCGGCCACGGGTGTACATCATCGCCACCGGCGGAACGATCTCGAACCCGGGCGATGACAAGCGGCGCACAGGAACCGAATTGGTGGACGGCATTCCCCGAATCCGCGAAATCGCCGACGTCACGGTTGAACAATTCAGCAACGTCGCGTCGGGCGCCGTGACGCAGGAGATGTGGCGCTCACTGGCACTTCGCATTCGTGCCATGCAGCAGGGCGACTCGGCGCCCGCCGGCTTCGTGGTCACCCATGGCACGGACACCATGGAGGAGACCGCCTATTTCCTCTCTCTCACGGTAGGAGATTGCTCGCCGGTGGTGGTGACGGGGGCCATGCGACAGGCCAACGCGGTCGGAGCCGACGGCCCGGCCAACCTCCTGAATGCCGTACGCATTGCCGCGGCGCCCGCAGCCCGCGCCCGCGGTACGTTGGTACTGATGAACGACGAAATATTCGCGGCGCGCGATGTGACCAAGTCGAATACCACGCGGCTCAACGCCTTCACGGCGCCCGATGCCGGAGTGCTTGGCCTGGCCGATCCCGATACGGTCATCTTCTACCGGGCCCCGCCATCCACCTGCCTCCCGCCGCGCTTCGACCTCGCATCGTTAGGCGACTTTCCGCGCGTCGACGTGGTTTACGCCAACATCGGGGCCGACTCGGTGGTGGTCGATGCCCTGGTCAACGCCGGGGCCCAGGGCCTCGTGCTCGCCGGCGTGGGTCGTGGTGGATCGACCCCGTCGATGGGGCGGGCGCTTCGACGGGCCGCCGAGCGCGGCGTGATGATCGCCGTGTCCAATCGCACCGGAAGCGGGCGGGTGGGACGGGGAGCCAGTGCCGACACGCTCGCCGTTTTGCCGGCGGGGCGTGGTGCATCCATTGGTGCGACCGACCTCAATCCGCAAAAGGCACGAGTACTCATGATGCTGGCCCTCGCTGCCCACTTCGACGCGACAGGAATCGCCACGCTCTTCGACGTGCGGTGATGGGGTGAATTGGTGATGTGGTGATGTGGTGAAGTAGTGAAGTAGTGAAGTAGTGAAGTAGTGAAGTAGTGAAGTGGTGAATTGGGGATGTGGTGAAGTGGTGAATTGGGGATGTGGTGAAGTGGTGATGTGGTGATGTGGTGACGTGGAGATGTGATCGCTCAACGCGCTTTCAGGTTGAACGTAACTCTCTGTGGGAATGATCACCCACTCCCCGAGTTCGAACTCACGTCACATCATGTCCCATATGTCCCATGTTTCCCATATTTCCCATTCTCACCGCTATCTCGTGCGTGCTCGTGCCGCCTGCGGCGTTGTGCGCTCCGCAGCGATGGTTGCCACGATCGCCGCGCTGCTACCGTTGCCGTTGACGGCGCAACAGATCGTGGCACCGCGCGACAACCCCGCCATCACGTCGGCGCTCGACCTCATCCAACGTGACAATGCGTGGACACTCGACCAGCAGGTGTCCATCTGCGAGATTCCGGCGCCACCGTTCAAGGAGCACGTGCGCGCCGCCGAAATGAAGCGTCGCTTTGAGTCGCTAGGTCTTACCAACGTTCGAATCGATGCCGAAGGAAACGTGATCGGCGAGAAGAAAGGGACAGGGCAGGGTCCGACGGTCGTACTGGCTGGTCACCTGGACACCGTCTTTCCCGAAGGCACCGATGTGAAGGTCAAGCGGGAAGGATCGAAGTTCAGCGCGCCCGGCATCGGCGACGATTGCCGCGGTCTGGCCACGCTTTTGGCGGTCGCCAGGGCAATGAACATGTCGAAGGTGGCCACACCCGGAACGATTCTTTTCGTGGCCAACGTCGGAGAGGAGGGGCCTGGCAACCTGCGCGGTGTGCGATTCCTGTTCAAGAATCCGCCGCAGAAACTCGACTACTTCATCTCGGTTGACGGGACCGGGCTCGGGCTCACCACCGGCGCGGTGGGCAGCCACCGCTATCTCATTCAATTTCAGGGTCCCGGCGGGCACAGCTACGGCGCCTTCGGAATGCCGAGCCCCATTCACGCCATGGGCCGCGCCATTTCCCGGATTGCCGACTTCCAGGTCCCGACGTCACCCAAAACGACCTTCAATGTGGGGATCGTATCGGGTGGAACATCGGTGAATACCATTTCACCGTTAGGCGCCATGGAAGTGGACCTCCGCTCCGAGTCGCCGGTGGCACTCGCGGCCGTCGACGCCCAACTGCGCTCGGCGGTACAGCGTGCGATGGAAGGCGAGAACGCGCGTTGGCCCGCCGCCACCGCCAAGGTCACGGTCAAGTGGACCGACATGGGCGTTCGGCCGGCCGCCGCGCTAAACGACACGTCTCGGATTGCCCGGGTCGCCCTCGCGGCCGGAAAATCGTTAGGCTTCGACGCTCCGACCGGGGCCTCGAGTACGGACGCCAACCTTCCCATGAGCCTCGGCGTTCCGGCCATCACGATCGATGGTGGGGGAGAGGGGAAGGGGGCACATTCGCTCAGCGAGTCGTACGACGACGGCGTGGACGGGTACAAGGGGCCACAGTGGGCGCTGCTCATCGTCGCCATGCTGGCCGGCGTGACGCGCGCCGGGGGGACCATCCAGTGACGGTGGAGCCCTACGCGTAACGCCACCTCCAGCGCTTCGTTGCCTGTGCAGGCGACGAGTGCTCGTGCCGCGTGAATACACTCGGCTACGGCGCCAATGGATCTCTCTCTTCGAACCCTGACGGCGAGATTCCGTAGGACTTCATCTTGCGCCAGAGCGTGGTGCGACCCATTCCCAGCACTTCGGCGGCGCGCGAGATGACACCGTTGGCGTGGGTCAGCGCGGAGACAATGGCCATTCGCTCGTCATCTGTCGAGGGCGCGGCGCGATACCGGCGGTCATGATCATCCACGTCGAGCGCGGCGCGCACGTCGGGTGGGAGATCCTGTGCTTCGATGCGTCCAGTATCGGCGTAAATCGCCGCGCTCTCGAGCGCGGCAAACAGTTCACGCACGTTGCCGGGCCACTGGTACGCGCGAAGTACCCGCATCGCGAATGGGGAGCAGGTGAGTCGCCCCCACTGCGGAAGGCGCCCCCGCAGTCGCGCGAGTCCGTGTTCAACTAACAATGGAATGTCAAGCCATCGGCGGCGCGGTTGAAGACTAGTACTTGGTTGCCGGCGGTCGCGTTGTTCAGGGTGTAGAGTTGCCCAGCAGCAGCAGCGTCGCTCACGCTGGACGCTGGGGCCAGCGGGAGTCCTCGCTCGGGCGCATTGGCGTTATCGCAAGCGGCGACCAGCAGAGCGGCGACGGGCAGGAGCCTTGAGACCATCATGAGTCAGTACCTCGCGTTAGGGCCGTGGTGTATCGCGCGTTCCAGCACGGAAGCGCGGGACGACCTACGCTGAGGCAAGAGGGTGGCCGCGTGCCGCCGGCGAAGTACACCGTGGCGTAACCGCAACCGCTCATTCGACTTGGGCATACCGGCCGATGCGGGCGCCAAGTCGAGGCGGCTGTTCACGGAACGGTCGCGGCGTTTCATGAAACGCTACAATGAAACGCGAGAATGAAACACGACAACGGAACGCCACATCGAGGCGCCCCATCGAAAGGCGGTAAGGGAGCCAGAGCGCGAAATTTGACGATACATCACCTCCATCGCACGCCCATCGGCCGGCCTGCGCAGGCCTACCACCAGATATCGACCTGTTTGCCGTACAACCTGCGCATGGCCGGTCGCGTGTGCTGCTCGCCCTCGGCCTTGAACGGGAGATAGCGCGCGAGCATCCGAGTGTAGCGCGCGTCTGGCATACAAACGGAGGTATGCGTCATCTCGATGAGCGCGCGCTCCACGGCCCACACGTTACGCGCACCAAGCCGCCAGTCCGACGTCACGAGTGCATCGAGATTGGTGGTGCCATAACCGTTTACCCGACCCGATCCGTCCACGTACGGATCCATATAACTCGCGACCAAGGCCCGCACCGATCGAAAGACGGGAGGGCGTCCGTGCAGTCCGTAGTCGCGTGAGCGCGCTACCGTACCCCATAGTCCGTCGTGGCGAAAGAGAAAGAGTACGTGGTCCAGTCCATCTTCCGATTCGATATCGAGCACGGTGGGCGGGTAGCCGTGATGCTCAAGCACCGCGGCCGCAAAGAGCACCGCTTCGAGGCAGTGCGCGCGCCCATGCTGCACCGCTCCCCGAAAGGTGCGCAGCGTCTTCTCCCAGTTGTACGGGAGCGCGCGCAGGTGGCGTTGCACCTGAAGCGGGGTGCGCAGCGACTGAATGAGTCGGCGTTCGTGTCGCGTAAAGGCGGAGAGCGGCGGAGTGCGAGAAACCATGTCGGAACTGTACGCGGGCATCACGCCTGCGTGCAACGGGATCAAGCGTGCGAGCGGACCGCCGACCGACGACCGCCGACCGTCGACGGCCACGTGCGGTGGCGCTCCCACCGCGCAGGCGACACTTTCAAGCCTCAACGCTCGCCTCGGACCACGCGTCACAGTGGTCAGTTGTCCGTCGGTACCCGGCACTTCCCCACTCGCACTCCTCGCATGCGCCCCTCTCGTTTTCAGATCCTCGCCCTCGCCGCCTTCGCGGCCACCGCGCCAAACGTGTATGTGCCGCACGCTCGCGCACAGAAACCGGTCGCAGCGCCCGCTGCGGCGCCCACCCCGGCCCCAGTGGTCACCCGGACCTTCGGCGACCTGGCCCAAGGTCCATACAAGAGCCTCGTCATCCGAAATGCGATGGTCATTCCGGGGCACGGCGGGCCCCCGGCCGGGCCGTATGACATCCTGATCGAAGGAAACATGATCACCCGGATGATCCCCTTCGATCCGGTGGCGGCCGAGCGCAGTGGCCCGCAGACGCGCATGACCGGCGATCGTGTGATCGACGCCGAAGGCAAGTACGTGATGCCGGGCATGATCGACCTGCACACCCACATCCGCACCCTCCCCGAAGAAATCGAGTACGTCTACTATCTCAAGCTGGCCATGGGCGTTACCACCATGGTGAACGCCGCCGACCGCGGGTACGACGACGGTGTGCGCGAAGCCAAACGGAGCGCAGCGAACGAGATCCTCGCCCCGCGCATGTTCCCGCTGGTGAGCTACGGCGCCGGGACCACCTTCCCGCGCCAGGCGCTCGACGACCCGAAGCTGGCGCCGCAGGTGGTCAAGGCGATGGCGAGCAATGGCATCCGCGTCATCTCCATGGACCCGTTAGGCTGGTCGCTGGAACTGGTCACGGCAATTGCCAAGGCGGCCAAGGAGAACGGGATGATCACCTCGTTTCACCTGCAGCCATCCAACACGGCGGTCACGCAGGCGGTGCGCGCCGCATGTGCGGGCGTCACCATGATCGAACATCACTACGGCTACGCCGAGTCGTCGCTGGACAACAAGACGCAGGACTTTCCGCGCAACTACAACTTCGGCAACGAGAACGATCGCTTTCGCGAGGCGGGCAAGGTCTGGACCTACGCCAATCGTGAACGCCTGCTCAACCACGTGGCCGACTCGTTGGTGAAGTGCGGCGTGACCATGCTTCCCACGCGGGTGGTGTACGAAGCCAATCGTGACGTCCTTCGCGCCACCTCGCTCCCCTGGACGGAGAAGTACACCCACCAGGCGCTCTGGAACTGGAATCTCCCCAATCCAGCCTACCACGGCGCGTTCCACTACGACTGGACGAGTGACGACGAATACTACTGGACGGTGGCATTCCGCCTCTGGGGTGACCTGATCTACGAGTTCAACAAGCGCGGGGGGCGGGTCGCGTTCGGGACCGACGACAACTACATCTGGGCCACGCCGGGCTTCTCGACCATTCGTGAGCTGCAGTTGCAGCGCGAAACAGGGATGCACTCCCTCGAAGTCCTCAAGACAGCCACCCTCAACTCGGCACAAACGTTAGGCGAACCCCAACTCGGCCTGGTGCGACCCGGACACAAGGCCGACCTCCTCCTGGTAGACGGCAATCCCGCAGCGAATCTGAAATACATGTATTCGTTCGGCGACTTGGCGTTGGACAAGAACGGCAAGATGTTTCGCACCCAGGGAATCGTGAACACCATCAAGGACGGGGTTGTCATCAACAACGCCCGCCTCATGGAAGAGGTGGCGAGAATGGTGGAAAGCTCGCGCCGCCTGGCTCCTGCGGTCGATCCGGTGCTTGCGCCTTTCCAGGTGCGAAAGGTTGTGCCTTAACCGGACCTAACGTCGCACAGCTGTCAGGAGCACCGACACGTCATCGTTGCGAGGATTCACGAAGTCCAGTCGCACCCGCCCATCGTCGGTGCGTGATACGGTCGCCGGCACCGAACAGTTTGAGAGCGACCAACCACTCGGCAGCACCATGGCGTTGGCGGGTCGGCCGAAGGCACGGTCCCAGACCAGCATGTCTCCCTGCAGGCGATAGCGCGCCGGGTCGGTATACGTCTCGCTGATACGCAGTCGCAACGACTCACCCTGTTTGACGGGCGTGAAGGGGATCACGACCACTTCCGTTTCCGGAGCCACCGCCTGTCCGATGTCGAGCTTGGCGGCGGTGATCTCCGAACCGCGTAGCGTCTTGGGCGTCAGGTCGACTCCGGTATCGAGGATGCGCGCCGACGGTCGCGAGACTCGGCTCCCTCCGCGCACGACGTTGAGATACTTGTCGACACCGGGGCGCGACTCGGTGTAGTCGTGATACAGGTCGAAGGCGCTCGTTTCGGGCTGCTGTAGGAAGTAGACAATCTCGCGGTCTTGCCGAGCGCGCTCGGAGAGCCGAGCATCGCGCAGGACGTCTGGCGGGGCGGATGTGGTGGCAGGGATGGGCGATGCAATGGATTGGGTTGGTGGGGTGGCCGCCGAGATTGCATTTTTCATGTGGGGGGGGGCCCCCACCCCCCCATCTGCCCGCCGCCCAGTCACCACATACGGCACCTCTCCCGGACCAATGTTGATGAACGACAGCACCAGCCGCCCATCGGCTTCCCGGCGCACCTGCGACGGATAATTCACCGACATTAGCTCGTACCCAACCGGCAGCACCACCGCGTTCTTCTTGATGCCCAGTGGGCGCGTGTACACAATGGTGTCTCCGCCGGCTACGTAGCTTCGCGCGTCCTCGTACGTCTTCTCGATCAGGATACGTCCCTCGCCACCCACCGGGACGGCGCGGGCCAGCGAAACCATGATGTACTCGCCCGTGGTGTCGGCGCCTCGCACCCCTCCGTCACGTGCAATCCGTCCGCTCACTACCTCGAACGTGAGCGGTCGCCCCGTCATGCGGTCGTACACCGCCTCGTCGGTCGCCACACTCCCCTTCCGTATGGGGTTGAAATACTTGATCGCGCCGACCGTGGTCGCCGTGACCTCGTACACAATGCGGAACTTGGCGCTCCCCGGGGCCAGCAACTCGTAACGCGAGTAGTGATCGGCATCCGTCTGTCGCGGCGCCTGTGCCGAGAGCGGATCGGTGGAGAAGACGGCGAAGCACACGCACACCGCGCGGACGGAAATGTTCGTTAGGCGCATGGAACCACGGGAATGGGTGATGCAGCGGGCGATGGCGCTGGTAGTGACGCGGACGATGGCGCGGGTGATGCGGTGGTTGATGGCGCGGGTGATGCGGTGGTTGATGGCGCGGGTGATGCAGGCCTTGATGGCGCGGGTGATGCAGTGGTTGAGGCTGCGGGTGATGGCGCCGGTGCTGCAGTGGGAGATAGTAGTGCTAAGGGACGCAAGAAACCACGCCCCAACCCGCCCGCAGCCCACCGCGCGTGTCGGACGATCGAATCAACCGATCGAACGAACCGATCGAATGCACCGATCGAATCAACCGAGCGAACGAACAGATCGAATGCACGGAGCGAACCAACCGAGCGAACCAACCGATCGAACCGACCGATCGAACCGACCGATCGAACCAACCGATCGAACCAACCGAGCGAACCAACCGATCCAATCAACGATCTCGACTCCGGCGCAGGCGACCCGTGATGCGGAGCATGAGTACTCCAGCGAGAATCAGAAACAAGAGGGCAATGACGGGAACGAAGATGGCCAACGCCGTAATGGAGGCCGCGCCCACGGTTTCCCCGGTGGCGACGACGCTGTTGGCCAATCCCCCGGTCGTGAGTGTCGACTTCACTCGCGCCGCCACGGAGAGCATCTGCACCAACCCGGCGGCACCACCTCCTCCCACAATCGCCACCACCCACGTTACCAGCGGCGGCAGATCGGTCACGACCGCCGCACTCGCCAAAATGCCTGCACCCACCGCAGTCGGTGTGGCCACGATGTCGAGCACATGGTCCAGCCAGGGTACGTAGTAGGCGCCAATCTCGAGCGCGCTGGCAGTACCGAAGGCAATCAGGGCCGGAATCGTCCCAACCCACGCAAACGCCGGATTGAGCGCCACTACGCCGAAGTGCGCCGCCAGCCCCGCGCCCAATACCGGGACAAAAATCCGCAACCCGGCCGCTGCCGCCAGCCCCAGGCCTAACGCCACACCAATAATCGCGTCCACCAATATCGCTCGACCTCCCAAGAAAGCGCGCGTCGTGCTCGGAGCGCCCCGCCGCGACTACTCCGCATCCTGCCCGCATCGCCGCCGTAGCGCGGCTACTCGACCCGCTTTCCTTTCGACTGGGCGGCCGCCGAGCCAGTCGCCACGGGCGCCGCCCCCTCGTGCTTGTACACGCGCCCACCCTTCATCACGAACGACACGCGCCGTAACAGGGTCGCATCGCGCGTGACGTCACCCGGTACCGCGATGAGATCGGCCAGCATCCGCGGCTTCAAGGTGCCTAACGAATCGGAAAGCCCCATCGACCGGGCGGCCAGTGATGTGGCGCTGGCGAGGGCGGCCAGAGGACTCTGTCCCGCCTCATTCACCCGACAGATCAGATCGTCCGTATTGCGCCCATGCGCCCCCGCCACCGCATCGGTGCCGAAGACGACCTTGAGGCCCGGAGTGTGCACGGCCTTTCTCACTGCCGCGATACCGATCGGCATCGCCTTTTCCATCGACGCAAAGCCCTCGTCGTTGTAGTTGCCGATGCCCTGGTACTTCTGGCGATTCTCCAGGTAGTTCCGGAACACGAGGCCGCACTGCGGCGAGAGATACGTCCCCTTGACCGCCATCATCTGAAGCACTTCATCGGTGGCGAAGACACCATGTTCGATCTGATCGCAGCCGGCGTTGATGGCAGCCTTCATGGCCTCGGCCGCATGTGCGTGTACCAGTACGCGCAGGCCTAACGAGTGCCCTTCGCCGCACGCGGCTTGCAGCTGCGCATCGCTCATCGTCTGCCCTCCCCCTTCGCGAATGGATTTGGACGCGAAGAGCTTGATAAGGTCGGCACCGCGCGCTTTGAGCTCCCGCACCTTCTGCCGGAGCTCATCGGGAGATCCCGATGTCTCGCTCAGCGAGCCTAACGATGTGAGCACGCGCGGCCCGGGAATTCCGCCGCGGTTAATGGCGTCCCGTATATCCTTGTCCTCCGGCGAACCGGGTGACTGAATCGTGGTCACGCCCGACATCAGCGTGGCATATGCATTCCCCGCCGCCGCAATCGCGGCTTGCGAGGGCGTTTCTCCGTCGGCCGCGGTGTGAAAGCGTCCGGCGGCGTTAAAGTACCAGATCAGATGCGAGTGCACGTCCACGAGCCCGGGCATGAGCGTGGCGTTGCCCAGGTCGTAGCGCACGCCCTTGAACTCGGCCGGTAGCGCGCCGACGCTTGTAATGCGCGAACCCGTGACCACCACCGTGACATTCGTGCGCATCTTCTCGCCGTCGAATACCCTCCGCGCGGAGATCGCGATGGCCTGCGCGGAGAGGTTCGCGCTGGCCGCAAACGTGGCCACGCACAGTAGCTGGCGCGTGAACGAATGGCGCGAAAATGTAGGCATGTTGTTGTGACTCCAAAGACCGTGTGGAAGCCGCCAATGTATTCCCCGGTACTCCCGGCACAAGCGCGGGGCGCCGAGCCTCCGATGGACATTCGGGCGCCACGCGCCGAGTATGCAACACATCGCACTCGAACCCCGATCCATCCGGACGTATCCAGAGGGTACCCGAGGGAGAGTCATCGTCATGCAGTACCGCGCCACCATCAAACGTTAGGCTATTCCATGGAACTCCTGCTCGAGCGCTGCACCGTCCGCTCGTGGCGCGTGACCGACGCGCTGCGGCTGGCACAACTCGCCAACGATCGCACCATCTGGCTCAACCTGCGCGATCGCTTTCCCCATCCCTACTCCCGGGCCGATGCCGACGCGTTCATCGCACGCGAAGCGGGTGCATCGCCGGAGCAGAATTTTGCCATCGCGGTCGACGACCAGCCCGTAGGCGCCATCGGACTCATCGTGGGCGAGGACATCTACCGAGTCTCGTCGGAGATCGGCTACTGGTTGGGCGCCGAGTGGCGGGGACAGGGCATTGCCAGCGAAGCGCTGCGTGGACTCTCGGCGTGGGCCTTCGAGTACTTCGGCCTGCAACGAATTCACGCGCACGTCTTCACCTGGAATCCACTGTCGGCCCGCGTGCTCGAGCGATCGGGGTTCACGCTCGAATCGACGGCGCGCAACATCGCCATCAAAGACGGAAAGGTGACGGACGAATGGATCTACGTGATGTTGCGCGAGCAACGCTGAGGGTCGCTGGCCGCCGCGCCGTCCATCAAGGGCCACCCGTTTGCGACTCCAATCGGAACGTCTCAACCGCGTGCCGACACGCGGGATGCACACGAAAGAGACGACGCTCGCGCGCCGCCTCTTTCAAGCTGTCCTCCACAGAGTATCCGCCTACCGGATTCCCTGACAGAGGACCGCCATTGCTCCCTCAGCCTGACATGGGCCAGACGCCGGGATCGCGCGAGACGTCACACCGCGCCATGCGCTCGACGCGCCAAGTGCGCTTCTGCCTCCCCTATTCGTCCAGCGCGCCCGCGTGCCGCGAACGTCGATGTGTGCGAATGGCCCGCTGGGCCCCGTCTCGTGGTACAGTCCGAGGCCGCCCACCAACTCCGGATACTTGGTCTCGACCGATCCCACAGCGCGGTCGATGACCTGCGTGTCACTGAAGTCCACACGACCGTCATTGTTGAGATCATCCATGCGGCCGTCGCGATTGGCATCGACAATGATGTCTGCCGCATCGCCGAACTGATGGCGGCTGGCTCTCGCCATACCCTCTTTCGCGCCACGGGAGTTGTACTGTGGCGAGCGGAATCCGGACAGCACAACCACATGTTCCGTCGCTACTCCAAACGACTGCAGCGCCCCCAACACCAACTCCAGCTTGTCCAACAGTTCTTCTCGCAACACCACGTACTTGGGCCAGACATTCTTCTGGTCGTGCGTGACAAAATCACGAAGAACAAAGTGGGTCGACACCTTGGTCGCGGCGTTCTCCGGCATCACCTCGATAAAGCCATCGGGGTTCTCATAGTTGGCCGGCACCAGGCGGTGTTCACCGGGCCAGAGCCCCAGACGATAACCATTGATATAGCTCCCCAGCTTCTTGCGCCACGGGGTGAGCGTCACGAAGGCGAAGCCGGCGTCGTCGCGACCCGTTTGCACCTGGCGAATGCCGGGAATGCGCACCTGGGCGCCGAATCGTTCCACCAGCGCCGGAAAGGCGTCAATTTCGTCGAAGGTGAGCAGCCGGACGCGAAGGTTCCCCGAGCGGCCAAACAACGAGTCGAACTCGATGCTGGCAACAGCGCCCGTTGCCACCACCCCTCGACTCACCACCGGCACGTTGACCATTTCGGCATGCGGCGCGGCCCAAGTCTCCTCCTTCCCGAGCGTCGCGCCGACTTCACCACCCCACCCCACGCGGGCGGCGAACGCAGCCAGCGAGACGGCCGCGACGATCGTCACGACTCGGCGCGAAGCCGCAGGGGTCAACGTCGAGGAGGGCATTGCATGAAGGACGAATGGTCGCGCACGCTGGCAACGCCTTGCAGCATATAGCGTTCGCTGCGTGACGCACGGTAGGCCCAACGTAGCGACGTGCGTCACACAAGCGTCACACAAGCGTCACACAAGCCCCACACAAGCGTCACGCAAGCGTCACGAGATACCCACTTCCCCAATCACTCGTGCCCTCACGGCCTCCATCATCGTCCAATGCCGGGTGCGGCACTCGCGCTGCGCTGCCAGTCGCCGCCCATCGTGCACAGGCATTGGGACGTCCCGCCCGTCCCGCATGCCGCACGCGATCATCTCAACGCTCACCTCCCCCACCGATCACCCCATGTCCGTCCGCCTCCAAGATCGAGTGGTTGACTGCGTTGCCGCCCTGCTGGTCGGAGTCGGGATTCTGCTCTTTGCCGTCGGCCGTCAGGCACTGGGGGCCATCGCGAATGGCACCTACCGGGCCCACAAGGGTGAGTTGTGGGTCACCGTGGCCGACCTCCACACCTCCCAGACCAGGTGGGGCACGTGGCTGGTTTGCGCTGGAGTAGTGGTCGCCCTCGCCTCAGCGACGCGCCACCTGATCCATCGGCGCCCCACCCCTCGTTAGGACCGCTCGTTAGCTTCAGCGCACGTTAGGCGGCCAGCGGTATAGCCCGGGTACATGGGTAACACTTGTGTCCGGCAACATGGGTGACACTGGCCGGGTCACTCCCGGATGATATAGTCCCGTTCGTCGAGCGTCGCAATGAGCGTGCTGCCGAAGGAGATCCACCACACGCCGTCATCCACCTCGTCGAGCCCCACGCGCTCGCCGGTCAGCGCGTTGGCGAGAGAGAGCACCAGGGTCCCGAAGCGGAACGTTCCGCCGGTCGTGATCTGCTTGACCGTGAAGTACCCCGGGTACTCGGGCCCCGGGACGCGCGCGGGGTAGGCGCGCGTCGACACCGTGTACTGCGACGCCGGGGTCTCCATCCCCAACGATTCGTGTGGCCGCCCCTCGTTGAACTCCGTGCGGAACGCATTGAAGGCGCGCTGCTGCGCCGCCATCGTGGCGCGCGTCGGCCGGATCGCGCGGCGTTCCAGGGTGCGGTGCATCCGCTCGTGGGCGCCGTTCTCGCTGGGCGTCGCGGGCGTGATGCGCTGGTGCTGAATGCCCAGCCGCATCCACCACACGCTCAGCTTCGAGAGCCCGTGGATGCTCGTGGTGGCGAACGGCGGCCCGTTGTCCGTCCGAATCGCGCGCGGGAGTCCGTACGTGCGAAACGCCTGCTCGAAGGCCGGCCACTCCGTCCGGGTTTTGGTGGAGTAGCGTCCGTGGCAGTCGAGCAGGTAGCGCGCGTGAAGATCCGCGATCGTCAACGGGTAGCAGTAGATCCCGTCGCCCGTCCGGAACTCGCCCTTGAAGTCGGCGGTCCAGAGGTCGTTCGACGCCTCGGTGTGGATGGCGGGCGCGCCGGGATGGTCTGGTCGCGGCCGGCGCCGCCGCGGGCGCCGGGCGAGGCCTTCCCGCGAGAACAGATCGGCGACCGTGCTCGGCGCGGGCCAGTCGCGGCGCCGCGGATGCCGGCCCTGTAGCACCTTCAGGAGTTTTCGCGCGCCCCAGTCATCTCATCCACGAGCCAGAGCAACGAGATGACTTGATTCATGCTGCGAATCGCGTGCGTGCTCTCTAGTAGGGTGCTGATAGGGTGCTGAAAAAGTGTGGTGTGTGAGCGAGATGCTCGATGTTACCGCGTCGGACGGGTTCAAC
>ENA-ORBV01005798-ORBV01005798.1-microbial-mat-metagenome-genome-assembly--contig:-NODE-5798-length-22345-cov-5.566777_pt1 | contig 22345 bp, 16 predicted proteins | sample MGYA00237777_ERZ505514 | MGnify/ENA primary metagenome ERZ505514 (study PRJEB26160, sample SAMN06269048) | microbial mat metagenome | isolation source: Oligotrophic lake microbial mat | place... | reverse complement strand
CTAGTTGGTAATGCTGCAAGCATCACTTGGCATTAGTTGGTAATGCATTAGCGGGACATTAGCGGTACCAAACACTATGTACGACCCGCACGAAGTTGAGAGGTCGTCGAATTACGACCCTGAGCGCACCCAGTGTTACCCAAGAAAGTAACGTATTGCCCTCGGAATTTCGCTCCGTGTGTACCATCGCCATAAATAAAATTTCATAGCCGTTGAAATTGATTTTCGAGGGCTATTGATTTCGAATAGCACAATGGGTGTGGACGAGGGTCCCGCAAAAGCAAAACAATGACAAGAACGAGGAATTTTGGTAAAAACATTGATTTACTTAATACACAATGCGAAGGAATTCTTTAATTCACGTTCTAAAATCTGCAACAATGCATTAATGCTACTTCCACCTGCTGACAACTCCGACTATCATTTTCACAATCATCTTACTTATTTTGTATGATCCTTCGTTTCAGCGATAGACGAACAAAGTCAATGTTCCCTTTGTTAGTTGCCATTATATTTTAAGCAAAGTGCCTCCTAAGTATCTTTTGCACCAATGCTGGCGGAGAGCCTAATAAGAAGGGATCACGTGCGTAAGTGCGCAGCAGTCTATTCTAGGTATCTGCGAGGTACATATAAGTACTGGTTCCTTGTATTGCTACTGAAAGCTAGTACAAAATCCTACAGCGTAACTTCTTACTTTCAATTTGTACTGAGGAGTACATCAAAGCGAAGCTTGGAGCCAGTGGCGAAATAGTAGCCGGTAAATTGGCTACCTTGTGTAATAAGCGCGGCATTCGAAAGAATTTTTTTTCTTTTTCTTGCGCTGGCGAGGTCAGATCTCGCTGCTTTATGCGTGGCACACTAATCACACTTTCTTCCTTCTCTCAGCCAGAGAAAGAAACTCATCATACTGCAGGGCGCACAAACCACAAACCAACAACAACAATAATAACAACTAGCTAGCTACACCGTTTACTTTATAACAAGAAGCAACAATGACAGGCAAAGACAACCAAGACAAAGTTGTTGAGGAGGGAGTGGAAAACCCTTCGGTGAATGATGTGATTTTGGGGCGTGGGGATACTATCAATCGGTACGTAGGATCTGGTACTGGGTTTACGGCAATGTCATGTTCAACATCCAAGCGGTATCTTGTGTGGCTGTTGACCACTCTCCTTGCTAACCGATAGACTTTTGTAAATCACTGCTTTGTTCACCACCTTCTCCACAACACAGTCATCCAGGGTAAGTTCAAAGCTAACATTGTTGTCCTTGAGATGGTCCCAACAAATGCTTCTCCGTCGTAGTACTCGAGTTTACGCGTTTTCTAGCTGGACGCCTCTTTGCTCGCCTTCCACACGTACATTCCTCCCTGCTTTCCCTTCTAATCTATGCTTGCCTTGTCATTTGTACTCTCTACTCTACAAACCAATAGAAACGTCCAGTTTAGAAAACTTGTGGAGGCAAAACGCCGCGTGTACTTGTGTGCTAGATTCAAGAGGGAAAAGCGCATGATCGCAGAAGCTATCATTTCCACCATCAAGGCCAAGGATCCCCCGGGAAGGTTTCTCGCCAAGAAAACCAATGATGGTCTATGGCACCCCATTGGTGACGACAAGGCCAGAGAAAAGACTTCTCAGGCACTTCGAGAGAATGCCAAGAAGTTTAAAGACGAAATGGAGTCAGAGCATCACAATGTTGGCAATACTGCCAGCACCGCTTACCACCATAATAATACTCAAGGGAAGCCCGAGACGCATGGCAATCCTGCTTCAGGCGGCGTCCAGATGGTTGCGTATCCCTACCAATACCCGGCTGTACCTACAGCTGCGCCATCCGGACCTTCTGTGCACTACGGACATGGACATAGCTACCCCAACCATCATGCCCCTACTACAGGCGCTCATGCCGGTGGTCATGAAAAGGTTGCTTGGAATTATCCGTATGGTTATCCCCAAGGATTGATGCCAATCCAGGCTCCTGTCGCCCCCACCTCGATGCAAGCTCCTGCCCCTGCAAGTGATGTAGCAGTTTCGACCGCTCCTACGAATGTGCATCCTCTTCAGCAGCAGCAGCAGCAACACCAAGGGAATCAGCGCCAAGTGTTGGTCAACAATGACTGCGGCCACAAGAACTACCACCAAACCAACGCTCCCACGACGGAAGCTTCTGCCCAGTCCCTTCGCTTGCAACCTAGGGCACAGAGCCCGTGTCAGCAGCAGCAGCAACTCTGGAACTCAAGCAACGTAAGCCGAAGCGAAAACGAAACGGGCTTTTCGCGCCAGCAACACACCATCGCGGCACCATCCAGCAATGCCAACGCCGGTGTACCACGTGTGCAAGCTACACGCTTTTCCTCTTCCAGTGACCGAACGCAAGTCGTGAACCCCTCTTCTTGGCCTCCGGCTGCCCCTCACGATGTTTCCTGGAGTCCAATGAAGCAGAATGTGGACGAATCGATTGATCTTTCTCTCCTCAGTGGACTGGTGTTCCCGGCCGACGCTTCGAACCACCAGGAACATGGATGCGAAAGCCACCATCCTTCTTCGGATCACTTTGAAGCCTTTGAAATCCTCGAGGTCGCCAGCCAGGACATCGAACCCGAACCTTGCTGGTATGAGGCGCCCAAGAGTCCCGTCCGATTGGAACGGCACTCGCAGAATCATTTCCCGAACAAGCGACCCTTGTCTCCAGAATACCGGAGCTCTACGGCGATCGATATCCATCACGAATCGCATCATCCGGCCAAGATCTCCAAGATTGAATCGTCATCCTTTGATATCGACTTTGACGACGAGGATGAGTTTGCCGTCATGGACAATCTCCGGGCACTCCGCGACGACGAGCATCCTCGAGACACAGCAGTGGAGTCCATCTTTGTCCCGAAGAATGAGATTCATTCCTCCTCCAATGCTATTCTTCATGAAGATTGCCTTTGCCTTGGAAGCTATCTTGGCCTGCAGCAGCAACAGCAGCAGCGAGCTTTCAATGCGACGTTGCGAGGAGAGAGATCGTCCGTCTCGTCTCCCCTTCCCTTGTCGTACAGCCCTACGGGAACTTCTTGTATGGCGGCGTTGGAAGACATGCTTCGCAATGCCAGCAACATGAACTCGAGTGGCGGTAGCACCATTGATGAGTTTGGTGGCTTGTTTATGGATAGTTCGAGCAATCCTATTCCTCCGGCGTCCTTGTTTCAACCTTTGGATGGCGATGACTCCTTCCAGCCCACTATGTATTCCCCCCGAGCTGCCTAAACAAACCAGCTTTTTTTGCATTTTTTATACACCCAATATGGTGCAGCAGTCGCCACGCATATGAATGTCGATATACTCCTACACTACCTACAGTTTCAGCAACAACAATATGAGTAATCAAGTTTTACAAGAACTACAAAAAATATAAAAATGAACATAACTTATTTTACAGCAAGCATCTAGTAGTCAAGCTCCTGTTTTGTACTCATGCTAGACTAGTGGCTCTTTGGAACCAGCCTTCATCCTGCTAACTTAGCTAGAGAGTAGATTATTTTGTTTCATTGGCTGGCCGGTGGTGGGTACCATACTAACTAAGTACTAGCTAGACTACTAGCTAGCTAGCTATCCAGTAATAATGAAGTGCAGTAACAGAACCTTTCAAAAGGTTGCAGGTACGTTAGGGATAAGTTTCAAACCGTCCACTCGTTTAAATTTAAATTTCAGAAAAAGAACGGACAGATTGAATACATACATACAGACAGAAGAAATGTACAGTGTTGTACCGTATTGAATAGGAGGTGACGTATCGATGGTCTACTCCAATGTATCGATACGATGTATGGAAATAACATATCGACACAATATTTTACATATCGACACAATATTTTACTTCGAAGTAGTAAAGAACAGGTCATCAAGTTTACCCGTAGTTTGCAGTAGATTACGGTATCAACCTGCATCAGCTCTCCTGCGACGACGAATAGACCTTGCATCATCAACAGTCACCCCCATCCGTATTGCCGACACACGCTGCCGTCGATTAATCGTTCGAATACCGATTGTTAAACTCCACAGCAACCAATTGTTAACATTACTTACAAACAACAAAATGAAGATTAAGTTTGACAAAAAGGTGTTGGACAAGGCACTGGATGATCTCTATGGAGAGATTGAGAAGATTTGGCCAGAGGAATTCAAAGACTATTTTCCTGAAGCCAAGGAATCCATGAGACTTGCACATGAGCACTACTGCCAAGGAATCCCAAAAAATGGTCCCATCAAACTTGCAGTATTTTCAGAATCTCATTCAAGGACAGACAAGAGGATTCTAGGCTGCAAAGTGGCCATGACAGACTCACTGAAGGAGGTCCTGCAAAGGGAGAAACTGGATCGCAAGTGGATGGAGATTGGCCATGTGAATCTTGTGCATTGTCCGACGTATGGTTTACACCAGTATCTTGATTTTGTCAACGAGGGTGATGATGATTTTAGACTTTCCAGAAAGGCAAATGGCACTCCTACCTTTTGGAAACTGCTGTCTGTTTTGGCAGGAGAACAGGAGGATCTTTGTGCTGAAAACTGGGACCATAATTTTGATCACTTGCGGGGCAGGCACTGTCTTGTGAGCAAACTGGACATTTTGGATGTCATGAAAGAGAATGGAATTGTATTCATGGATGTGTCCCCTATGTTTATTCATTTAGCAGCAGGAACTATCAACGTTCAAAACAAGACAACTGGGACTTACTATTTCACCCCAGCAGAGAAACTTCCCACCAAGATAGTCAAGCAGCTTCTGAGGGCATCCTGGGATAAATATGCCAAGAAGTTCCTAGAGTGTCTCCAGCCACAAAACCTCATGTAAGTAAACGTGCTTATTCTATTTTATTTCTGGATACATCCAAGCTTACTCCTGATATGCTGCATCACCACCCTCTCCACACAAAGCATACTGGGAAAGAAAGTTACAGAAGCCATTGGCAAAGTGGAGCTTCATAAATTTGCAAAGGAAAATTCCATTACCTTTCTCGGAACACAACAACATCCTTCGGCACCAAAGACCCAAGGTAGAAAGTACATTCCATACATGTTGCAACTCCGGGACGTCATTACCAGCATCGAATATGGAAAGCCTGTGGAGGCATTGGAGGAATTAACGGACGACGAGGAGGAGGTAGAACCAGTGCCAGCTCCAAAAAAAAGAACAGGCAAGGCACCATCAGCACCGGAAAAGAAGAGAGCTGCAAAGCAACAGGCCTGCCGGAGCAAGAAGCTCAAGACTTGTTAAGAGTTGCTGTTCAAGTTGTTGTTTCTTAGGACTTGTGTAGTTAAATTATATAATGGTTCCTTGATCAAGGTCATGCATGGACACTCTGGTCGTCTTTTGTTTATCAGGTTGCCACTGCACTTAGTTTCCTCCTATTGGCCTCCCACCACTGTTCTTGTCCCTTTGGTTCTTGGCTGTTTGTTGCATGGTACTTCCACTTTTGAAAAGATCCATAAAAAGGTTTGCCCGGGATGTATCACTAGTATCACCCTTGGCGGAAGGGTGGTGTCCTACTTGGTTGTTTGTTTTGCTTGTGGTTTGTTTGGCAGTGGTAAATTCTTCTTCCACAAAGTCAAACATATCATCCTCACTGTTGGATCCTGCCACCAGGTCATCATCATCCCCGTCCCATTCCGTCACTGCTTGTTCTGGTGAATGAACAAAGCTCTTTTCAAAGAAAGCTTTGAAGGAATCAGAAAAGATAGTGGAGCTCCTCCTATCGTCCTCGTCATGATCTTCTCCCAAGGCCCAACCTCCTCTTGTGCCACCTCCTCTGTGCTTGACCACATTGGGATGATGTTCTTCCAGTTTCATCCAATCCAAGGATCCTTCCAATGTAAATACATCCAGCCCAATAAAAAGCAAGCACACCAAGGCAATGAGGGCCAACAAGACCATCATACCACCCAAAGGATGCGTCGTCGTCGTGGGGCCTTGGCCGTGTCGAGAATCTCCCTTGGGGAGTAGCCTTTGTTGTTCCTCCTCCTCGTCATGGTCTAGCTTTTTGGGCTTGTGCTGCTGCTTATCCGCTGGGGGATCGTGACGGACGCGTTGGGTCATGCCATTTAGACTGCCCAGAGACGAGGGATCTACCAGCATCATGAGACGAGGCGGCGTGGGGGGTGCCGTTGCCACGAAAGGAGTAGGTTCAATGGTGACATTGTTGCGGCGGAGAAAATCAACACTGCTGGGAGTGTGAAACTCTAGACTGCTGCTGGCGGCAGCAGCAGCAGCAGCAGCAGCAGCAGAAGGAGCGTTATTTATATCACCCGTCGTAGAAGGATGATACGAAGAAGCCCGTCGAAATTGTACCACAGGCGCTGGGGGCGGCAACTCGGTGGAGGATGACTTCTCAACGGCAGGAGGAGGTAAGGAAGCCCGTCTCCATGTGACCACTGGCTCTGGCAACATGGAGCCCGACGAGGATGAGGATGGTGGTAGTGATTGTCTCATGATAAATCAAGAGGTATATGGGGCCCTATGATCGACCGTTGAGTATCACTCTTCAAGGATTGATGTTTCTCCTAGCGTCACTTGCGTCAAGTTGCGTGTGTGTGCCAAATAGAATGCCAGCAAGCTAGCTACCAGCTACCAACTAGCAACTAGCAACTAGCAACTAGCTAGCTCGGATAACTTTTGCGACTCAGCTAGCCAGTACGATGATTAGCTACGAGCTAGTAGGAGTAGCCAGTAGCTCGACATCTATTGCTACTGGGGCAACAGAACCTGGCAGCGATAATTACTGTACTGGCATTCAATATCATCTGGTAAAGAATGAATCAATCTTTTCCGATAACAGGAAGATCCTTCCTGCAAGAAATGTGAGAACGATGAAAGCGGCATCCTCGCTTCTACAAATCCAATATTACTTAGGAGTATTTAAAAGATTGTTGTCACAAGTGTAACGGTAATTCAACCTCCTTTTGGCTCAGTACTTGTACTCTATTGAGCGAATCGATCTCACACTCGCTCCATTCAAGAGGTTGAAAAAAGATCTCCGCAGTCGCACAGTCACTCAATAGTGGAGCCTCGACATCGACAACACAAAGCGACAGCAACACAACAACACCACAATAATTCCAGCAGGCAACTCTCGCAGACAACTCTCATGGTTGGTTGGCATATGAACACTCCTCTTACACAAAGAAGTCGAGATAGCTGCACCTCTTTCGTCGGATCTTTTGGATCTTTGGATCTTTTGAAAGGGCCCCGCACCTATGGTTGGAAAATACTACGAGACGTTGGCTGTCGATTATCGCCCGCAATATGCCTCGATTTTGATTTCTTTTATGCATAATCCAAAATTCCCTGTGAATAAATACACTACAATCATCTATCTATCCAGTGCTGGTGTAGTGTAACGTTACTACCCGGCTGGCAACATTCGCCGCGGACAGACAACCATTCTTCCAATGTTCCCCGCCTCATCATCCCTGTGGAAGTATCGTTACCAACCTGCATTTGCCGTATTGTTCGTTTGCCTTGGTCGGCCATCTTGCAGTGTTTCTTCTTTTCGCGCTGCCTTTACTACCATTGCAACAAAAAGCACCACTACCCTCACTATGCCCAAGCCCCAAACGTCCGAGAGCAGCAGCTGTAGCAGCCGATAATGACGCTGACGGCACGGCCGCAAACTATTTTCTCTTGAAAACCGAACCCTCTCATTTTTCCATTCAAGACATGGCCCGCCTCCAACAAGAAAATTGGGATGGAGTACGAAATTATCAGGCCCGCAATATCCTGTGCACCATGTAGATTGGTGATGAAGCCTTTTTGTATCATTCCAGTTGCAAAGAACCGGGCATTGTGGGCCAAGTCAAAGTCGTGGAAACCGCCAAACCCGATGTCACGGCTTGGGATAGTCGCCATGCAGGTTATGATCCCAAATCGACTCCAGACAACAACAAATGGGATATGGTGCGAGTCGAGTTTGTAAAAGAATTCCCAGTCCCATTGACCTTGCGCGAATTGAAAACACCTGGCCCCTTCCAACACGAAAATTGCCAATCTGGTTTTACTCAAGCGGAGTCGATTGAATGTACAACCCGTCACAGAGGAAGAGTGGAAGGAACTCCACAGGTTATTACAACAAAAGGAAGAACCAGGAGGAGACAATGCAAATACCACAATAAAGGAGACTAACCATGGCAACAAGAAACAGAAAAAAGAAACAACCACGTAAAATATAGCACACATATCTGTTTCTTCTGTGAAAGATTCTGTGTAGCCCGCTGTTGAGTATGTACTATCATATTAGCATAGGAAGCAGCGTCCGCGTAATGTTAGGTAGTTGGCTGCACACATATATATGTACGGAAGTTTTGTAGATTTTTGCCCTTTGTAGTGTTGTTCATAGCAAAGTATCATAGTCGTGGTTACTTTCCACACCAGTCGAGCGGAACCAAATGCTTGGGATTGCGCAACAGCTAAAAAAATAAGCAGAGCACACGAGCATTCCATTTTTTGGCGTCCATCCATAGCAATCGTACAACACAAAAAGGCAAATCATACGGCGTAGACAGGAGGTAGCTACAAAGGTTCGGTTGTCCCACGAAAATCCCGTTTGCCTTTTTGTTGTGCGCCGCTGACATGACGGTGCGGTAACGCAAGCACCCCAAGAGTGGAGATTCCCAGAGACATTAATTTTCTGGACCGTTGCTGCCCTGCTGCTGCACGACGACAGAATCTGTTGAGACAGACAAGGGGGGTCAGACTCTGACTGACCCAAGGCATGATAAACCAAACGTCGGTGCAGAAATAAATTGAAATCGGAGAAGAAGCCTCGATTTGTGGTGGCAGTCCCTCTAGCTAGCTAGTAATAGTCTAATAGTTCCGACCTCTTCAGGTTTGCTCGGTCAAACGAATCTTCATTTTGACAAAACGAGATATGTGAAGAGGTGAGCGACAAAACTTCGAAGAAAAGATATAGGTGAAGAGGTGAGCGACAGAAAGAGCAACGTGCGGCGATGTGGTAGCATAGCGCTGTCAGCCTGTCACCAAATATTTAGGAAGATCGGATGTCGCCCGCGGAGCTTGTAACGGCTCACAGTCTGGTCCATTGCCATCCATTCGATTCTTATGCCAATCCACGCTCTCCGAAAGAAAAAGTGAGTAACTGTTATGGACTATTTGGTACGTCGTACCAGTATCTCACCCTCTACCAGTAGTTATCATTTTCAACGTTCTCAACGGCCCATGATGTTTACTGTATTCATAGTATCTTTGGCTGTCCAGCGAGTTACTCAGGGATTTTAAGTTACTACTCCGTACAGTACTGCAACTGTAATATATACTCGGCGACTTACGGTGAGCGCACCGCTCTCCGGAATGGTAGGTATGGCAGGCACACCAGAATAATTACAGATACATACAGTAACTGTAAGCTTTGCCGTTACTTCACCTTTCACCATCTCACGTGTTTATACTATCGATGTTCCATTTTACTTTGAACACCACTTATAGTACATTATGTCGACCATGAAGATCTTTGGCAAAAGCCACTATTGGGTCACACTATTGTTGCTCTTGTTTCCCACAGCACTGTCCTCGTCGTTGGTGGGAAACGGTCACGGGCATTTGCGTGATCAAGCTTCACAACTGCATGGTGAAAAGGGACAATCCAAAGAAAACAAAGGACCACGTCGTCGTCTTGATAACCAGCAGCAGGGCATTATAGGAGGCACCACTACCACTGGTTCAGCGTATCCCTTTCATGCTCTTTTATTTGAGAATGCCAATGATGATACAAGCTATGGATGTGGAGGGACCTTGATTGCCGCCGGTATGTGTCATGGAATCGCCTTGTTTCCCTCGTTTTGAGTACTGCGCCTTTTTTCTTATCCTAGTACTTTCTTTTACTACATTCTCAACCTTAAGACCGAGTGTTGACAGCCGCCCACTGTTTCGATAAGGGGACGACGTATTCGTACGTTCGCATTGGCGGGACCAACAACAATGATGGTGAGAAGATTGACATTTCCAATTTCATCCTACACCCTGATTGGGATGAAACCGCCAGTGACGAAGCCTACGATTTGGCCGTCATCGAGTTGGCGACATGTTCGACGTGCTCCTCGATTGTGACGCTCAATCAGGATGTCGGTTTCCCATCGACAGCCGGGACGGCCATGAAATTGATTGGTTTTGGACAAACGAACGCCGATGACAGCAACTCGGCCTCTACCGTCTTGAAAGAAGTGGATTTGAAATTTGTCAGTACCAGCAACTGCCAGACGGAATTCCCTTTTGTCACTGCCGACCGTCATGTCTGCACGGACGGCGTCTCGGCTAGTGAAGGATCATGCAGCGGCAAGTTTCTCATACAGTAGATACAGTAGAGTTACACTTGAGCACGAAAGAGCCATCTTTACTTACCTTTTTGCTCACATCTTGGTTTTCATTCCTTCTCGTCCTACAGGCGACTCGGGCGGCCCCCTTTTGTTCGAAAATACCATTCAGGTGGGAGTGAACAGTTTTAGCAGCAACCCCTGTGCCACGGGCGGCTTTGATGTCTTTGCCAACATTGCCTCCAGCTATGACTTTATCAACGAGAATGCCTTTGCCACAAGTTGTGCTGCCACAAGACTGTACAAGAGATTGGCCAGTTCGTTTGCTGCCACATCGTGGGAGTTCTCGGATTCGCAAGCCTGGCCAGCGGGCCTTGCATAACCCTCATCGCATCTGCGATAATATCTTCCAATACATATTTGTTGCTAGAGCCAAGATATCAGCTTTCGGGCTTTTGTCCAACATGCAGCCATTTATATAAACTTCTATTTTTTACATTTCTAGAAAATCTGGATTTTCAATCCTTGATGTTTTGCAGTGTACCGTTTGCTTTTTGGGGGTGGTTTTCAACGTCCACAAAATGGATAACTGCAAGGCCATGTTCATAGCATTGTGACGTGGTAGCATGATAGCCACTATCCTTGAAGGCTATTGGCCTACAAGTGGTTTGCCTGATAATGAGTGTCCCCCATAACGGAACAACTATGAGTCGCGGAATGAATGGACTCAACTGTAAAGATGCCCACCCAGCCTGATAAGATTATGCCACAAAATGTGCAGTATGTAAAGATGCCTACCCAGCCCGATAAGACTATGCATCTAAACGTGCAGTGTGTCCTCAAAGAAGCACCTATCTGTTAAAGCCTATGCTCGCTGTCATTGCAATCTGGTTCTAACATTAACGCTCAAGCAATGACAAAAAAAGAATGCCTGATCCTCTGTCCAAGTCCGCAAAAATCAGTTTTGATACAACGCCATATGCAAGATTCATTCTGTGGAAAAATGCATCGCACTAGCTAGCTGGTTTGGATCGTGAAAGCCCTTTGGGTTTCTGGGACGGAGGATCACGCATAGCAAACTCTCTGACCAATTGCCTCCCGCTGCCCTCCACACACACAACTGGCCCATCGACCCTCGAGGAAGATCAGCATTGCTGCCAGTGGCACCAGTGGCGCAACATAGTTAATTCCCTTCACCACCACTTTCTCATCACCTCACTCCGCACGCCAGGCCACAGGGACAGCACGTCATGATGCGGAATCACCAAATCTCTACTCTTTTTTTGATTTCAATCCATTGTTTTGGCCATTCACATACGTTATGTTCTTCTACAAGCCTCACGCTGTTATTACAGGAGGGGAGTAGTAGTAGTAGTAGTCTAGTGTATGCTAAACGTGATACTGCAGTGGGTAGAACCTATCCGTACTTATAGTATGGAGCGAGTATGCGTTCTATTGCTCTCTGTTGGCAAGACTGACGCTTCCGTCATTCACGCAGAAACAATGAGAAATCTGGGGCTTCTCATTCGTTTTTCCCGAACTGACACCAGTCACTCGCTGGTAGTAGCTAGCTAGTCGATGAAGATACATGGGAAAAGATCGATCCCGTCGTTTGCATGCACGATACCCTCGTTTGCATGCAGAGCTCGAGAGACTTCGCATTAGTACAGTTGACGACTGCGCAAATCAGTACACACCAGGACAAGTAAGCTCAGGTGGGAATCTTTGGCCATCAATCAATCAAGCCCAGCAGTGGCACATGCATGCGGAAGCTTCCTTTGGGCCATACAAGAAGCCATCTCCTGTTGCCTCTTCTCATCCATCTCACTGACTCGTCAGCTTCTCCATCTTGTCCTTATTTTTCTCGACAATTGTTTTCGACGTAGCCAAAAGCATACTCATAGAATAGCAAGGAACGAACACAGCAAGTAAGTAGCAACGCAAGTAGAGCAATCCATACGTGAGGCATCAACTTACTGCTTAATCCATCTTCTAGTAGAACCGATTATTTTCACCCGTCCCTACAACAACTAGCCAGATCTACCCTTGCTACCCAAAGCACACAACAATAAAACATACACAACCACAACTTTTGTCTATTTGGAATCACAGATATGGCCACCGTCGCCAACAACAATACTATTAGCAAGAACAACAACAATACCATGGAAGACGGAAGCGGTCGTCGCAATTCGCTCGACAGTGCCGCCGTGCAAAAAGCCTTTGAAAATTGCAAGACCTTTTTATACTACTTGGATTCCGGCAAGGGCTATGATGCCTGCGATGCCTATTGTGTCGAAGGCGGTGCTTCCTTTGAATGTCAATGTGAGACGCTGGCGGACATTAAATCCGTGAAAGACTATGCCGCCTGGATGCAAGAACTCGTAGGACAAGTCTTTGCCGGCTTTTCTCGCAAAGTCCATTTTGTCAGTTATTGCGAAGAATCCCACACGGTCGCGTACGTGGCCACCTTGCATGGCAAACATGCCACGGCGGGGGGACCCGTGCCCGAAGAGGTTCCCGAAATGCATTCGGATTATACCTATTTGGTCAAACTCAGTCATGCCGAAGACGGCAAAGTCCAGAGCGTCAAGAAAATTTGGAATGATTTTTATGCTTTGAAACAGGCAGGATGGATGAAATCCAAAGCCGAGGCGGATGAAGTCCACCACTGTGATTGAATTGGAAATTGGAGACGGAAACAATTGTGGTGGAACATTGTGATGGAAAATTGTGATGCCGGGTATTGGAAGGAACAAACAAGTTTTGGAATCAAGTCGGACGGATCGTAGTAGTATACGTATACATACAATCAAACTCTTTCTAAACAATCTCCATAGGATCATCCCAGAAACACATACGACTACCTACCTAGCTAGTAGTAGGAGCCAAGAGATTTGGAAACCTACAATAATGTATACCCGTAGAGTAGAAAGTAGGGATGTAGTGAAATGTTAGGACCCGTGGTACATACCGTACAAAAATAATAATAAAAGCTCTGGACAATCCCGAAACACAACTTTTGTCCTACTGTAGTACTCAATAGTACCAGACAACGGATATTGGGCATGGAATAGTAGGATTTGCAATTCTGTACTGTATTCTCAGGGAATAGATGAAACGATTCAATCGTGTAGTAGAAAGTATTTTATCTTCGCCCGGACGGGCTGTTGCACCTCGAGGACGGTAGAGCTCTCAGCAAGCGTACTATCGGTAGCTACTTTCTTTATTTTTGGGGAACATTTTTTATCATCTACAAAAGGTCCTTCACCCATGTCCATAGCGCGCTCCCGCAATGGATTGGCTGTGAGGACGATGGACGACGAGGACGAGTGGGCCCCAGCGTTACTAGATAGAACAGCGATTACAAAACACAACGACGACGATCAGAGCGGCAACCTAGTGATCACTGCGGGGATGGCTCAGAAATTTGCATCTCTCGTCTGTGGTCTCGTGCTTTCTTCGTCTTATTCATCCTTCTACTTTAGGAAGGAAGGACAGCACGGCTCCAGTGCACGTTGCCAGTGTTGATCAAAAGGATACAATCGGGACACGGCAACGCCAGTTCCCCTGAAATTGGGTGTGGCTCCATATGGGTCACCGGCATCAGGTTGCTAATACTTGATTTTGCTGTGGAGGGACGGAAGGGACGATGGACAGTGTAGCGACATGTATTTTTGGAATGAACGACAATGTTGTTTTTGATTCCTTTGCCCTTCACGAAATAGGCAAGCAAGTGGATATCGAGCGTCCCGCCCCAGCTGCTTTTTACACCTTTCAGGTGCTTGGTCTTGTAGTCTTGAAATGTGACAATACCGCGTTCTTTATCTTGCCACAACCCTGGATACTTCTCGAGACACTCGTGAATGGTGTGGTCTTCCAGGGTTTCCTGTAACCAGCCTTGAACCATGTTCTGCAAATTCCTAGGTGGACGATGTCCAAAAAGACGATGCTTTTCTTCCTCGTTCAACGCGTCCATAAGGGCGTTACCAAAAGCGGAGTGGAAGCACTTTCCGCTGGAGGAGTAATCATTTTCTTGGACAAGGTTCGTCCCGGGAAGCCGGTAACGCTGCAAACTGGCACGTGTAGAAACATTCATGGCCAAATCGGAAACTAGTAGCAGCTACTTGAGCTACAGAGTAGCGGGCATAATGACAGTCACAGACCTACGCGACGGTATGATTGCTATAGCTGCGGGCTAGTAAGTAGTTGTCCAGTTGGAAAATAGCAGCGTTGGAGGTGCTGGCCTCCACGATTCTACGCTCGGAAACTCTGTCCGGGTTCTCAGGAGGATGCGTGAAGCCAGCCCGCTACAGCGTAAACCATGTTATTCCGTATTTCGTTCAAACCGTGGAAACCGCCCAAAACGATCGTATCTCGTGAACCGTGCAGAACACATAAAACGATTAATCCTTGTTATAAAATTTCCAAAACGGTACGTCCTCCCATCCAACTAGCTAGCCGTTACTCCAAGTTTCCACATACATACTACGGTATTGTTTTGAATGTCGCGGCAGTACAAGCTAGCTTGACGCTACTGGTAGTGCCGGTAGTGTCGTACGGGAGCAGCGCCGTGAAAGCACGACCGAACCAACACAACAACAATGCAACATCACACAATTGACGACCGCTTCCACCGGACCGTCCATTGTTACAACTTGTCAACCGCAATACTTACGTTTACTCCTTTTAGTTTCACTTCCAGTAGCATCATCATCATCATCATGAAGGATTTTGAAACCATTGACGTAATCGAAGCCATTGACGTAATCCTCGTTTTTGTCCTGGCCGTTGCTCTTTGGGAAGTGTCCAAGGTGGTTTTTCAAGCCGTGCTGGAATTCGAAGAGAAAACAAAAGCTGTCTTCTTTATGTTCTTCGGCGCGGTGTGTAACCACAAATATACACAGAATGGCTGGATCGGGATCCTCCAGTCCGTCGTGATTTTTTATTTGATTTTCTCTTTGGTTCTCTTTTTGGATGTCCTTGCGGTCGCAGGACATCTCGGCATCAGCCCCCACCAGCTTGTCGAGGACGTGTACAAGTGCTACCTAAAGCAACAAAATCTTTCTGGTGGAGCCAATACGATGAAAGATGATGGCCCCGCCAGGGTTTACTGAATGGGCCATAGCACTATGAGTCGGTGGGCTCGTATCGCAAATGCCGAAGACGTTTTCATGTACTGTACGAAGTGGACGAATGTGGGCGTGAATGAAAATTGGAGTGGTACTGGGCGCTCCTGAACTTTCGGCGTGGACATGCTCTTGAGTGCTGCAATGTGCTCATCGTATTAGTGTATACTCTCTCAAGATTGCGAATTCGCGTAAAGAAACGCATGGTCAATAATACTATAAATTCGATTTAGTATTCAACTGTGTGACGATTTTGTAGAATTTTCTTTTCGCTCGTCCCCAAATATGTTTTTTGCCTTTTGAATTGCTTTGCGCATGTTCTGTGCCACTCTTCCATGGTTGTTTTTTTGACGGCCCCCTTCCGCGATGTGCCCTATAGGGAGTTACTTTTTCCAATTTTTTTACATTTCTCCTAATTTTGGTCGTGTTGCTTGCTGGGGTTGTAGCAAGCAAGATGCGCAAAGCATCGGGTGGACCCAAGCGGGTGGAAGGGGGATATGTATACTTGCTTTGGCGTGGCCGGAGCTTTTGGCTTGACGATGCGCATGAGTTCTCAAACAGTAGTACATGGCTGTACGTCTAATTCTTTTTTTCCGGAGAGGCCTTTTGTGTCGCGAATTCGCGTAAGGATACCCAAAATAAAAAATCAAATTACAAATTACAAAACTGGATTCATTATTCTACACATTTTTTTGTAGACAACTAAATGACTATAAGCTATTTAAAAGTATTCTGGGCTGAACTTGACAAACGTTTTGGGCACAATTGGCCGCCCAAAATCGTCCTCAGATTGGGCGGACACAAAGGCCAATGGCTGTTGCTGCTGCTGCATCGTTGCTGCCGTTGCTTCCATGGCTGCATCTATATCTTCTTCCATCCGGAAATCCGCAAGCAGTTGAACGACCGCGGCAACCATTTGTTGTTGCTGCTGCCCACTCATAGAGCCACTAGAAAGTTGGGCCATCAAGGCATCCAAAAATCCCGTTTCTTTGAGAAGCTGAAAGTCAGAACGAGAAAGTGACAATTGGACTTCTCGCCATATGCTTTCCTCGCTGGTTGTTGTTGTTGACTGTTCCTCGGTGTCTTGAACCATCGTTTGGACAAACTGTTGTTCCATTGCGTTGTACTCTTCTGCATCTGTGGCCTCGGCCATGAGGTTGCCAGATGTTGGCTCCTGCTGTTGCTCCTCCTCTTGTACGGGCACTTGAACTTGTGGCATCTCTACGGGTTCCGTCGTGGCATGCGTCACTACAAGGTCGGCTTCTTGCTGTGCTTTCGCTTGGAATGAGGCGGTAATAAACATTTCTTCGGCAGGAGCCATGTTGTCGGTTGTGGTCTGAGCCATGGTAATCTCTTGCTCTCCGTCGTACGGTACAGGTGGCTGGGCAATCATTGCCGCTACCGGTTCGACAATGGAGTCTGCCTCGATTTGTGTAGAAAGAAGCTCAGGTTGCTGTTGATCCATTTCCTGCACTTGCACAAAGAGTTCTTTTTCTTGATCCTGCGATGCTTCCATATTCGTTGTAGTTTGAATCATGGGAGTCTCTTGCTCCTCGACCTGCTTCTGCCGGTCAACTTGGGCCAGCACTTGCGGCCAATTTTCGATTGGTTCGCCTTGTGCGTGGTCTCGGACAGGTGGTGTGGCTTGTTCCACAGTATTCTCCTGTAGTTGTTGGTCTCCATCCGCCTGCACTTGTACAAAGACTTCTTGCGGTTGGCCTTCCCCGACTGTTGTACTAGTACTGATGGTGGTGGCTTCCGCCGTAAGCATTGCCATTGGTTGTTGCTGTTGGTTGGTTCCTTCTTGGAACTCTTCGCTGTCTTTTTGTACAAATACTTCTTCTTCAGGCTGGTCCGACGACAAATATGCATATTGTGATGCCATGGTTTCGTCAATTTCCTGTTGACTGGGCGGAGAATCCAACAGTGAAGCCAGCATCATAGTGGAAGCTTCTTGTGTCTCTTGTGGTTCTGCAACTTGCTGGTCCGACGATAAATATGCATACTGAGCTGCCATGATTTCGTCAATTTCCTGTTGACTGGGAGGGGAATCCAACAGGGAAGCCATCATCATAGTGGAAGCTTCCTGCCTCTCTTGTGGTTCTGCAAACTGCTCGACAAATCGTTGTTCAACGTCCGGCTCCGGGAACGATGGCTCTGTAGCAAAGGGGGCGACACCGTCGGCATCATCATCTTCCGTTATGGATGACGCCAAAACGGCGGCAATCTCCTCGTCACTGGGTGGTTGATCGTACAGACTTGCCATATGCATGTCCTGTGGAGCCGCTTGCTCTGACAGCGACGCTAGCATGGCGCCACCATTGGTTTGAAGAACTCCGACTTGAGCTTGCTCTTCTTCTCCTTGTTCGTCCATATACGCCAGAAGGACGGATATGTCTTCGGGACTTGGTGGCGCATCCAACAAGCACGACAACTCATTTTGTTCTTTCTCTCCTACAACTATGCTATCCGTGTTCTTTGCTGTTGTTGTAGCACCTGATATTATTTCTGTCGCGTCTGTCGCCTGCCTAAACGCAGAGGCAACCCGGTCCATAATCGCATCGGCGAAATCCGATATTTGCATTTGTAAATTCTCCTGTGGTTGTTGGATCATGGGAGTGGCCTCGTCAGGACTAGCATCAGCAGTTGTTGTAGCCTCGGCAGCGTCACGGACTGGCATTTGCTCCAAAAAAGTATCCTGGTGTGGATCGTTTTGTGCTTGCAGAGGTTCTTGGTTGATGGCCGAGTCCATGTCTGTCAAAGCCGGCGCCATTTCTTTCTGTCCATATTCCTGTGTTTCTGTCGTCACCATTTCTACTTGTACGGGTGGCACCGTTTCGGCTGTGAGTTGTGGCTCTTCCGTCATTGTCTGCATGGTCGTTGTTGTTGTCATTTCGTCAGAGGAGGCAACGTTTTCCTTTTCGTTCGTGGCAGTGGCTGTCATGCCTTCTTCTATTGCCATGGCTGGAACAGTTACAAAAGCAACATTGTCAGAGAAAACTTGCTGTTCTGGTACCTGGCTGCTCGGCTGTTCCGAGTCCACCACAGCCATGGATGAGGAAGGTGAGGATGTTTCAGCCACCAGATCCTGATTATTATTCGTATTTTCCAAGGTCATGTCGGCGACAAATTCCATGGGGCTACTTCTCGTCGCATCATCATTACTGGACATGGACGTCAAGCCATCCTCGGCACTTGCAACATTGCTGCTGCCCTTTGGAATGACTTGACAAGTACATCGATACTGATCGGCTGTATTGGATGCCACCATAAGGGTACTGCCACTACTTCCCTCATTTCTGCTTAAGGAATACTTGTTGTTGTTTTCGGTCGATGCTGTAGCCGCTTGAGGCATCATGAAAAAGGCCAATGGCAATCCTACATGCATTGACACTTGCTTGACGAATCGTTGGAATGGCGTTTGTTGTTTGCTTCGTTGTCGTTGGTTTCCGTTGAATTCTTCTGATGCCAATTGTTGTTGCTGCTCATAGGATGGGGCTTGCTGCTGATACTGATACTGATATTGCTCTTCTTCTTCTTCATACTGATACTGCGACGGGTACTGCTCCTCCATGCTGCTCATAGAATGGCTGCCGAGTTCTTCTTGTTGATGAAATTGCTCCTGCGAATACTCTTCTTCTTCGCCATTGTCGCATGACCATGCCAAAAAGGTATTGTCATTGTCATTTTTAGAACCATCGCGTTCGTATTCCGATCCGGATCCAGGTTGAGTAAGCTCACTCCTTGACTCATAATAATAGTTCTGTTGGTAAGAAGAATCCTGCAAGCTGTACACGTCTTCTTCTTGGTTTGTCGCATAATAATTGGTATTGCTTTCCTGCTGATTGTGAAAGAGTCGAGTGATCTTGGCGAATCGGTGCTTTTGCTGGAAGCCGCCATTTAGTTGGAACGCTTCGACGGTCATTCCATTTTTACACATAGTTGTAGCAACAGTTGCGACGACTAGAAACATCCTTTGGCTACCCGAGAAATACTTCATATTGTTGAAGAAAAATAGTAGAAGGTAGTTCCGTACTGGTAACCTGATAGCAACCAAGTACTCTCCGATAATAATAGAAACCTCCGCAAAACTCCTCTATGGTCGCTTTTCTTTGGGTGTTTTGCAAAACCAAAACCAAAAACCTTTACTTTCTGTATTTGTGATGCCTTCAAAAAGATGGATGGAAAATGACCCGTGATGGATCGATGGAGATGGATTAATTCCAGAAGCTCAAGTTTCGTCCGTGCGTAATTGAGAAAAAATAGAAAGGGCGTGATATGATGGCCCAGCCGCTCTACCAATCAACAACTCGCAGCGTCGATCTTCAGCTAGTAGCTAGGTCTAGTTGCCTCCTCTGTCTACTCTCTCTCCCCTTCGTAGCCTATCTTCTACTCGGAGTACGTAGGAGTTGACACATAATCTGGTAGTCGTTCTTGTAGCAAAAGTAGCTGAGAATTGAATCATCATTCTATTCGTTAGCTTCCCATTCGTGCGTTTCTCGTTTTGCCTCCTTTCATTGGTCAATCTATGTCCACGTCACCCCTCTAACCACACGTCACATCATTATTTTTGGACGAGAGTCGTGCCAAAGGCGTGTCTCGATCAAATCCCGTTCTGGACTCCCGACTCGCTACACCTCATCAAAATGCTTTTTCTTCATCCGGCGCTGAACATTGGCCTAGTTAGCTAGTACTGTAGTAGCAGCCCGCTGCGAAGGCTAGTATATCTAGCACAATGTTAGCACAACCGAGAGCTGAGACAAAAAGGATGGGTCGCAAGGTGTGTTCAGTTGTATGCAAGGCATCTGACGAATTATGTTTGAATGCATGGCGCGGTTTGGTTGGTGGCTGGTGTTACTAAATGCATTGTTTGTCCTTTCAGAAGGGTTCCAAACGCAAGTCTATGGATCAAGAAAGTGTTGATGGGTTCCGCATTTTCAGATTAGATGAGAACGGAGAAAAGAACCTTTGTAAAAGATTCAGGAGTCCCAAAACTGAAGTGGTGACTCCGTCGTCTCTCTTTTCAACAGGACCAGCTAAGGAACCTCTAGTCACTTGCTTCTTCTCACCGCGTCCTATTGGACCTCTTTCAACACCTAAACAGTCCTAGTAATTACTAGTACGTTTCTAGAAAGTTTGTTTGTGGCCCATCCCAAAATTCAAAAACCATAATCGTGGTGAAGCAGTTGACGCTACTTCTGTACAACTGCGCCTAATAGATACTAACTAGCTACCATGACTACTTACACTCTGTTTGCTTCTTGCGCCTCTTGCGAGCCGGTCAGCTTTGTTACACTGTTATTTTCCCCTCTCAAGGGAAAAACCAATTGGAAGGAGTTTTCTTCTTCTTCGCTGCTTCTCGCCGCCCTGCTCATAACTTTTTCCTTCCTCTGCGATTGGCAAGGTACGACTTGCCATGCACTCGTCCGCAGCAGTATGGCACGGGTCCAAAGCAGCTTGGTGGTTGCCCTCAAGTAGCAGCAAAATATGATAGCTATTCCTTCCATTCCTTACTTGCTGTCCTCCTTTTTGGATATAGAAATAACGATCTTGCCCTTGGCGCGTCGACTTTTTAATTCCTTGTAGGCTTGGGTCACTCCTTCCTTGGAAAAATCGTGTTGATTGTCGATAATCGGTTTCATGTTGGCCTTTTCCATTAATTCCATGCCCAGCTGCATGCCACTAAAATTCGGCAGGACAATCAAACTTCGTTGGCGCGAGTGGACCAATCCCAACGTGACGGCATGGACCTTGGTTCTCATGGATCCATTCAATTGAATGTAACGAGAATGCCGGCTGGTTTCTGGCAAGAGCGCGACGACCTTTGGATTATAACAATACGGATCCTCGTCGGCTCCAAACAGGGCCCCCGCTCCACCGTACGAGGCGGTATCGTAAATCATTTCGATTTGGCCTTTGGTGTCGTCAAGGAATTTTTCCAGGGCGGTGGGATCGTCATAGGGCACCACTTGCGTAGCCCCGTTGGCCATGCAGAGATCGGCATTTTTCGCCGAACAAATTCCGACAATGGTGGGAATTCCCATGCCCTTGGCCAGTTGCAGCGCCACTATGCCACAGCCTCCACTGGCGCCGATGACCAGTATAGAAGAGATCGGTGGTGTTTCCGGATTTTTTTGGTAAACATCCAAAACTCCGGCTTGTCGAAAGCCATCCATGGCGGTCGAACAAGCAACGGGCATGGCGGCACCTTCTTCTACCGTCCAACCACGGGGCAATTTCACCACTTTCGAAGCATAACAGACCGTGTATTCCGAGAGTCCTCCGGCAAAGCCCAGTGTGGGAAGTCCCAAAATGACATCGCCCACGTTCAAGTCGGGATTTTTGCAGTTGGGGGGTAGTGCGACAATCGTTCCACAGACATCCATCCCAAAGACTTTGCCAAAAATGAGTCGTGGAGCTTTGTAATCGACTGGATTCAAGGCGGCCGCATGGACTCGGACCAAAATCTTGTCCGGATGCGTAGGAGCCGCTGGAACCGGATAATCCTCGAGAAAATCAACACCAAAGCTGGTCCAATAGGGACGGACGGCAGCTTTCATGGTAGTGGGAATGCTAATGGTGGTTGTTGGAGGTGCTGAAGAAGGAGCATTAGTAGTTAACTCTGTCATGGTGATGGTGGTGCAAATTGGAAGAAGATAATTAATATTGTTGTCGCGATAGTCGGAGAGAAAAGGGTGATGGTGGTCTTTGTGCCATACAGACAGACAGACGATAGATTCTGTTGTATCTTTCTGGGTCAATCTTTCTGGTTTTCATGGTTAACGGGAGGGTTCCTATGTCTGTGACCAACCATAAAGTAGACGCACATACATTCGTTGAATCTCGATCCTTGGCCTCATTCTGCTCGAACTAGCTAGGCCTACTTTATCTAAAATTAATCATCTCGTACAG
>ENA-ORBV01005796-ORBV01005796.1-microbial-mat-metagenome-genome-assembly--contig:-NODE-5796-length-22352-cov-11.667565_pt1 | contig 22352 bp, 16 predicted proteins | sample MGYA00237777_ERZ505514 | MGnify/ENA primary metagenome ERZ505514 (study PRJEB26160, sample SAMN06269048) | microbial mat metagenome | isolation source: Oligotrophic lake microbial mat | place... | reverse complement strand
GAGTGGGCTTGGGCACGGTCGGATGGTACCGGAAAGAACAGCAGATCAGCAAATTGGGAGAGGCGACGACAGGCCCACCGATGTCACAGAGGAGACACAGAGGGACAGAGAAAAGATAATGCGTTAGGCGGTGAATTTGCCCACGAGCGACAACTGCCTGCTCTCGGTGATCCGGCACCGGGCGATGGTGCCGACCAGCGACTCCGCCTTTCGTGCCTGCTCTGGCGGCAGGTCGAAATGCACGATCAGGTCGCCATCGGTGCGGGCGGAGAGTTGCACACCGCGCCCCCCGCTCCCCCCCCGGACTTCGTCAGCCAACGGGGCTTCGTCCTCCGACAGAGGCGGCATGGCACAGGCCGTCGGAGCCTCGTGCAGAGTGTCTGTTGCGCTGCCCTCCCCCCTCCGCCCCAGCGTGCGGCCTCCGATGGTCAGGGCGATGCTGCCGTTCATGCCGGCACGGCGTGCCGGCCCACCAGAGGCAGTCCCACCAGCGGCACGCTTCACCTCATGGCGCGACAGGCCCTCGATGAACACATCGAGCGTCGTGCCAACATACTCCGCGCCAACCTCCGCGCTGATGCGCTGCTGGAGCGCGAGCAGCACGTTGTTTCGTCGGCGCTTCACCGCCTCGGGGACATCGTCCGGCAACTTGTCGTACGCCACTGTTCCGGGCCGCGCCGAATACTTGAAGATGAAGCAGTTCTTGTAGCGTGCCTTCTCCAGCAGTTGCGCAGTCGCCTCGTGGTCCTCATCCGTCTCTCCGGGGAAGCCGACGATGATGTCGCCTGCTACAGCGAGGGGCCTTCCGATCTCCGGCTGGTGCAGGAACGCGCGGGCGCGATCGAGGAACTCCAGGTATTCCTCCACCGTGTAGCCGCGGTTCATCGCCTTCAACTGGCTGTTCGAGCCCGACTGCGCTGGGACGTGCAGGTAGCGGCAGATGCGCGGATGGTCGCGGATGACCTGGAGCACATCATCGCCGAAATCGCGCGGGTAACTCGTCACGAATCGCAGTCGCCGGATCGCGGGGACCTCATCGTGGATCTGCGCGAGCAGGTCGGCGAACGTGGTTACGCCGTGGCCGCGGAACGGGTCGGCCCGATGGCCCCCGCCGTACGACCGGCCCTTCTGCGGCTGCACGATCCCGTCGAGCGTAACAGCCGCGTCCTGCTCGAAGCGGTAGTGGTTGACGGTCTGGCCGAGGAGCGTGACCTCGATCACGCCCGCATCAGCGAGTCTCTTGCACTCGTCGACAATGTGCTGCGGCGGGCGGTGGACCTCCGCCCCGCGCGTGAACGGCACGACGCAGTAGGTGCAGAACTTGTTGCAGCCGCGGGTGATGCGGACGTACGCCGAGCCGCGGCGATCCGCGCCGTCGTGCGCCGACACCGCGCGGGAGAGGTCGAGGAGTTCAAGTGTGTCCTGGGCCGCGGCGAGCGTGCCCGAGCGCCGCGACGTGTTCCCCTGGAGCGCGACCTGGCGGGCGGAGGTTCCGGCGGCCCGTTGAAGAGCAGGAAGGAACTCAGAGAGAGCAGAGTAAGCAGAGGGACTCAGAGAGGAAGAAGAAGCATTCGAGAGAAGCGAGGGCAAAGAAATTGAAGAAATGGAAAGTGGAGTAGAACCGATTGAATCCCCTCTGCTGTCCTCTGCTTGCTCTGCTCTCTCTGAGTTCCTTCCTGTTCCTGATTCTTTGACGATCGCTCCGGGTTCATCCGCCAACAGCGAATCCCGAGTCCGCACGGCGTTGTCGAGCAGCGTGGGCAGCTTGTCGAGCTCCCCCGGCCCGCACAAAATATCCACCACCGGCATCCGGCGGATGAGGTCCTCGCCATCGCGCTCGGCCATGCACCCCAGCACCCCGACCACAACGTGCGGCTCGCGGAGTTTGCGGAGCCGGTCGATCCCCAGGCGCGACCAGACCTTCTGCTCGGCGTGCTCGCGAACCGAACATGTGTTGTACAGGATCACGTCCGCCGTGTCGGGCTCCGAGACAAACCGGTAGCCCAGCGCGCGGAGTTGCCCGGTGACGAGTTCGGAGTCGAGCTCGTTCATCTGGCAGCCGAAGGTCTCGAGATACACGGATCGCGCGGGCATAGGGCGATGGTAGGGACGGTGGGTGCCACTCTCTAAGCCGATTGAGGAGGTCATCCCGCGGTAATCAAAGGCGGCCCGAAACGATCTTGGGCCGGTTGCTATCACAGGGCACATGCAGAGCAGTCCAGTGCCATCGAGTGGTACGAAACCTTCAAGCCCTCGCCATCGATCTCAAGCCTAACGCACTTTGCGTCGGTGCATGGCGATACCAGCAATACAAGATCAATCGCGTCGTCTGGGTTAAGGTACGCCCATTCGAAAGACAACTCTGTAGCCGTCTCCGTCTTCGTCGAGAGCCGTTGACACTTGAGTTCTTGATCAACATAAAAATTCCAGCGGAGGATGCGGTCGGCGTGCGAACTCCGCACCCGCATCGTCACAGACTTTGCGGTGGTATTGCCTGTATACTCCATGCGATAATGCACGACGACAGGGCTCTTCAGTCGCTCCCCATGCACGCGAAGCTCTAGCTCGTCTTGCCATTGCGACACAGTTGGTGACAGCAAGTCTGGGCAGAACGTCGCACGACAAACCAAGGACTTGGTGGGTAGATTGGCCTTAGAGTTCTTGCGGTCAAAACGGTACTTGAGCCATGCTCCGAGAATCACGAGGCCAACCGAGCCAACTACGGCCCAAGGTAAGGGCACGCCTGTACCCGTCGCAGGAGGGGCTGTGGTTGGCTCTTGAACTACGGCCTGCGATGTCGTCGCCGCGATAGGCGATGCTTCCACATTTGGTGTCAGGCTGTGCCGGCTCACTGTACTCCTTCGAGTGTGAGGCTCATCGCCCTATGCTTACGGCGCCCACACGTTCGCCACGACCTTGTGCTCGAACACCTCCACGCGCCCCGGCGCACCCCCGGGTGCTCCGTTGAGGTGCAGTTTCCCGCTCGCCAGCCCGGGGAAGTGCTCGCCCTGCCACGATGCCGGGTAGTTGCGGTCATCCATATCCAGCGCGGCCTTGGTCGGGAACAGCGGCCGGAACGTGTCGCACATCACCGCCAACTCGCTGGTGAAGGTTGCGCTCAGCGACGCCTCCACCGTGCCGGGGTGCGGGCCGTGCGGGATTCCCTGCGGGTGGAGCGTCAGGCTACCGACCTCGATCCCCTTGCGCGAGCCGAAGTTCCCCTCGACATAGTACAGCACCTCATCGGAATCGAGGTTCGAGTGGTTGTACGGGACCTTGATCGCCTGCGGGTGATAATCGAGCATCCGCGGCGCAAACGTGCAGATGACAAAGTTGTGCGCCTCAAAAGTCTGGTGGATCGGCGGGGGCATGTGCAACATGCCGGTGATCGGTGAGAAGTCGCCGGCGTTGAAGATAAACGGGTAGTAGCACCCGTCCCACCCCACCACGTCCAGCGGGTTGTAGTGGTAGGTGTAACTGTGGACCTGGTCGCGCGCCTTGATGCGGACCTCAAACCCCCCCCCATCGCCCTTCTCATCCCACGTCAGCGGGAACTCGGGCAGTTTCAGGTCGCGCTCGCAGTACGGCGCGTGCTCAAGAAACTGTGAGGTCTTCTTGCTGACATACCCCGGCGGCGGGCCGATGTGGCTCCCGTTGGTCGTTTCGATCAGCAGATATCTGCCGAAAGGCATTGACTCATGTGTCCAGTTCTCAGGAGCACCCGCCGGACGCCAGTCCGATTGCGGAATACCCCACCGTCCCGGTGAGAGTTCCTGGACAGTCACGCCATATCGCTTGTGTTCGCGGAGGCTTCCAGCGAAGTTCTTCGCGTCGTAAGGCTGCCCCTCGTTTACACCCGAGATTCGCGTCATCGACCGCAACACTTCATCTTTCGTCACTCCACCCGGTTGCGAAAAGAGTTCGAACAGCTTGCGACTTTGATCCGCGTTCGGCGCATTCCGCATCGAAGCCGGCATCTGCGGTGGTGGTGCATTGTCCCAGATCAGTTTGTAGATCACACCCTTGGGGATCACCAGATAATCCCGCGGCCCGAACTTCAGCGTACCGAGCATCGTGTGGCAGGTGCCCGAGCCGAAGTGGATGAAGAAGCACTCGTCCCCCTGCCCGTTCTTGAAGTGGTACGGCATCTGCTCCGCGGGGTTGCCCACGGCCATCTCGACATCAACGTTGCCGAAGAGCACGACGCGCCCGGTGACAAAGTCGCCGTTGGGCTTCATCGGGGCGGACTTGAGGTGTCGCATCCGCATGATGTCGCGCTCGACGTACTCCACTTTGGTCGAATACTCTGGCTTCCAGCCGTAGACCTGCGTCGGCGGGTGGATGTGGTACATGGTGCTCGAGGGGCCGGTGAAGCCCTCGGTGCCGAAGAGTTCCTCGGAGTACAGGCAACCGTCGGGGCGACGGAACTGCACATGGCGTTTGCGGGGCATCAGGCCGAGCCTGGTGTAGTACGGCATTGCGAATCTCCCGGCCGCGGTCTTTGCGGGCCTTGACCAAATGTTACGCGCTTGATTGCCGGTGGCACTGCCCTCCAGGGCAGTGTCTGCATTGCCCACCGGTCTGGAGACCGGTGCCACCGAAGGCCGGCAAGAGTCAGCCCGCCGCGTAGTTTGCCGGGAATAGCCGGCGCTCCACCGACTCCACCAGCACATGCAGCAGCAGCATGTGCAGCTCCTGGATCCGGTCGGATTGCTCGCCGGGCACAATCCATTCAAAGTCGGCGAGTGAGGCGCACTGGCCGCCATCGCGGCCCAGAAACGCCGCGGCCGTCATGCCGCGATCCTTCGCCGCATCGATCGCGTTCACGATGTTGGGGGAGTTGCCACTGGTTGAAAGCACCACCAGCACATCGCCCTTCCGACCCAGCCCCTCGACCCAGCGAGAGAAGATCTGAGCGAACCCGTAATCATTCGCCGTGCAGGTGATGTGCCCCGGATCGATGCACGCGATCGCCCCGAGCGCGGGCCGCTCCTTCCGGAACCTTCCCGTCAGCTCTTCACAAAAGTGCATCGCATCGCACGCCGAGCCGCCGTTGCCGCAGGCCATCACCTTCCCCCCAGCGCGCAACCGCTCCGCCAGTAAATCGGCAAACGCGTCGAGCCTGTTGCTGTGCGCACGCTCCGCGATCAGCGCATCAAGCGCGGCGCGAGCCTGTTCCAGCGGGCCGAGACTAGCGGGAAGGGGTTTCGACACGCCGCAAGTCTATCGCCGCGGTTTGTGGAACAGGCGGGTGGGATCTCCCACGGAAGCCACTGGGACGGGCCGATTCATCCCCCCACCGCCACCCCCCCCTCAATCGGCCGGTCAGGCCAATGGGATGCACCCTGCGCGCCACCGCCGGATCTGGTACAACACGCGGCATACAACTCGCGCCCAAGCCGATGCCGGTTCCGATTGCAGGAAGCACGATGCCAGTTCTGTTCAAATCCACTTCTCCCTCGCACTTGCGCACCGCCGTCGCCACGATGCTGCTTGTCTGCGGCCACGCCGCGGCACAGCCCGACACCACCGCACAAGGCCGCGCCCCCGCCGCGCTCTCTCAGGGCCGCCAGCCCCCCCGAAACCCCGCCGCCATCACCGGGCGGGACTTCTCCGACATGCTGGTGCCCGGCTCGGTGCAGATCGCCAATGTCGATCTCGGCGGCGCGAAGATGTGGGTGTGGACCGAAGGTGGCGGCGGCAACAATCCGATCCAGCGACTGTTCATCCAGGGGGATGTCCGCGCTGACATCGGCACCTACCGCTTCAGCGCGGCCCAGGCGGTCATCTGGATCGAGCAACTTACCCAGGGCGACGCCAACCGCGCGCCCATCCGTCAGGTCGCAATCTACTTCGACCGCGTTTCCGATCCCGGCGCGGAGGCTGGTTTCGCGCAAGCCGGTGACCGCCTCCTTGTCACCGGTCTGCTTCAGGGCGAGCTCGCCGTCCGCTTCGATGCCCTGCTCAAGGGTCGACCCGACGCCGCCGATGCGTCCTTCGTCCGCGAATCCGAGCGCAGGCTCTCCGACTTCCTGCGCGAGCAGGCAGGCTTCGGCCCCTCCGGCCAGCCCGCGCAGCCGGCCGGATCCGGCCCACGCCGGCCCGGTGTCGACCGGCCCTTTGAACCCAACTCTCCCCTCGTGGGCGCAGCCCAGCCCGAGGTGATCGAGCCCGAGCCCGATCGCCAGGAGCCCATCTTCGGCAAGGAAGGCGTCATCACGTTCGCCGTTGGCACCAACCGCCACCAGCCCGAGCCTGGTGCGCCCCCCGACGAAGGCGAGGCCGTCCGTGTCTACGCCGGAACCGATGGCCAGGACTCCACCGTCATGATGTCCGGCGGCGTCATGCTCCAGTACCTTCAGCTCTCGCGCAACCGCACGCTCCAGATCAACGCACAGCGCGCCGTCGTTTTCCTCGAGCCCGGCCCCCTCACCGAACTCCTCCGCTTCGATGTCGACAAGGTCAAGGGCATCTACCTTGAAGGCGATGTCGTCGCCTCCGATGGCACCTACACCATCCGCGGCCCTCGCGTCTATTACGACGTCCAGAGCAACCGCGCCACCATGGTCGATGCCGTGTTCAGCACGTACGAAGCCCGCCGCGGCATCCCCATCTATGTCCGCGCCAGGGAGATCCGTCAGCAGTCCGCCCAGCAGTGGGAGACCCGCAACGCCCGCCTCTCTTCCACATCGTTCTTCGATCCCATGCTGCAGATCGGCACCACCAGCGTGACTATCACGCAGCAGAGCATCCCGCAAACCGCGGGCGGGGGCGATGGCGATGTCGGGATCGGCGGCGCAGGCGGTGGTGGCCTTGCCGGTGCGCCCCAGGATGACACCCGCACCCGCTTTGACGCAAAGGGTGTGACCCTTCAGGCCGGCGGCATCCCGTTCTTCTGGTACCCGCGCTTCCGCGGCGAACTTGAGAACTTCCCGCTCAAGGATGTCCGAATCGAAAGCTCCTCCGGCTCGGGACAGGCGATCAAGACCGCCTGGGACTTCTACGGTGTCACCGGCCTCGAGCCACCCGAGGGCATTGACATCAACCTCCTCGCGGACCTCTATTTCGACCGCGGCCCCGGAATCGGCGCCGAAGGCGACTGGCAGAGCGAAGACGCCCGGGGTCGATTCCTCGCGTACACGCTCCCCATGGACTTCGGCCGCGACTCTCTTTCCAGCGGCGCAAAGAAGGACTTTGACCACGAGTTCCGCGGCATCGTTCTCGCCGAACATCTCCAGAAGCTCAACGACCTCTGGACCCTCCAGCTCGAAGGCGGAACGATCTCCGACGAAACCTTCGTCGACGCGTTCTTCCGTGAATACGGGGTGAGCGGGCGCGAGTTCACAAACGCCGCGTTCCTCCGCCGCACCGAAGGCAACACCGTGCTCTCGGCATTGGTGAAGGGCGAGCACATCGACTTCACGCCCAACCAGTACCTCCTCCAGAGTCAGGGCTACAACACCGACAAGCTGCCTGAACTCCGCTACTCGCGCCTCGCCGATGACATCTTCGCGGGCAACACACCCGGCTGGCTGACCTACTCCTCCGATTACCGCGCTTCGCGCATGCAGCTCAACTTCACCGAGCCCACCGCCGCGCAGCTCGGCTTCGATACCCTCGGCCGCGCCCGCGCCGCCTTCGGCCTCGCGCCCGATGAATCCATCGGCGACCGTCTCCGCGCCCGCGGCTTGCACGAATCCGACGTCATGCGATTCGACACCCGACACGAGCTGGTCGGCACGTTCGATCTCGAGCCCTTCAAGCTCAATCCATTCGTGGTCGGTCGCTTCACCGGCTACGACGAAACCTTCGACGAGTTCTCCGGCGACACCCAGCAGGACTCCTACCGCACGTGGTACTCCGCCGGCGTCCGCGCCTCGACCCAGATCACCCGCGTCAATAACTCCGTCGAGTCCGATCTCTTCGACCTCCACCGCACGCGCCACATCATCGAACCCAACGTCACGGTCTGGTACGCCGGCGCGAACCTCTCGCAGAACGATCTGCCCGTCTACGACGACGAAGTCGAATCCCTCGCCACCGGCGCGGCGGTCCGCGCCGGAGTCACCCAGACCTGGCAGACGCAGCGCGGCGGTCCCGGACGCTGGCGAAATGTCGATTTCCTCACTCTCCGCACCGACTACGTCTCCAGCACCGCCGATGCCGACCGCGAATCCCCCATCGGCCGCTTCTTTGACTACCGCCCCGAGTACTCCTTCCTCGGGGATTTCGGCGTCGTCGACATGACCTGGCAGCTCACCGACGCCGTCGCGCTCTCAGCGGGCACCATCTACGACTTCGATGATCGCCAGCCCGCCCGCACCACCGCTGGCGGCCTCGTCCAGCACTCCCCCGACTTCGCATCCTTCGCCGAAGTCCGCTACGTCAACGCCCTCGACACCACCTACCTCGACTTCGGCGTCTCCTACAGCCTCACACGCCGCTACGCCATCACACTCGGCGCCACTTACGACACCGATGAGGGCGACTTCCAGCGGGTCAACTCCACCATCCGCCGGCGCGGGCCCGAAGCGACCTTCGGGGTCTCGCTGAGCTATGACAACATCGCAGACGAAACCGGCGTCGGCATCGTCTTCGAGCCCCAGGGTGTCCGGCAGGATCAGCTCGACCGCCTCCGCGGCCTCGGCCGCTGATCCACTTTCTATCTTCCCCTCCAAAGCTCCCCCCCTGCCGCCCGTTCCGCAATCCCGGGCCCCCGGATACGCTTCAGACCCTCCTTCCTCGCCTCTCACGCACTCCCCAACGGAGCCGTCCCTTGTCGATTACGCGTCCGCTGGGTTTCCGTGCCGCGGCCACAACCGCAGGGATCAAGCCCTCAGGTCGGCCCGATCTCGCGCTCATCGTTTGCGACACGATCACCCCGCTAGCGCTCAAGGGACACGGCGCGACCATCGAATCCCGTCTCGCCTCCGCCGCGGTCTTCACGCGCAACGCCGTCGTCGGCGCGCCCATCGAGGTCGGCCGCCACTGGCGCGCACGCCATCTCCAGGGCCGGGCCAGCGCGCTCCGCGCAGTGCTCATCAACGCCGGCTGCTCCAACGCCGCCACCGGCGAGGCCGGCGTTCAGGACGCCAAGCTCACCATGCGCATGGCCGCCAGCCTCATTGGCTGCTCGCACGATGAAGTCATGCCCTCATCGACCGGCGTCATCGGTCACCGCCTCCCCGTCAGCAAGATCGAGGCCGCGCTCCCCGCGCTCGTCAAGTCTCTCGCCCGCGGCCACGAGGCCGATGCCCAGGCCTCGCACGCAATCATGACCACCGACCTCGTGCCCAAGCAGGCACACCGCGAGATCGAGGTCCACGGCCATGCCATCCACATCGGCGCGATCGCCAAAGGCTCAGGCATGATCGCCCCGCGCCTTGATAGCGCGGCCGACACCGGCGGCTCTCCCTACGGCACCATGCTCGCGTTCATCACCACCGACATCTGCCTCAACCGCACCTGCCTGCAGCTCGCCCTCCAGTACGCCTGCCGCGAGAGCTTTGACTGTGTCAGCGTCGATGCCCATCCCTCCTGCTCCGATACGGTGCTCCTGCTCGCCAGCGGCGCAACCCCGGTTCGCCCCTTCCACCGCGAGGACCCCGAGTTCCACGGTTTCCAGGCCGCCCTTACCAGCCTCTGCCAGGAACTCGCAACCAAGGTCGTCCGCGATGGCGAAGGCGCAACCCGCCTCTTCCGCATCGATGTCCGCGGCGCGAGCGGCAACGATGCCGCAGCCGCCATGGCCCGCGCCGTCGTCGATTCCCCGCTCGTCAAGTGCGCCATCCACGGCCGCGATCCCAACTGGGGCCGCATCGTCACCGCCGCGGGCAACACTGGTTTCGCCTTCGACCCTGCCGAGGCGTCCCTGACCATCGGCGGTGTCGAGGTCTATAGCGCGGGCGTGCCCACCGAACTCGGCAAGACCGATCCGCGCCTGATCGCCGCGATGAACACCGACCCCGTGATCTGCGAGCTTATCGTTGGCACAGGCCCCGGCCGGGCCTGGATGATGGGTTGCGACCTCAGCGCCGAGTACGTCCGCATCAACGCGGACTACACGACCTGATCTGCGTTACCATCCCGGTGTGAGCCCCTCCACCCCTGCCCCCACCCGCATCCGCATCACCGACGTCTCCCCGCGCGACGGCCTCCAGAACGAGTCCGGCGTGATCCCCACGGCCGACAAGGTTCGGCTTGTGGAGTTGCTGAGCAAGACTGGTGTTGATGAGGTCGAAGTCTCTTCGTTCGTGAGCGTGAAGTGGGTGCCGCAGCTCGGCGATGCGGCGGAGGTCTTTGCGTCCCTTCCGGACCAAGCCAGTCCTGTGCTGTCCGCCCTCGTCCCCAACGATCGCGGCATGCAGGGCGTGCTGGATGTCAACTTCCGCGCGGGACGCAAACAGCTCAGCAAGATTGCTGTTTTCACTGCCGCGAGCGAGATGTTTTGCAGCAAGAACACCAACGCGTCGATCGCTGAGACGATCGAGCGATTCAAACCCGTGGTCGAGATCGCCCGGCGCGAGCAGTTGGAGATTCGCGGCTACATCTCCTGCGTCATCGCCTGCCCCTTCGAGGGTCCGATTGCGCCCGAGCGTGTCGCCGCTGTGGCCCGCATGCTCGCGGATATCGGTATACAGGAAGTCGACCTGGGCGACACCATCGGCGCGGGCACGCGCGAGAGCGTCCGGGCGATGCTGGCCGCGGTCGAGGGCGAACTGGGTGCTGATTGGATGAGACACGACAAGGTCACGCTCCACCTCCACGACACTTTCGGCCGCGCTCCGGAATGCGTGAAGGCCGCGCTGGAGCTTGGCATCACGAGCTTTGATGGTTCGGTGGCCGGGCTTGGCGGGTGCCCATATGCCAGCACGCCCGGCAAGCGTGCGCCGGGCAATATCTCGACCGAGACGCTTGTGCGGACGATACACGATGCGGGCTTCACGACGGGTGTCGATGTTGCCGCGCTCGAAGTCGCCGCGGCCTTCGCACGCGAGATCGTCGCCACCTCCCGCGCACGCGCGGCCGCGGACCCGTACCGGGGCGGCATGGCATGATCCGCTCCTCCCTCGCCAACCGCATCGCCACCATCGCCCTCGGTCGCCCCGAGAAGAAGAACGCGCTCACCCCCGCGATGCTCACCAACCTCAACGGCGCGATCGCCGCGATCGATCCCGCCGCCAAGGTGCTGCTGCTGTGCGGCGATGGCGATGCGTTCTGCTCCGGCTTCGATCTCTCGCTCTGCCGCGACAACTCCGATGCGCTGCGAGACTTGCTCACCGGCCTTTCCGCGGCCATTGCCGCCCTCCGCGACCTTCCCATTCCTGTCATCATCGCCGTCCACGGCGCGGCGATCGCCGGCGGCTGCGCGCTCCTGGGCGGCGCAGATATCGTTATTACCCACGCCGATTGCAAACTCGGCTACCCCGTCGTCAAGCTCGGCATCTCCCCCGCCGTCAGTATGCCCTTCCTCATGCCCGCCGTCGGCCCATCCGCCGCGCGTGCACGCGCCCTCGATCCCGCTCTCATCTCCGGCGCCGAAGCCCACCGCATCGGCCTCGCCCACGAGTGCCTCCCCGCCGCATCAGAAGTCCTCCCCCGCGCGAGCGCCATCGCCGCCGATCTCGCCGCCAAGCCCGCCATCGGCCTCATCGCCACCAAAGCCTGGCTCAACGAGCTTGACGCCACCGCCGACCCCGCCCGCGCTTCCCGCGGCCTCTCAACTTCGCTCTCCCTTGTCGGCTCTCCCGAAGAACGCGATCGCCTCGCCCAGCTCTGGACGCGATAGCAACCGCCGCGACCCGCTCGCAAGGATCCTGCCGTGCCGCTCGATGCAACTCCGGCTCCCTCACCCCCAACCATCGACGCCGCCGAGCGCACGCTGCGCTCCATCGGCGATGGCTACTCGCCGAGCGAATATCAGCAGCTCATCCTGTTTGAGCCGTTCACAAGCACACATCTCGCCGCTCTGGCCGCCTGCTTCTTCGCCGCCATCGCCGTGATACTCACCGCCCGCCGCGTCCGCCCGGCTGCGCCCCTCCCCCCGGTTGATCCGTACACCGTCGATCCCGCCGGCCGCGTGCTTGGCGCACTTGCGCTCTCCCACTGGGTCGCGCATCAAGCCTGGTGGGCGATCCCCGCCCGCTTCATCGCCGGCGACAGCCTCCCGCTTCATATGTGCGATCTCACCGGCTGCATCGCCGCCTTTGCCCTCCTCACCGGCTGGCGTCCCCTTGCCGTCATCACCTACTTCTGGGCCCTGGGCCTCTCCACCCAGGCCTTCGTCACGCCCGTCGTCGAGTGGGGCCCCCTCATCACCGAGTTCTGGCTCTTCTGGGAGAGCCACACGCTCATCGTCGGCGCCGCCGCATACCTCGTGCTGGTTCGCCGCTTCCGGCCAGGCTTCCGCGACCTGCTCCTGGGTTATGGAGCGCTCGTCGCCTACGCCGCCATCATGATGCCGATCGATCTGCTCATGGGATGGAACTACGGCTACATCGGCAACATCCAGCCGACCACCGCCACGCTCATCGATCACCTCGGGCCCTGGCCCTGGAGGTTGATCCCCATGGCAGCGATGTCCGCATTCATCATGACGATGCTCTGGCTCCCATGGGCGATCTTCCGCGCCCGCACCGCCCCCGCGCCCCACCCGGATGCGTCCTCTCTCCGCTAGACTGCCCCAATGATCGCGCTCTGCGCCCTCATCCTGCTTGCCGGGTTCGCCGTCGCCCTCCCCGCGACATGGGCCGCTCGCGCCTTTGGCCACCGCCTCAACGCGCTCGATGGCGGCGGTGTCGCCGGACAAATCAAGGAAGCTCCGCGCAAAGTGCCCAACACCGGCGGCATCGGGATCTTCCTCGGCGTCGGCCTCCCCCTCGCCGCAGCCCTCCTCGCCCTCTCCACCGGCGTGGCCGACCGCCTTTCCGAACAGTTCCAGGGCCTCCACGCCCACCTCCCCGGTCTCATCAAGCGTCTGCCCGAGGCCGCCGCCTTGCTGGCGGGGATCCTCATCCTGCACATCATCGGCGTCATCGATGACCGTCGCGCCCTCGGCCCCTACAGCAAGCTCATCGCGATGCTGTTTATCGCCGCCGCCGTCATCATCATCACCGATACCCGCCTCCTCGAACTCCTCGACCACATCCCCTTGGGCTACTGGCTCTCTGTCGCCCTCACCGTCTGCTGGGTCGTTGCCATCACCAACGCCTTCAACTTCCTTGACAACATGGATGGCCTTTCCGGCGGCGTCGCCGCGATCTGCGGCGCTGCGTTGCTCGCAAACGCGCTCGTCGCGCAGCAGTGGTTCGTCGCCGCGATGCTCGCCCTCACTGTCGGCTCGCTGCTCGGCTTCCTCATCTTCAACTTCCCGTGGAAGCGCACCGGCGCAACCGTCTTCATGGGCGATGGCGGATCGCTCGTCGTCGGTTTTCTGCTTGCGTTCCTGTCGGTCCGCATCACCTGGGCGGGAACCACGGTGGCGACAGCCGCCGATGGCGCGACGATCAGCGGCGCAGCAACGGGCCTCGGCGCGCCCGGCTGGGCGGTGCTCACCCCCCTCATCGTCCTGGCTGTACCCATCTACGACTTCCTCTCCGTCACCCTCATCCGCCTCTCCCAGGGCCGCTCCCCTTTCGTCGGTGATCTCCAGCACTTCTCCCACCGCCTCGTGCGCCACGGCCTCAGCAGACGTGCCGCTGTTCTCGTCATCTACGGCTGCACCGCCGTCACCGGCATCGGCGCAATCGCCCTCCCCAAGCTCGACGGCTGGCAGGCCGCGCTCGTCGGTCTGCAAACCCTCCTCGTGCTGATGGTCATCGCGCTCTACGAGTGGGCGCGCACGCCCCCCGACGTGGGAACGCCGCTGTGAAGCGCTCGCCCTTGCCCATTCCTGCCGCCCCCACAAGCGCTCAACCCGCATCAACCATGCGGCTCATCGGCCTCGCTCTCCTTCTCATCCCCCTCTTCGCCCGCGCAATGTCTCTGCTCAGCATGCTCCCAGGCTGGGACCTTGACCCCCTCCTCATGCCCATGCCCTTCACCGGCATCGGCCCCGCCGAATCCATCACGCTCGACGGCATCGCCCTCATCGGCGCGGCCATCCTCGCCGCTTTCGCACCGCGCGCTGCTCAACGTGTTGATTGGCTCATCGTCACGCTGCTCATCCTCGGCGTGGCCGGTGTGCTGCTGCACGCAACCGTTCGCTCCGGCTTGCCCGAATCAGGCACACTCGGCGACCGTCGCATCGGCATCGCCTGGCTCTCCGCCATTTTCGGTGCCGGCGCAATCTGGCTCTGCCGCCGCGATGAGTCTCTCCAACGTGTCGCCGCCGCGGTCCTGCTGGGCTTCGTCGGCATGCTCGTCGCCAAGGCCGCTCAGCAGATCCTCATCGAACACCCGCTAACTGTCCAGGCCTATCGCGCGGACCCCGCGCGCTACCTCGCCGGACAGGGCCTGCTCCCCGATACCCCCATGGCCCGCGGCTTCGAACGTCGCCTCCTCCAGGCCGAAGCCACTGGCTGGTTTGGCCTCGCCAACGTCTTCGCCACCATCATGGCCGCCGCAACCGTCACCGCCGCGGCGTTCGTCGCGCTCGCCCTGCTACGCCGCCCGAGGCTCCCCGCCGTCCCAACTACCATCCTCGCGCTCACCGCCCTCGCAACAATCTTCGGTCTCTCTACCGCCGGCGCGAAGGGCGGCGCACTCTCCGCCGCAGTTGGCTTCTCCGGGCTTCTCCTCGCCGCCGCGAGCGCAAAGCTCACACTCACCCCGCGCTCACGCACGCTTCTCGGCAGCGCATTCGGCCTCGCCGCCATCCTCGGCCCCGTCGCCCTCATCATCGTCCGCGGCCTGATCGGTGAGAGAATCGGCGAGCTCAGCCTCCTCTTCCGCTGGTTCTACATGCAAGGCGCAACGCGTATCTTCGCCGGGAACCTCCTCGGCGTCGGTCCCGACGGCTTCCAGCAGGCGTACCTCCTCGCCAAGCCCCCCATCAGCCCCGAGGAAGTCACCAGCCCCCACAGCATCATGTTCGACTGGCTCGCCGATCTCGGCATCCCCGGCATCGCATGGATCCTGCTCCTGCTCATCGCCGCCGTCGCCATCGGCCGCGTGCTTGCCGCCGCGCCTGCGGCCCCCCAAGCAGCACCCACGCCCCTTCCTCCCGCTCCTCCAGCGCGCTCAGAGGTCCGCCTCATCCTCCTCATCCCCGGCGTCGCAACCCTTCTCGCCGCGTGGCTCGAACGCGGCGCGGTCACGCCCGATGGCGCGCTCGTCCGCCTCTTCGGCCTCGTCGCCTGGTGCACGATCGCATGGGCTGTTCTTACCCTCGCACGCGCGAAGCCCGCGTGGCCCACTGCTTTCGCCGCCGGCGCAGCCGCACTTCTCGCGCATATCCAGATCGATGTCGCCGCGACCTGGCCCCAATCAACAGGCCTCGTCTTCATCCTGATTGCGCTCGCCGCCTCCGCGCTGCGCCCCCCCCACGCACCCACCGCTTCGCGCGATGTGCAACCACCGGCCGCCTCAAGAGGACGACTCCCGGCGTCGTGGGTTCTCGCCTTCGTCGCGGGGCTTGCGGCAGTGCTGCTCTTCCCTCATCGCACCTGGAAATGGCAGACAGGCCTGCTCGCCGGGAAGCAATCGCTCGAGCAAGTCGCCGACCTCAACCAGCGATTCGAATCGCTCGCCGCCGGCGATGCCACAGTCTCCCCCGCTGATCTCGCCGAATCGGTCGCCGCCGCCCTCCGCCAAAGGCTCCCCCAAAGCGCAGCTGCCCCCATCCTCGCGCCGCGCACCGGTGAAGAACTCCGCCTCGCGATGGCGAGGCTCGAATCGATCGACCTCGATATCGCCGCGCGGCATCTGCTCGCCGCGACCAGCAACCACCCCGGTGAGTGGCGCACCCGCCGCGAGGCAAGCCGCCTCTACCTTCGCGCCGCCTCCGCCGTCCAGGCCGCGGGCGATCAGAGTCTGCTTTGGAAACATCTGGACAGCGCAGTTTCCGCCATGAGTTTGCCCGACGCCCTGAAGCCCGACAGCCCCAACCTGTCGACTGGAACGGCTCCCGAGTGGCGGTGGCTCGCCATCGTCCACCAAACTCGCAGCACCATCGGGATCGAAACTTCCGAGAAGACCCTCGATCTCCAGCGTGCCGCCGCATCCCTCGAGCTCGCCGCCGCCCTCGATCCCTACAACATCGAGATCGCCCTCCGCCTCATGCGGGTCTACACCCAGCTCGGCGATGCCCCCGGGGCCTCCGCCGCGGCCGCGGCATGGGCCGGTAAAGTCCTAGAACTTGACCCCCTGATGAGGCTAGATAAGGTCGCCCGCGGCCTCACCGACACCGAGCGGGCCGAGGCCCACCGCACCCTCCAGAGGCCTTGATCCGGCAGGCTTTTGCGCTACCATCCCCGCTTGTTCGCCGCTTGGCGGGGTCTCCTTCATATGCCCCGTCCGAGCGTCCTGAACGCTCCCGCGAGGCGACCCCATGGCCGATCCCGACGCCAGCGAAGAACCAGACAGCTCCGGCTGAGGCCCCGCGCTCAGCCCGCCGGGCTTTGATCGCCCCTTACGCGACTCGCCCGGTCCCGCCGGTCCCTTCCAACATCCCCCTCGCTTCCGCCGGCCCGGCCGCGCGGCGAGCGGTCCGAGACGACACAGCTTCCAGCCCATCCAACAAGCGAACACCAACACCGCATTCGTCGCCTCGCGTTTGAGGCGGCCCAGATGAGACCTTCCATGAGCAGCGACAAACTCCATATCCGCAACATCGGTATCTGCGCCCACATCGACGCCGGCAAGACCACCGTCACCGAGCGAATCCTCTACTACACCGGCAAGAACTACAAGATGGGCGAGGTCCACGAGGGCACCGCGACCATGGACTTCCTGCAGGAAGAGCAGGAGCGCGGCATCACCATCCAGTCCGCCGCCACCACCTGCCCGTGGACCAAGGACGATGTTGAGTACAAGGTCAATCTCATCGATACCCCCGGCCACGTCGATTTCACCATCGAAGTCGAGCGATCCCTCCGCGTCCTTGACGGCGCGGTCGCCGTTTTCGACGGCAAGGAAGGCGTCGAAGCCCAATCGGAAACCGTCTGGCGTCAGGCCGACCGCTACGAGGTCCCCCGCCTCTGCTTCGTCAACAAGATGGACAAGATCGGCGCCGACTTCGACTTCTCCTTCGGCACCATCAAGTCCCGCCTGGGCGCCAACGCCATCCCCATTCAGTACCCCATCGGCAAGGGCCACCAGCTCGAGGGCATCATCGACCTCGTGAACATGCGCGCCTTCTACTACGACGCGAGCGAGAAGGGCGCGGTCATCACCGAGAAGGACATCCCTGCGGAATGGCAGGACGTTGCCGACGAGTGGCGGCACATCCTGGTTGAGAGCACCGCCGAGCTCGATGAGGCCCTGACCGAGAAGTTCCTCACCGATGAACACTCCATTACCGCCGCAGAGCTCAAGGCCGTCCTGCGCAAGGGCACCATCGAGCGCAAGTGCTTCCCCGTCCTCTGCGGCGCGGCCCTCCGCAACGTCGGCGTGCAGAAGGTCCTCGACGCCGTCGTCGACTACCTCCCCGCGCCCAGCGAGTGCGAGCCCATCGAAGGCACCGACCCCCGCGACAAGGACAAGAAGCTCACCCGCCCTTACACCGATGAGGCCCCCTTCTCGGCGCTCGTCTTCAAGGTCGTCTCCGACATGCACGGCGACCTGACGTACATGCGGATCTACTCCGGCAAGATCAAGAAGGGCGACCGCGTGGTCAACCCCGTCAACGGCAAGCGAGAGATCGCGTCGCGCATCTTCGAGATGCACGCGCAGGATCGCGAGCCCCTCGATGAGGCCTCCTCCGGAAACATCGTCGCCGTCGTCGGCATCAAGGACTCCTACACCGGTGACACGCTCTGCGACTCGGATAACCAGATCGTCCTTGAGCGCATGACCTTCCCCGAGCCGGTCATCTCGATGTCCATCGAGCCCAACACCCAGGACGACAAGCGCAAGCTCTCCGAGGCGCTCACGGTCATCCGCCGCGAGGACCCCTCCTTCCGCTCCAACTTCAACGAAGAAACCGGCCAGACCATCATCGCCGGCATGGGCGAGCTCCACCTCGAGATCATCGCCAACAAGCTCAAACGCGATATGAAGATCGGCGTCACTGTCGGCAAGCCGAAGGTGTCGTACCGCGAGACCGTCACCAAGAAGGCCGAGTGGGTTCGCGGCAAGTTCGTCAAGCAGACCGGCGGCCGCGGCCAGTTCGGCGACTGCACTATCAACCTCGAGCCCTTCACCGCCGCGCAGGCCGAGGAGGAAGAGCTCGACTTCACCGACTCGGTCGCGTGGGAGAACAAAGTCGTCGGCGGCTCGATCCCCAAGGAGTTCGTACCCTCGGTCGAGTACGGCGCACGCCAGACCGCCAAGACCGGGCCGTTCGCCGGCTACCCGCTCATCAACATCAAGATCACCCTTGTTGACGGCTCCTACCACGCCGTTGACTCCTCGCAGATCGCCTTCGAGCAGGCCGGCCGTCTGGCTCTGCAGGAAGCCGTCGCCAAGGCCGGCCCGACCCTCCTCGAGCCGATCATGAAGGTCGTCATCACCTGCCCCGAGGACTACGTCGGTAACGTCACCGGCGACATCTCCTCCCGCCGCGGCATGATCGTCAACACCGAGGACCGCGCCAACGTCAAGCTCATCACCTGCGAAGTCCCTCTCTCCGAGATGTTCGGCTACACCACTACCCTCCGCGGCATGTCCCAGGGCCGCGCATCGAACACGATGGAGTTCCTCGAGTACCGCCAGTTGCCCAGCAACCTGGTGAAGGAAATCAAGGAAAAGGGCGAGTAAGCACCCGTCCGCCGCACGGGCATCCGGCTCGTGTCCTCATCCCGCTCCCCCAACGGGCATCGCTTCGGCGGTGCCCGTTTTCTTTTCTCGGGCACAACTCCTCCTGCCCGTGCACGTCCTCCCACCTAGGCCTTTCCCATCCCGCCCATCCGGCAAGCCCCCGATCAATGCCTCGTTCCCGACCTCCTCCGCTTGCCGACCGGCCCGATTTGGATTACCGTCCATTACCGCAAGCCCCGAATCAGCATGGGGTTGAAGCGCCTCGCGAGGATCACAAGCATGGCCACCGCCACCCGTTACCAGACCATCCTCCTCTTCGGCGCTCCCGGCGCCGGCAAAGGCACCCAGGGCAAGATCCTCGGGCAGATCCCAGGGTTCTACCACCTCTCCTGCGGCGAGGTCTTCCGCACGCTGGATGTCAGTTCCAAACTGGGACGGACTTTCCGAGAGTACTCCAGCCGCGGCGAACTGGTGCCCGACGATGTGACGGTCGGCATGTGGCACCAGAACATCCACGCCCAGACGATCCTCAGCCTCTACAAGCCGAATGCCGACCTGCTCATCCTCGACGGCATCCCGCGCAACCCCGCGCAGGCCGTCGTGATGAAGAAATACATCAAGGTGCTCAAGATCATCCATCTGGTCTGCCAGGACAAGGACAAGATGATCGAGCGTCTTCAGCGCCGCGCGCTGAAGGAAAACCGCTTCGACGATGCGAAGGTCGATGTCATCCGCCGCCGCTGGGATGTCTACGAGAAAGAGACCTACCCGGTGCTGGAGTGCTACCCGGCGAACGTGATCGCGGAGGTCAACGCGATGGGCTCACCCGCGCGAGTGCTCCAGCACGTGCTCGAGCACCTCGTGCCGGTGCAGGAGAGCCACTTCCGTAATCCCATCACCGGCGAGCCGGCGTGAGCGTGGCCAGTTGTCGCTCCGACCCTTCTCGCGTGCCACATGCTTGCACATCGCCCGTCATGACGCAACTGCCACGCACCATTCCAGCCAGAACACTCTGAAACTGCGATGCCGCAGAATGCGGCTTGCCGGGCTTTCGACTCTCGTAGACTTGTCGGTGACTCGAACACGCAAGATCTTATCGCTCGCGGTACTGGTGGTCGTGTGCTATTCCGCGGCCGCGGTTGGCGGGCTCGCCACAGCCGGTTCGGTTTCGGACTGGTTCCAGACGCTGAATCGCCCTTCGTTCCAGCCGCCGGACTGGCTGTTCGGACCGGTCTGGACGGTGATGTATGGACTCATGGCGGTGGCCGCGTGGTTGGTGTATGTGAAGACAAGCCGGTTCCGTTCAATCCCGATGGCGCTCTTTGCAGTCCAGCTGGGTCTCAACATCGCATGGTCGATCATTTTCTTCGGACTCCACCGTCCCGGACTCGCCGTGCTGGACATCCTCTTGCTCTTGGTAGCGATCATCGCCACGACCATTGCATTCTGGAAGGTGTCAGTAACCGCGGGCTCGCTGATGCTGCCCTACCTCGCCTGGGTCGTGTTCGCAGCAGTGTTGAACTTCAGTCTTTGGCAACTCAACGCGTAGCGAGCACACTTGGTCGGCAATGCCCCTTCACGCGCCACACAGCGGGTGGCATGATCGTTCCTCTCGGCCATGAGGTGGCACCGACGACATGGAGTCATCGAGGTGGGTCCAGTGCGGTCATGCATCAACACCCAGTCGCCGCTTACATCGCGCTGCCAAGGCCCATGCACCGCCGCCACGCGCTCACCTGCCCGAAGTGGCTCATCGGATGCGCCGCGACGATAAAGCTGCACACAGCGCCGACGGTCGGGAACATCTCTTTCATCCGGCCTTCGCCAGGATTGGGCGCGGCAAGCTGTCCATCGCTGGCCTCGGCGATCGCGGCTAGCGCCGCCTCGCTCGCCGCCTTGTGGAAGGCCACGATCTTCTCCATCGACGGATAGATGTTCCCGGCCGGGTCGTCCTTGCACTCAACACCCGCCTTGAACAGCCCTTCCCAACCCTCGGGCACCGCCGTCACACCCTTGGGCAACCCAAGCATGTCCATCACCCGATGCGGATACATTGCCAGATGCCCATAAACAAACGCCGCATGATTCGACTGGATCACCTTTCCGCCCGGCGATGCGAACCTCGCAAACATCGTGGGCGTCACATCCTTGAGCATCATCTCGGAGTACATCTTCGAGAGGTTTCCGGCCGGAACAATGGCGTTTGCGATGCTGCCCATGGCATGATCTCCTGATGTTCTGCGTGTCCGTTTGGATGTGATCATAGTCCCCGCTCCGCGCCCCTGCGTCTATCCGCGATCCCCTACGCCCCTACAAACCGTGCATACATCGCCCGCGCGCGCATCAGATCCGTCGTCCCCTTCACAATCGCCCGGCCATCCCGAAACACCGTCATCTCCAAGCCCTCGGCCTCCAGCTTCACCCTGATCAGATGCGGCGTCCGCTGCACCTGCCCATGCTTCACCAGTCTCTCAGCAAGCGCATCCAGTTCAACCCCCCCTCTCGCACCCGCACTCGCTCCTGGCAAGACCTGCACGCTCGCGCTCCCGCAGATCGACACCGTGCCGCTCACACTCGCCTCAAGAAACTCAAACCTCCGCGCCCCGCAGCACACACACGCCGCATCGCGCGCTTTGCTCAGATCCAGCCGCCGCCGGAAGTTCGTCCATAGATCAAACTCCAGGAGCGTCGGCGCGATCAGCTCCTCTCGCCCCAGCAGCACCTTGATCGCTTCCGCGGCCTGGACATTGGCGATGATCCCCGTTGCGCTCGCCAGCACGCCCGCGGTGTCGCAGGTCGGCGTAGATCCCGCAGCGGGCACCTCCGGGAACACGCACCGCATGCACGCCCCACCCCCGCCGCCCGGCAGTACCGTCATCTGCATTCCCCGCGTGCCGACCGCGCCGCCATACACGTACGGCACACCGTGCTTCACCGCGATGTCGTTAATGAGGTAGCGGGTCTCGAAGTTGTCTGTGCCATCGAGCAGCACGCCGGGCCATGGACCCACTCCCGCCACGCCCCGCCCATCCAGGTTCAGTAGACGCTCGGCATTGCCGGAGTTGAAATCCGCGACGTGGGCATCGATCCGCACCGCCGAGTTCACACGCGCCAATCGCGCCGCCGCGGCGACAGCTTTGGGCGTTCCTTCGCGTGCATCGGCTTCGTCATAGAGCGTCTGCCGCTGAAGGTTGGTCCACTCGACGATGTCCCGGTCGATGAGCGCTACCCGGCCCACTCCCGCACGCACCAGAACTTCCGCCGCGACGGTGCCCAGGGCACCGCACCCGATAATCGCGGCGTGCGAGCCGAGCAGCCGCCGCTGGCCCTCTTCGCCGATGCCCGGGAGGAGCATCTGGCGGTGGTAGCGCCTCAGTTCCCCTTTCGGTCCGCCATGTCTCGTGTCTTCGTTCACGAACGATCGTAACCCCGCGCTCCCGCGACCTGTCTCTTATACACATCTGACGCTGCCGACGAATAGAGAGGTGTAGATC
>ENA-ORBV01005795-ORBV01005795.1-microbial-mat-metagenome-genome-assembly--contig:-NODE-5795-length-22354-cov-4.730080_pt1 | contig 22354 bp, 18 predicted proteins | sample MGYA00237777_ERZ505514 | MGnify/ENA primary metagenome ERZ505514 (study PRJEB26160, sample SAMN06269048) | microbial mat metagenome | isolation source: Oligotrophic lake microbial mat | place... | reverse complement strand
TTCGTAGCCATCGTCGCTTCCATCCATGCCGGGCCACTTGTCTTTCCAGATCAGGGTGCCATCCGGCTTTGTGTAGCGCTTGGCGAATTCCTGGGCTGCTGGCCAGTATTCCTTAAGCAGGTGTCTTTGCCAGAGAGCCCATTCGGGCGCGGGCTTCACTGTCTCGATCTTGACTCGAACGGGAGTCTGGGCAACGCTCAGCATCGATAGCAGCAGGAGTACTCCGATTTCACGCTTCATGACTTGTGATTGTATGCCTTTGATACAATCCAGTCCAAATGCAGAATTCCCGTAGAGAGATTCTTGTAGGCATTGCTTGTGCCTCTACACTCGTCGCAGCTGATGATAAACCTCATGTCCATTCCCACGACGAACAGGCCACAGTGGAGAGTTCTACCGCATCCTACAGTCCCAAAGTTTTCACCGGAGCCGAACTGAAAACTGTCGGTGCACTAGCCGAGACGATCATTCCGCGCACCAAGACCCCAGGCGCACTGGATGCGAAGGTGCACGAAATTATCGATGAAACTCTTGCCAGTCGTAAGCCTCAGCAGCCGCTATGGCGCAAAGGCCTTGTCGAGGTCGGCGCTCTTTCGAAGAAGTTGTACAAGAAGGAATATGCGGATCTGAGCGATAGCGACCAGGCTGCCGTGATGACCGAACTTGCAGCCAAGAGTGCTTTTTTCAAAACACTCAAAGACGCGACTGTGGATGCGTACTATTCGACGAAGGAAGGTCTCATGACCGAACTTGGCTGGGATGCTGCCAAGCCGATGCCCGAGTTCAAGGGTTGTACTCACCCTGAGCACCAGGTTTAGCTAGTTTCCGCCGTTCCACCTTCCGAAATCAATTTCCTTGCCTGCTGCGAGATCCTTTCGCCATTCGGTGGCTTTTGCACTGTCTTTCCAAACGCTTTCGCCCACGAGGACGAGGAACTGGTCTACTGCCTGCTTACGGCCTTTGGCCAACAAATCCTTTGCCAGTCTAAAATTGGGACCTGCATTCCGAATCATGAATTCGCCCCTCACTTTCATCGAGTCCACCAGTGTCTTCTCTGCCGCCAGGACATTCCCTTGCCCCAGTTCGGCCAAGCCGCGAATTGTTAGCGCGGAGTGCCGCAGGGCCCCTGGATCCAGCCCTGCGTTGGTTTTCTTTTCGGTGTTGGTGAGCAGTTCAGAGGCAGTCTTATTTGCCAAATCCCACTCGTTGGCATCGATCAAGGCATAGCCCAACTTTTTTAGCTCCGCATCTTTCAATGGCGGAGGAGCTGCTTCCACGTCTTCCTTTGCGTAGTTCACCTTTTGATAGGCCGGTACCCTCGCCCAGAGGCTGGACAAACCCAGGCCCACAAGCATGGCCTGCACGCTTGCTGTCTCGTAGTTTTTTGATTCCACTTGGCTGCGCAGGAGCGCGATTGTACTCAGAACGGCACCGGTGCTGTCCATCTCCCGCATTCTGCTGCGCTCGCCAGCATCGAGCTGTGGAAACTTCCCGCCTGTCTTTTCTCGAACCATACTTTGAATCGGAAAGAGATTCATCAGGGCTTTGTCGAATCGGTTACGGTTTACCTCAGTGAGCATTTTTTCAAAGTTCGAATCGAGGTCCTGTGCCAGCAGTGGCAGGGCCAAGAACAGCAGGAAATACATAAGCTCAAAAACTCCAGTTTGATATAGTGCCTCTCATTGGACGCAATCTCTGTTTTATGCGTTCCGTGTGAAGTATGCAAGCCCCAACCTCAACTCAAATCAAAATTTCTGCCAAACGTTACGATGTCGTGATTGTCGGATCCGGCGCGGCAGGCGGCATGGCCGCCTACAATCTTACGCGCCAAGGAATTAAAGTACTGGTGCTCGATGCCGGGACGAAATTCAACAAGGCAACCTACTGGTCGCACGTTCGTCCGTGGGAAGCCCGCGCCCGCAATCGCAAAGGCCAGAAGCCGCCTCAGTTTCTACTCACGCAGGAAGAGCAACCTTACGCAACGCCCAACAAACAAGACTTCGAACTGTGGCGTGTATGGGGCCGTGGTGGCAAGACAAACATTTGGGGCCGAGTCAGTCTGCGTTATTCCGACGCTAATTTTCAGGAACCAGCACGTGATGGCCACGAAATTCCCTGGCCCATTCGTTATGCCGATATCGCACCCTACTACGACAAGGTTGAGCAACTGATTGGTGTTTGTGGCGGCGATGACGACAGCGAGTTTCTGCCTGGGTCGAAGTTTCACCTGCCTGCTCCTGCACCTCGCTGCGGCGAGCAACTGCTTCGTAAGGCTGCCAAGGGCATCGGCATCGACATCAACAGTGGCCGGCGTGCCGTGCTTACCAAGGAACATAACGGTAAGGCTCCTTGTCATTATTGCGGCGCTTGCGGCAAAGGCTGCGACATCGGTGCTTTCTTCAACTCAACGGATTACCTGCTGGAACCGGCAGCCCTCACTGGCTTGCTTGAGATCCGCGACAACTCTGTTGTTTCTCATGTCACCGTGAACGACAAAGGCCAGGCCGACGGGGTACACTTTTTTGATCGCGTTACAGGGCAAGCCGAAGAGGTCAAGGCGCGCATCGTGATTATGGCCGCGTCCTGTGTCGATTCGACGCGCATTCTGTTGAACAGCAAGTCCAACCGTCACCCTAATGGCATCGGGAATTCGAGCGACGTCATCGGGCGTTATCTTTGCGAGCAGGTTCGTTTTCACATCTATGGCTTTGTGCCTGAACTGATGGGCAAGAAGACTCAGAACGACGACGGTATCGGTGGCGAACACATCTACATGCCGCGTTGGGCGGGGCAATCGAAATCGCGCAAATACCTGCGCGGCTACGGTAGCCAGTTTTGGAATACTGGTGCTCAACCCGGAGTAAGCTACGCAAAGTCGCTGGTTGGGTTTGGTGCCGGCTACAAGGAAAATGTACGCCGTCACTTCCCTGCACTTGTGGCAATGCATCCTTATGGTGAAGTGCTGCCATATGCTGATAACCGCATCACGCTTGATTCCAAGCGTAAAGACAAGTGGGGCATCCCTGTCCCTGTGATCGACTACAAGATCAAAGAGAATGAGCGCATCATGATTCAGGATATGTACGATACAGCTCTTGAGATCATGACTGCCGCCAAGGCCGAGATCCTGCCGTTTGAGCGAGGCTGGATTGATCGACTCGGTAGCGCGATCCATGAACACGGCACCTGCCGTATGGGTACAGACCCCAAGCGTGCGGCCCTTAATCGGTACAACCAGTCTCACGAGGTGAAAAACCTCTTTGTGGTGGATGGATCCAGCTTTACGACTGCGAGCGAAAAGAATCCGACACTTACTATCCTTGCTCTTGCCATGCGAGCTACTGATTTTCTGGCTGACCAAATGAAAAAGGGCGAACTCTAGCCGCTACCACGATTTCCTGAAGCATCTACTGGACTTCTGGTATGGTCGCAGTCCTTCACCCCACGACATACTTGACGGATGCGACGAAATCTTTTTGTAGTGGCCTTGCTTGCCGGCTGCAACCGAAGACCTGAGACAACAAGTCAGAAGCCGAACAATCCTGTTGTTGCGGTGGTTCCAGTTCGACGTCAGACGATCAGCAACAGTCTCGATCTCGTTGCGGAATTTCGTCCTTACCGTGAAATTGACCTAATGGCAAAAGTTTCTGGCTACGTCAATCGCATCTCAGTCGATATTGGGGACCGGGTTCGCACAGGCAATGTTCTGGCCACACTTGAGATCCCTGAGATGAAGGATGATTTAGCCCGTGCCAGGGCTTCGATTGATCGCTCGACTTCGGACGTGGCCCGCGCCCGCGATGAAATTCGGCGCGCAGAGAGCTCCAACCAAATGGCGCAGCTTAACTATGATCGCCTCTCGAGTGTTGGCAAAACAAAGCCTGGTCTCATAGCTCAGCAGGACATTGACAACGCGCGCGCGCGCTCACTGGAAAGTGGTGCGCAACTCTCTGCCGCCAAGAGTGCGCTCTCATCCGCCGAACACAACGTTCAGGTGATTCGTGCAGATGAAAACCGTGTGCAAACCATGTTCAACTACACGCGCGTCACCGCGCCTTTCGATGGCGTAATCACTCGCCGCTATGCCGAGATTGGTGCCATGGTTCAGGCCGGAACTTCTTCTCAGACTAACGTGATGCCGATCGTAAGGCTTTCGCAAGACACTATGCTTAGGCTGCAACTCCCCATCCCTGAATCCATTGTTGCCAAGGTTAAAGTAGGCTTTCCGCTTCGAATCAAAGTACCCACGTTGAATCGAACAATCGATACCCGCATCACACGGTACACTGGGCAGCTCGCACTCGCCACGCGCACTATGGAAGCGCAGGTTGATATTCCCAACAGCGATCTCTCGATCAAGCCCGGGATGTTTGCCGAGGTAATTTTTCAATTTGAATCGAAGCCTGATGCTCTGGTCATTCCGCTTCTTGCCATCGATGGCGCTGGCGAAATCCGCAAAGTGATGATCGTGAACTCCTCCAACCTGACCGAGCTTCGCGACATCACAACAGGCATCGAAACACCCGAAGCAGCCGAAGTCCTCACTGGCCTGGTCGAAGGAGACAAAGTCGTTATCAGTGGCAGGTCTCAACTAAAACCGGGTACCACTGTCACCTCTCGCCTTAGTTCAACCCCTGCACAAGGAGCAAAAAACTAGGCTATGTCCCGATTTGCCATTCGCACCCCTTACCTCATTGTCGTTCTCTGTCTCATGATTTGCGTTGTCGGCGGCGGCGCTCTGGTTCGCATGCCAGTCGACCTCTTTCCTCCGATCAACATCCCGGTGGTGGTGGTTGCCACTTTCTACGCGGGAATGCCGCCTGAACAGATCGAAGCGAATATCACTTCTCGCTATGAACGCTTCTTTACCCTTGCCGCCAACATTGAGCACGTTGAGTCGCGCTCACTTACAGGCGTGAGTATCATCAAGATTCACTTCCAGCCTGGTTCGGACGCTGATGCCGCCGTAGGCGCGGTTTCTAACCTTGCGATGGCCAATCTTCGGCGGCTCCCTGCGGGCACACTTCCGCCCATCGTTCTCAAATTCGATGCATCCAGTCTTCCCGTCTGTCTTGTCACGCTCAAGACGCCAGACCTGGATGAAACTCAGATTCGTGATCTGGCTCAGTACAATGTACGCAATCAGCTTGCTGCAGTTCCTGGCGCGAGCGTGCCTCAACCCTTTGGAGGCGGCAACCGATCCATCATGATCTTTGCCGATCCCAATCGCCTCGAGGCATACCAGATGTCGCTCATGGATATGGTTCGCGGTGTCAATGACGCCAATCTTACACTGCCCGCTGGCAATGTAAAGATCGGTCCATTCGACTACAACATTCTCACCAACAGCCAACTCGATAACATTGCTGAGATAAACGATCTTCCAATTAAAGTAAGTGGCAGCTCGGTGGTTCGGGTTGGCGATATTGCAGAGGCGAAAGATTCCAAACGAATTCAAACCAACGTGGTCCGCATTGATGGCAATCGCGGTGTTTATGTTCCAGTTCTCAAACAGGGCGGAGACTCGAACACCATTTCTGTCGTTGATGGGGTCAAGAAGGTAATCGCCAATCTTGTCGATGTCCCGGAATCGCTCGTTACCAACGTTGTCTTCGATCAGTCTGAATTTGTCAAGACTGCCATTGAAACGCTGCTCCATGAAGGGGCGATTGGATTGTTTCTTACCTCGGCTCTGATCCTGATTTTTCTCGGGAGCTTTCGGGCGACAATTGCTGTATTTTTCTCCATTCCCGTCTCTGCCCTGGCCACGTTTATGTTGCTTCAGTGGAGTGGCGGCACGATCAACACCATGGTGCTCGGCGGTCTTGCCCTCGCTTTTTCGAGATTGATTGACAATTCGGTTGTTGTCCTTGAAAACATCTATCGCCACCTCGAAATGGGGGCCGATCCCGTCAAGGCTGCTGAAGAGGGCGGTCGCGAAGTTGCGCTTCCGGTACTTGCCGCAACACTCACCACCGCAATTGTATTCTTCCCTGTTACTTTCCTGTTTGGAGTCTCACGATTCCTGTTCTCAGCCCTCGCTCTTTCGGTAGTACTCGCCCTGTTCGCCAGCTACTTTGTAGCGATGACAGTTGTGCCGCTTTTTTGTGCTCGCTACATCCACAGTGCGCATTCGGGCCAACATGATGAAGGCATCTTTGCCCGCTTCAACCAGTGGTTCAATCACCAGTTTGCCCGCTTCCTGCGTGCCTACCAGCGGGCTGCTGATTTTGCTCTGGATCGTCCCCGCTTCGCTCTTGCCGTCTCGACTGTCTTTTTTCTGCTATCCCTTCTCATTGCACCCCTCATTGGAATGTCGTACTTCCCACGCACTGATTCCGGCCAGTTTGTGATGAACGTAAAAGCGCCGCCAGGTTCTCGAATTGAAGTCGTCGATGCCCTCTTCGCTCGTGTGGAAGACCTCACTCGAAAAGTAGTTGGGGATGCAGACCTCGAGCTCATCGTCTCTAACATCGGCATCTACGCTGATATTTCGTCCATCTACACGCCCAACTCTGCCCCACACACGGGTTTCATCCAGGTCGCTCTCAAGAAGGATCACGCCGTAAACAACTATGTCCACATGGCACGCACTAAGGAGGTTCTGGAACGTGAGATGCCCGAGCTTCAGATCTATTTTCAATCTGGCGGCCTTGTCGACAGTGTTCTGAATATGGGCATGGCTGCACCCATCAATGTCCAGGTCACCAGCTCAAACCTCCAACAAGGGTTCGCCATGGCTGCAAATCTTGCCGGCCAGATCCGACTTCTGCCAGGGGTGGCCGGTGTTTTTATCCCCCAAGACCTCGACACCCCATCGCTCCGCCTTCAGGTAAATCGCACTCGCGCCAGTGAGTTGGGCCTGAGCGAACGCGAGGTGGTGCAGAACGTGATCACCGCACTTGCCTCCAATCAGATGATCGCCCCCAGCTACTGGGTAGATCCTAAATCCGGGCGAGATTATTTTCTTCTGGTCCAGTATCCCGAGGGGCAGATCAACTCTATCGCTGATCTGAAGGCGATCTCGCTCCGCGGCCCTGGCAGCCCGTTGCCTACGCGCCTCGATGCAGTAAGCACGATTGAATCGATCCGAACCCCAGCCGAAGTTTCGCATTATCAGATTCGCCGCAATTTTGACATCTATGTGCAGCCTCAAGCCGAAGACCTTAGCCGCATCACTGCGGGAATTGAGCAGATCATTGCCAAGGAAAAACTCCCGCGCAATCTCCGTGTCGATCTTCGCGGATCGGTGCAGGCGATGCGCCAAAGTTTCTCAAGTTTCGGGTATGGCCTCATCTTTGCTACCGTTCTCCTCTACCTGATTCTGGTCGCGCAATTCTCAAGCTTTCTTGATCCACTCGTCATTCTTCTCGCTGTTCCCCCGGGGCTATCGGGAGTATTGCTCACACTTTGGCTTACTGACACCACCCTGAATGTTATGTCACTCATGGGGATTGTCATGCTGGTCGGTATTGCCGTTTCCAACAGCATCCTCATCGTCGAGTTCGCCAGGCAGCTTGTTCTCGGCGGAGTCGGTGTGCGCGAAGCCGTTGCCACCTCCTGTAAAGTCCGGCTGCGACCGGTTTTGATGACCTCGCTTGCCACTATCTTTGGTCTCTTTCCGATGGCGCTCAAGCTGGGGCAGGGCAGCGAGGCTTATGCACCTCTGGCACGTGCCATTCTGGGTGGTCTCGCCCTTTCTGTCTTGTTTACTGTCTTCGTTGTGCCAGCCGCTTATCTTCTTGTTCACAAAGAGTCAAAATCCTGATGCGCTACATTTTCCTAGTCCTTGCGGCTCCTCTTTTCGCTCAAACACTGACTCTTGAACAGGCTCGCGAGATGGCCCTGGCCAATCACCCGTTACTCGCCTCGCTTGATTTTTCGTCCAGAGCGGCTGCTGAATCGCCCAAGCAGATTCTATCGCTACTCTCACCTCAATTTAGCGCTGGTCTAACTGCTTCTATCGCCGACGACGCTACGCGCTTTGCATACCAGGGCCTTTCGTCACCTCTGCTCATTTCGAGGCTGGGAAGCGGCGTACAACTCAGCCAGCTTTTATCCGATTCGGGCCGCACACGCCTTCTTGCCTTGTCCGCCGCAACTCGCGCCGATGCACAAAAAGAGATCGTCAAGTCCGTTCGGCTTCAGATACTGATCGCTGTGGACCGCGCCTATTATTCGATCCTGCGAGCTCGTTCTCTGACTCGCGTCGCCGAACAAACCTTACAGGCGCGCCAGTTGATCGTCGATCAGGTGGAGGCTCTCACCCGCAGTCAACTTCGTTCTACTCTCGATCTCTCCTTTGCCCGCGTCAATCTCTCCGATGCCCAAATCCTGCTCAGCCGCGCCAAAAATGAACTCGACTCCGCCCAGGCTGAGCTAACTGCCGCGCTTGGCATGCGTGACCGTCCCGCTTTTCAAATCGAGGATAGCCCCATCAACGAGAATCTTCCACCCGAAGCAGAGCCTCTGGTGGAGCGTGCCCTGAAAGAACGCCCAGAACTGCGCCAACTCGCCCTTGAGCTTCAGTCCGCGACGCAATTCCTCGATGCCGAGAAGAAACTTTCCAAGCCCACAGTCAGCTTTCTCGGTACGGCGGGATTGTTGCCACTGGCAAAAGGCTCTTTCCCAAATCGATTTGGCGCTGCCGGTGTTTCGGTCTCTCTTCCCATCTTCAACGGAAAGCTCTTTGAGTCGCGCCAGGCGGAAGTTTCGCTACGCATGAGAGCACTGGAAAAACAACGCGACTATAGTTCAAACCAGATTGCCCGCGATGTCCGCACAGCATTCCTCAACGCACGTACATCCTTTGAGCGCCTTAGACTCACGCAAGAACTCCTTACTCAGGCCAGGCTCAGCCTGGATCTCGCGCAGTCACGCTACGACCTTGGTCTTGGCTCCATCGTCGAGCTGAGTCAGGCTCAACTGAACCAGACGTCGGCTGAAGTTGCCAGCGCTGGTGCCCGCTACGAATACCAGATCCTGCGCGCCGTCCTTCGCTATCAGCTTGGAGAGGGAGCGCTCTAAACATGACTTTTCGACTCTGGCCACCGAAGCAGCCTCCTGGTCAAGTACCCCCGCTTGTCGTGCTGACTGATGAGAACTCAGCCAAGCTACGGCAAGCAGCCGCACTGATGAATGTTCCAGTCGTCACTGAAATTCCAGCATCTGGCGACTTCATTGTGGCGCTCTCGCCTTCTCAATCGATGCCCGCCAACATCCCCGCTCATATCCCAACCATTGACCCCGGCGCAGCAGACACCCCTCGCCTGATTGAAGCTGCTCTGCTCTATCTCGAAGCCCATCACCGAATCAAGAAATAATCCCGCGCCTCACCGCATAAAGGATCAACTCAGCCATGCTGTGTAGCGATAGTTTCTGCATCAGATTTGCCTTATGAGTATCTACCGTGTAGGAACTCAGATCCAGAAGCTTCGCAATATCTTTGCTGCTTCTTCCTTCGGCCAGAACCTGCAGAATCTCTCGCTCCCTTGGAGTGAGCAGGTCATGACGGTCCTCCAGCCCACGTTCGCGCATCCCCATCACATAATCTTCAACAAGAAGTTTGCTCACTTCCGGGCTGAAATATGCTTTTCCTCCAGCCACTACCCGGATCGCCTGAATCAACTCCCCTTCCACTGCATCCTTCAATAGGTAACCGCGTGCACCAGCTCGCAGCGCCCGTAGGACATAGCCCTCGTCGCTGTGCATGCTCAGAATGATGATTGCTGTTGCGCTTCCCTTGGCCTGAATCTGCCGAGCCGCTTCGATGCCGTTCAAGTTCGGCATCGTGATGTCTAGAACCACCACATCCGGCCGCAATTGCTCCACAGCCCTTACCGTGTCGCGCCCGTCTGCTGCCTCACCCAATACTTCCATGTCAGACTCACGATCGAGCAAGGCCCTAAGTCCACGCCTCAGAATCGCATGATCGTCCGCCAACAGGATTCGGATCCCCACTAAGGTAGCTCCGCCATGACTACGCTGCCTACGCCCTGTCGGCTGACGATACTGAATTTACCGCCCAGTTTCTCAACTCTTTCCGTCATACCCAAAATTCCCATCCCCTTCGCTTGCTGCACATCAAAACTCAACCCGTCATCCTGAATGCTCACGAGCAAGCGTCCCTCGCTCTGGCTCGCTCGTATCCGGACTGACTTCGCATTGCCATGTGTGATCGCGTTACTCACTGCTTCCTGCGCGACCCGGAAAACACAGATTCGAGCATCTTCTTCCAATCCATCAAATTCCTCGCTGGCCTCCACTTCGACAACGGCGCGGCTGCGTTTTTGCCACTCCCGTGCCAGCCACCGCAGAGCTGGTACCAAGCCCAAATCGTCCAGCATCGAGGGCCTTAGCAAAAGACTCAAATTTCGGGTCAACTTCAAAGTTTCTTCAGTCAATTTCCCTAGTTCGTTGGCCTCCCCTTCGATACTGTGTTTTGCATCTTCGGGTAGCTGCCTCAACATTTGCTCCATCCCAAGACGCAATGCCGACAGATTTTGAGCAACTCCGTCGTGCAACTCTCTCGAGATCGCCTTACGCTCCTCTTCCTGTACGGCGAGAAGCCTTGCTGATAATCCCTTTGATTCCTCTCTGGCCTCTTCGGCCTGGATCAGCCTTTCGGAGGCTTGGTTCTCCAGTGTGGTTACCCTCCAATATACGAAGCTCGCAAGTCCAATGCCGGCCAGCAAAAAAACAAGCATGCTTTTTTGCTGAGAGTCCTTTACCCCAGCAAACAAAGCTTGCATCTCTTTTTCGCCTTGCCCCAATTGATCTTCGTTCCAGATCCCGATTTTGGAGGCAAGACTCAGAATCGCCGTCCGGCGTGCAAACGCCTCCTCCCGCAAGAATGCATAACCGCTTGTTTTCCGTTTCCTGGCATCCCATTCCAAAACGGGCTCAACCGTTCTCCAATAGTCGTCATAAGCATTCACGAAGCTCCGGTAGACGGGACCGCCTTGCTGCAATTCCCTGGTGGCGAGAATTCGCATTGCATGGCCTCTGGTCTCAATTAATTCTGCCCGTTGCGATTCTGCGGCAACTTCACTCGGCTCCAGCAAGAAATCGCGCAGATAGGTTCCGCCGTTAATGACATCTGTTTTTAGATCGTTCAGCAACCGATTTGCCCGCAGATAACTTGTTCTTAGTGCCTCGACCTCTCGATTGGCACGAGTCAATTCTTCGCGAGTCCAATAAAATGCTATCGACGGGAGCAGCAGCAAGGATCCAAACCCCGCCAAGAGCAAAAACCGACTTCTCAATTTGATTTGCAAATTAATCCTCTGTTTAACTCACGATGAGTACCATAAGTAAATTGACGCGTCCTTTTTTCATTTTCGTCCTCTTGTTGATCCTGGGTACTTTAAATGGCTCGTCCATCACTCTCGACCAGGCGCTTCGAGAAGCCGTAAGCTCGCACCCACTACTTGCCATAAGCGCCAATCGTATCGAATCCACTGAAGGAAAACGGATCCAGGCTGGCTTGCGGCCAAATCCCCTTTTCGTTTACCAGACTGAAGACTTCCGTACCTGGCAATCCCCGGGCCATCGCTTTTGGCAAGACGCCGATCATTTCTTCTATTTGCAACAGACCTTCGAGACCGCCTCCAAGCGGGCCCGCCGCTTGGATGTTGCCCTAGCCAATCAACGCCGGGCCGAGATTGAAGTCACTTTACAAAAACAGATGATTGCCGCCAAAGTGCGAGCCGCCTTTTGGGATTCCACCGGCGCACTCAAGCGCGCAGCCACGCTCCGGCAGGCTGTCAAGAATCTCGCCGAGATCACCGAGTATCACCGGATTCAAGTAAAAGAAGGAGCGATGGCCGAAGCAGACCTGCTGCGAGTCGAGCTCGAAGAGAACAAGATCTCTCTTCTTGCCAACAGCGCCGACATTGACGCCCAACGCCAGTTGATTCGCTTGCAAAGGGAAATGGGTCGCAGCGACATTACTCCGGTCACCATTGAGGACTCCCTCCTCGATGCCCCAGTTTCGTTCCACTTCTCTTCGCTCGAATCCGCCCTCGCCCAGCGCGCAGAAATTCAACTGGCACGGCAGATCATTCAGCTCGCCTCGGCTCAGATCGGGCTTGAGACCGCCCTTGCTACGCCCAATATCGATGGTGTTGGCGGCTACAAGCGCTCAAAGAATTTCGACACAATCCTTTGGGGCTTCCAGGTGCAACTCCCTGCCTTTAATCGCAATCAGGGCAACATCGCCAGTGCTACTGCCGAAGATCGCCTTGCCCACAGTGCTCTCCGCTCTACTGAAGCATTAATCCAGTCTGAGTACTCCGGCGCTCTTCGTGAGGTAGAACTCCGAAGCCGGCAACTGGAAGGCTCCGTGCTGCCATTGCGGGTGCGCGCTGCAGAGTCTGCGCGCCTGGTTAGAGAAGCCTACCGACTAGGTGGTGCCGATCTGCTGCGGCTGATCGACGCTCAACGCAATCTGCTTGATACCGAGCAACTCTACATCGATTCCCTGCTTGCGCTCCGACAGGCCGAAGCCTCACTTCAATCAGCTACCGGACTCCTCCCATGAAATACCTGATACTAGCTTGCGTCGTCACATTTTGTTCCTGCCAGTCTCAGGCCCCTGCTCCCGCTGCTGCGGCCCCGCCCAAGCGGGAGAATCTGGATCTCAGTGCCGCTGCGTTGAAGAACGCCAACATTGAAGTCGTGGCCGCCCGCACCGTGACCCTCGATCAAACGATTGAAGCCCCCGGTAAACTGACCTGGAACGAAGACAAGACTGTTTCAATCGGTGTCGTCGCCACCGGTAAAGTGATCCACGTTTATTCCAAGGTCGGAGACATGGTCAAGGACAATCAGATGCTGGCGCGGATGCACTCGCATGATGTTCATGACACCAAGGCGCTGCTGCGATCGGCTAGGGCAGAAAAGGATCGTTCTACGAGTGCTCTCGAACAAGCCAAGCGAAATGAAACTCGCATGAGCCGCCTTCTGGAACTGAAAGCCATTTCAGAATCCCAACTCGAACAGGCCGTTATGGACCGCAAGACTGCGGAATCTAATCTGCGCAAGGCTAACGCCGACGTCGATAGAGAGATTCAGCATCTAACCGAGACGCTCGAAATTACAGCCGACGACGAAGAGTCGCCAACCCATAAACACAACGAAGATGAGGAGCTTGTGCCGATCAAGTCGACTGCCGCCGGCATCGTGGTGGAGCGCAAGATCACGCCTGGTACCGTGGTGACTCTCGGCCAGGAAGCATACATCATTACCGATGCCTCCTCCCTTTGGTGCATCGCCAGTTTCCCTGAGTCTGCACTCAGCCGCATCCGAGTCGGCACTAGCGTAGAGATCGATGTTAGAGCTTTCCCTGGAAGGGCCTTTACCGGCCGTATCACGCGTCTCGGAGAAACAATCGATCCAAGCACGCGCACGCTCAAGGTACGCGCCGATCTTGGCTCTCAGGGCGTCTTGAAACCAGAGATGCTCGCCACCATCCGGCTGAAGCTCCCGGCTGTACCCACTCTGATTGTTCCTGAATCGGCTCTTCAAACTATAGACGGCAAGACTACCGTTTTCGTCGAATCCGCGCCAGGCAAGTTCCTCCCACGCACTGTAGAAGCGCAAGTTCAAAATGGGCGGGCCGTCATTCTTTCAGGACTCAAAGAAGGAGAGCGCGTGGCGGCCACCGGTAGCTACTTCCTTAAAGGTCAGTTCCTCCGCGAGGCTGGCATTTAGCTCATGCTGAGTTCTCTGATTCGCAATTCCCTCGAAAATCGATGGTTGATCCTTGTGATGCTTGCCATCGTTACTGGTGCGGGTGTTTACACTGCCATCAATCTTCAGATTGATGCCTTTCCAGACCTCACCAACAACCAGGTAACTGTGATTACCGAGTGCGGCCCGATGTCTCCCGATGAGGTCGAACGCCTGGTCACCTACCCGATCGAGACTTCACTCATGGGTGTCCCCAAAATGACGCAGCTTCGTTCGATTTCGAAGCTCGGCCTATCGCTGGTTACAGTCGTTATGGACGACAGTGTGGATCGTTACTTTGCAAGGCAACTCATCAACGAGCGACTCCGCGAAGTTCGTTCGCGGCTGCCGAAAGGGCTTGAACCAGTGCTTGGTCCCGTTGCGACTGCATTCGGGGAAATCTATCAGTACACGATTGAAGGAGGCGATCTGTCGCTGCTCGACCGAAAAACACTTCAGGATTGGGTCATTCGGCCACAACTCCGTACTGTCCCCGGTATCAACGAAGTGAACTCCTGGGGTGGTTTTTCAAAACAATATACCGTTGAGGTGGATCCTCAATCCCTGGCCCGCTTTGGCCTCACAGTCCGGGACGTCATGAACCGTCTGGCGATGAGCAACGCCAACTTCGGCGGTGGATTCATTGAACACCAGTCCGAACAATACAATGTGCTTGGGCTAGGTCGCTTTAACGGCCCTGAGGACATCGAGAAGGTGGTGCTTCAGGAGCAGGGTGGCGTCTCTGTCAAGGTGCGGGATGTTGCCAAGGTGAAAATCGAAGGTGCGCTCCGGCAAGGAGCGATTATCCGGAACACGATAGAAACCGTTTGCGGAATGGCGATCATGTTGCGAGGCGAGAATTCGCTCGAAACACTCGGACGAGTAAAGAAGCGTCTGGCCTCAATCCAGCTTCCCAAAGATGTCAAACTTGTCCCCTTTTACGACCAGAGCGAAGTCATCGACATCACGCTTAAAACCGTTCAGCGCAACCTCCTTGAGGCCGGTCTGCTGGTCTCTGTAATCCTCTTCATCTTCCTGGGCGAATTTCGTGCAGCCCTGATTGTCGCCGCAGTAATACCGTTTTCTATGCTGTTTGGCTTTATGGGAATGGCCTTCTTTGGCATCAGCGCCAACCTCATGAGCCTTGGCGCAATAGACTTTGGAATGATTGTCGACGGTGCCGTTGTCATGATGGAAAACATCATTCGCCGCTTGCACCATGGCGACCACAGGCATTCGCGAATCGAACTCATTCGCGAATCTGCTCAGGAAGTGGCTAAACCGATTCTCTTCGGTGTCCTGATCATCATCGCCGTCTATTTGCCGATCCTTTTCCTTCAGGATCTGGAGGGACGCATGTTCCGTCCGATGGCGATCTCGGTTGTTTCGGCTCTGTTTGGTTCGTTGCTTCTTGCGTTGTTCGGCGTGCCGGTTATCGCCAGTCTTGCGCTCGCCACAAAGGTGGAGGAAAAGGAATCAGTCTGGTTCAACAAAGTGCAATCCGCCTACCGTTTCGCCCTCCGTAATGCGATGCATTGGCGATGGGCGACGATCTCCGCAGCGTTGCTAATCCTGGTTGGTTCTCTCGGCAGTGTCGCCTTTATCGGGACAGAATTTATGCCGCGTCTGGACGAAGGCATGATCGTCATTCAGACCAAGAAATTACCGGGCATCAACGTTCCGCTTTCGGTCGATGGCAGCAAGCAGGTGGAGCGGATCCTGCTCAGATTCCCCGAGGTTGCCAGCGTCACTTCAAAGCTTGGCCGGCCCGATGTTGCAACCGAGGCCATGGGTGTCTATGAGGCCGATCTCTATATCAACCTGCGAGAAGACATCAAATGGATGAAGCCCACCGACAAAGAAGATCTCATCAATCGCATGTCGATCGCGCTCAAAGAAATGCCTGGTATGGAATTCAACTTTACAATGCCAATGGCCATGCGACTGGACGAAACGATCTCCGGTGTCAAGGCTGACGTTGCCCTCAAGATCTTTGGTGAAGACACTGCCACTCTGGAACGTTTTGCGGAGAAGGCAGAAAAAGCGCTTGCTGGAATGCCCGGAGTGGCTGACCTCCAAACAGAAGTCATCACCGGCGTTGCCGAGATTCGAATTCAGCCGGACCGTTCCGCACTAGCCCGCTATGGTCTCACGATCGAGGACGTGCAATCCGCCATTGATGCCTCCAGCGGTGGCTTGCCTGTTTCGGAATTTGTTGAAGGCCAGCGGCGCTTCCCTATCATGCTTCGTTTCCCTGCCGAGTACCGTTCTGACATCTCTCGCCTGGGCGAAATCTTCATCAAAGCTCCAGCCGGGGAACAGGTTCGTCTGAACGAAGTTGCGCGTATCGAAGCTGGCCGGGGTGCCGAGATCATCCAGCGTGAGGACGGCATGAAGCGAATCGTGGTTCAGTTCAATGTAAGAGGCCGCGATCTGGGCAGCGTGGTTGCGGAAGCCCAGGCTAAAATCAAACCGCTTTTGCAGCTTCCTTCTGGTTATTGGATCGATTGGGGAGGCCAATTTGAGAATCAGGCTCGCGCTACCAAACGGCTTGCCCTGGTTCTTCCACTTTCAATTCTGTTGATCCTGAGCCTGCTCTACGCCACTTTCAAATCGATGAGCCAATCCTTGCTGATCCTATGCGCAGTTCCATTTTCTGCAATCGGCGGAATCGGTTTGCTCTGGGCGCGTGGCATGAACCTCAACCTTTCCGCGTCGGTTGGCTTCATCGCTCTGTTTGGTGTGGCGGTGCTTAACGGGATTGTCCTCGTTTCAACCATCAATCAACTCGGTGATATCGAAGAGGCTTGTGCGCAGCGGCTGCGACCCGTGCTGATGACTGCGCTTGTTGCTGCCTTCGGCTTCCTGCCGATGGCTTTCTCGACGATGCCGGGTTCTGAAGTGCAGCGTCCGCTGGCCTCAGTTGTGGTCGGTGGCTTGATCAGTGCCACCTTGCTCACGCTCTTTCTGGTGCCCGTTCTCTATCCTCTTTTCACTGGCACCAGGAAGCCCGTTTCCGCTTAATGACGCTCGAAGGTCTGTCCCAAGAGCAGAAGCCGGGTAGGTGAGCCCTTGTCATCGAGTTGAAAGTTTGCCGTTGCATCGCTGAGTGAGCCGTTGGCTTTGATCGTCCAGGTATCGAAGTGCCAATGTTCCATTTCACCCTTGGAGCGCAGCCATTCTGCACGCAGCTTCCCATCCTGAAGCGACACATTTACCTCGCCGTATGCAGGTTCGCGGTAAGCGCCAACGTAGGCTGTTAAGGGCAAACTCGGTTTGGTATCTTTGGCCCGGGCATCAATGCGAGCCTGCTTTTCCTTAACGTCCTTCTGCTCGCTATTCTTAACAGCTTGCAACATGTGGGCATTCCAATCCCTGGTCTTGGGGAGTCCAAGATATTCATCAAGCAGAGTATTGGTCAGGGCTTCATTCATGTTAGTTCCGTTCTCGTTTGCCAGAATGACGATGCCAAGCTTGAGCCGGGGAGCCATCGTAATGAGCGCACGATAACCGCTTAGAGACCCGGAATGCATCACCAGCATCTCTCCGCGGTAGTGGTTGACGAACCACCCCATGGCGTAACTGGATTGGGTGTATTCTGGCTGCATTTCACGTGAGGCCGCTGTTCTTTGAATCACCATTTGTGGCTCATGCGTGGCCAGGAGATGTTTTTCGCTTACCAGCCTCTTGCCCTCAAAAACGCCTCCAGCCAATTGCATCCGCACCCAACGGGATAGGTCATCGACACTTGAAGCGATGGTGCCAGCGCCGCCGATATTGTCGTAGTTCTGCAGTGGGTTCGCCTTTCCCTTAATGTGCGGCATCGCCATATTTGCGTGGCGCAGCATGTCAGCATAAGCCGTGGACGTGTCCATCATTCCAAGTGGCATCAGGATGCGCTGCTGTACAAATCCATCCCACCCTAATCCGCTTGCCCGGCCAACCACTTCGCCGGCACTGGTGAACATCAAATTCTGATACTGATAGATGCCGCGAAATGGGGCAGCCGGCTTGGCCAACCCGATCCTTCGAATCAACTCTTCACGGCTCAGGCCATTCCTGACCCACAATACGTCGTGGCGTGGCAGCCCTGTCCGGTGTGTCACCAGGTCTCTTGCGGTGACGAGGGCGTCGGCATGGGGATCGGCAAGCCTGAAGAAGTCGAGATGCTTACGCACCGGGTCATCCCACGCGAGCTTACCTTCGTCCACCAGCATAGCCATCGCAGTGGTCGTGAATGCCTTTGTGGTGGAGGCGATCTGGAATGCAGTATGGGGAGTGACCGGATCTGCCTTACCCGATTCCCGCACGCCATGCCCGGCGAGGTAGAGCGGCTTGTCGTCTTTGACGATGGCAACGGCTACACCCGGTACCGCCCAGGCGTTTCGCGCGGCCTCTACTAACGCTTTTACGTCAGCTTCGGCACCGCGGAGAAGAATTGCGGCAAGGGCTAGGAGAAATAGCTTCTTCATGACCTTTTAGTTTAAGCTGATCGAGACTTCTTTCTGCCTTTTGATCCTCATGGCCCGTTGCTATGTTAGCTTGGAGAAAATCATGAGCGCGACCCGCGAAAAATCTCAACTCATGTCGGCTTCGGAAATGGACCGGACAATGGTCCGTCTTGCACACGAAATTCTCGAAAAGTCCGACGATCTCTCAAAACTGGCATTTATTGGAATCCGCCGCCGGGGCGTGCCGATCGCACAGCGACTGGCGAAGAAAATCTCGGATCTCGAGAAACGTGAAATCCCGGTTGGAATTCTCGACATCAATCTTTACCGCGATGACCTGACAACGGTTGGGGCAAAGCCCGTGGTGAATGCTACCGAGATCCCGTTTGACATCACCGGACTGGACATCATTCTGACCGATGATGTTCTCTATACGGGACGAACGATCCGTGCGTCTCTGGATGCGTTATTCGATCATGGCCGTCCTTCTCGCGTGCAACTGCTTTGCCTGATTGATCGCGGTCACCGGGAGCTTCCGATCGAAGCACGCTATGTGGGCCGCAAAGTGGCTACCACTTCTAATGAAATCATCGAAGTCAAGCTTATTGAAATTGACGGACTCGAAAAAGTTTTGCTCGTCGAAAAGGTGTGACTATGACCAAAGGCCTCCTCGATATCGAGGCCCTCGACCGGCCTGAAATCGAATCGCTTCTTCAGCGCGCCAAGGACTTTCAGCCTCTGCAACAAATGCGTGAGAAGCGACTGGATCTGCTGGACGGCCGCCTCGTTGTGAACCTCTTTTTTGAAGCATCCACGCGCACTCGTATCAGCTTTGAGATCGCAGCCAAGCGGCTTGGTGCCGATGCCCTTTCCATCTCCGCTCAAGGCTCGAGTGTTTCCAAGGGTGAAACGCTGCTGGATACGGTGAGTACGCTGAGTGCGATGCGGCCAGACGTGATTGTCATGCGCCATTCTGCCTCTGGTGCGCCACACTTCCTGGCGAAGCACTTGCCGATCCCGATCATCAATGCAGGCGACGGGCAGCATGAACACCCGACTCAAGCCCTTCTTGATGCCCGAACCATTCTCGATAACCGCCCATCGCTTGAAGGTCTTCGTGTTGCCATCATTGGTGATATCCTGCATAGCCGCGTGGCCCGCTCGAACATCCATCTGCTATCGAAGTTCGGTGTCGATCTTGTGCTTTGTGGCCCGGCCCCACTGGTTCCCCAAGAACTGAAGGATCTGGCACCAGGGGTGAGCATCACCTATGACATCAAGGAAGCGCTTCGCAATACCGACATCATCATGATGTTGCGTGTGCAACTGGAGCGGCAGAATGAAACGAGTTTTCCGGCCGGTGAGTACTCTCGCTTTTACGGCCTCAGGGCGGAAAATCTTGCACTTGCCAAGCCTGATGCCATCGTGATGCATCCCGGCCCGATGAATCGTGGCCGCGAGATCTCGACCGAAGTTGCCGATAGTTCGCGCTCGGTCATTCTTAGCCAGGTAGAGAACGGTATTGCCGTCCGCATGGCTGTGCTGGAAAGGGTTCTGCAGTAATGCCAAAGCTTTTGATTCGTAACGGCCGCGTGATCGACCCAGCCAATGGCATCGACCGTGTTGCCGATGTCCTGCTTGCCGGAGATATTATTCGCGGCGTCGGTGACAATCTTCCTTCTCGCGGCGCTGAGGTTTTCGATGCCACGGGCCTGATTGTTGCCCCAGGCTTTATTGACATGCACGTGCATCTTCGCGAGCCGGGCTTTGAGAGTTCAGAGACGATTGAGAGCGGCTCGCGGGCAGCAGCCGTTGGTGGCTTTACCAGCGTTTGCTGCATGCCGAATACGAGTCCAGTGAACGATACACCTCACCTGACGCGCTACATCATTGAGCGGGCACGCGCGGTTGCCAAGGTGAACGTGTTCCCAATTGGTGCCATCACCAAAGGAAGTGCTGGTGAAGAACTGGCCTCGATCGGTGCCATGCAGGCTGCGGGTACTGTTGCCATCTCGGACGACGGCCGTCCCGTCATGAACTCGCGTGTAATGCGTCGAGCCATGGAGATCGCCTCGAGCTTTGACATCCTTGTGATCGATCACTGCGAAGACTTGAATCTATCTGCCGGCGGTGAAATGCACGAGGGCAAAGCTTCATTACGCTTTGGCCTGCGCGGTATCCCGGCTTGTTCTGAAGATGTGATGGTTGCTCGTGACATCCTGCTTGCTGAAGTAACCGGCGCACGATATCACGTTGCTCACATCTCCACCAAAAACGCCATTGCGATGGTGGCCGAAGCCAAGCGCCGAGGTCTTCGTGTGACCTGCGAGGTGACCCCTCATCACTTCGCCATCCACGATCTTGAAATCATTCCTTATGATTCGAATTTCAAGATGAAGCCGCCGATTCGTTGCTCACACGATGTAGAAGCGATGATTGAAGGAATCAAGGCAGGCGTTATCGACGCCATCGCGACAGACCATGCTCCGCACAGCGTAACGGACAAGATGCAGGAGTTTGAGCGCTGCCCCTTCGGGATTTTGGGTCTCGAGACCGCCATTGGGATCTCACTGGAAAGACTTGTGCATCCGGGACACATCTCGATCCACCGAATGATCGAGCTTTTCACCACTGGGCCAGCCGGTATTCTCAAGTTGAACCGTGGATCCCTGTCGCCCGGCTTGCCTGCCGACGTCACAATTCTAGATCCGAATGCCAAGTGGACCTATGACGTAAACAAATCACCTTCGAAGTCTCGCAATTCGCCTTTCGACGGCCATGCCTTTACCGGGCGGGCTGTCGCGACGATTGTTTCGGGGGAGTTGGTTTGGCAGGCTTGATGGAATTTTGCCACCGATTGAGCCACTCTTTGTATTCGCCGACGAGCTTGCCGTCGGGACCCAATAATTGTGTTCTCAACAACGCGTTTGATGAGGCAATGGATTCCCGCTGATAGGGGCCAGCGGTCAACAGGCCATTTCGAACGGCTTCTTCGAAGAGTTTCGGGGAGAGCGTTTTGGCGATACCGATAGCCTCTTCTGCATCGAGCCTCACATTTTCCAGGTTCTTCTGGAATTTTTCTTTTATGTAAGCTCCTGTTTCTCCACAAATCTCTCCGTCGAGAAAATAGACTCCCAAGACAGAGGAGTCAATTCTGCTTGGGGCTACCAGTCCACCTGCAAAAAGCGTTTCTTCAGGGGTGATTTTCATCGAGCGGGCAGCGAGTCCTGCCGAAGTATAACGCCAGACATAGTCGAAATAACGGCCATTGGCGAACTGGAATCGCAATATGCCAGCTAGAGCCAAAATTCCAGATCCGCTTAGGTCTCGAACTTCAATCGATCCACCTTTCATGGAAACGCGGCCTACCCTCGCCTCTCCGCTGATAGCCAGGTTGCAGTTCTTGGTTGCTGGTGACCGAATGGCCATAGGAGCGCGCGATTCTTCCGGGACGCGAGGTCCGAATTGTGCTGAAACAGGAAGAACGAATAATAGTGCTTGGACGAGCATGTACCTTATAGGATAGGAAGTAAACATGAAGATTGCACTAATATTGATCCTTAGCTCGCCACTAGTGTTTCCGCAGGGGAAATCCCAAAAGGCGCATGTACACGGGGCAGCCCAAATCAGCATTGCGCTGGATGGCCTAAAGGGTGAAGTTGAGTTTGAGGCCCCTGCAGATGGTGTTGTTGGATTTGAATCTGAGGCGAAGACTCCGGCGCAGAAAAAGCTGGTTCAGGATGCCCTTGCGATACTCAAGACGCGGGGCTCGGAACTTGTCATCTTCCCCGCAGCTTCCGGATGCAAGCTCACACCTAAAGAAGTGGAGCTTCACCGGGAGGGAGCCCAACACGCCGAGGTGCACGCCCACTATGATTTGGTTTGCAGTAAGCCCATCACGGGGGAGATCAAATTTGGGGCGACCAAGCTATTTCCGAAGACGCGTGAAGTCAGCGTTACTTTCGTTTCAGACCAGTCACAAAAGAGCGCCAAGATCGTCGGTGATGTTGGCGCTCTCAAACCCTAAGGCTTTACAGGTTTGGGGAAAGTGAAGGGATAGGTGTTGGGTACCACGCTCACCTCTGTTGTGAAAGTGTGAGGGCTGTCTCTTATACACATCTCCGAGCCCACGAGACTAAGGCGAATCTCGTATGCCGTCTTCTGCTTGAAAA
>ENA-ORBV01005793-ORBV01005793.1-microbial-mat-metagenome-genome-assembly--contig:-NODE-5793-length-22357-cov-7.801616_pt1 | contig 22357 bp, 18 predicted proteins | sample MGYA00237777_ERZ505514 | MGnify/ENA primary metagenome ERZ505514 (study PRJEB26160, sample SAMN06269048) | microbial mat metagenome | isolation source: Oligotrophic lake microbial mat | place... | reverse complement strand
TATGTCTATCGGCCGTTGCGCGCAATGCTTAACGCGGATTATTCCGTAATGACCGGGGATCGTCCGAGGGAGATCATCCCCGCCGACTATATTCCGGGAGACGAAATCGGCCAGATCATGCTCTCCCGCAATAGCACGGTGGAGCAGCTCCGTTCGCGCGAAGCGGAGCTCGAAGCCGCGCTCAACCGCCTGGAGAACGCCAAGCAGAGCCTTGCCGATCAGGACCGCCTCGCCAGTCTCGGTATGCTCAGCGCCGGCGTAGCGCATGAACTCAATACACCGTTGGCCGTCCTGCAGGGCTCGATTGAAAAGCTGCTGGAGACCGTTGGCAACCCCAGCGCGCAACAGCGACTCCTTCGCATGCAGCGCGTTGCTACGCGCCTGCGCTCCATCAGCGAAGGCCTCCTCGATTTCGCACGTGTCCGCAAACCGCGACTGGAAAAAGTCGCCCTGCGCCCCTTGATTGACGAATCCTGGGGCCTCCTCGCTCTCGACGAAAAGTCCGGGTCCGCGAGCTTTGAAAATGCGGTCCCACCCGACTGCCATCTCGTCGGCAACCCGGATCGCCTCATGCAGGTTTTCATCAATCTTCTCCGCAACGCGCTGCAGGCCATTCCCGGAACCGGCGGCAACATCCGCGTTACCGCGACTCCTTATCCAGTTACGCTTGGCCGCTGGTGGGCCATCACCGTTGAAGACAACGGGCCGGGAATTCCCGAGGATGTTCTGCCCGAAATTTTTGAGGCCTTCATCACCACTCGCCTCGATTCCCGGGGCACCGGACTCGGCCTTACCGTCTCCGAGGGGATCATCCAACAGCACGGCGGCACGATTAAAGCGTCTAATAATCCCAGCGGCGGCGCCCGCATCGAAATTCGCCTTCCTGAAGCCAGTTTCCCCCCCGCCTGAACTATCCTGTACCCATGGCGGCCGATTCCCCTCAACTTGAAGCCCTTATCGACATTGCCGTCCTCGACGACGATCTGGACTTCCGCAACTATATGGAGGACGTCCTTAAAGACGAAGGCGCCTATACGGTCCGAACCTTTGCCCACCCCGCCGATCTATTCGCCGCCGCCGAGCAACAAATGCCCGATATCGTCCTGCTCGATATGAAGATGGGAGAGTTCAAAGGCGACGCCGTCCTCGAACAGTTGCAGACCCGCTGGCCCGGTCTCTGCGTCATCGTCGTCACCGGTTATCCATCGTACGAAGACATGCGCGCGACGTTCAAAATGAACGTTTTCGACTACATCACCAAGCCGTTTTCGCTGGCCCAACTCCGGCAAGTCCTCCGCCACGCCATCGAAACGCGCGACTTGGGAAAGACTCCACAGGATCGGCTTCGCGAGCGTCTTGGCCATCGGATCAAAGTCCTTCGCGTCGAACATGACTGGTCATTAAAGGACTTGGCCGGGACAACGAAGCTAAGTGTCTCCCAGATCAGCGCCATCGAACGCGGCGCCCATCTGCCCTCCATGGAATCGCTGCTGGCTATTTCCAAGGCTTTCGACAAAAAGCCGAGCGAGCTATTACATTCCATTGATTTCTAGCCGATAGTTATACTAAGCGAAACATCATCGCGTCCGAAACGGCTTGGGAAAGGCGTTGACGCGTGAGCTTTACCTACGAGGGTACGACAGTGTCTAGTAAATTCGCGAATGCGTTTGTCTCCATTTTCTTGGCTTCGGCCGCCATTGCCACCGCGCAGGTCGCGGGAAGGCTTTCCGGGAGCGTAGTCGATCCGTCCGGCGCGCCAATCCCCAATGCGACTGTCCGGCTACTACTGGAAGGCGGCGCCGCCGCCGTCGTCGCTTCCACTTCGAACGGAGAGGGCCTGTTTCTTTTCCCCTCCATTCGACCGGAGACATACGATGTCATCGTTGAAGCTAACGGTTTTCGCAAAAACGCCGTTCGCCGCGTGAAAATCACGGCGTCGCAGGAAACGCCGCTCGGAGCCGTTAAGCTTGAACTCGGCGCTGTGACCGAAGTGGTCGAAGTCTCCGCATTAAGCCAAGTGGTCCAGACCACTAACGCTGAAGTCGCCTCTACCATTACTAACGAGCAACTCCGCCGTCTGCCAACCATTAATCGCAGCCCCATCGCGCTGCTTCTTACCCAGGCCGGCGTCACTACCAACAATCGCAGCGCTACAACCATCAACGGTCTGCGAGTTTCGTTTGTGAACGTCACTCTGGACGGCATTAACATTCAGGACAACTTCATCCGCACGAACGGCGTCGACTTCCAACCCAATCTTCTCCTTCTCGATCAGGTCGCTGAAGTCAATGTCGGTATTTCGAACGATAATCTCAGCCAGGGCGGCGGCTCCGCGCAGATCAATTTCGTCACCCCATCCGGTACGAATCAGTACCACGGCTCGCTGCTTTGGACCAACCGCAACAACGCGCTCGCCGCCAACACCTGGTTCAATAACCGCGACAGAATCGCCAGACCTTTCCTCAATCAAAATCAGTTCGGCGGCTCTCTCGGCGGCTCCGTTATCAAGGACAAGCTCTTCTTCTATACCAACTACGAAGGTCTCCGCCTCCGTCAACAGTCCAGCGCCAACCGCACCATCCTTTCTCCGGACGCCCGCAATGGCATTTTCACTTATGTCGCCGCAGGTCAAACCCGCAAGGTCAATGTGCTGCAAGCCGCCGGCCTCACCGTTGACCCCGCCGCCAAAGCCTTAATCGATGCCGTTCCCAGCGCCGACAAGATCAATAACTTCCGCTTGGGCGACTCGAGCGAGGCGCTCCTTCGCAACACCGCCGGTTACTCCTTCCTCGTGCGTAATAATCGCACCCGCGACAACGTCACCGGCAAGCTTGACTACTATCTCAACAACACCAACAACTTCTCCGGCACCTACACCTGGAACAGGGATATCCTCGATCGGCCGGATCAATCCAACGACTATTCGCTGGTCCCCAAGGTCGGTAACGATAGCGCTCCCCGTCTACTCTCCCTCACGTGGCGCTGGACCCCCGCGCCCACCACGACCAACGAATTGCGCGGCGGCTTCAACCGCACCACGGCTCCCTTCGCTACCTCGGAAACGTTCCCCAGCGCGATCGCCGCCGGCCTCATCTATAGCAATCCGCTCAACACCTTCCGTGCCCAGGGTCGCGAGACCAATACCTACAACCTCCAGGACAACGCTACCACCGTCAAGGGCAAACACACACTCCAATACGGCTTCCAGTTCCAGAAATTGATCGTCGCGCCGTACAACGACGCCGGCATCACTCCCGTCTATACCCTGGGCATCTCCGCGAACAGCCCCTTCGGCCTCAATTCGAATCAACTCCCGGGAATAAGCGCCGCCGACTTGACGGGCGCCAACAACCTGCTGGCGAACGTCGCCGGCCTTCTCTCCGCTTCCACCCAGACCTTCAATGTCACAAGCCGCGACTCCGGTTACGTAAACGGCGCCACCAATCTCCGTAACTTCCGCCAGTCCAACTGGTCATTGTATGCGCAGGACTCATGGAAAGTCACGCAGCGCCTATCTCTCATCCTGGGGATGCGCTACGAGTTTTATACCCGTGTCGATGAGCGCGACGCCCTCTTCCTCCTGCCCCAGGACGTAACGGCAGGTAACGCGCGCAGCACCCTGCTAGGCAATCCCACGTACGACTTTGCCGGCAGCGCGGTAGGCCGCCCCTGGTACGGCGCCGACAAGAATAACTTCGCGCCCAACTTCGGCTTTGCTTATGACGTCTTCGGCAACGGCAAGACCGCCATCCGCGGCGGCTATTCCATTAACTTCGTGAACGACGAGAACATTGTCGCCATTCGCAACAGCGTCACCACCAACTCCGGTCTGACCACCACGTCCACCGCATCGGGCCTCAACGCTCGCCTCTCCAGTCCCACCCCGGTTCGCGGGCCCGCCTTCAAAGTGCCCCGCACGCCGTCCGACAACTTTGCCCTCGACTCCCAGAACGCCCAGGCCGTTGTCGATCCCAACCTCCGTACGCCATACGTGCAGTAGTACTCGCTCGGTGTCCAACACAATGTCAAGGGTACCGTCGTCGAACTCCGCTACATCGGCAACCACGCCGTCAAACAGTTCCGCGCCTTCGATGTGAATCAGGTTAACGTCAACGTTCCCGGCTACCTCGACGATTTCCGCCGCGCCTATAACAACGGGATTCTCGCTCAAAGCGCGGGGCTCGGCTTCAACCCGGCGTACAATGCCAGCCTGTCCGGCAGCCGGCAGACGCCATTCTTCAATAGCCTCCCCAGCGGCGGACTCCTGACCAACGCCACCATCCGCAGCCAGATTCAGACGCAGCAGCCCGGCGAATTGGCGACCACCTATCAAGTCAACGCACTCAACGGCAACGCGAACTTCTTTGCGAGTTCTTATGGCCTCGGCATGAATCTGTTCACAAACTACAGCCATTCTTCCTGCAACGGACTGCAATTCGATGCCCGCCGCCGGCTCAGCAAGGGCGTTCAACTCCAGGTTAACTACACTTACGGCAAGGTCCTTTCAGACACCTCCGGAGATGTGCAAACCCGCTTCGATCCATTCCTCGACGCGAACAACGGCTCAATCGAAAGAGCCCGCGCCATCTTCGACGTCACCCATGTCATTCGCGCTAACGGCGTTTATGAGCGCCCATGGGCAGAGGCCATGCCTGGGATCCGTCCAACCCGGTCGTCAGCCGGATAATTAGCGGCTGGAACGCGGGCGCCATCATGACCAAGCAGTCCGGCACGCCGTTCTCCGTCCTCTCCGGTCGGGGCACCTTCAATCGGGCCGCCCGCTCCGGCGCCACTAATACCGCTAACACGACGCTCAATAAGTCCCAACTCGATAGCCTGATCGGATTTCGCATGACCGGCAACGGCCCATACATAATCGACTTGACCGCCATCGGCGCAGACGGCCGGGGCGTCGCCCCCGATGGCGCCGCGCCCTTCGCCGGTCAGGCCTTTACGCAACCCACTGCCGGCAATATTGGCGCGCTCCAGCGCCGTTACTTCTCCGGTTCTTGGAACTTCGCACTGGACTTCTCCGCCCAGAAGGTCACCAACATCACCGAGCGCCAAACCCTTGAGTTCCGGATGGACTCGACCAACATTCTGAACCACCCGACCTTTGACGTAACTGGCGATTATAATTTGACCGCCACCACGTTCGGCCGGATCACCGGTACCGGTTTCGCCGGACGCCGCCTGATTCAATTTGGACTAATCTACCGTTTTTAACGATGGTGGCCGAAACCAACCACCATGATGGCGTTGCACCAGCCGCCGACCGCCTGGCACCGCAACAACTCAAGCGCAATCAATCACTTGTCGAATGGCATTCCAATTGCCATTTAACCAGCGGAAGATTCGCCATGAAACTGCAATTCGCAATAACCATCACCGCCGCTCTGCTCACGGCCTCCGTGTCGGCCCAAACCCCCGAACCCGCCTCCGCACCATCCGATCCAGAAACGGCGCAACCGTCGCCCCTCGCCGCTCGCGCCGTGCAATCCCAAATCATCCTGCCCGCCGGCGCCTGGGTTAGGATTCGCGTCGACCAGTCTCTATCCAGCGACCGCAGTCGCCCCGGCGACGGCTTCAGCGGCACCCTCACCCAACCTATCGTCGCCGACGGCTTTGTGATCGCTCATCGCGGCCAGACTATTGAAGGCCGCGTCACCGAAGCAATTAAAGCCGGCCAAGCAAAGGGAACGTCCCGCCTTGGTCTCGAACTGACCGAAATCGGTCTTGCCGATGGTCAGCAGATGCCCATCCGGACCGAGTTGATTGAGTATGCCGGCGGAACCTCGGTCGGCCGGGACGTCGCCGCCGTGGGCGCAACCACCGGCGCCGGCGCCGCAATCGGCGCAGCGGCGGGCGGAGGCATGGGAGCGGGAATTGGGGCACTCGCTGGAGCCGTGGCTTCCGGTATCGGAGTCCTCGCCACCCGCGGCCGCGCCACCGAAGTCTATCCCGAAACTGTGGTGACATTCCGCACTTTGGCGCCGATCACCATCTCCACCGAACGCGCTCCGCACGCCTTCCAGCCGGTGCGCCAAACGGACTATGAACGGCAGTCGCTGGAACGCCGCCCGGCGCCGCAGCCACAGCCGTCGATCTACTTTGGCGCGTACGACCCGTTCTTTTACGGCGGCCCCGGCATTTGGTATGGCTCCCGTTTTTCGAACTGGGGACCCCGTTACTACAGCCCGCGCGTCTTCATCGGCGGCGGTGGACGCGGCGGGTACGGCGGACGCCGCCGTTAAACTAGCGGGTGGCCATGCATCGCCGCATCCCCACCCGCAATCGAACCGGCTGGACTTCGAATCGGCTCAATGAAGTCAGCGAACTCTTCGTGGCGTTTTGCCGTCACGCAAACCTGCCTGTCCTCGATATTGGCGCCGCGTTCGGCATTGCCTCGTTGGCCGCGCTCGATACCGGCGCGACTGTCTTCGCCAATGACCTCGAACCCGAACATCTGGCCGCCATCGCTAACGCCGCCAAGCCTGAACACGCACGCCGCCTGGTACTTATCCCCGGCCGTTTCCCGCGCCAGTTGAAATTCGCCGAGGCCAGCCTCTCCGCGGTCCATGCCTCGAATGTTCTGCACTTTCTCACCGGCGGCCAATTGGCACTCGGCATTGCTTCCATCGCCCACTGGCTCGCCCCCGGCGGCAAACTTTTCGTGCAAGCTTCCAGTCCATGGCAGCGGCCCTTTCAGGCGTTCGTGCCGGTGTTCGAAAGCCGCCGCGCCGCGGGCGAAGAATGGCCCGGCTGGATAGAAAACACGTCCCAATATTCGACTCATCGAAAGCTCAATCAAATACCTTCGAGCCTTCATTTGTTGGATGACGACACCCTCCGTCGCAAGGCCGAGGCCGCCGGGCTCATCGTGGAAAACGCCTGGCTCTATCGGCGCCGGGACGCCCCGGCGAGTCTCTTCCTGGACGGCCGGGAATGTGCGGGGCTTATTGCTCGAAAATCGGAAGAGCCGCTTAAACTGTAGCTAGCTTCACGGCTGAGTGCCCTAGCTACTTCTTGGCGCAAAAATGGTTTTTCGTTGCCTCGGCGGTCAGGTAGGGCAAGCGTTATCAAAGTGGCGGTCGGGGAAATACGAAGACTCCCGCCGGGGTCTCCGGCGAGAGTTCGAAGAGGTCGGGAAGGATTGATGGAGGAACTTATTGTGCGGATTGCTGTTGCTTGACAATGGCTCGGCCGATGTTGATGAGGTTATCCGCGATCACGCCGAGTCCGGTTCAGCGCTTCATTCCGCTGGCGCCTTTATATCGGCAACGGTTGAGTCCGTGCCGTCGCTTGAGTACGCTGATTCTGCCTTCGCATCCGGTTCTCCACTTCTGCCCCTTCTTGAACCAGCGTTTCTTCTGCTCACGCTTGACCGCGGCGCTTTTGGTGGAACGGCTTGGAACGGAAACACGTTTCACGCCTACCTGCTGCGCCTTGGCTACATTCTTCGCCGAATAGAATCCGGCGTCGCCCGCAGCCAGATCCGGCGTGCGGCCTGTACGCTGCCGGTGGATTTCAATCGCCGGAATCAGCAGATCGCTGTCAGCCGGCCGCCGGTCATAAACCTCGACGTCGATAACGATCTGGCCCTCGGCTTCCTGCACCTTGACCATCTTGCCGAATTCATTCGGTTTTCCCGCCTTGCCTTTGCGGATTAGTTCGGTTGACGGCTCGAAGATGCTAAAGAGCTTGCCTTCGGCATGAGTATCGCCTCCGAATATTCGGGCTTTGGCTTGCCGGATCACCTGTTAAACGCGCGGCAGCATGGTGTCTATCTCTTGGCGCAGTCCTCGCAGCGCAGCCTGTTGCAGCAAGCCGGCGGACTGCTTCACCCCATCGGCGATCTCTTGGGAGAAGCGTTGCGCCTGTCCCACGACCCGGCCGATTGAATCCAGGAGTTTGCCATAAGCCTGCTTCAGCTTCTCCTGACTCTGCGGAACTTTGGATCGAGCCGCGCGTGCGATGTCCAGCACTCGCAATTTCACGCTACGGCTGCGGTCGCGCATTTTCGTCCCCACTGGGCCGGCCAGCGCGGTCACCTTCTTCATCAGGCGCGTCAAGACGCGGTTCCCATCGCCCAGCAAGCCGCTGTCGGTGGGATAGTGGATGTTGGTCTCGACCACGGTGGTATCTACTCTCATCTTGCGGCCCTGCACGACCTTGTTCTCCACCGCCATTTCCACCACGCGCCGATGAATCTGTTGGATTACCTCCGGACCCAGGGCCCGTGCCTGGCGGCCGAGCGTTTTGGCGTCGGGCGCCTTGCCCGCAGCTACGCGCGTGAACTCCCGGTATAAGAGGTTGGGCCGTACTTCGCGCTCCAACACATCGAAACTCCAGTTGCGGAGATGCTTGAGCAACAGCATGCGCACCACAATCTCGGCTTGATCGGCCGGCCGCCGGCGCGGCCAAGCCCTTTGCCGCTCCCCTGCGCCCCAAGCTGGAGGGCCGCGACTTCGACGGGTACACGCTCATCCGTGAGATCGGACGCGGAGGTATGGGCACGGTTTATAACGAACCCTTCCGGAAATTGGGGTTGAGATACGCAACGCAGAGTAATCATTTGCCGCGCCTCCCCTCCTCCTCCTTCTCGTCGGGGTCGGCCCGCAGAAGTAGCTGGTTCATCTCGCAGATCTCCTCGATCGCCGACTTCAGCTTTTGATAGTTCGCCAGACAACGCCTCACATGAGCGACCTGTTCCTTGCGGAGACTGATCTGGCGGGTGCGTCCGCCAGGATAGCCGACGGCGAGAACGGCTACGGGATGTCCTTCGCCACGGTCGCACTTGGGACAGCCCGTGCGGTGACGGATGATTCGATGGAGCAGGGAGCCGCGAAGGACCTCTCCGGCATCGGGAAGACGCGGGACCAGGCGATCGCGCTTGCCGATAGCGGCTTCTTGTTTCACTATTAATAGTGAAACATAAACCACCACACAATGCAAGAGAAATGTTTGGATGATTTTTAAAACATTTGGGGTTCCGCCGAGTTCTGTTGGATGCCGGATTACGGCGCTCATGCACCTGTGAGCAAACAGACCGACTCAAATGAAAAGCGTTAGACCGTTACTTTTGCGCCAAGAAGTAGCTAGGGTGTCCAAGTGGCCGCTTGCACCCAGCCCGTACCGGTGCCGGCGTTGTCGGTCACCCAGATGTAGAGATTTCTGAGACCGGTAGGGTAGGCGCCTTGCCTCGTGATGTTGAGATTCAACACCACATCGGTCCCCGAGGCCGTCACCGACGACGCCGCGCCGTTTATCGCACACTGGCTGTTCTGGATCACTCCGGCCGCTCCCGGAGTCAACGGTCCCGTCAACAATGTCAGCGCATCCTTGTATAGGAAGATCGAATTGCTCGCCCGGTCATAGAAGCCATGACAACTACCCGTTGGATTAAACGGACTGTTATTTACGAGGAAGTAGATCCGGTCGATGTCACCGAACCCGTCGGCATCCCGGCCGGTTACGGCGAAGGTCTGAGTCGCGGTCGTCGAAGCGCCCGGCGCAGTCGAGGCTAGAGTCGGGGGGACAGCCATGGGGGACACCCATCCCAAGCGTCCAGACGCTGACTTGTACCCAGCCCGTACCTGTATTGGCGTTGTCTGTAACCCAGATGTAGAGGTTCCGCGCGCCGGTGGCATAAGAACCTTGCCGCCGAATGCTCAGATTCAACAACAGATCGGTGCCTGACGCCGTCACCGACGAAGCCGCGCCAATAATCGCGCATTGGCCGTTTTGGATCACTCCGTTCGTTCCCGGAGTCAACGGACCGATCAACACTGCCAGCGCATCGTTATAAAGGAAGATCGAGTTGCTCACCCGGTCGTAGAAGCCGTGACAACTGCCCGCCGGAATCGATGGGTTGTTGTTTACCAGGAAGTACAGCCGGCTGATGTCGGCGAACCCGTTGGCATCGCGGCCGGTTATGGCGAAGCTTTGGGTCGCCGTTGTCGATGATGCGGGCGTAGCCGAAGGCGGATTTGGCGCCGTTGGCGGCGTTGTCCCCAGCGTCCAGGTACTGGTTTGAATCCAACCCGTGCCTGTAGCGGCGTCATCGGTAACCCAGATGTAGAGGTTCTTGACGCCATTAGCATAGGCGCCTTGCCTTGTGATGCTGAGATTCAACATCAAATCGGTGCCTGCCGCGGCCACCGATGAAGATGCGCCGTTGATGGCGCATTGGCCATTCTGGATCGTCCCCGGCGTTCCTGGAACTAACGGTCCCATCAACGTTGTCAGCCCGTCATTGTAAAGGAAGATCCAATTACTCCCCCGGTTATAGAAGCCATGACAACTGCCCGTCGGAATCGATGAGTTGTTGTTTACCAGGAAGTACATCCGGCTGATGTCGGCGAACCCGTCGGCATCGCGACCGACGACGGTGAACGTTTGGGTCGCAGTCGTCGAAAGGCCGGGCGTAGCTGAGATCAGAGTCGGCGGAGCGCCCGGAGTTCCAACGCCGGCTTCTTCGATTACGATAACGACGGACGCCTGGATCTTTTCGTGGGCCGCTACGTCGAATGGTCCTTCGCGGGCAATCGCTATTGTGGCGAGCCAGCGCCCGGCGCGCGCGCCTACTGTCATCCGGATAACTTCAACTCCATTCCGAATCTGCTGTATCGCAACAACGGCGATGGCACATTCACCGACGTCTCAGCGGCCGCCGGCATCGCGCATCCGAATGGCAAGACTCTCGGCGTTTCCTTTGCCGACTACGACGGCGATGGATTCACAGACGTCTTTGTGGCCAACGATTCCGTGCAGTGCTTTCTGTTTCACAACAACCGTAACGGCACGTTCACCGAGGTTTCCTTGCCGGCCGGCGCCGGCTTCAACGAGGACGGCAAAACTTTCGCCGGCATGGGGACGGACTTCGCCGACTACGACAACGATGGCTTTCCGGACATTGTTGTCACGAATCTCTCCGACGAGCGCTACGTGCTGTTTCGCAACAACGGCGACGCAACTTTCACGGACTCCACGAACCCCAGCGGACTGGGACGCGCCACGCTTCCCTACTCCGGTTGGAGTACGCGGTTCCTCGACTTCGACAACGACGGATGGAAGGATCTCTTCGTCGCGCAGGGCCACGTCATGGATACGATTGAGACCATGACGCCGAATCGCAAATACCTGCAGCCGCCGCTCCTGCTTCGGAACGGCAAAGGAGTTTTTCAATCCGCGGGCGCGGGTCCCGCATTCTCCAGGGCCTGGGCCGGACGGGGCGCCGCAGCCGGGGATTTGGACAACGACGGCGACCTTGATATCGTCGTCTCCAACGTGAATCAAACGGCCTACATCCTGCGGAACGGCATTGGCAATCGAAACCACTGGCTTGGCATACAGGCTACCGGCGTACGCTCCAACCGGGACGGAATCGGCTGCCGCATCAGGGTTGTTTCGGCCTCCGGCGCCGTTCAGCATTACACGATCCAGACGGCGGCGGGCTATCAGTCCGCTAGCGATAAACGCGTCCTGATCGGTCTCGGCAAGGACGCCTCCGCGCGTCTTATCGAGGTGCGCTGGCCGTCGGGCGTTGTCCAGAAACTCGAGAACGTGAAAGGGGACCGGATGTTGAAACTGACGGAGCCCGCGCGATGATCAGGCGCAGTTTTCTCGGCCTGCTGAGCGCCGGCGCCCAATGCGCGTTTTCCCAGGGCGTCTCTTCGCGCGGCGTGAAACCGCTGCCTCGCGGGAAGCCATCGGGGCGTCCGTTTCCCGCCCGTTTCACCGACGTTGCGCGCGAGGCCGGGTTAATCCATCCGTCCATCTACGGCGGCGTGGACCGCAAACAGTTCATCCTCGAAGTTGTCGGCTGCGGAGCCGCTTTCATCGATTACGACAACGACGGTTGGATGGATCTGTTTGTGCTCGGCGGGACGCGTCTTGAAGAAGCGCCGCCCGGCGCGTCCAATCGCTTGTATCGCAATAATCGCGACGGCACTTTCATCGACGTGACGGAGAAGGCCGGTCTGCGCTTCAACGGATGGGCATCCGCGGTCACCGTTGCCGACTATAACAACGACGGCTTCGACGATATCTATGTCACCTGCTATGGGCACGACATCCTGTACCGGAACAACGGCGATGGCACCTTTACCGACGTTACCCGGACGGCGGGACTCTGGCAGGACACCGTGCGGTACGGCGCCGGCTGCACTTGGGTCGACTATGATCGCGACGGCCATCTCGACCTTTTCGTCGCCACCTATCTGGATACAACTCTCGAAAAACTGCCCAAGCCTGGCGCCAACCCGGATTGCAATTGGAAAGGCGTTCCGGTGAATTGCGGCCCGCGTGGCTTGCCGACCGGGTACTGCCGGCTATTCCGTAACAACGGCGACGGAACGTTCAGCGATGCCAGCGCGAAATCGGGCATCGCGAAGGCGTCGCGCGGCGGGTATCCGATGACGGCCACGGCGGGAGACTTCGACAACGACGGCTGGCCCGATATCTATGTGGCCTGCGATTCCAAACCTAGTTTCCTCTTCATGAACAATCGCGACGGCACGTTTCGCGAGGAGGGATTGCCGCGCGGCGCGGCGCTTAGCGAGGACGGAATGGAGCAGGCCGGCATGGGTGTTGGCATCGGCGACGCCAATCTGGACGGCAGCCTGGACATCTTCAAAACCCATTTCGCCGACGACACTCATGTGCTATACCTCAACGACGGCAAGGGCAACTTCGACGACGTTACCGCCCGTTCCGGTCTCGGCGTTGAAACCCGCTATGTCGGTTGGGGCGCGGGCATCGCCGACCTCGATAACGACGGCCTTCCCGATCTGTTCGTCGTCACCGGCGGCGTTTACCCGGAAGTGGAACGCGCTCTACCCGCCTATGCTTTCAAGACTCCCCGCCTGATCTTCCGCAACCTTGGGGAAGGCAAGTTCGAAGAGTTGATCGAAGAGGCCGGGCCGGGCATTGCAGCGCCGCACGCCAGCCGCGGCTGCGCCTTCGGCGACTTCGATAACGACGGCGACGTGGACGTGCTCGTCGTCAACTTAAACGAGCCCCCTTCGCTGCTGCGCAACGATATCTCTGGCGGGGGCCACTGGTTAAAGGTCCGTCTTATCGGCGTCAAATCCAACCGTAGCGCCATCGGGACCCGGGTGCTGGCGCGCTATGGCGGCCGGCGGCAGGTCCAGGAACTCGCCGCCCAGTCGAGCTTCTATTCCGTCAACGACCCCCGCCTCCACTTCGGCCTTGGCGCCGCCGCCACCGCCGATCTCACCATCCGCTGGCCCAACGGCGCCGCGGAAGCCATCCCCAACGTCGCCGCCGATCAACTCGTCACCATTCGCGAAGGCTCCGGCATCATCCGCCGCGAGTCCTTCCGCCAGCGTCCCCGTTGAATGGAAGCCGCGCCCGTGAGGGAGCGGTCGCCGCACGAAAAGAATCGACAGTTTACAGGATGGTTTCTGAAGAGCGGGCGTTTGTCAAGAAGCGGCCTTTCCCAAAATCGTTTAAGCACCCCCAGTTGTGCATGGTTGAGTTTGGGTGGGAGTAACTGATACATTTAGCGCAGGTTCCAATGCGCATACTCTTCCTTCTCATTACCGTTATTGGATTGATTGGGGCGCCGCCCCCGTCCTTGCCCGCAGGCGGCGCGGTGCGGGTGGAAATATTCGAAGATATTGTCGCAGGCAAAGAGTTTGACCTGACCGGCTTGGCCGCGACGGACCGGTATACGGAGCCGGCATTCGCGTTTGTTCATACGCCAACGAGATTTGCGGCGAACGCGATTCCGCTGGATCGTTCGACTCCCTACTATTTGCGGGCTTCGTACAAGCGGGGTTTCGATGCCGGGGCGTATCAGTTCCGATTGCGCGCGCGCGGCGCGGCGCGCCTGTTCGTGGATGGGAAATTGGTGGTGACGACCAAGGCGCAGAAGCCGAACACTTCGAGCGATGATCCGGTGCCGCCGCCGGTGGAGCGGGGAAACACGCCGTTGCGGCCAGTGGTCTTTCCGCATCAGGATTCTGTTGTGAGTCTGGATTTGACCGCCGGCGAGCACTCGTTTGAGTTGATCGCCGTCGTAGGAGGGAAAGGGCTGTATCCATCGACAGGCGAGCTGGCCGTGGGCGTTTCGCGCAATGGGGGAGTGGACCATTTGCTGGGGCCAGAGGGGTCTCCTTTATTGACTGATGCGGCGTGGGATACCTATGTAGCGGCGTCGTTTGCGAGGCATTATGAATCCGATACGGCGCGGCGGCGGGCGGTGAGCCGCGAAGTGACGGCGGCGTGGGCGGAGCGGCACAAGGCCTTGCGGGCGAAGATGGGCTCGCTGCCAGCGGGACAAACCGTGGATGGATTTATCGATGCGAAGTTGAGCGAGGCGGGCGTGAAGCCCACGGCGCCGTTGACCGATCTGGAATTCTTGCGGCGCGCTACGCTGGACGCTACCGGGCTGATTCCGGCACCTCTGCAGGTTCGGGCGTTCTTGAAAGACGATGCGGCGACGCGGCGGCGGAAGGCGATTGACCGGCTGGTAGACGACCCGTCATGGGCGGACCATTGGGTGAGCTATTGGCAGGACGTACTGGCGGAGAATCCGGGAATCCTGAAGCCCGACTTGAACAATACCGGGCCGTTCCGTTGGTGGATGCATCAGTCGTTCTCCGACAACATTTCGTTCGACCGGTTTGTGGCGGATCTGGTGCAGATGGAGGGGTCGGCGTCGTTGGGCGGGCCGGCGTCATTCGCACTGGCCACGCTGAACGATGCGCCGATGGCGGCGAAGGCGGACATATTGGGCCAAGCGTTTTTGGGCCAGAAGATGAGCTGCGCGCGCTGCCATGACGCGCCGTTTCATCCGTTCAAGCAGAAGGATCTTTTTGCGATGGCGGCGATGCTGAACGGCAAACCGGTGAAGCTACCGGTGACGAGCACGGTGCCGCAAGGCGAAGGCGGCAGGAAGCCGGCGGTGGTCTCGGCGTTGAAACCGGGCGAGATGATTGCTCCGGAGTGGCCGTTCGCGAAGCTGGTAGCCCATGCCGAAGGGCCCGCGCTACCCGCGGCTGGAAACGTCGACACACGGCGGGAACTGGCTTCTTATATCATTTCGCCGGAGAACGAGCGTTTTGCGCAAGTGGTGGCGAACCGTGTCTGGAAGCGATACATGGGCGTGGGCATTGTGGAGCCGGCCGACGATTGGTCGCGGGGCCGGGCGTCGCATCCGGAGTTGCTGGCCTACCTGGCGCAGGAGTTTATGGCTTCCGGTTACGACATGAAGCATCTGGCGAAGCTGGTTTTGAATTCGCGGGCTTATCAGCGGAAGTCGACGGGCTTACCGGCGGATCAGATGAGTTCCGCGAAGCGGCTTTTCGCTGGACCGGCCCATCGGAATCTGACGGCGGAACAGTTGGTGGACTCGCTGCACCTGGCGGCGGGGAAGGCGTTCGATTGTGAGGAAATGAACTTGAATCCGGCGGGGGACCGGACAGCGAAGCAGTTCTTGAATTTAGGTAATCCGGCGCGGGGCTGGCAGATGACTGCGCTGTCGAATGAACGGGACCGGCCGGCGTTGGCGCTGCCAATCGCGCAATCGATTGTGGATGTGATGACGACGTTCGGGTGGCGGCAGTCGCGGCAGAGTCCGTCGACGGATCGGGATGACGCGGTGTCGGCGATGCAGACGCTGATATTAGCGAATGGCGTGTTGGGCACGCGAATGGCGCGGTTGTCCGATGACTCGGCCTTTACTGCGATGGCGCTGGGCGAATTGCCGGTGGCGGAACTGGTTGGCGAGACATTCCTGCGGCTGCTGTCGCGGCCGCCGGATGCGGGGGAGCGGGCTTCGTTTACGCGACTGCTGGAGCCGGTTTACGGTGACCGCGTAGTGGCGGGCGCGAAGGCCCGGGCGACCAAGCGGGAGAGCGATGGGCGCGTGTCATGGTCCAATCATTTGAGCGCGGAAGCGAGCTTGATCCGGATGGAAGAAGAGCGGAAACTGCGATTCGGCGATCAGCCAACGGATCGGCTGACGAGGGCGTTCCGCGAGCGGTACGAAGACATGCTGTGGGCGCTGATGAACTCGCCGGAATTTGCGATGGTCCCATGAGACTGAGCCGACGCGGATTTATGCAATCGAGCGCGGCCGCAATGGCCGCGACGGCTTTACCGAAGGGCAAGGCGGATGCTTGTATCTTCTTGTGGCTTGGCGGCGGGGCGGCGCAGATCGACACGTTCGACCCCAAGCCGCGCGGCGACGGGAAGAAAAAGGCGGGGTCTTATTACGACTCGATCGATACGGCCATTAGAGGCGTTAAACTGAGTGAGCATTTATCGAAGACGGCGCCGCTGTTGGACCGCTGCGTCGTGATGCGGTCAATTACTCATTCGATTGTCAGTGAACACGCGGCCGCGGCCAACTTGGTCCACACGGGGCGGATGCCGAGCGGGACCTTGCAATATCCGTCGATTGGTTCTGTGATCGCGCATCAGTTAAGGGCGAAGACGGAAGAGGCGCCGAGCTACGTTGTGATGGGATACCCGAATATTACTCGCGATCCGGGATTTCTTGGCGCTAAGTACGGATATATCTATTTGACGCAAGTTGATATCGGGCCGAATGGGTTAGTCCGCCCGCCGGACGTGGACGGGGCGAGGCAGGACCGGCGGGAGACATTGCTGGCCGCCATGCGCGACGGCCAGCAGAAGCGCTATCCGGGAGATCCGGTTGTGCAAGCGCAGGCGGACGTGTCGCGGCAGGCGTTTCGGTTGGCCGGGCCGCGGTTCATGAATGTTTTTGATTTGAACCGGGAGAGTTCGACGTTGCGTCAAGCGTATGGGAGTGAGTTTGGCCAGCGTTGTTTGTTGGCGCGGCGGCTGGTGCAATCCGGAGTACGGTTTGTGGAAGTGTCCTATAACTTGAACTTCCTGAACGGCAGCGGCTGGGATACGCACAATGAGGGGCAATTAAAGCAGCACTTACTGATTCAGGATTTAGACCAGTCCTTCGCCACGTTGTTACAGGATCTGGAAAAGAACAAGATGCTGGATTCGACTTTGGTCGTCATCGCGACCGAATTCGGCCGGCCGCCGGAGTTCGATGCCGGCGGCGGGCGCGGACATCAATCGGAAGCGTATTCGATGGTGCTTGCCGGAGGTGGTTTGAAAACGGGCCAAGCCATTGGCGCGACGGATGAGTTGAGTAAGAACGTCGTGGAGCGGCCGGTGACGGTGCCGGATTTCCATGCGACGATTCACTGCGCGCTGGGCATCGATCCACATAAGAATCTGTATGCGGGCGATAGGCCGGTGCCGATTACGGACCAGGGTAAGCCGGTTCTGGAGATCTTCTAATTACGGTCGCGTGGCGCGCTTCTGATACTTGAATGACTTCCAATCGGTGGCGGCGCGGCCATTAAGGTCCCACATCACGCGGCCAGCCCGGATGGTAATTTCGGCGGTAAGTTTCTTGTCGCCCGTACGAGAGGCGCCTGCCGAATCGATGTAGCCGAATCGGCCCTTTTCCAGCTTAAGAACCGTGACGTCGGCCTCGGCGCCTTCGTCGAGATTGCCGAGTTCGGGACGCTTGATCTCCTTCGCGGGATTCCACGTGCTCATCTTGATAACTTCCTCAAGCGGTGCGCCGAGAGTGAGCATTTTCGACATGACATTGGTCATGTCCTTCATGCCGGCGTTCATGGAGCCGGTGTGCAGGTCAGTCGAGATAGAGTCGGGCCAGAAACCTTGTTCAGTCAATGGCGATGCGATATTCCAGTAAAAACTGCCGCCGCCGTGCCCCACGTCGAATATAACTCCGCGCTTGCGCCCCGCTACAAAGGCGGGGTTAACCTTGCCATCTTCTCCGAGCTCGCCGCGGTGCCCGGAGTAACAATGCGTATAAATATCTCCGGCGCGCATTTTGTCCCCGAGTAATGTCCGCAGGTTACGGTTGAGCGTAAGGAAGCCGAAATCGACCATGATGGGTAATTCAGTAGCTTTGCTGGCGGCAAGCGCGCCATCGACCGAGGGCCAGCCTTCCCCGGCATAGTGGGCGGTCTTGAAGCCGACTACGACGTCCTTATGCTTCTTGGCCACGGCGGCGGCCTGATCGGCCTGCATCTCGGCGTTGTCATCTTCGCCGGAAGGACTCATGCCGTTACCCACGATGTTGATAAAGGCCAGGACGCGAGTTTGAGCGCGGTCGATAACGCGCTGGCGGAAGTCCTCGAAGTTACGCCAGCCGGAGGAGCCGGCGTCGACCAGCGTGGTGACGCCGGATCGGAAGCTGAAGCCGTCGGGGTAGACGGAGGAGTCACCGGTGAGGGCTTTCGCGCCGGTACCGGTGTAGACGTGGGCGTGAATATCGATCAGGCCGGGGACGACATAAAGACCGTCGGCATTGGCGACGCGGGCGGCCTGCGACGCGGGAATGCCAGCGGCGACTTTAGCGATTCGGCGGCCCTGTATGGCGACGTCGAGCTTAGCGGAGCGGCCGCTCTTTGGGTCGATGACGTGACCGCCTTTGATGAGTAGTGTGTAAGGGGATTGGGCTGGCAGGAGCGTTGCGGCCGCCATGAGGAAGAAAAGGCGCATGATGGGATCGATTATATATGCGTTTCTTAATGCGGGCTAAGGTTTTGCCTACTCCACGCCGATTAAACGGGAGAGGCTACGCTTGCGACCGAAGACCAAAGACCGATGGCCTGTGCGTCGGTTACTTGCCGGGCTCGCCGTACTTCCGATTTTTGGGGCCGTTGAGCCTATAGTTGACATTCGCTCTCGACTGTCCGGATCGGTAGAAACGGAAAGGTCGTCGTGCGCGGTGGAAGGCGCCGTAGTGAATTTGGCGAGCGCATTCGGCGAATCCCAGCCTGGATTTTATCTGGAGGACGATTCGGGCGGCATCCTGGTGTGGCATGCAACGAACGCAGTGGCAATTGGCGACCGGCTGCGGGTTTCGGGGCAGTGTTTTGAGTCGCGGAATGCCCGGACGGAGTTGGCGGCGGCGGCCGTGCAGGTGTTGGCTGCCGGCTTGATGCCATTGAAGCCGCGACGGCTGTTCCCGGACGAAGCCCGGAAGGTGGATTGGCAGAGTACGCTGGCTGAAGTAGACGGCGTGGTGAACGACATCCAGCAGCAAGGGGAGTGGGAGTATATCTGGCTGCGCGATTCGTCCCCATTTCGCGCGTCGTACCGTGTCACCGAGAGAGGATTCGCCGCCAGCCGTTTGGAGCCGGGAATGCGGGTGATTCTGAGAGGGATACTGTCACCGCAGACCGATTCGAAAGACAATCCAAGGCCGCACGAGCTAATCTTGCGGTCGATCGACGATCTGGTGATCGTCGATGGGCCGGTGGCCTCCAGCCGCCAGGTGGTGTACATGGTTCTCTCTTTGGGTGTGCTCGCCGGAGTTTGGATTGTCAGCCTGCAACGCGCGGTGCAACAGAAAACGCTGGCGATGAAAGAGGCGTTGCGCAAGGCGGAGGAAGGTTCGCGCATGAAGTCGAGTTTTGTGGCTAATATGAGCCACGAAATTCGAACGCCGTTGAACGCGATTATCGGGTTTTCCGATCTGCTGCTGGACGGAGCGCACGGAGAGCAGAAACGAGTTCTCGACACGATTCGTGTCAGCGCGAATACGCTGCTGGCGGTGATTAACGACGTTCTTGATTTCTCGAAAATCGAGTCGGGGAAACTGGACTTGTCGTTCGAACCCGTGTCGCCGCAAGCGGTTATTGAAGAGGCAATGGACGTTATCGCGCAAACCGCGGCGCGAAAGGGGTTGGACATTGGCTACATGGCCGAAGCGGGCGTGCCGGCTCGCGTGGTGACGGACCCGGCTCGGTTGCGGCAGGTGCTGATAAACCTATTGAGCAATGCCGTAAAGTTCACCGACGCCGGGCAAGTCGCGTTGACGCTTCGATCCGAAGCGGAAGGGGATGGGCGGGTGCGGTTGTCTTTCGCGGTGAAGGATTCAGGCATCGGAATTCCCGGTGAACAGTTAGAGCGGCTGTTTCAGCCGTTTCAACAACTGGATAGTTCGGCGCGCCGCCGCCACGGCGGGACGGGGTTGGGGCTGGTGATAAGCCGGCATTTGATTCGGATGATGCACGGCGATTTGTTTGTGGGATCGACACCGGGGAAGGGGTCGACATTCACGGCGTCCCTTTTGTGTGACGTGGATTCCGCTGCAGCGCCGCAGGTCGAATTGCCGTCCGGAGCGAGGTTTGCGCTGCATGTTGAGCGGCCCTGGACGAAGACGATTACCGAGAATTTGCTGGCAGCCGCCGGAGCCGCGGTTGGGCCGCCGGAAAGGGCGACAATTGTCATTGCCGACCGCGCGCCACTGGCCGGTGAAGTGCGGCCCGGCCGGTTATGGGTGGAGTTGTCTCCACAGATTCGGGTACGGGAAGCGGCCGCGGGACATGTTGTGCTGGGGCTTCCTTTGAAGCCGGCCGAGTTCTGGGAGGCGTGCCGAGCGGATCGGCCGCTGGTCGCCGAAGCGCGGAAGGAGGCCCGGAAAATATCGTCGTTGCGGATATTGGTAGCCGACGATAACGCGGTGAACGTGAAAGTCGTGACCAGCCTGTTGTCGCGATTGGGACATTTGTCCGAGGTGGCGACGAATGGGGTTGAAGTCTTGGCGGCAATGGCTCGCCAACCGTTCGACTTAGTTTTCCTCGATATTCAAATGCCCGAAATGGACGGATTGGAAGCGGCAAGGCGCATTCGCGGACAACTGCATTTGCGGGACCGGCCGTGGCTGGTGGCGCTGACGGCGAATGCGATGAGTTCGGACCGCGACGAGTGCCTGGCCGCCGGAATGAACGACCATGTGGCTAAGCCAATCGGATTGAAGCAACTGGCCGCGGCGCTACAGCGGGCCGAGGCCGGATTGCAGGATGCCAATAAAGTTCCGCGGATGGAACTGCTGCGCGCGCGGGCCGCCGGAGCGGGTGGCGCGTTATAATTCCTTGCGCTTGGCCGCGAACTTCTCACGGAACTTCTTCACTTTCGGTCCCACGACGAACAGGCAATAAGACTCCTGGGAATTGTTCCGGTAATAGTTTTGGTGATAATCCTCGGCGGGCCAGAAATGTTCAGCCGGGCGAAGTTCAGTGACGACGCGATCGGCATAGACTCCGGCCATCTCCAGGTCTCGCATTACCTCCGCCGCTTGCCGCTTCTGCTCGTCGGAATGATAGAAAATGGCGGACCGGTATTGGGATCCTTCATCGTTTCCTTGCCGATCCCAGGTTGTCGGGTCATGGATGGTGAAAAAGACGGCCAGAATCTCGCGAAACGAGCTTATTTCGGGATCGAACGCTACTTGCACAACTTCAACGTGTCCGGTGCGGCCGAGACAAACTTCCCTGTACCCCGGATCGGAAACCCGTCCGCCCATATAACCTGACATGATCGATGCAACGCCCGCCATCTCCTGGAAGACGGCTTCCAGGCACCAAAAACAGCCGCCGCCGAGAGTTGTGAGTTCCGTTGCCATTGCTTTATGATCCCAATTCATTAAGCCCCCATGCACTTGAAATATTCCCTTGGTATTATTTTCTTCATGAAACGTCGCTTTGGAATTTTACTGCTGCTGGCCTGCGCCACATTAACAGGCCAGGAATTTCGCGCCAATATCTCCGGTACTGTCACCGATCCATCGGGCGCGCCAATTTCCGGCGCGCGAGTGGAGGCGGTCAGCGCCGAGCGCCAAGTGCGTTACGACGCGCTTTCGAATGACGCCGGTATTTACCTGATTCGGTTCCTGCCCCCGGGGACCTACTCCCTTTCCGTTCAGAAGGAAGGTTTCAAACGCGCGCAGCGCGACAGGTTGACCGCGCAGGGCGCGGACCGTTTGAGCGTGGATGTGCGCATGGAAGTCGGCGGAGTCACCGAGAGTGTCACCGTCACGGGCGAGACGCCGTTGCTCGCGACCGAAACCGCTTCGCGTAGCGTGACTTTGGAACAGAAATACGTTGACGACTTGCCGACATCGGGCCGAAATGTCTACCAGTTGCTGTTCTCACAGCCGGGCGTGATCAAGACCGGCGGGTACTGGGGCAATTTTGAGCTGTATGCGTTCGGGAATATAAACGGTGTGGCGATTAACGGCGGGCGGTCGGGGGAGAACGAGACGCTGATCGACGGTGTTTCGTCGGTGCGCGGGTCGCGAAGCGCGTCGTTTGCGCCGGCTTTGAATGCGATTCAGGAGGTAACGATCCAGACCAATTCGTATGACTCCTCTTATGGACGATTCGGTGGCGGCGTAACCAGTATTGTTCTACGCACTGGAACGAACCAGCTTCACGGACAGTTTTATGAGTTCTTCAAGAATGACAATTTGAACTCTAACGGGTATTCGCGTAACGCCGCTAACGTGAGGCGGCCGGAG